>Ga0351885_10425_pt1 | contig 12622 bp, 16 predicted proteins | sample TotcelFGM3001L13_FD_206771 | JGI IMG/M metagenome (GOLD analysis project Ga0351885, IMG submission 206771) | Enriched cells from coal bed in the Powder River Basin, Montana, United States - Total cells FGM rep3 HSBNCT.FGM.300.1.L13 ... | reverse complement strand
TTGACGATCTTGACCCGATTGGGGTCTGACAGCGCTTTCATAACGGTGACAAATTGATTCATGTTAACCTCGATATTCTTTTTTATGAATATAGCCAAGATTGATATTATTGTCAAATAATACCTTAAACAAACTTCTGTTTATAATATATTCCTGGTTTACTATGGATTGGAATCGCATGATCGAAAAAGCTATAGCCTTCCAGATAAAGATCAAGATTATCCCGAATAAAGTCAAATATGACCACTGGTTAAATATAACCCTTTTTTACAGGGTGGCAGATGACCGAACCGTAAATGTGAATTAAATGTATTCCGATTAAAAAACAATAGGATGGGTAGCATGTCGGTATGTGTCGGAAACCTGGCATAAAGCATGCAAATATAATTTTTTCAAAACGAGATCACAAAATCCGTCAACCTGTAATGAAGTTGGCTATCGAAAAAAGGATGTCCGGGAAAATATTTCCGGGAACGAAGAAAAAATACCATCAAAAAAGGGTAGAAGACCATGAAAAAAACAATGTATCTCTTAGCACTGGTTGCAACGGTGGTCTCCTTCTTCTTGATCAAGATCAGTCTGTTCGCATCCGGGACGGATGAAAGCATCCAATCGTCCGCAAAACAGACTTATGTATTCAAGACCTACCTCAAAAGCGATGACATTAAAATCCAGTCCAAGGATGGCCATGTCACCTTGACCGGGACTGTTTTCGACGAATCATACAAAGAATTGGCCAAGGAGACCGTTGCGAACCTGCCCGGAGTAAAAAGAGTGGACAACAAACTACACGTATTACCGGAAGCCCCTGCGATGTACTCGGATGCGTGGCTCATCACCAAGGTGAAAACCACATTATTGTTTCATCGGAACGTGAACGCAACCCAAACGGATGTTTTTGTAAAAGATGGGGTTATCACCTTGCGTGGCGCAGCCACCAGTGAGACCCAAAAAAATCTGACGACCGAATTCGTTCAAGATGTGGTCGGTGTCAAAAGCGTGAAAAACGAGATGACCGTGTTAACTGCCACAATGCAGTCAGATGAAAAAAACATGGTCGAAAAGATGGCGTTCAAGAGCAAATCGATTGATGATGCGTCCATCACCGCACTGGTCAAAACCACGTTGTTGTACCATCGTTCGACCAGTGCCCTTAACACCCATGTCGAGACAAAAGGAGGCGTTGTCAATTTGAGGGGTAAAGTCAGCGGTGTGGCTGAGAAGGACCAGACCACCAAACTTGTGAGTGATGTTCACGGTGTAAATGGGGTGGTCAATAACATGGTCGTCGAAAAAACCAGGCTCAAGACCATATAAGACTGCCGGCTTGTTGCCGACTGTTCGTGTGGTGAATTCAAACATATTATTTTTAGAAAGGAAAAGATCATGAAAAAAGCAAATTTTACCACGTATTTGTTTATCGGACTTGTTTTGGCTGTGCTAATTGCCGGTTGTGCGAGTACAACAAAACAGGCAAGCACCGGAGAGTACATCGATGATACGGTCATTACCTCCAAGGTTAAAGCGGAAATATTAAATGATCCGATGCTCAAGGTGTTCCAGATCAATGTCGAAACATTCAAGGGAGTCGTGCAGTTGGCCGGCTTCGTGGATTCCGCAGAGGCATCTGCCAGGGCTGCGGTAGTAGCGAAATCGGTAAAGGGTGTCGAATCGGTTAAAAACAATCTTATCGTGAAAAAATAAACCGGCTGACGCCGATCTTTACCGTGAAAATGCGAAAGCAGAATCCAGTAGTCAGGATTCAGAATTCAGTAGAAAAACGATCACCCGTCGCCCGTGAAATGCTGCGTTTGATGACGTACCATTTAATGAAAGGATAGGAACCAGAATGCAGGAAAGAGACAGGTACAAAGAGAAACTTGATTCTCTACTCGCCAATTGGAACGCCGATTTTGACAAATTGGAGGCCAAGCTCAGAAGTGCTGGCGCAGATCCAAAAGCCGACTATGACGATGTTATCACAGCGTTACGTCAGCACCGCAGTACGCCAAAAGACAACCGTGATGGGATTCATAGCAGATCGTGAGGACATCTGAAAAGATTCATTGGCATACCATGAAATCACGCACAAAAAAAAAGCAGAAGAAACGATGCACCAGGTGAAAGGAAAGATCAAACAAGTCGCCGGGAAAATGGTCGGAAACCGCGACTTGGAAGTCGAAGGCACCGGCGAACACCTGGACGGAAAAGGTCAAGAAAAGCTTGCCCAGGTCGGGAAAATTCTGGGCAAGCTGGTTAAAGCGGTTTTGTAATCAACAACATTCATGAAAGAGGTGTAACCATGCAAAAAATAACAGCAAAAAGAGTGTTCATCGTCGTGATTGGCGTATTTTCCCTTTTAATGGTTGGATGCGCCGGAATGGAAAGAAAATCCGCAAACAGAGGCGGACCTTTTTACTATCACGCGGAATTGGTCCAGGCTGACAGGGCTCTGGATGAAGCTCGCAGGGCAGGCAAAGACAAGGAATGCCCCGCAGAATTCAATGCGCTAAAAGATCGGGTTGACGAGGCATACAAGGTCTATATGGCATGCCATACGCAGGAAGCGATCGATATGGCCAATGAAGCCACCCGTAAAATCAAAGCACTTTGCCCGGCAACACCAAAGGCAGAGATGAAGCCTGAGCCGAAACCGATGGCACCCGCAGCAAAAACCGAACCGAAGGCCATGGAGAGGGTAATTGTTCTTGAGGACGTTCATTTTGATCATGATAAGTCCACGCTTACAAAAGAAGCGCAGATGATACTGAAAAAACATATTCAGGTTCTGAAGGAGAACCCCACTGTTAAAATCCGTATTCAGGGGAATACATCTGCCAGCGGCACCGATGCATACAATCAAAAGCTGAGCGAAAGAAGAGCCGCTTCTGTCAAGGCATTCCTCGTTAAAGAAGGGGGAATTTCATCAGGCAGGCTATCTACAATCGGATATGGTGAGACAAAACTGGAAAAACCGGAACCAAACCCGATGGACAAGGAATCAGCGGCAGCAAAGACCAACAGGCGAGTTATTTTTACAATCATGGTGGAATAGTTGGACAGGGCCAGAAGTCGGAAAGACGTTATGCCGGTCCGACTTTTTGCCCTTTAAAAATTATCCGTCACTGATATTTTCATGATCGTTTACCGTTAAAATGAATTGTGCAATTCCGGAATGCCGGAATGCTGCAATGCCGTAATACCGGCATTCCGACATCCCGGCATTATGATTGAACCCATTTTCATTCATGGGAGACACAGTTCATGTGTCACGAGCGTTTACGATTAACACGCAAAATGAAAGGAGGCAAATTATGCCATTAATTCAATTGGTGATCATTCTGGTGGTCGTTGGTGTGGTTCTCTGGTTGATTAACAGCTATATACCCATGCAGTCCACTATAAAGACAATCTTGAATTTAGTAGTGATAATTGCGGTGATTATCTGGCTGCTGAGTGTTTTCGGACTCATCGGAGACATCTCAACGATACGTATCGGGAAGTGACGTATCGGAGACAGGGTCATCACGGTGACGGTTATGACCGTTCACAATCTACAATACATAAAGGTAGGACCAAATGAGAACGACCACACTTCTTGCCATCGTACTAATTGTTATCGGAATCGTGGCCTTTGGGTATCAAGGGATAACCTACTCGACCCGTGAAAATGTTGTTGATCTTGGTCCACTGAAAGTGACGACGGAAAAAACGAAAACGATTCCGTTGCCGCCGGTCGTTGGAGCCATTGCGCTCGTGGGCGGCATTGTGTTGCTGGCCGTTGGAAGAAAAAAAGGCTGAGCAGATCAGAAGGGCAAATAACAACATCCCCTTGGATACGGTGAATTTTTTAAGAAGTTGCCGCGAAGGCTGTTGATCTGCCCATCAATTGCGAAAAATGTATCGCTGAACAGGCGGATCGCCAAGAGATAAGGAGCTCTTGAATCTATGATCATAGCCATGACAAATATGCATGCGCTTCAGGAAAAGCAGAAAGAAGTGCTCCAAACGCTTATCTCCATGACTGAGCCACCAGGAAAGGAGCAGGGATGCCTGAGCTATGGGATTTTCCATGACATCGAAGAGAAGAGTGTGTTCATTTTGATTTCGGAATGGGAAACCCGCCAACAATTGGACCGGTATATGCGGTCAGACAGATTCAGCGTCTTGCTCGGAACCAAGAGTCTTTTATGTCATCCAATTAAAACGCAAATATTTACGGTTTCAGGTTTTGACGGAATTGAAACAGTTGATTCCATGAGAAATTAATAAGCTCATTTTTCAAATAGTTATGCAGTAAGGAGCCGGGTGATATGAATGTTCTACTGGTTTACCCAAAATTTCCGGATACCTTCTGGTCTTTCACATACGCGTTAAGCTTTATCGGAAAGAAGGCAGCCTTCCCGCCACTTGGTCTGCTTACAGTCGCATCCCTGTTACCGGCAAAATGGTCCAGACGCCTCGTTGATCTGAACGTGGATAGTCTTACGGATCATGACCTGCTGTGGGCGGACATGGTTTTTATCGGAGGCATGGCGATTCAACGGAAATCGGCCAAACAAATCATCGATCGTTGTAACGCCTTGAATTTAAAAATCGTTGCCGGAGGACCGCTGTTTACCTCTGAACCCGATGAATTCAATAATGTGGATCATCTCGTTCTCGACGAAGCGGAATTGACACTTTCCGCATTTCTGATGGACCTGGAAAACGGACAGCCCAAAAAAGTCTACAGGGCTTCATGTTTCTGCGATCTTTGCGATACCCCAATCCCCTCGTGGGATCTGGTAAAAATAAAACGATATGCATCCATGAGCATACAGTTTTCCAGAGGATGCCCGTTCAATTGCGAATTCTGTAATGTGACAACGCTATTCGGTCACCGGCCGCGCTTGAAAACAAATCAGCAAATCATTGCGGAACTGGACTGTATGTATGCGTCTGGCTGGCGCGGCAGCATATTTTTTGTTGATGACAATTTTATTGGAAACAAGGGTTATCTTAAAACACAATTGCTTCCAGCCCTGATCGACTGGCGCAAAGACAAAAAGGGATGCGTTTTCTTTACGGAAGCCTCCATCAATCTGGCAGATGATCCGGAACTTCTGGATATGATGGTAACAGCCGGATTCGATTCTGTTTTTATCGGCATCGAGTCACCCGATGAGGTCAGCCTGACAGAATGCCATAAAACCCAGAATAAAAACCGTGATCTCCTTGAAAGCGTCAACATAATCCACCGTTCCGGCTTACAGGTGATGGGCGGTTTCATCGTGGGCTTTGACAGCGACATGCCTTCAATTTTCAAGCGGCAGATCGATTTCATCCAGAAAAGCGGAATCGTTACCGCAATGGTCGGAATGCTCCAGGCCCCTCCGGGAACACGTCTATTTGACCGGCTTCAACGGGAAAGTCGGGTCGTCAGCACCTTTTCCGGAGATAATGTTGACGGAACAACCAATATCATTCCGCGAATGGGCTTGGACAAGCTTTTGGACGGATATCAATTCATTATGAAACAGATTTATTCTCCGAAAAACTACTACCGGCGGGTCAGAACATTACTGAAGGAACTCAAGACGTCTGAAATCAATCAGCCGATCAATTTCCAGCGGTTCCTTTCATTCTTTCGAGCCGCTTTCCGGATCGGAATTTTGGGGAAGGAGCGGTTTCGTTACTGGCAATTGATGTTCTGGACACTCATCTGCAAGCCCAGACAACTGCCATTGGCAGTTACACTTTCCATATATGGCCATCACTACCGAAAAATATGTGAATTGTATATTCTGTAGTCCAGGCGATATTTTTCAAGGACGTAGACTGCTCATCGCGATGCAGGTGTATCGCGCGCGGACTGAACGTGAGGTCGTCGAATCGCAACGAAGCTGACAAAGGGGTCAGCCTGATTGCGAACTGGAACAGGATGATCGGGAAAACAGATTCATCATCTATATCTATGTGAATCAAGGAGGCAACATGAAAGCCCTTAAAAGCGATATCAACTGCACGGTTCAAAAAATGGATCCCGATAAAAAAGCAACGGTTGTTCTGATTCCATTCTTGAATACAAAAAAAAGTCAGGTCATTCCGGTCAGGGAAAGTCTGACATGGTTTTCAGGAAAAATGGAAAAAGAACTACAGGTTTTTGACAGATCCATGTCTGCGTGGGAAACAGAGGTTGCACTTGCGATTCTGGACGATCTTGCTGAACAGGTAACTGGTCTTCGTTCGAAAATGCATATGGCCATGAGATCGATGCAGCCCAAAATACAGAAAGCAGTCATTAGCCAATGTGTTGATGTGGCCAATCTGGCACACATGATTGCATCCAGCCACCATCCGAGACTCAGTCATTACAGAAATGGAAAGGGGAACCATCATGAAAAATCACTTTGAATCCAAAAATATCGATCAGTTAATGGTAGAGGCAGATGAACTCATCCGGCAGATTAATGCTGATTTCATCAAAGATATGAAAGAAGAGCGTCGGTTGCAGGTTGAAAAACGCGCCCAACACTTGAGAATGATCAAAGCCGAAATTCAGAGAAAGCTCGAGGACAAGGAAAAATCGGAAATAAGCTCCGGCGCCGATGGCATGCACGAGGCAATTGACGATTTGGTGAAGGCCATGACGTCCTTGAAAAACTATTTTGTCTGATTTCCGATTATCATCGCCTTTGAACTATTCAGGCACAAAGGCACATAGGGGCAAAGTGGCATATTGTCCATCAGCCTTTGGCTGCAAGTGGCCGACTCTGTCACATGACTGTTGAACAACCGGCTCACCAAAGCAATAAACCGGTTTCCCTGTGTGCCTCTGGGCCTTAGCCACTTTGAACCTGAATAGTTACAAAAAATATAGGAAACAAAAATGGCCTCCAACGGGAACAAAGATCCAATAAGCAATCTGATGGAAAAGGTTCAGTCCTTCTTCGGCGCCAGTGATCCTCAGACCAACAAGGCGGCGTTGCCACCGAAAACCAGGTTCAGCATCTGGTATTTTCTGCTGGCCATGATTCTTTTTTCTTATTTGCAGAATGTCTTCTTTTCTGCAAAAGTGGAAACGATTCCCTACAGCCAATTCAAGCGATACATCTCTGAAGGGGTTGTCGGCCCGCTCATCATTGGTCCTGAAACGATCAGTGGAACGCTGGCAGAAAAACCCGGGCAATCGTTTACGACGGTTCGCGTGAATGATCCCAACCTGGTGAAGGAACTGGATGAACGTAAAGTCAGTTATTCCGGACGGTACGATAACAAATTTTTAAGCGGCCTCCTCTCCTGGATTCTTCCACTTGGGATTTTTTTCCTGATCTGGCGGTTTGCCATGAAAAAAATGGGTCCGGGAATGGGGGTGATGTCTTTCAGCAAAAGCAAAGCCAAGATTTTCGCTGAAAGTGAGACAAAGGTCTCTTTTAATGATGTTGCAGGCATCGATGAGGCTGTAGAAGAGCTTCGGGAAGTGGTGGAATTTTTAAGCTCGCCGGAAAAATCCCAAAAGCTGGGCGGCAGAATACCCAAAGGGGTGCTTCTGGTAGGTCCGCCGGGGACTGGAAAAACCCTTCTGGCCAGAGCTGTGGCCGGAGAGGCCAAAGTGCCATTCTTCAGCATCAGCGGGTCCGAGTTTGTGGAGATGTTTGTTGGCGTGGGAGCGGCCCGCGTTCGTGACCTTTTCTCGCAGGCAGCCAATCAGGCGCCCTGTATCATCTTCATCGATGAACTGGATGCCCTGGGCAAGGCCCGGGGGATGAATGTGATGGGCGGGCATGACGAACGGGAACAAACGCTGAATCAACTCCTGGTGGAGATGGATGGGTTCGAAACGAACAAGGGTGTCATCATTATGGCAGCCACCAACCGGCCGGAAATTCTGGATCCCGCATTGTTGCGGCCAGGCCGGTTTGATCGGCAGGTACTGGTGGACCGGCCGGATATCAATGGGCGGGAAGCCATCCTGAAAATACACTCCAAAAATGTGGTGTTGGGCCCCGAAGTGGATCTCCGCAGTATCGCCGGTCGAACACCGGGATTTGTGGGTGCAGACCTGGCCAACATCATCAATGAGGCCGCGCTGCTGGCTGCCCGAAATAACAAGGAAATGGTCGAGCTGGCGGATTTCGACGAGGCCATCGACCGGGTGGTTGCCGGTCTTCAGAAAAAGAACCGGGTGATGAATGCCAAGGAGAAAGAAATTGTCGCGTTCCATGAATCCGGACATGCGATTGTGGCCGAGTCTGTTGAGTTTGCCGATCCGGTGCATAAAATTTCCATTATCCCCCGTGGGATTGCCGCACTCGGTTATACCCAACAGCAACCCACTGAGGACCGTTATTTGATGACACGCTCGGAGTTGATCGATCGACTGGCCGTTCTATTGGGTGGCCGGGTGGCGGAGGAGCTGGTTTTTAATGAAATCTCTACCGGAGCACAGAACGACTTGCAGCGGGCCACAGACATTGCCCGGGCCATGGTCACGGAATATGGCATGAGTGATCGCCTGGGGCTGGTGAGTTACGAGCGACAGCGACAGCCGATGTTTTTACCGGAAAATTTTTCTTCCGGTAAAAATTACAGTGAAGCAAAAGCCGCCGAAATTGACGAAGAGGTCACGCGATTTGTCGAGGAGGCCCATCAGCGCGTGCGTAAGATTCTGTCGGGGCGACGAACTGTCCTTGATGATTTGGCCCATCTGCTTTCGCAAAAGGAAAGTGTCCAGGGAGATGAGCTTAGAAAGATGTTGTCTGTGTCCTCGCCCCAAATGGTGACGCCATTATCATGGAATTATAGAATCAGACATCACGGTATCAACCGTAACATTCTGATGAGATGATGGCGGATGTGATTCAACCCGGCGATCACGCGATTTTCTGAGGTTATTGAGAAGTTACATAAAACTTGATCAAAAAGCAGAAAGGTGGAAAACCCGTGTCGACGAATCGAAATGACAAAGGAAAAAATATCCTGGAGCGCATTGCACGCCGGGCGATGACGGAGCGCGGGTTTCTGGTTGATTTTTCAGAGGCAGCCCGAAACGAGGTGCAAAAAATCGCGCGGGTCGATTGGAAGGCAAAGTCTCCCGGGAAGGATTTGCGCCACCTGCTCTGGGCATCGATAGACAATGATGATTCCATGGACCTGGATCAGTTGACGGTGGCTGAGGCCCTGCCGGATAAGACCGTCAAAATTTTTGTGGCTGTTGCCGATGTGGATGTGCTTGTAAAGCGGAATTCGGCAATTGATGCGCACGCGCGGCAGAACACGACATCGGTCTACACGGCCGGCACAATCTTTTCCATGCTACCGGAAAAGCTCTCCACAGATCTCACCTCGCTGAATTATCATGAAGACCGTCAGGTCATTGTCATCGAGATGGTGATCAGTGCTGTGGGGGAGATGCGCCATGCGGATATCTATCGTGCCCTGGTCCAAAACCACGCCAAACTGGCCTACCCCGGTGTGGGGGCATGGCTGGAGGGCAAAGGCCCCATGCCGGAGGCGATTGCGGTTGTCCCGGGACTTGCAGAGAATCTTCATATTCAGGATCGGGTGGCCCAGCAATTGAGAGGCTTGCGGCAAGAGCGCGGCGCCTTGAATCTCCAGACGCTGGAAGCCCGCCCGATCTTTACCGAAGATGAGATACAGGATCTTCAGGTGGATGAGAAGGACCGGGCCAAAGAGCTTATCGAAGATTTTATGATTGCCGCCAACGGCGCGACCGCGCGTTTCCTGCAGGGGAAAAAAGTCCCCTCCCTGAGGCGCATGGTCCGAACCCCGAAGCGCTGGGACAGAATCGTGGAGATCGCGGCCGAGCACCATTATAAGCTTCCCGCGCAGCCGGATTCGGCGGCGCTTGCGGGTTTTCTGACAGCTCGGCAAGCCGCCGATCCGATCCGGTTCCCCGATCTGTCTTTATCTGTCATCAAACTGCTTGGTCCGGGTGAATATGTCGTCGAATTTCCGGATGAGACGGCGCCAGGCCATTTCGGCCTTGCTGTCAAGGATTACACGCATGCAACGGCTCCCAACCGGCGGTTTCCGGATCTGATCACCCAGCGAATTCTTAAGGCAGCCCTGGACGGGTCGCCCATACCCTACAGCCGGGACGAACTGGTGGAACTGGCGCAACACTGCACCCGGAAGGAGAATGATGCCAACAAGGTGGAACGGCTCGTTGCCAAGTCAGCCGCGGCCATGCTGCTCTCTTCAAGAATCGGAGAACAGTTTGATGCCATGTGTACGGGTGCTGCCGACAAAGGGACATGGGTACGCATCTTTCATCCGCCCGTTGAAGGTCGATTGGTCTATGGGCATGAAGGTGTTGATGTAGGCAACCGGTTCAGGGTGCAGCTCATCCATACCGATGTCGACAAGGGATATATCGATTTCAAGAAAATCCATTAACGTCCGCGGGTTTTCTATAGCTTTTCAGAAAATCTTTATCTGGAAAGATATAAACGACTTATACTGTGAACAATCACAATCTGCGCGTTTATCACCCTCTCCCCAGAACCCTCCTCCTGGAAGCGGATGGGAAAAACGCATTTGATGCCCGTTCAGAGTATAGTGCACGGGTTTCCAGGCTCAAACTTGGGAACCCGTGCAAAACCACCCAATACTTATAGCTTATAAGATAAGGAGACCACCTGTGAGCAAATACATGCAACTGACGGTCACTGTTCGCCCCTATTATCAAAAAGATCTGGAAGCGACCTACCCCAAACTGGCGCATTACTTAAAATATCTCGATTCGAGTCTGGTGGACCGAAATCCCTCGCTCTACGAATTGGTGGGACAGTTGGATCAGCTTCTTCATCGCCTGGAGGGAACGCCGTTGAGGGAGGTACTTCTCCGATATAGCGGGAAGCTCCGGAACCTGCATAAAATTATCCAGGACAATATCGCCGACTGGAAACTTGCAGAGGTTGACAAACTTCTGTACAGTATCGAGGATATGTTTGATGAAATCGAAATGGATCCGGAGTTGGAAACAAATTGAATTTATTTGAAGCTAAAGAAATGGTTGGGTGTATACTTTGAATGATCACAATCTGCGGTTCGCTTTTTCAGATAATGATTTCTATAATCACTTATCAGCAGGAGACAGGAAAATGAAAATAACTTGGATAACTGAAAAGACAACTATTTTAATTAAGGAGATCAGAAAAAACAAACCAGCTACGATTCTGTTTTTCTGCCTCATGGCGCTGATCTCCAATCCCGTTGCCGCTGACATGGTATCTGTCGAATCTTTCACCCGGAACACCAAGACTTCGATCACGGGCTACGACGCGGATTTAAAAACAGGTTTTTCGTCTCACGAGATGGATGACGGAATGACGGTCATCGTTGATATCCAGTTGAAAGACAAGAAGCAGATCACCAACCGGATTGACCTGAGCAACCCAAATGAACCGACCTTTGAGTTAAAGGTGGTAAACGTGAAAACCGGAAAGCCAACCAGCCTGAGCGCCAAAGAACTGAGCGATCTGATGGTTTTGAAAGACATTATCGGTCACGCCGCTTTCCCCGCCCACAGCTTTATGGTACGGACTCTTGATCTATTGCTTGCGACGGACCCGGATGGCGAGAATATTGATTTCTCAAGTTCAAAAATCAGGGAGGAACTGAAATTCAAGGATAAACCATGGAATAGCCCTATCGGCATGGAAAGGTACACATCCTTCTGTTACAACCTCGGGCAGACAGAAACCGGGGAATACACCATAATAGTAAATGGCATCGAACAAACCATCGAAGAACAGGTTGTTGTGGGCCCTTGTTATACTGGAGAATGCCTTGGCCGTTGTGGGTCACTCTGCAACGGAAAACAAAATTACACACAGGAATGTTTGAATCATGATTTATGTGCCGGTGCAACAGGGAAAAATTTGGGGGTATGTCGTGATGAGTGGTTGGCTGCTGCCGATGGATATTTGTTTGCTCCCAATTGCGCAAAAATGGATGGTCAATGGACGGATAATTATGGCTATGTATGGGCCTTTGATCCAGAAGAAAAAATCGGATTGATTACCGGAACCGTAAATACAGGCCCGTGTGGTCTCTTGTCTGTCACCGGCAAACGCAACGCCCAGGTTATCACCATGACTGTAACCAATCCGGCTCCGTCCCCGGACTGTTGTGCGTCTGCAACCTATACCGGAACTGTCCAATGCAATTACGCCAGCGGTACTTGGACGAATACCTGCACAATCAATGGATCATGGGTCATGCAGCGGGACTTTCCCGCGGCAATCGGTACTTCGACCCTCCCCTATCAGGCAGGGCCTTCTCCCGCAGAAGCCAGATAGACTGCGTCTGTGCAGCAAAACTGACAAAGATGTCTGCTGAACAAACTGGAACAGGAAGGGATACTTGTCATGAAACGCATTGGTATAATTATCGGAAGCGTGATTCTTCTGGCGATTTTGATTTTCGGGTGGTGGATCTTCAGTCGCCCCGAACGCGGCACGACCGGGTCGGTCAGCACACAATTCCGATGGCTCGGGCCGAACGACAAGATCGTGATCGACGGCTTCGATGATCCCAAGGTCCAGGGCGTCGCCTGCCACATCTCCCGTGCGCAAACTGGAGGGGTGAAGGGCGAATTGGGCGTAGCGGAGGA
>Ga0351885_10422_pt1 | contig 12659 bp, 11 predicted proteins | sample TotcelFGM3001L13_FD_206771 | JGI IMG/M metagenome (GOLD analysis project Ga0351885, IMG submission 206771) | Enriched cells from coal bed in the Powder River Basin, Montana, United States - Total cells FGM rep3 HSBNCT.FGM.300.1.L13 ... | reverse complement strand
AAATCGGTGAGTACGGGAATCCCGGAAAAGGTCCGGGTCAGGGCCTTGGGACCGATCTGGAGGTCCGCCAGGATGGGGACCGGATCTTTCAGGGCCAGGTGGAGGTTTTTGAAGTCCAAATCCGTGGCGATGACGGTGGATTCCTTGAGGAAGGACAAATCAATGGGGAGGGTGGAGATAAATTGCAGTTCGGACAGTTCCGGGGCAGGGCCTTTCACGGTCACCTGGGCCGGGCGGGTATTAATGCTCCGGAGCTCGTGGCCCTCGGCGGGATTATTTTCCAAGACCGGTTTGATGGGCAGAGTCCGGGTGATGGTGGTGGCTAAGGTCAGGGTGATGGGGTTGGGTTGGATGCGGACCACCTGGACCCCCCGGGGCAGCGAGAAGCTGTTGGGGCCGAGAGAGAAGGTGTGGCGGCCATTTTTATAACCGATGAGGTCTATGGTTTGGGTGAGGCGGGCCTGGGACAGATTGTTGACGATGGAGCGGGGACCGACGACCCGGACCTGAATGGCGGGGGGGATCTCGCTGGTGACCATGAGATTTTGATTCAGATTGACCATTTCGAGGGTCATGTTGAGGGAGGTCTCAGTGCGCTCCTCACCACTGACGGCGAACCAGAAGGCGATGGCCAGCAGGAGGGAAAGGACTTTCAGGAGCCTATTGCGTTTTAAAGTGCCGAACCAGTTTGTCAATCCAGTTTCCTCGGTTATGGGCCGGGGTTTCCAGTAGATCCCGGAGGGTCTGGCGGAGTTGCAGCCGGGTAAGATCGCGTCGAAGTTTTCCCCCGTAGGCCAGGGAGATTTGTCCGGAGGTTTCGGAGATCACCAGGGCCAGGGCGTCGCTTTGCTCGGTGACCCCCACTGCGGCCCGATGGCGGGTGCCCAAGGTGGGGTCCAGGTTGGGGTTGCGGGACAGGGGCAGCAGACAACCGGCGGCCACGGCCCGGTCCCCCTGAAGAATGACGGCGCCGTCGTGGGTCGGGGTGTGGGGCCAGAACAGAGTAACCAGCAGCTCTTTGGTGACCAGGGCGTCCATCTTTATGGCACCTTCGAGAAAATCCGACAAACCGATATAGCGCTCCATGACAATGAGGGCGCCGATGAAGCGACCGGCCATGGTGTCGGCGGCTTCGCAGACTTCTTCGACGGTGAGGGGGGCGTGGAGGCCACCCGGGGCCAGGGCCTTTTTGCCCATGCGGCTGAGAACCCGGCGGATGTCGTCCTGGAAGAGAATGATGACAATGAGCACAAAGCTCTTGACGATGATATCCAGGAGCCATTCCAGGGTAAAAAACTGCATTTGCCGGGCCACTACATAGGCGAGGAACAGGAGGAAGAGCCCGGCCAGGACCGGAATGGCCTGGGTGCCGCGCAAGATCAGCACCACCTGGTAAATGATAATGGCGACCAGGATGATATCGACACCATCCTGCCAGCGCAGATTGCCTAAAAAATCCAACATGATGGGGGCGAGGGCGAATCCTTTCCGGAGATGACCTGTGACGGGGAGGCGAAGGCTTTCGAACCCCGCCGGGCATCTCCAACCTTATGGTTAGAAGGGTTCAGGGTTAAAAACGTTAAGAATGCGTGGATAATGGTGCACAGTGCGCACCCTACTCCCGGGCCCGGAGAGCGGCGGGCACGGAGGTCCGCCCTGCCGATCTATTCTCGTCAGCTTCCAGCCGGGGCGGTGCGAATCGCTTCGAGCACGGCCAGGAATTGGCGGGCATAGGCGACGTTGTGGGTACGGACGATACGGGCGCCGCGCAGCACCGCTACGGCCAGGGCCGCCAGGGTGCCGACATCCCGTTCTTCGCCGGCGGGGAGGTCCAGGATATGCCCGATAAAGGCTTTCCGAGAGGCCCCCACCAGGATGGGACAACCCAAATCCAGGAATACCTCCAGATGGTTCAAGATCGCCAGGTTGTGACGCCAGGTTTTGCCGAAACCGATACCGGGGTCCAGGACCAGGAGTTCAGGCGGCAGACCCTGGGAGGCGGCGAAATCCAACCGTTCCCGGAAGAAGTCCCTGATCTCCCCCAACAGGTCATGGTAGTGCGGCTGGCGCTGCATATCCCTGGGGGTGCCCTGCATGTGCATCAGGACCACCGGGGCTTGCATTTCGGCGGCCAGGGGGGCCATATCCGGGTCGAAGGAGAGGGCGCTGATATCATTGATGATGGCGGCTCCGGCGCTCAAGGCGGCCCGGGCCACCTTCGCCTTATACGTATCGATGGAGATGGGGACGTTGATTTCAGGGGCCAGGGCTTCGATGACCGGCACCACGCGGCGCAGTTCCTCATCCAGGGGCACGGGATCGGCAAAGGGGCGGGTGGATTCCCCGCCGATATCGAGGATGTCGGCGCCGGCGACCACCAGAGCCCGGGCCTGGGCCAGGGCGGCGTCAGGGTCGAAAAAGCGGCCGCCGTCGGCAAAGGAGTCGGGGGTGACGTTGAGCACCCCCATGACCAACGGGCGGGGCGCCGCCAGCAGCGCCGCCCAGGTATGGCGGCGCTCCGGAATCTCCATCAGGCCGGAAGGAAAGGCCGGACCCGACATGGCTAGGCCTGTTGAAGGCCGAGCGGAAGTTGGGCCGGGATTTCCGGGGATTCGTCAGGATTGGGGAACGAGTCCAATATCCGGTTGATTTCGGCACTGTCCAGGGTCTCTTTCTCCAGCAGGGCCTGGGCCAGGGCCTCCAGCTGGGCCCGATGGGTGGTGAGCAGTTCCCGGGCCTGATTGTAAGAGTTGAAGACCAGGTTCTTGATGGCGTGGTCAATGACCCGGGCGGTCTCCTCGCTGAAATCTTTGGCCTGGGAGATCTCCCGGCCCAAAAAGATGTGTTCGTCCCGTTTACCGAAGGTAACGGGGCCCAATTCATCGCTCATGCCCCAATTACACACCATTTTGCGGGCCAGGTCGGTGGCCCGTTCCAGGTCATTGCCGGCGCCGGTGGTGAAATGATTAAAGATCAGTTGCTCGGCGGCCCGGCCTCCCAACAACACCGTCAGGACATCGACGAGATACTCTTTGGGGTAGGTGTGGCGTTCATCCAGGGGAAGCTGCTGGGTGAGGCCCAAGGCCCGGCCCCGGGGAATGATGGTGACCTTGTGGATGGGGTCGGCGCCCGGGGTGCACTTGGCCACCAGGGTATGACCAGCCTCGTGATAGGCGGTGTTGCGTCGTTCCTGCTCACTTAAAATGAGGCTGCGGCGTTCGGTGCCCATGAGGACCTTATCTTTGGCCTCTTCGAAGTCTGGCATAGTGACCGATTCGCTGCCGCGGCGGGCTGCGAGGAGGGCGGCTTCGTTGGCCAGGTTCTCGAGGTCGGCGCCGGAAAATCCCGGGGTGCCCCGGGCCAGGATGGAAAGGTCGACGGAGTCGGCCAGGGGAGTGCGCCGGGTATGGACTTTGAGGATGGCTTCCCGCCCCTTGAGGTCGGGGATGGGGACCACCACCTGACGGTCGAAGCGGCCGGGGCGGAGCAAGGCCGGGTCCAGGACGTCCGGGCGGTTGGTGGCGGCGATGAGGATAACGCCTTCATTGGCCTCAAAGCCGTCCATTTCCACCAGGAGTTGGTTCAAGGTCTGTTCCCGCTCATCGTGGCCGCCGCCTAAGCCGGCGCCGCGGTGACGGCCCACGGCGTCGATTTCGTCGATGAAGATGATACATGGGGCGCTCTTTTTGCCCTGGATGAACAGGTCTCGTACGCGGGCGGCCCCTACGCCTACGAACATTTCCACGAAGTCGGAGCCGCTGATACTGAAGAAGGGAACCCCGGCTTCGCCGGCGATGGCCCGGGCCAGTAGTGTTTTACCGGTGCCGGGGGCGCCCACCAGGAGAACCCCCTTGGGGATACGGCCGCCCAGCCGGGTGAATTTCTTGGGGTCTTTAAGGAAATCGATGATTTCCGACACTTCTTCCTTGGCTTCCTCGATGCCGGCCACATCACTGAAAGTGATCTTGACGGTGGATTCGGTCATAAGTCGGGCCCGGCTCTTGCCGAAGGACATGGCTTTACCGCCGCCGGACTGCATCTGGCGCATAAAGAAGATCCAGATGCCCACCAGGACCAGCATGGGCAGCCAGGAAACCAGCAAGGTGGTGTACCAGGGAGAATCGTCCTTGGGCTTGACGGTGATTTCCACCTTCTTGGTCTGGAGGAGCTTGATCATATCCGGGTCGGTGGGGGCGTAACTCTTGAAGGCTTTGCCCTCTTCCATTTCGCCGGAGATCTCATCGCCTTGAAGGGTGACCTTTTGGACTTTGTCAGCCTTGACGAGGTCGATGAACTTGCTGTAATTGATGGTGGCCTTGCCGCGGGCGTGTTCGACGCTGTTGAAATAATTGAACAGGAAGATCATTACCAGGGTAATGAGCAGCCACAAGGCGATGTTCTTATAAAATGGGCTCAAACGGTTATTCATTGGGTCCTTAAACGCAGGCAGAAGCCATGGTTATGTCAATTATATGGATTTCACCATGGATAAGTTTACGTTTCGGGAGCGGAAAAAGCAAGGTGAATTGTGCGGTTGGCTTAATTCAGGCGGGAGAGACGCCCCAGACCCCGGTGTTCACCTCATTCTGAAGAGATGGCCGGTTCCAGGGTTGGCAGGTTGGCATTATACTCGTTGCCAGAAGTTTTTTCTTCCCCCCTCACCTAGCCCTATCCCCCCGTTGGGGGGGAAAGGGGATAAGAGGAAAGAATTTTTGGCAAACGCTATAGGCCGGGCGGTGGTGGGGCGGGTCTAAAAACTCTCGCCTGGCAGCAGACTGGTCAGGCTTTCCCGGGGGATGCGCCAGGGGCCGCAGCCCCACTTGACCCCGGGGATCCGGCCGTCACGAATCATCCGGTAAACGGTGCGGCGGGAGATGACCAGGATTGCCGCGGCCTCATCCGGCCTGAAAAAACGCTTTTGGTTTAATAATTCCATTCTTTGCGCCTCCTGGCGGTTGCAGATTTTATCTTCCTTGAAGGTCCGGTAAGTTTTGAATGCAAGGGGCGAGCCATGGGTTCAAGGTTCAAGGTTTTCCGTGGGGTGCGTTCTGCGCAACACCAACTTATGGCAAGGCGGGCATGGAGGCCCGCCCCACTGGGATTTTGCGGGTATACCGAAGGCGCATGAAGATCTGGCAAGTAATTTTGCCGGATGTGGTTCCCGAGCAAGTCATAATCCACCCCGAAACTATGGGTGCTTTTAGATAAACGCCCTAGAATTTGCCTCATCCCCCCTAAACAAATTGCCTCGCATCTGACGCCTTTCGTCCTTCCGGGCCAAGCGGCCTGCCGGTTAGCAGATCCCTTCAGCCGGCAAGGTTTTTACATCGTCATGTTTCCATACCCCAGGATTTGCCGCCTGCAGCAATGCAAGCTCAATGCCGGTGAATGAGGCTGGGCTTGTGATATGAGTCTTCCGCGGCGGCAACCCTTGCCGCGGTCTCACCCCTCTTTTAGGCGTGCCCGGCGGCAGGCCGAAGTCCGGATATGTGACAGGAGGAGACAGGTGTCTTTCAGGTCGCACGATTCTTGAATTGAGTAAGGGCAATACGCCAGAAAAAAGGAGAGAAGAAATGGCCCAAGAACGTCTGATACGACCCAGGGAAGTAGCCAACCGCCTGGCGGTGTCCCGGTCCACGGTTTACCGCTGGTTTTGGGAAGGCAAGCTCAAGGGCGTCAAGATCACCGGAGGCACGGTCAGGATTTTGGAGAGCGCGGTCAGGGATAAGATGGCCGAGGTTTATTGAGCGGGATTGTTGGGGGAGTTATTCAAGGGTTCAAGACGGCCATTGGCCCACCCGCCAGGTGTTCCGCACAGGCTGGAAAGCCTGTGCCACCGGGAGAACTTTTTGGAAGAGGGAAAAAGTGGAGGTCAGACGTGGTGCAGGAATGGTTTACACCGGCTGTAAGGGAAAAATTAGGGCTGAGAGACAACTGTTCTATGCATGCTTGAGATTAAACTGATTATTGCATATATCCTGGCAACCATGACGGTAATCAACAAAAGAACCAAGCAGGGAAAACGTGAGCTTTATGGGGAAGACGCCCAATCACTCTACCTGGCGGGCAAGGAACTGGCAGAGATTCAGCAACTGCTGCCGGTGGCCCTGGTCACCCTGAAGCGGTGGCACCAGGAAGAGAGATGGGAGGAAAAACGGCGGCAGGTACCGGTATCGCCCCGATGGCTGGGAGAGGCCTTGAGGGGAATCTTAAGGGAAAAGGCCGGCCGGCTCATCATCAAAGGCGACATGAAGGCGCCGGAATTGGATGAACTGAGCAAGATTGTGACTCTCCTCGACCGCCTGTGCAGCCAGGGATGGGACATGCGGGCGGCGGCCCTGGAAGTGATGGATCGGTTCATCGAATTTTTGCGCAGGTGGGTGAAGGACCCGGAGGAATTGAAGCAGATTTCGTACCGGGTTCAGGAGTTTTTCCGGCAACTGGAAGAAGACTCCTGATACGGAGGTTTTCTGATTAAATCAGCCCCTCACCCTCTTCTTTCAAGGGGAGAGGAGGGGGAAGGCAGGACTTTTAGCATTAGCTATAAAGGCTGGCAGAGAGTTTCATTTTAAGGACCGCAGGCGGGGACGCCTGCGCCACTGGCCCGCCTCACCGGCACAGGGAAGCGCCATGACCTTAACCAAAAAGTTGACCAAGAGCGAGTTTCGCAAGCGGGCCGATAAGATTCTGATGCGTCTGTCGCTGGATGTGATGCCTTTCTGGGCCGACAGCGAAGAAAAGCAACAGCAGCGGCTGGAGCGGGCCGCAAGCGATCCCCTGTATTTCTGCCGCACCTATCTGCCGCACTATTTCCCCCACGGCCCGGCGCCTTTTCACCATGAGCTGATCCGGATGCTGGAGGAGCGGAACGATGAGGTGGTGACGCCCATGGCGGTGGCCGCCCCCCGGGAGTTCGCCAAAACTACGGTGTGCTCTTTCGGCTATGTCCTCCACCAGGTCTGTTTCCGGAAACGGCATTTCATCCTGATCGGCAGCGACACCGAAGACCTGGCCTCGGATCTCACCGGCTACATCTACCTGGAGCTGCTCTATAACGAGAGACTGCACCAGGATTTCGGGGAACTGGTCAGAGGCAACAAGTCGGTAGACGATTTCGTGACTTTGAACGACATCCGGATCAAGGCCCGGGGACGGGGGCAGCGTCTCAGGGGGCTCAAGCACAAGCAGTGGCGGCCGGATCTGGTGATTCTGGATGACCTGGAGAATGACGCCAACGTGCGGAATCCGGAAATCGTCCAATCCATCCTGGACTGGGTGAAATCGGCAGTCTATCCCGCGGTGGACGCCCGGGGCACTCTGATGATGATCGGCACCATTCTCAGATGGCACAGCGCCCTGCACGTGATGCTGACCAGTGCGGATGAACCCTACTGCCATTTTCAGCGGCGGCTTTACCGGGCCTACCAGGAAGACGGGTCGTCATTGTGGGAGGCCCGGCACCCGGTGGCCCGGCTCAAGCTGCAAAAGCAGTTGATGGGCACCGTGGCCTTCAACCGGGAGAAGATGAATGAACCGGCGCCGGACGGCGGTTTTTTCCAGGAAGACTGGATTCACTATTATCATCCGGACAGTTTGAAAGATCGGGATCTGACGGTAACGGGTTTCTTCGATCCTTCTCTGGAGACCGGGGCCACTGCGGATTACAAGGCTTTTATTACGGTGGGCTGGGACCGGAAGGACATGGTGCTGTACGTGATGGATGCGATCATCCAGAAAACCACCCTGGATCAGATTATGCGCGCCATTTTCAACCGGCACCAGCAATTCGGCTATCAACTGGTAGGGGTGGAAGACAACCTTTTTCAGCGGTTACTGCTCAAGGAGTTCGACCGGATAGGGGTGGAGCGAGGCCAATTTCTACCCCTCAGAGGGGTGACCCACCGCATCGCCAAGGAGACCCGGGTGGCCGGCCTGTCACCGCTGATGGAGCGGGGCAAGATTCGCTTTATCCGGGGGCATTCGGACCAGGAACTGCTGGTGGAGCAGTTGCTCTTCTTCCCGTCGCGGACGCTACACGACGACGGGCCGGACGCTCTGGAAGGGGCGGTATGCCTGGCCCAGGGCCTGCCGACGGGAGAGGCGCCGCAATTAAAGCCGGCAAAGGCGCGGCTCTTCCAGAACCGGGGAGCGTTTTAGGAGCGGTTAGCAGTTAGCAGTTAGCGGTTAGCAGGAAGACAAAGTCGACTAACTTTTACCTGAATCAGGCTCACCGCTCGCGGCGAACTTTTAGGAGAAACCATGGGGCTGAAGGATTTATTCGGGAGACTGTTTAAAGAGACGGTTCGGCCGGAAACCCGGGAGTTGTCGGCGGTGAGCCTGGCTGAACGCTGGAGCACTTACCCCAGTGCGGGGTTGACCCCGAACCGTCTGGCGGGAATCTTCCGGGAGGCGGACCAGGGGAATGTTTGCCGCCAGATGGAGCTGTTCGAGGAAATGGAGGAGAAGGACGCCCACCTGACGGCGATTCTCCAGACCCGGAAAATGGCGGTATTGGGCAAGGACTACGAGGTGATGCCCTATGCCGGCACTCCGGAAGATGAACAGATTGCGGCGCTGGTGGGGGAGATGGTCTATGCCATTCCCAATCTGGAGGAGGCCCTCCTGGACCTGCTGGACGCCATCGGCAAGGGGTTTGCCCTGTGCGAGATTTTTTGGGAGGTGGCGGGCGGCCAGGCCCGGGTTTCGGAGCTGAGGTGGATTCCCCAGAAAAAGGTGACCTTCGGTGAAGATTGGAAGCCCCGCTTGCTGACTGCGGGAGCCAGCTATCAAGGGATTATGCCCCCGGTCTGGAAGGCCATTTACCATCGCTACAAGGCCAGAAGCGGGCACGCCACGCGGGCGGGAGTGCTGCGGGTGGTGGGCTGGATGTACCTGCTGAAGAATTTTGCTTTGAAGGATTGGGCGGCATTCAACGAGGTCTTCGGCATGCCGCTCAGGCTGGGCAAATATGACAACACTGCGTCGCCGGCCGACCGGGAAGCCCTGGTCCAGGCCATCCGGAACCTGGGTTCCGACGCCGCGGGCGTGATCAGCAAGTCCACGGAGATCGAATTTGTGGAGGCCGCGTCCCGGTCCGGCGGGGCCAACCCGTACCAGTTGATGGCGGATTTTTGCAACCGGGAGATGTCCAAGGCGGTTTTGGGCCAAACCCTGACGACGGACACCACCGGGTCGACGGGGACCTATGCGGCGGCCAGCGTGCACGGGCAGGTACGCCGGGACCTGGTGGAAGCCGACGCCCAGGCCCTGGCGGCGACCCTGAGGGAACAACTGCTGCGCCCGTTGGTGGGATTCAACTTCGGCTGGGACAAGCCAGTACCCTGGTTCCGCTTCAGGTTTGAAGAAGAAGGGGACCTCAAGACCCTATCCGAGGTTTACCGAAACCTGGCGGCCATGGGCCTGCCGTTGGACATGGAGCACGTGGCGGAGCGGTTCGGCATTCCTTGGGCCGGGGGCGGGACGGGGAGCTGACCCTGGCACCGATGCATCTCATAGACATTGGTGGTTTATGGACGTCTGCTGTGAAAGTCCCACCGGCAGGGCGAGCCACCGGTTCGCCCCTACAAGAGACTTTTCGGAACAGCGAATCAGAAAAGGAGAACGGGGTTGATGAGGATCGGGAAAAAATTGGTGATTGCCGGAGTCGTTATGGGGTTGTTGATGGGCGCCATCATGGGGTGCGAAACCTTGAAAAGCGCTTTCTGTTCCCCCACGGTGCAGGAGGTGGCGGATGCGGCCGACTTTGTGGCCAATGCCGAGGCCCTGGTGGCCTTCATGAGCACCCTGGCCCCCAGCGCCGAGGTGAGCGCGGTGATCGCGGCCCTCAAGATCGCCAAGGCCATGTTCGATCAAATCAGGTCGGGTATCTGCGTATCGGCGGATCAGCAACAGGCGGCCACGGCCGCCATCAAGGCCAGCCAGACGATGGCCCTGAAGTTAGGGTACAGGCCGTGAAAGGTCTTGGGTGGCGCAAGGAACATGCCGACCCCCGGGATTTTGCCCACGGTGATATCCCCAGGGTGTCCCACTTGGTGACGGCCGCGAAGGAATTGCCGGAGGTGGATTTCTTCCACTGGCTTCCTCCCATCAAAGACCAGGGGCCGCTTGGTTCTTGCGTCGCCAACAGCATCGCCGGCGCCTATGAATTCGACGGCATCAAGACCACCGGCAGGTATACGTCCGTGTCCCGTCTTTATCTTTACAAGGCGGCCCGGAGATTAGGAGGCTTTACCGGGGATTCCGGGGCCTATATCCGGGACGGGATGCGGGCTTTGGTGAGACTGGGGGCGCCGCCGGAATCCCTCTGGCCCTATAAGGTGGAAACCTTTGACGCCCCGCCTGATTTTGTCGCCACCGGATATGCCCAGAATTTTGCGGCGCTGCGCTATGTGAGGCTGAAAAATCTGACGGAGATCAAGGCGTATATCCGGGCGGGTTTCCCGGTGGTCTTCGGGTTCACGGCGTTCCCGGTCATTGACCAGGTGAAAGAAGACGGCTGGGTGCCGTTGCCGAAGTCCGGGGATTGGCCGTTGGGGGGGCATGCCGTATATGCCTGCGCCTATTCCAACGTCAAGCAGTCCAGGTACTGGGATGATCCGGCCGGCGCCATCGGATTCATTAACAGTTGGGGCGATTGGGGGGATAAAGGCAAAGGTTGGCTGCCTTATGAATATTTTCAAGAGGGGTTTTGTGATGACTATTGGGCACTTATTTCGGCCAAGCACCCGGACGAGGAAGAGTTCTCCTGATGCTCCTCCCGCGATCATCATTGACGGGGGCAGGAAACAGCGTTGGTCCAAATGGATCATGAGCAGTATGTTCGCGGTCCTCCTGGTCCTGCTCGGGATTTTTCGAGCCTGTGGGAATGAAGACAGATTTTGAAGCGGGACCAGGCCTCGAACTCAGGCGGGGATCGCGGACGGGAAGCAGGTTTAGCGAATGCCAAAATTTTTTTCCGATAGCGGCATCAAGTAATCCCCCCTAACCCCCCTTTAAAAAAGGGGGGGATTAGAAGGAGTGAGTTAGTTGAGGGCCTCTTTGGAAAGGGGATGCGGGGGGGTTAAGAACCGGTAACTGAAAGGAATTTGTGGCAAACGCTATTGATTAGGTTCCTTTGCACACCACGGAGTGAGGAAAGATGACGATGACGTCGAACGCAGTAAGCCAGGACCAGACTCCGGCCCTGCCCGAATGGATCAGAGTGCTTCCCCGGGGCGCGGTGGAGTTATCGGACCACCGGGAACCGTTCATGGTGGACGAAGCATCGCTGATGTCCATGGCGGCGGATTTTCGCTCCCGGGGGGTAGATCTGGTCATCGATTACGAGCACCAATCGCTACAGGGGGAGCGGGCCCCGGCGGCAGGCTGGATCAAGGAACTGGAGGCCCGGGGTGACGGCCTCTGGGCCCGGGTGGATTGGACGCGGCAGGCCCGGGATTACCTGGAGAAGAAGGAGTATCGATATTTTTCACCGGTACTGCGGTTGGACCCCGAAACCCGCCGGCCCGTCGCCCTGCTGCACATGGGCTTGACCAATGTCCCGGCTATCAAGCACCTGCCGCCCCTGGTGGCCAGGTGGGGGGGAGCCGCTTATCCGGACCCGCTACGGCCGGCAGGAGCGGCGGTCAGGGTCCGGGCGGCAAAAAAGGACTCAGTAAAGGAGAGGGCAAAGATGGTGGAACAGCTCAAACGCCTGATGGGTTTGGAACCCGAGGTGGAGGAAGGGACGGTCTGCGGCAAGGCGATGGAGGCGTTCCGGGACCTGGCCGCGACCTTGAATCTGCCGGGAGAAGTTTCCGTGGCTCAGCTGAAGGGGGCGGTGGAAGCTTTGAAAACCGGGGCAATGCGCCTGGTCAAGACCGAGGAGGCCCTGCAGACGCTTAAGGGCCGCCTGGCGAGCGCGACGGCCGACCGGCTGGTGGAGGAAGCCTTGAAGGCCGGCAAGGTCAGCCCGGCCCAACACGGCTGGGCGCTGGAATATTGCCGCCGAGATCCGGAAGGCTTTCAGACTTATGCCGAGCGGGCCCCGAAACTGGTGCCCCTGGGGGAGGAACTACAACTCCGCCGGGATGATCATCAAGATGAGAGTGGTTTGCTGCCGGAGGAGCTGGCAGTTTGCCGATCCCTGAACGTTGCACCGGAGGCCTACCTGAAGGCCAAAGCCCAAACCGGGTAGTTTTCGCCGGGAGACGCTTTAGATGGGAGAGGGCAAGGGGTGGTAAAGGGAACATGGCCAGGCCATCTGCCGCCTTGACCCGGCTCAGCCCCTGAAGGAAAGAGCAGCAGAAGGTTTCGGCTGGACGTGATTAACCAAAACAAGCGGAGGTAGAAGGATATGTCAGCTTTAACCCGTGACCGGGCTACGCCTTACCGGGAAGGAATCGAGGTGGAATACCTGGTGGCAGCCAACACGAAAATTTACGCCGGTTCCCTGGTATGTGTCAATGCCGCGGGTTATGCGGTCCCGGCGGCGGACACCATCGGTTATCAAATAGCCGGGGTGGCCTTGGAACAGGTGGACAACAGCGACGGCAGCGACGGCGGCAAGAATGTGCGGCTGCGGCGGGCCGGGGTCTTCGAGTTCGACGCCGTGTCCATCAGCCAGGACATGGTGGGATTGCTCATGTACGCTGCGGATG
>Ga0351885_10421_pt1 | contig 12681 bp, 11 predicted proteins | sample TotcelFGM3001L13_FD_206771 | JGI IMG/M metagenome (GOLD analysis project Ga0351885, IMG submission 206771) | Enriched cells from coal bed in the Powder River Basin, Montana, United States - Total cells FGM rep3 HSBNCT.FGM.300.1.L13 ... | reverse complement strand
TTTAAAAAAAAAGAACTCTACAAACCATTATAGAGTTCCTTTCTTCTTCTTGAAAATTCTAACTTTTTAGTGCAGCTTCAATAATCTGGTTTACACGTTTGATCATATTTGCACTATTCGGTTGAATTCCATCCGCGATCAACGCATTTTCAAATAATTGCTCGATCACTAAATCCCGAATTGGACTGATACCTTTGATTTTTGAAAGATTAATGATAATAAGATGGTTTGGATTTATTTCAAGAATTTTTTCTGGTGACTCAAAATCTTTTTGCAAATATCGGTAGGCTTTTTGCATTTCCTGGCTGGGACTTCCTGCAGAATCAACCAACCTGGCAGGGGAATCAACTAATTTATTAGTTGTTCTCACTTCTTTAATTCTTTCTGATAATGTTGTCTTAAAAAAGGTCAATAACTCATTCAGGTCATTTTGATCCAGGTTTTCTTCTGTTTCTTCCTTCTCTTCAGATTTTTTTTCAGGTAAATCTAAATCATTTGCAGTGACATTCACGAGATCATAATCTTTGTATTTGTTGATTCTCATTAATACAAATGGATCGATTGGATCGGTAAAAGTGACAACATCAATATTCTGTTTTTTGAATATTTCTAAATGGGGAGAATTCAATGCTGAATTTTCATTTTCGGAAATGATGTAATAAATTTTCTTTTGGTTTTCTATCATATTTTCAATGTATTCTGCCAAAGATTGCCATTCTGCAATTCTATTTATTGTTTTCACTTGTAATAATGACAATAATTCTTCGTCAAATTCACTGGTGGAAGCAAGACCTTCTTTAATAAAAAATCCGAATTCTTTCCAAAAATCATTATATTTTTCATGTTCATTCGTTTTTAATTGTTCTAAATGATCAAGGACTTTAGAAGAAAGGATCTTTTTTATTTGGGCGATTGACTTGGTGGATTGAAATGATTCTCTGGAGACGTTTAATGGTAAATCTTCCGAGTCAACTACACCTTGCATAAACCTTAAGAATTCAGGTAAAAGCTCTTTGGTAAATTCCTGGATCATTACCTTTCTTGCGTATAGCTTTAGTCCATAATCTTTTCGATCAGAAAATAAATTAGGTTCTACCGATGAAGGAATGTATAACAAGCCATATAATTGAATTGGGGCGTCAATGGAGAGATGTAAATGACCAATAGGATCTTTGAAGTCCAACGTGAATTGATTGTAAAAATCTTTATATTCTTCAGGTTTTACAGAATGCGGTTGTTGTCGCCAAATTGCGGTTTGTCGATTTATCTGTTCTTCATTGTCATTTAAGGTTATTGGGTAGGGGATGTAATCTGAATGACGTTTAATAATTTGTCTTAAACGATAATCTTCCAAATATTCTGACGCATCATCTTTTAGATGCAGGATAATCTCCGATCCCCGATTTTCTTTGGTTCCTTTTTCAAGAGTATAAGTTTCTCCTCCATCCGAGATCCAATGGATTGCAGAATCTGATTTCCGAGAAGATCTTGATATTACTTCAATCCTGTCTGAGACCATAAAAGCTGAGTAAAATCCTACGCCAAATTGTCCAATGATATTACTTAAATCCGTTTCACCTGATTTTGTTGCTGCTTCTAGGAATTCTCTGGCGCCTGAGTGTGCGATTGTACCGATATTTTCGATTACTTCGTTTTGATCCATACCAATCCCTGTGTCGGTTATTGTTATGGTTTTGTTCTCTTTATTGATCTTTATGTTAATTCTTGGATCAATATCTGGATCTAACAAGTCTTTATTGGTTAATAATTCGAAGTTTAATCGGGAAATTGCATCTGAAGCATTGGAGATCAACTCTCTGAGAAAAATATCTCTTTCCGTATAAAGAGAGTGAATCAAAATATTTAGTAATTGCCTTGTTTCAGCCTTAAAGTGATGTGTGTTCGATACTGTTTTGGTTTCTTTAGCCATTTTTTCCTCCTGGTTACAAATTCATATCAATCATAATTCATGTTTATTAGATTTTTATAAATAAAATCGGGTTCTCAAGACTGAAAACCCGATCAATAAAGTCTTAATTTTATTTAGAGATATCTGGCTTTTACCGCGGGGAGGAGATATTCATTAAATGCTCGTTCCTGATTATATTCTGGTTTCCATCCCCAATCTTTTGTTGCTGCCGAATCATCCACGTCTGCCGGCCATGTATCGACAATTCCTTGTCTTGCGATATCAGGTTCAAATGTTATTTCAGCATTTGGGAAGGCTTTAATGACAATATCATAAAATTCTTGTGCTGATGGATTAAAACTGGTCACGTTATAAACCAATTTCGATAAATCGCTTTTATCGGCTTTCTCTAAATCCAATAATGCTTTAATGGCATCCGGCATGACCATGAAGGGTAAACGAGTATCTTTCCTTACAAAACATCGGTATTTCTTACCCATTGCAGCGTGATGCAACATTTCGGGGCCATAATCACTGGTACCCCCTGTTGGAGTAGTGATAGCAGAAATAAGACCTGGAAAACGAAGAGCTCGGAAATCAATCCCGCTAGAATTTTTATCAGCCGCTAATTGGCGATAATATTTCGTGTAGTAACGCCCTAATTGTTCACAATATAATTTATTACAACCATACATTGTTGTTGGTTGGCACCACATTTCCTCAATGATTTTTGGGCTGGAAGATTTTGTCAATATGTCCGGAAGTCCATAAACTGCAATAGAACTTGGGTAAAGAAATTTAACAGGTTTTCCTTGCCAAGTAGCCTGCTCCACAGCCAATCGAAGGAGATTTAATGTTCCTTCAACATTGACTTTGTGGGCGGTTTCTGGATTGTATTCAGCTTTTGTTGATAAGATGGAAGCGAGATGATAAATTGTTCGAATTTCATATTCTGCTACCAATCGACCCAATAACATTTGGTCCAGGATATCTCCTTGAATGAATCGTTCACACATTGGACGTAAACCTTCGTCCATTGGCATTACATCCAAAGCAAGAATGTGAGTTTTCTCTTTTTCAGCGATATGTGAAATAAGACCGTGTCCAATTTCACCATTTGCACCAGTAATCAGAACAACTTCTTTCCTCATAAATCACTCCTTAAAATGGGTTTTGAGCTGAAATTTTATTGTTATTCATTTGAGATAATTAAATTGTATTCGATTTACTATTAATCAGAAGATACTGAATGTACTGAAAATAATTAAAAAAGCTCAGCATTTGCTAAGCTTTTTTGGAAATTTCAAAAATTCTAATTTAATTGATCAACTATCCTGCAACAATTTCCTTTTTACGAAACCAATTTTTCCATTCTTGGTTTTCCCAAACAACCAGAAGAGGTGCAGCAATAAAAATGGAAGAATAAGTACCACTGAAAAGTCCAACCAACAAAATGACTGCAAATTCGCGTAAAGTAACACCACCAAATAATGCTAAAGCCAGGAGCATGAATTCCACAGTCATCAATTGTGTATTAATCGATCGTTGCAAGGTTTGAATGATTGAGTGATTGACTAACTTTTCAAATTTCAGCTTTCGAAAAATCGTACTGTTTTCACGGATTCGGTCAAAAACAACAATTTTATCCTGAACCGAAAACCCTATGACAGTTAACAATGCAGTCAAAAACATTGAATCAACTTGCCATCCAAATAATTTTCCACCAATTGCACTAAGGCTGATCACAATTAAAACATCATGGATCATAGCCAAAATACCACAAACGCCATAACGGAAAGCATTTGTCATCCCCCGAAATGCAAATGTAATATAAATTACGACAGCTAGAGCTGCTAATCCTACTGCAATTGCAGCTCTTTGGGTTACCTGTTCTGCAATCACTGGACCGACACTTTCGAAACGGTTTACTGTGATTTCTTGATTACTTAAGGTTTCAAGGCTTGTAACAATGTTTCCTTTTACCTGTTCATCCATAAATGGTGAACGGATAACAAGAATCGTGCGTTGGTCATTTGTATCCATTGCGGTCTGAACCGAAACTTCTTTGAAATTATATTCATCATAAATGGATATTATTTCTTCAGTCCCTGGTAAATCAGATGTTGGGTACTGCAATTCTAGTAAAGTTCCACCGCGGAAATCTATTGCCAGAGGTAAACCATCAACAGCGATAATTACCAAGCCGATAAGAATGAAGATGGTTGATATTGCAAAGAATAAATAGCGTTTTCCTAAAATGTTCATATTTTCACCCTTTCTTTAGATGCCAAACCATTTTAGATGGTTTTCAGGATGTTTAATGAGATCCAATGAGATTGCCAGAAAAGTTCTGGTTACTACAATCGCAGAGAACAAACTGATGGCAACACCTAAAGCTAATGTAATTGCGAAACCTTTCACAAAACTGGCACCAAATGTCGACCCAAACCAGAAAAGGATTGAACAGGTGATTAAGGTAGCAATATTGGAATCTCTTATGGAAGGCCATGCTCGTTTCCAGCCTAATTCGATGGCTTGAGAAAGCGTACGGCCATTGCGCAACTCTTCCTTTAGTCTTTCAAAAATAAGAATATTTGCATCCAGAGCACTACCAGTACTAAGGAGGAAACCTGCGATACCCGGTAAAGTAAGGGTGACTGGAATTAATCTGAATAATGCAAATGTTACCAATGCATAAATTATGATTGAAAAATCTGCCAATATGCCAGGTACTTTGTAGAAAATTGCCATAAATAAAGCCACTAAAATAAAGCCAATCAAGCCAGCTCTAAGACTTTTTTCAAGAGAGTCCTGCCCTAAAGTAGGTCCTATTACCCGGATCTGTTCCACAACAAGGGGAATTGGTAATGAACCATATCGCAATTGGACAGCTAACGCGTTGGCTTCATCAATTGTAAAAGAGCCGGAAATAGTTCCAGATCCTTCTGTTATTGCTGTAGATATTGTTGGAGCGGAAATAATTTTATTATCAAGAACAATGGCTAAGAATTTGCCAACATTATTCCTTGTGTGTTCTGCAAAAATATCTCTTCCCTGATTGGATAATTCGAAATTTATCTGATAAGTATTTGCGATAGGACTATCGACAGCGACTGCTTTCAAATCGATTCCGGTCATGACTGTGTGAAAAACTGCTTGTGGTGTTTCAACAGTTCCATCATCATTTGTTATGGATCCTGGAGCTGGCACCTCTGAGACTTTGGTCTGTAATGTAAAATCTGTTAAAATCTCGTCACCTGGTAAAAATTGCCAGAGGTTATCACCAATGTCAACAAATTCTAAAACACCGGTTTGTTTAATTTGTTCGATTACATCCTCAGCATTACTTGCGCCAGGAAATTCACCAACAATACGGTTGCTGCCAGCAACCTGGAATACAACCTCACTAACACCTAACCCATTAGATCGATTTTCAAGTATTTGACGTGCAACTTGTAGAGAATCGCCAGTGATTTCAGAATCCTCAGGAAGATCAGCCTTGAGGATAACTTGCATTCCACCACGAAGGTCCAGGCCTAATACAGTTGATATCGATTTATTTATTAGTGGGATATTTGTAGTTGAGGGGAGATCAATCCAGATCACTGCAGCAAGCAGGACAAGTATCAGGATCAGGTTGATATAGCGTCGCTTCATAGGAAAATAACCTCCAGTCCTAGTATCTACAGCTATAAGGCTGTACAACCCGCAAATTATACTCTTATATTAGTCATATGGGTAGGAATGGGTTTCTTAAAGTGCTATCCAATAATGGTAGATATTCTTAATGAATGTTTAAATTGATTGATCTAAATAATGCAAATAAGTTGAAAGAAAAATTCAAGAATTAAAAAACAAATTCTGACATTTCTTTGGATATTAGTTCGCAAATTGCAAAATAACCCCAATCATCCCATTCCTCTTTGACGCCTATCCCTGGCAAATCGAGGTAATTTTTAAAAATTAGTCCTCCTTTAAATGCATCAAACATATCTTTTGCACTTTTTTCAATTAATGTTCGATCTCCTGATGGCAAAATTTTCTGGATATCGATGGGACTATATAATGCAGCTTTATTTTTTTTCAACAATTCAGAAAGTTCCGGCATATCATATATTGTGGGTTGATCAAATTGGAATACATCAACTCCAATTTCCAGGAGATCAGGAAGAATATCCCAATTTTTCCCACATGAGTGCATAAAAACTTTTAAACCATAATCATGTGCAATGGAAAACAAATGAGCATACTCTGTTTTAAAAAAGTATCGAAACATTTTAGGACTAAATAATAGGCCTGTTTGAGTTCCCATGTCTTCACCCAGGAAAATACCATCCGCATTGTTTGTTCCCGCAAGATGGATTTTTTGTTCGTAAACCTTTGAAATTATCTTATGTAACTGGTTTAATTTTTCAGGATTTGCTGCCATATCAAAAAAATAGGTAGACATATCCCGTAGATACCGTGCATTATCAAAAATCCAACCACCCACAACTGCCATCTTAAATTTATCCGTTGGTTTATTAAAAAGGGATTTCATATCTTTTGCACAATAATCAGGAGCTTGTAAACGGTCCAGATCATCCCAGTCCTGCACAAACGGTCGAAAGATTTCACCTTTTTGAGATCCTGCAACCATTCTGTGCCAGATATTTCCCCATTCATCATTGTAATATTCACGATTACCTTCAATCCATCGTTTTTGTTGATAATTGAAAGGTTTTAAGTCAGCGAACAAAAAATCGCTCATTCGATTACGATCAAAATCCAACCCTGGGCGAGGTGGATCTTCGTGATTAATATTGGCTAGTATTAATTCTTTTGAATTCATCCTAACTACACCTTTACAGTTTTTCTTTCTTCATCCAATAAAGCCATAAATCTGGTCCCGTATTCGATGTAATTATCGTATCTACTCTGCTCGACCAGCTGATCAGGTCGATTATGATGAATAACAGATAGGTGTGGTTCAATAGAAAATCCTCCGTCATACCCTGAGATCAACAAATCATGCACGATTTTTCTCACATCTCCATGCCCTTCTCCAGGAAATGTAAAATTCAACTCCGGAAAGATTTGGTCAGTTTCTTTAATAAAAATGCAATCTTTGACATGGATATATTCAATGAAATCTTTTACAGCTTTATAAAATTCCCAGGAAGATTGTTTTTGATATGGGGGGGTACCAATGTGGTTATCCGTGCCAATTGGATTTCCAGTGTCGAAAACTAATTTAAAGTTTGGTGAATGAATTTTGTCAAGCAACCGTAATGTATGATTATGAGATAACCCTCCATAATTCATACAATTTTCGAGTAGGTATAAAATACCAGAATCTTCACAAATTTTTACCATCAAGGACAATTTTTCGAAAATATGTTTTTCAATTTCGGCTGAGTCTGGTTTAACATCTTTTACAATTTTGAAGCTCATTCCACGTAAATATTGAGTTCCAAGTCGTTTCATGCGTGGTATTGCTCGATTGAGTGATTCGAGATCTTCCTTAAACCCTGCTTCATCCCTTGGATCTTTGCTCCAATTTGCTATGGCGCTTCCAAAACAATTGATTCTGACATCATTTTCTTCCAGTTTTTCACAAACATGTGCAAATTCATGATCACTGAGATCTGTAATATTGATTTTATTAATGGAACGTGATTCAATATGATGCCATCCCATTGCTTGCGTAGCTCTTATTTGAATTTCAATTGAATCTCCCGCTTCATCTGCAAATCCGGTGAAATACATGTTTCCTCCATGGATGATTTATTAATTTTTATCAACTATTAACTAGTTACCAAAAGATGTTGATAAATCTGGAATTGAATATTTACCTGGTACTTTCGTGAAATTAGATAAATTTATTTTTGTTTCTAAATTTTTTCGAAACAATTCCGAATTCAAGGGGAGTTGTATCGGTTTATATAAAATTGACGATAATAGTATTGAATTGCTTAATTCGAGCTGGTTCAATCCTTCCCATCCTGGAATTATTACATCTTCTGTGCCACGAATTGCATTCACAAAATTCTCGATGATGATTTTATGACCAGGTTGGCCGTGATTTTCATAAGGAATTATCATTTCGTTATATTCGGTAAAACTATACGGATCCTTAGAATTTTTGATGTGTTCCAACATTGAAACTTTATTTTTCCAGAAGAACAAATTATTATTTTCAAAAACTAATTTACCTTTTTCTCCAATAATTTCAAGACGATTCGTTCCAGGAGACTCGCCTGTAGACGTGATGAAATGTCCGACCATTCCATTCTGGTATTCCAATAAAGCTGTTACCTCATCTTCAACTTCAATTTCATGATACTTTCCAAATCCAGCCAAACCCGTTACTTTATCTGGCATTCCGAAAAACCATTGAAACAGATCTAGATTATGAGGACATTGATTAATTAATACCCCTCCTCCTTCACCTTTCCAGGTTGCCCGCCAATCTCCATTGTCATAATAACTCTGATTTCGAAACCAATTTGTAATGATCCAGGTTGCGCGTATTATTTTGCCTAATTCTCCATCGTCAAGCATGCGCTTTATCTTTTTCCAATAGCCATAGGTACGTTGTTGAAACATTATTGCAAATTTCAAATCGGAATATTGATTCAGCGCTTCTTTATATGCTTGAATCATTATTTTTCCATCACTCAATTGAGCTGCGATCGGTTTCTCTGTCAGGACATGGATCCCTTTTTGAAAACAATCTATGGTAATTGGAGTGTGTTGAAAATGGGGGGTTGAAATTACTACCCCATCCAATTCCATCAAATTCAACATTTCCTGGTAATTTGTAAAAGATTTTATTAAGGAAGTAGCGGTAATTGCTTCCATTCTATCTGGTATAAGGTCACATACTGCGCAAAGTTCTACACCTGGCATAGTCTGGATATCCTTAACATGTTGGCTGCCCATAGCCCCAACTCCGATTACAGCTAATCGAATATCTTTTTCCATAAAAGACCTCCTGATACTAGTACTTAAGATACTCTTTAATAGTTTGAATGACTATTGTCAAATGATCGTAAACTATTGATCTATATTCAATTTTCGCCTTGTATTTCCCTGAGTGCGTCGAAAATCACCTGGGGTTACACCAGTTTCTCTATGGAAAATATGTGTGAAGTGACTGAAATTGGTATATCCTATCTGAAGACTGATTTCTGAAATTGGGAGTGTGCTTTCCAGTAATAATTGTTTAGCTCTATTTATCCGTAATTGAAACAAACGTCTTGAAATTGTCATTCCTGAGGATTTCCGAAAAATTCGAGCTAAATGAGACGGGGAGATATGAAAAACTTCGGAAAGGTCTTTTCGACTAATATTCTTGAATAAATTTCGCCTTAAATATGCATCAATTTGATTGAACACTTCATTTTGAGATTGAATATTTTGGCTGGAGAAATTTTCAGTTCGATTTGGAGACTTAGTATTTCTTTCTAATTCTATTAATATGCGAATGATAAGAGCTTCAACAAATTCGTAAGTGTTTTCACCAGGTCTATTAATTTCGTTTATTAGAGCGTTAAGATCGAACCGTAATTCGCTAGGAATCGTTACAATCTTGTCTGCCAAATTGTCCAAAATGAGACGATGGTTTTCGAATAATATATAAAAATAACCAATTGATTTATTGTGATATTTTGGAGCGCGCATTTCACCAGGAGAAATGAGAATAGATTCATCCGGTTGAAGTGTAAAAAATCGTTCATTGCATGAAAAGTCAACATTGCCATAGACGACACAATACCATTGATATAGGGAATGTGTATGCGAAGGAACATTATAAGAAGCTCCAACTTCGTTGTATACAATTTCTCTGATATTGATTGGTGGGATGTTGGTTTCCATATTCCAATTATATTTGTAAAATTACCAATTTAAAGAATACTCGTTGGATAAAAAATAATTTCACTAAAAAATTTTATTTCACCTTCATTTACCAGACGTGAGATTTGCCTTTTTGGGATTAAATAAATTACTAAGGTGAATTACTTGCTGTTTGGATTGCTGTCAAGGATTGCTTGACAGTTTTTAACCCCTGAGATTATAATTTGTCGGCTTAACAAATTAGTAAATTACTGAAAATTCAGATAGGAGTAAGAAAATGGGTCCGCAGCCAAAAAGGAAAATTTCAAAAGGTCGACGTGATCGACGTCGTGCACATGACAGTCTCACCCCCGCATCACTGGTTCAATGCAGCAATTGTGGTGAAATGCGACTTTCTCACACGGTATGTCCATCATGTGGCCATTATCAGGGACGAGAAGTTATCCAGGTAGAAAAAGAAAAGAAGAAGTAAAAGAAGAAAACTCCGTAAGGAGTTTTTTTTATAGTGCCCAGGCTACTAATATTCCCATGAATCCAATTACGATTCCTACATGAAGTAATAGATTTGATTGAGCAACCCAATTAGTAAAAACCAATCCGAATATAAAATTTAAGATTACCAGAAAAATAGCGATAAAAATCAACAAACCTTTCCGGTTGGAAAAATAACCTGAAAGTTTGGATAATATTTTGGTTAAACTGGTCATTTCATTCTTCCTCCTCTTCCATGGCGGTGGTTGAAAAGTAATGTTCAAACACCGACACATATCTTACCGGTATTTTCCCTTCAATTAACACACCACCTTTTTTATGGGAGATTTTCTCAATTTTTCCCTGTTCATGAAAAATTGAAATCAAACGACCTTGTTGGTAGGGTAAATTTACTTTTACGGGGACATGACTGAAGAACAATTCATTTTCAACCATTTTTAGCAAGTCACTAACGCCAATGCCAGTTTTAGCAGAAATAGCAATTTCATCTTTATAATTTTTGATTATTTCCTGGGCAGACCCTGGTTCTGGAAGATTATCAATTTTATTAAGAACTGTTATGGTAGGAATGTGATCCGCTTTCAAAATGGATAATGTTTCTTGAACTGATTGCCATTGTGATTGAGCACTGGGATGAGTGATATCGACTATGTGCAATAATAGATCTGCTTCAGATATTTCTTCCAATGTAGCTCGAAATGCTGCGATTAATTGAGTAGGGAGTTTCTGGATAAATCCAACAGTATCCGTAAATAAACAAGTGTGGTTGTCCGGCAAATCAACTCTTCGCGTGGTTGGATCCAATGTAGCAAATAATTGATCAGCAACGAAAACATCAGCTTTTGAAATGGTATTCAATAATGTTGATTTTCCGGCGTTTGTATAACCAACAAGTGATACTGTTGGAATCTGTGATCTTTTGCGTTGTTGACGATATCGATTTCTGTGTGATCTGACTTTCTCAAGTTCTTTTTTCAAATTCGTAATTTTATTGCGTATTTCACGGCGGTCCACTTCCAGTTGGGTTTCGCCGGGACCTCTTAAACCCACGCCTCCCACACTACCAGTTCTTCCACCGCCACCACCAGCCTGTCTTGCCAGATGAGTCCAGGCACGTGTCAATCGAGGAAGTCGATATTCATATTGTGCCAGCTCAACCTGTAAAATACCTTCTCTTGTATCAGCGTGTTGAGCAAAAATATCCAGAATTAAAGCAGTACGGTCTAAAACCCTAATTTGATCACCAAAACTTTTTTCCAATTCTCTTTGATGTCTGGGAGATAATTCTTCATCAAAAATGACAACATCCGCCTGTGTTTCATTCACCAGCGTAATCACTTCCTGCACTTTTCCAGAGCCGATAAATGTATCCGGATTAGGATGAGAAAGACTTTGGGTTGCTTCACCGACTACGACTAAGCCAGCGGTTGATGCCAAAAGAGTTAGCTCATCAAGAGAATCTTCCAGAGATAGCCAATTGTTTTGATTATAAACATCAACGCCAATTAAAAATGCTTTTTCTTTGGCCATTTTTGTTGGTTCAGTACTTTTTTTTGACATATTATCCTTAATTTATTCCATCCATTCCTTAATTCTTTTTACAGCTTCATGGATGCGATCTGTGCTGGTACCTAATGATACTCGTAAATATCCTTCTCCATATTGTCCATAGACAACTCCGGGAGTTGTACTTACACCTGTTTCTTCTAATAATCGATTACAAAATTGCATACTATCTTTGTGACCAATGGGTAATTTTACCCATACATATATTGCAGCAGGAGGTGCATCCACGATAAAACCAGCTTCTAATAACCCGGATACAACAATATTTCGCCTGGTTTGATAAATTGAATTTCTTTTTTCTAGCCATGACTGGTCACCGGTAAGGGCTGCAATCCCTGCATCGATTACAGGAGCAAATTGGGAAGAATCCATCTGGCTTTTATATGTGTGTATGAAGCCAATAATACCAGCGTTTCCGACAGCCATACCCAAACGCCAACCTGCCATATTGTATGACTTTGACAAAGAATTAAATTCGACTGCCACATTCTTCGCCCCATCCACTTGCATTATACTTGGTGCAATATACCCATCAAAACAGACATCAACATAAGGTGCATCGTGGGCAACAACGATGTGATTTTTCTTAGCAAAATGAATAATTTCTTCAAAAAATGAAAAAGGTGCAATTGCTCCGGTTGGATTATTAGGGTAATTTATCCAGATTATTTTTGTTTTTTCGATAACTTCCTGAGGAATTGAGTTCAAGTCTGGGATAAATCCATTTTCACTAAATAATGGAAGCTTATAGATTAACCCCCCAGCAATTTTCGCACTCGCGGAATAAACCGGGTATCCTGGATCTGGAACAATCACGTAATCTCCAGGATTAACCAAAACCTGTGTAAGATGAAACAATCCTTCTTTTGAGCCAA
>Ga0351885_10419_pt1 | contig 12755 bp, 10 predicted proteins | sample TotcelFGM3001L13_FD_206771 | JGI IMG/M metagenome (GOLD analysis project Ga0351885, IMG submission 206771) | Enriched cells from coal bed in the Powder River Basin, Montana, United States - Total cells FGM rep3 HSBNCT.FGM.300.1.L13 ... | reverse complement strand
GACTCGGCCAAGGCTTCTTCCCCGGTGACTTCGGGGCCCGAGGCGGCCTCGGGAGCCGGTTCAGTCTCCTCCACCAGGGGAGCGGGGCCGTTGTCCCCGTCCTGGCCGGTATCCTTGCCTTTGCGGCGAAACCAGCGACGCATCGCTATGACGTCGTAATCTTAGAGAAATCGGCCATGAGCAGGAACGTCTGGCTGATACGGAGCAGCAAGGCCAGCCGGTTGCGGCGCAGGCTGGCATCCTCGGCCATTACCATCACCTTTTCAAAGAAGGCGTCCACCGGACCTCTGAGGCCGGCCAGGGCCCGGCAGACCCCGGGATAATCGCGGCTCTCCAAGGCCCGGGTCACTTCCAGTTCCATCAGTTCCATGGACTCGAAGAGGATATTCTCTTCCGGTTGGTCGAAGAGCAGCGGGGTCACCTCGCCGGGCTCAGCCCCCTGGGCGATATTGATCACCCTTTTGAAGGCCGTGGCCAGGGCTGGAAATTCCGGACTCTGGCGGACCGCGGCCAGGGCCTGCACCTTGTCCGCCGCGTCCACCACGTCCCGGCAGCCGGCGGCCAACACCGCGGTGATGGTCTCGTGGTCAAAGCCTTCCGTCAAGAGGAGGCGCTGCAGCCGGGTCTGGAAAAAGTCCAGCACCTCCAGGGCCGTTTCCTCCGGGGTGCGGCTGATTTTGTCCTTTAAAAGCTCGAGAGCCAGCGCTACGGCCGCAACCAGGTCCAGGTGCAGTCCCTGGCTGCGCAGGATGCGGATGACCGCCAGGGCATGGCGCCTGAGGCCGTAGGGGTCGGCGGTGCCGGTGGGGCTCAGTCCCACCCCGAAGCAGCCGCAGATGGTGTCCAGGCGGTCCGCCAGGCCCACCAGGGCGCCTACCTTATCCTGGGGCAGCTCATCGTCGGCATGACGGGGCAGATAGTGGGTGAAGAGCGCCTCGGCCACTTCGGGCGGCTCCCCGGATAAATGGGCGTAGATGTGGCCCATGACCCCCTGCAGACTGGGGAATTCCCCCACCATCTCCGTGGTGATATCTGCCTTGCACAGGGTGGCGGCGCGGCGCACATTTTGGCACAGTTTTTTTGGATCTATAACTAATAAGGGTATCCTATCTTCCAGATCAAAGTTTTCACACAAATAAGCCGCCAGCTCCCGGAAGCGCTCCATCTTTTCGTAGGAGGTGCCCAAGAGGGAGTGGAACACCACCCCCTTCAAGGCATCCACCCGCTGGGCCAACGGCGTTTTGGAATCCTCCTGGAAGAAAAACATGGCGTCGGACAGGCGGGCGCGGATGACGCGCTCATGGCCCTGGCGCACCACATCCGGGTTCCGGGTCAGGGTGTTGTTCACCGCGATGAAATGGGGCAGCAGGCGGCCGTCGGCGCCTCTCAGAGAAAAATAGCGCTGGTGCTCCCGCATGGAGGTGATGAGCACCTCGTCGGGCAGGGCCAGAAACCGGTCCTCAAAATTTCCCACCACCACCGAAGGATATTCCACCAGGAAGGTATTCTCTTCCAGCAGCCCCGGGTTGGGTACGACTTCACCCTTCACCCCCGCCGCGGCCTGGGCCAGTTGATCGGACAGCAAGGCCCGGCGCGCCGCCGGGTCCACGATGACGTGGGCCGCCTTGAGGGCCGCGGTATAAGTCTCGGCATCCGCCACCTCCACGGCCCTTGGCGCCAGAAAGCGGTGGCCGCGGGTTTCGCCGCCGCTGGTCACATCGCCCACCTCGAAGTCCACCACCGCGCCGCCGTACCGGGCCAGAATCCAGTGGATGGGCCGGGCAAAGGTGATGGTTTCGGAGCCCCAGCGCATGGACTTGGGAAAACTCAATCCCAGGATAAACCCGGGCAGGAGTTCCGGCAGGCGCTCGCCGGCGGGCCGCCCGGTGGTGCTCTTCTTTACCGCCAGGTAAACGCCCCGGGGTGTGTCAACTTCAATGAGGTCCGAGACCGCCACGCCCTGGGTCCGGGCGAAACCGGCGGCCGCGGGCGTGGCCTGGCCCGCGGCGTCAAAGGCCACGGCCTTGGGAGGACCGATGATTTCCTGGGTGACCTCGGCCTGGACCTCGGCCACCTCCCGGGCCACCAACGCCAGGCGGCGAGGGGTGCCCCAGGTGAGGATCTCCCCCACCCCGATACGTTCGGCGTCCAACATCTTGCGAAAAGAGGCGGCCATCTCCTCCAGAACCGGCGGCAGAAAACGGGCCGGGATCTCTTCAGTGCCAATCTCCAACAACAATTCTTTCGCCATGGCGGTCCTCGTTTGGAAGCTGTCAGCTTTCAGCTATCAGCGGTCAGCTTTTGCTTTTCTATTCCACGTTTTTTACTACCGATTAGCGTTCAATGGACAATTTTTGTAGGGGGGGACCCATGTGTCCCCCCATGAGGGCGCACACACAGGTGCGCCCCTACTTTCGTCTGCATATTTTTGACCGCAACTCGGAATAAATGAATATCTTCGACCTTTTTGACTGCGGTCATTGTTCCTTCCGGCGTTCAGGATTTGCTTTTTAAGCTGACAGATGACGGCTGACAGCTGACAGCTATTTTTTCAACAAGGGAAAGCCCATCTCCTGCCGCTGTTTCAGGTAGCCCTCGGCGCACAGGCGGGCCAGTTGCCGGACCCGGCCGATGAGGCTGCTGCGCTCCGCCACGCTGATGGCCCCCCGGGCATTCAGGAGGTTGAAGGTGTGGGAGCATTTCAGGCAGTAATCGTAGGCCGGCAGCACCAGGTTATGGCCGATGATGCGCAGGGCTTCCGCCTCGTACATGTCGAAGAGCTTGAAGAGCATGTCCACGTCGGCCTGCTCGAAATTATAGATGGAGTGCTCCACCTCGCCCCGGTGGTGCACGTCCCCGTAGGTGACGCCTTTGGTCCACTCCAGGTCGTAGACGCTTTTCACTCCCTGGATATACATGGCGATGCGCTCCGGGCCGTAGGTCAACTCCACGCTCACCGGGTTCAGGTCGATGGAGCCGGCCTGCTGGAAGTAGGTGAACTGGGTGATTTCCATGCCGTCCAGCCAGACCTCCCAGCCCAGGCCCCAGGCGCCCAGGGTGGGGGACTCCCAGTCGTCTTCCACGAAGCGGATATCATGGTCCAGAGGGTCGAGCCCCAGGGCCTTGAGACTATCCAGATACTGCTGCTGGATATCCTTGGGAGAGGGCTTGAGGATCACCTGGTATTGATAGTAGTGCTGCAGGCGGTTGGGGTTTTCGCCGTAGCGCCCGTCGGTGGGCCGCCGGGATGGCTCCACGTAGGCCACGTTCCAGGGTTCCGGCCCCAGGACCCTCAGCAGGGTGGCGGGGTTGAAGGTGCCGGCCCCCACCTCGATATCGTAAGGTTGTTGGATGACACAGCCCCGCTCCGCCCAGAAGCGCTCCAGGGTCATCAACAATTCCTGAAAAGTCATCCCGCCTCTCCTTTAAAGAAAAAATATCTGCAAATTTTAACCGCTTAGGTTTCCATTTGTCAAGTTTTTCACCGGCCAGGGCCAGCGAAGAACTGGCAGGTTAAATGGGCACCTCATGGTTATACGCAGTCGAAGAAAGAATCAATTTACTAAGCGCGCTTCTTGTTTCGAGAAGATCACTTCCCCCTCACCCTGACCCTCTCCCCCATTGGGGGAGAGGGGAAAATGTGGAACAGATTTAATGTCTTATGGCCACTAAACCCGGCTACATCTCCTACTCCCTCTACACCCGCTTCGGGGGGAGAGGGTTGGGGTGAGGGGGGCTGAACGCGCGCATGCAATTTTCTAACCGGACACTGCTGGGATTGAGGGGGATTTGAAGTTTTGCACGGTAAAAGCCTTGGGGAGCACATCGCTCTTGGGCTTGAGTGCTTGCCGCCTGGAGGGCCAGGACGGGGGAAGATTAGGAAAACCTTATCTTTGGGATAGCGGCCACGGCGCGCTTTTCTTGCCCGGGGCTTTTTCCGCTCTTGACGCCGGCGGCGTTGCGGGTTATATGAAAAATAACACCCGAACAGGCGCGTAGCTCAGGGGGAGAGCACTACCTTGACACGGTAGGGGTCCCGGGTTCAAATCCCGGCGTGCCTACCATAGATTTCAAAGGGTTACGGTTTTAAGCCGTAACCCTTTTTTGCTTTTTGCTACCATTTTGCTACCATTCTCTCCAAAAACTACATTTTCCAGCCGACAGGCTGCTTCGGGATTCCGATCCTTCATCAGGTGGGCATAGACATTGAGGGTGATGGTGGGGGTGGCGTGCCCAAGCTGGGCCTGGATGTATTTGATGTTTTCTCCATTCTCAAGGCGGAGGCTGGCGTTGGTATGGCGGAGATCGTGAAACCGGATGGAGGGACAGCCTGCGGCTTGGAGAGCGGGGCGAAAATGCCGCCGGAGCATATTTTTATTGTTGATATGGTTCCCTGCCTCATTCGGGAAGACCAGGTCCAAGTCATTTTTCGGGCAGGCTAACCGCCATCTTTTAAGTTCCTTCATGATCACGGGGCCAAGGTCAATTTTCCTTTTAGAGGTTTGAGTCTTTGGGGTGAACAGCCGCCCATTGTTGAAGGTGCGTTGTATGGCCAGTTGATATTTCTCCCAATCCATATCACCCCACCTGAGCCCCAATAATTCCCCTTGCCGTGCGCCGCTAAAGACCGCCAGCATGAACAGAGTGCGATATTTTGGCTCGTCTACCTGGGCAAGAAAGGCGTTTATCTGGGCGGGAGTTAGAATCCGCAAATCCTGGCACGCTTCATTATCATCCTGTAATTGCGCCTGGCCCCTGGGCCGCTCTGCTTCTCTCAAAGGATTGAAGTCGATGTATTTGTGCCTGACAGCGTAGCTCAGGATTTGTCCCAAGGTCACCAGGATTTTACGCAAAGTGCCGATGTTCATCCCCTGTGCCTGCCGATCCGTAATAAACCTCTCAACCGTGGCGATGGAGATCCGGGTGATTTTAAGATAATCCAGATCACCAAAATGGTTTCGGATGTGTCCCTCATAGACCCCCCAGGTCGTCTCACGCAATTTTAGTCGCTTATGTTCAATCCACCCCTGGGCTACCTCTGAGAAGAGAGGTACCTTGACCGTAGGTAAGTAAATCCCCTTTTTAACCTGTACTTCAATGACCCGGAGTTCTTCTTTGGCCTGGGCCTTGGTTGCCCCTTCCGGCATGGTCCTCCAGCGCCGCACTCCCTGCTGGTCATAGAAATCCAGGACCCACCGCCCGCGCCTTTTACTGATACAAGCCATTTATTTTCCCTCCTTCATCCTGTTCTCCAGGGCCTCCAGGGCCAGGGATAAGTGAGATGGGATTCCTCTTTTGTCTCTCTCCCATCGGCTAATGGTTTCCTGATAGGTTCCGAGCAACCGGGCCAACTTCCCTTGAGTTATGCCCCACTTCTTCCGCCATATCTTTAAATCCTCTCCTGTCATGGGGTTATATTATGACCATTGGTCATTTTTGTCAAGGAAGAATAAGGGGTGAATTCCTTTACCCGATAAAATGGCCCCAGACCCGCCAGCCATTGAGAAAATCGCCGAGGAATATTTGGTAGAAAATATGCCGGATATTTGAATCACATGTGGATCGAAACTAAACTTGACGTGCATCTATCAGAGGATCTTCCGGGCCAGAATGCAAAAAATCCCTTCAAATATTTTCTCTCTCCGCCCCCTCCCATATATATACGGGAGGGAGAAGAACAGAATTCAAATAATATCGTAACTATCTAATTTAATTCAAACTATTATAACTCCCAAAGTTTGCCTTTCATTTCGGTTTGGGAGGGTGAATTTCCCTTTTATCTTGGTAAGAAGCTATGTTACGGGGTTCATGTCTATTTTGAGCAAGTTTTATATGTTGCTGTTTATAAAAGGATTAACCTTTATCTCCACCCAGGCAATAACAGTGTAGCAAAATCAAAAAACAACAAGGGGGATCAATCTTCAGTTATCGCAAGGGGTCCAACCCTTCGGTAGTGTATCAGTTTGAATTTTTGGGGGATTGATTTTTCGAGAAATCCTGGCATAATCTAAGTATGCCTGAGCGTTCAAAGAAACCCAAGCGTTCCCGCGATCTAAATGTACTGGCCTCTGAGATAGTCCGTGCGGCTACTGAAGGGGAGCCAGAGACCCCACCCAAAGAAGATACCCGCAACCCCCATGCTGTTGCCCTTGGCCGTCTTGGTGGTGCCAAAGGCGGCAAGGCCCGCGCCGAAAAGCTCACCCCGGAGCAAAGGTCAGAGATTTCCCGCAAGGCCGCTAAGACCAGGTGGGAGAAGAAAACCGAGAATAAATAGTCGCGATTGCCATTTAAAATAAATTTCACAAGCCCTCTTGTTTCTCTATGAGGGCTTTATTATTTTAATATTATGTGTATTATTATATAGTTAGCTATATAGGCCTATGCCACCCTATAGGCGCGTATTTTCCTTGACATATAGTCCATATCCATTAAAATATAGTTGCCTATAGGAGGAAGCCGCTATGTACAGGGTTAAAGTAAGCCAATACGTTATGGAGGCTGATTCGCTAGAGGAATATCAAAATATTTTATCTCTTCTAGGGGTCATAACGGACAATAAACCTAAAATTATACCCGCTGTTGAAAGGGCCAGTAACCAAGGACCACTGCCGATGGAAGATAGACTAGGGAACTTTTATAGCCTAGTGTCAGAGGCCTCTGATCGTTCGCTAGATATTCTCAAGGCGCTCGCAAAAGATCCAGCCGGATTACCCGACGCGGAACTACGCTCAGTCTTGGGGATAGAAGGGTCTGCCCTCGGTGGTTCCCTTGGGGGACTTACGAAAAAAGCAAAAGATAGCGGATTGAGCCCCCAGGACATTCTGATAAAGAAGCCTGATGGTGGCTACCGGCTTACCGAAATGATGTATAAATATATGGAATCGAAAGAACCTGTAAGGAGGGCTTATAGAACGGCACCGCCTGCGCTTCATCCTGGGATAGTGCCCAAACAAAAAGAAGGTGCCGAAGATATGTAAAATCTTCGGCACCAAACGGTTTTTGCTGGCGTGTCGGAATCGGTAGACGGGCTCTATCTGGAGTAGAGTGGGTTAATACCCGTGTGGGTTCAAATCCCGCCGCCAGCACCAACAAATTTAATGGGGTCTACCGTATAGGTTTCGCAGGCCACACGCGGTAGGCCACAAAGGAGAGCGCCATGTTCTCAACTAGTGCGACTCGCTGTCGCGGTCCACCAAGCGCGTCCTTTCGTTCACTATGACATAAAATACTTGAGCGTGTCAAGCAAAATTCTATATCAGTCAACGTAATTAACTATCATCTAGAATGCTATCTCGCGACACATAGTAAATGCGGTTGATTGCCTAGAATAGCTAAAATATTTTTACATAGTCATTTTTTTCTTGACAATGCCTATACGCTCAAGCATAATTGTCATTAAGAGGATGACATGAACAGACTGAGCATACAAAAACGGGCGCAAATTATCGGTTGTTTGGTAGAGGATAATTCTCTCCGAGCTACAGCCCGCATGACTGATACAGCCATTAACACGGTCGTTAAACTCCTGGTAGATGTGGGCAAGGCTTGCGCCGAATACCAAAATCAGGCTATGCGAAACCTCAAGTGCAAGCGCCTCCAATGCGATGAAATCTGGTCATTCTGCTACAGCAAAGAGAAGAATGTCCCGGAAGATAAAAAGGGGCAATTTGGCTACGGCGATGTGTGGACCTGGACGGCGATCTGTGCGGATAGCAAACTTGTTCCCGCTTGGCTGGTTGGCAACCGTGATTCTAACACTGCTGCTATTTTTATGGAGGATTTAGCTACTCGATTCAGCCACAGAGTACAGCTTACCACAGAAGGCCATAAGGCTTATTTGACGGCAGTTGATGATGCTTTTGGGATGGATATAGATTATGCTATGCTGATTAAACTTTATGGAACAAGAGGGGGCAAGGGCCGCTAAAGCCCCGCTGAATGCAGCGGCTGTAAGAAGGAAACGATTACTGGCAACCTCGAAAGTAAGCATATTTCCACCAGCTATGCGGAGCGCCAAAACCTCACCATGAGAATGTCCATGCGCCGGTTTGCCCGCCTTACCAACGCCTTCTCAAAGAAGGTGGAGAATTTGGCGCACTCCGTTGCCCTACACTTCATGTATTATAATTTCGGGAGAATCCACAAGACTCTAAGAGTGACCCCGGCAATGGAAGCGGGTGTTTCCGATCATGTGTGGAGTTTGGAAGAAATTGCAGGGTTGGCGGATTAAATGAGAAATAGTGTTCAAAAAACTTGACAAAAATCACAAGAGTGCTAATTTTTTGCCAGTGAATTAATTTTTAGGAGAATTGCCATGGCGGATGAAGAGGTGGCAGTATTTATCGATTTTGAAAACCTTAGATATGGGCTATTAAACTTGCACGGCATTGAGCCAGATTTACAGGCTTTAGTAGAAAAGGCCAGAAAGTACGGGCGGCCTTCGGTCATGAGGGCCTATGCTGATTTTTCTGAGCACCCAAGCGAATTGACCCGTGCATTGCAGGTTGCTGGCATCGAAGCCATAACTATTCCAGTTAAGAGAAGCATACATGACCGCGGTGGCAAGTCGGTTGAAAGAGTGAAAAATGCGGCGGATATGGTCCTGGCCCTTGATGCAGTATTAGAAGCAATTAAAGCCTATTCATCAAGACAAAATAAGGTTTTTTTGATTGTATCAGGCGATCGCGATTATGTGAAATTAGTGACGATATTGCGTAATCAATACGATCAGCGGGTGGTGATTGTTGGGGTTTCTGGTCAAGTTTCGGCAGATTTAGTAGCTGCCGCTGGTGGGGAAAAAGATCCGATTGCAATAAAGCAGGTACCCGAAGCGGACAAACATGAAGTCGAGGAAGCAATCGTCAAGATGGTCCGAAAGGGTCCGGCACCACTCGAATTTTGGAGTGTAAGAATGATAGATCAGTGGGCGCAAGACAGTCGACACGATATACCCGGGACAGCGAAAGATCGGCGGGACGCAATCCGTGAACTTTTAAGCAAGCAGGTTTTTATTACGAAGGAGAGGATCTGGAAAGGGAGGTCAGTGACTGAAACCATCTTGGACGAGGCTAAAGCGAAAGAACTTAACTGTCTGTAAGTTAATCATATTTTGGCGTCGATAGCACCAAAAATTGGTGGCACAAAAAATTTTCTTCTCTAAAAAAATTCCTTGACAAAGGTTTGCTTAGACATTATATAAATAGACAAGACTATTTGCTTAAAACTTAATATTTCTGATTTTGCCTAGCTCCTGGCTTGCCAGGAGCTTTTTCATTTGCAAGCGATTGCAAAATTCATCGCAGGCCTCCAAGCCGCTTTTCCCCCGAAACTATCCAATCGACTTCTGCATACAAATTTGAATGAAGCAGCCTCTTTCTCACCTAGTTTTTCAAACTGATACACTACCAACCCTTCAAATCCGGTGTGCCGTTGCTGAAGGCGGTAGGTGGGTACGATTCCCATGCACTTCCGCCAACGATTTGCGAGGATTGGGGGTCAAAATTTTTGGCCCCCCCTTTTTGTGGTGTGCACATAGTGTGCACGAAATCATCCAAACGAACCTAATTTTGAATCCTGGCTGGATGAAATAATCATCTCGGACGAGAGGATTCACCATTCTTACTGTCCCGGACGTGCTGGGACTTTGGAGTATGGGAAAGTTGATGTTGATCGAATTTTAGACTCAAGTTCAACAGTCATATTTGTAAAAAGCTGCAATATCAATTATTTACAGGGGCGGATTTATCCTTTGGCACCACATTTTCTGGTATTGGTCGAACCGCGGGCGGGATGGCGACCCCGGCGGCTTGGAGCGCTTTCCCGGCCACTCCTTGCAGCGCGGTTCTGAGGTAGTACCAGTCCTCCCCCTGGCGCACTTCGATTTCCATCAGGGCGGCAAGGTCCCGACGGATGTCGGCCCACTCCAGCTGCCAACCGCGCTGGGACAGGCGGCGCTTTAGTTCATCCAGGAGCACCAGGGCCAGAAACGAACAAAACACATGCCCTTTGATGGTGGCATCCCATTGATGGAAGATGGGCCGGGTGTCAACCAGCGACTTGGCGGCGCGGAAGAGCTGCTCTACCAGATACAGGCGCTTATACTGCACGGCCACCTCGGCTGCGGGCAGGGTGGTGTTGGTGCAGAGCACATACTTGCCGTCAAAACGGGCTTCGGCCTCCACCTTGGCGGCATCGAGACTCACCGCGCCCCGCTCCACCTTCAGGAACCGGCGATAGCCCCGGTTTCCTACCATACTCTTGGCCCCCTGTTTCAGCTTATCTTCCAGGGCCTTCAGGATGGCTTGCCGATCCGCCGCATCCTTGGCCGCCTCTTGGGGGTTATAGCAGACGATATACCGCCGGTCCTCCACCCAAACCTCTTTTACCTTAAGGTTTTCAGCCACTTCCTGATAACGGCCGGCGCGTCCCAAGACCTCAATCCTGACCTCCCACTGGCGTCTCAACCTGGCCCCCAAGATATATTCCAGCTTTCTGGCCTCCAACTCCTGAAGCGTTTCCCGGCTGATCATGCCACGGTCCGCCACCCAGCAGACCTTACGGATAGCGAAGCGTCGGCGGAGACGATCCACCGCCGGCAACAGGGAGCGGCTGTCCGCCTGATTCCCCGGCCACAACTCGCAGCACACCGGTTGCCCCTCAGCGGTCAAGACTGCGCCCACGATCATCTGGCGACGATCCGGCCGGTGATCCTTGGAGTAGCCGAATTGCCCCAGGCTTTCCCCGCCCTGCCCCTCAAAATACAGGCTGGTAGTGTCAAAAAAGGCCAGGGACAGATCGGTGAACAAATCCCGGCGACGCCGAAACAGGGTTTCCTCCACCGCATCCTTATGGTCGCCCAACCACCGCATGGCCCGGTAGAGGTGGTGTAAACCCAGGTTCTCGGCCCCGGGGACCGAAACGTCGCGGCGCCACTTATCCGCGGCCCGGTCCGAGCCCGACTCGAAAAGCCGGTGGAGCACCGTCAGATAGACCGCCCGTTCCACGGGGAACTCGAAGCCCCGGTCCCGGAGCACATAGGTCAATACCTGGTCCAGGCCCAGTTCCCGCCACAGTCGGCCGAAGACCAGGTCAGGCCCGATCTGTCGGCTGGCGGCGGCTTCCAGATTCCCCTGGCGATAGCCTTCCAGCACCTGCACCCGGCCGGCAAACCGGCTCAGGGAGATCAACAGGGCATCAACGCCACCTCCGGCCAACTCGTCCACCCGCCCCAGGGTGGCCACGACCCGTTGCAGGGTCCGCTTGCCCTCGCGGCGGTTTTCCACAATCTGGAGATACCGATTGGGTTCCTTGCCCTTTACTCTCACAAACATGCGGGCCCTCCTCCATCAGGACACCGCATTATTTCCACTGAAATCTATTTATGTCAAGATTTTTATGAGGATATGCTATATTTTGTTGGCACCACATTTTTCCCGAAACTGCCTTCCGACTACGTATTTTCAACCACTTAGCCCCAGCATGAGGCCTTTGACTGTAGAAGATGAGTTAGAAGGATTTTTAGTAATTGGCGGTGAGCTTAAAATCGATGATTCTAAACTTGATGCCTTCATGGATTTCTTTCACTCTGTCTACTATATGTATAATTCTATCTACTATATAAAAAGTTTGTTGAGAGCCTCGTTCATGGTGCCTCCAATATCCCGCAAAATGATTTCTTATCCTGGTGTGGTTGGCGAGTAGCTCCTGGTCATATTTTCTCTTTGTATTCCCTAAAGCCATCAATTAATTGCCCGAATGAGGACGGCTTATATTTATCAAAGCCTTCCTGGTCCACATAAACGAAATCGTATTTCACGTCCGTCTGCACCCGATTGATGTCTTCGCACCATTGGGATAGCCGTTGCATTTTAAGCGGCACGTCCAGGTCTTCCTGCCCTTTGGTTTCGACCACAACAGTATTCTTATCGGACAGCTTGACCAGAAAATCCGGGTAGTAATTGGATATGTCGCCGTCAGCGTTCACGTAGTCCAGTTTGAAATGCACCGCCAGATAATTCTTGGCGTAGGAAATCACGTCCTCACAGTCTTCCAAAAATCGGGCGAACAGTAACTCAAACTGGCTGTCCCCGATAATTCTGTTAAATACGCTCTTTTTGGGAATAAGGTAGCCCTGATCCTTGACCACGAAGGGGCGTGTCTGCCGCAGTTTGATGGTATCGCGGATTTCAGCGTCGCCTTTATCCTGCACGGTGAGGGCGTTAATCGCCTTCTTGAACGTTTCGATCAGGGTTTTGGTGGCCGCCAGTTCCGACAGATTCCGCAGGGTATTAGGGCTTTCCAGTTCCACCGGGCGGTCAAACAACTGCTCTTGCACAAACGCCTTGACCTTGCCATACAGTACATCATAGCCGCTGACCAGCCGCAAATCTTTCATTATAGTCTGGGCGAAGTAACCGATCACGCTTCGGTAATCGGCAATCCCCGCCGTATCGAGGATGGTTGTATGCGTCACTTCGCCTGTGGTGATGTCCTTAAAGACGATCTCCCGCTGTTCTTCCTCGCTGAATTGCCGATAGACCACGCGCTGATGCCCCAGAGCGCGCACGTCCAGCGAAGCGAGGTTTTTGTATTCTCGATAAACCCGCGGCGTCAGCACCGGGATTTCAATATCCAGCGCCTCGATGTCTTTTTTAACATTCTCTTTGTCGATCTCCACCACCAGCGGCGTCTTGGGCTCCGTGCCTTCACCCATGGGCTTGCGTTCCAGCACCACGCCTTCAGCCTGGATGGATTCT
>Ga0351885_10418_pt1 | contig 12774 bp, 12 predicted proteins | sample TotcelFGM3001L13_FD_206771 | JGI IMG/M metagenome (GOLD analysis project Ga0351885, IMG submission 206771) | Enriched cells from coal bed in the Powder River Basin, Montana, United States - Total cells FGM rep3 HSBNCT.FGM.300.1.L13 ... | reverse complement strand
TAAACTTTTTGCAATTGCTATAATTAAGATATGCAGCAGCAGGGCCAACCGCTGCCCTGTAGGGGCGGTTCGCAAACCGCCCCTACAATTTGGATTGTTTCTTGTTTGACGTCAACTTGGTATTAAAGGCCCCCCTCGGAGGGCCGGTCAGGCCGGGATAATCTTGCCGTCTTGCATGAACAGCAGGTCATCACCCAACCGCTTCGCCTGGGCCGGATCATGGGTGATCATGAGGATGGTGGTTTGGCGGTCCTGCTGCATCTTTAAGATGATGTCCTCGATGATTGCCGTATTGACCGGGTCAATATTGGCGGTGGGTTCATCGAGCATGAAGACTTCCGGCTTAATCACCATGGCCCGGGCAATCCCCAGGCGCTTGGTTTCGCCGCTGGAAAGCTCCGCAGCCCGGTGCCATTTCTTATGGGCCAGCCCCACGGCCACCAGGGCGTCATGGACCCGCGCCTCTATCTCGGCCCGGGCAATCCCCCTGATCTTCAGTCCATAAGCCACATTTTTGAAAACCGTGGTATTGAAAATGCCGGTGCGAGGGAGCACCAGGGTGATCCGGCGCCGCAATTCCAGGTCGGCGGCCAGAATCCGGCCGCCATCCTGGTACTCTACCCGGCCGCTATCGGGTTTTTCCAACAGGGCCAGGGCGCGGAACAGGGTGGATTTGCCGCTGCCGTTGGGACCCTGCACCACGTAAGTGCGCCCGCTGGCGAAGCTGAAAGAGCAATCCCGGAGAATGGGATTGCCGTTGTAACTCCGAAAGACATGAAAGATTTTCAGCTCTAAGCCCATGAATTCCCCGAAGCCCCGCCGCCCCCCAGCCTTTGAAAAAAGCGCAAAGCCACGGTGATGGAAAAGGAAATCATCAAGAGAATTATTCCCAGGGCAATGGCCAGTTCAAAGTTGCCTTTGTCGGTCTCCAGGGCGATGGTGGTGGTCATTACCCGGGTATACCCGGCGATATTGCCGCCGACGATAATGATGGCCCCCACCTCCGCCATGACCCGGCCCAGCCCGGCCATGATACCCGCCATAATGGCGTATCTGGCCTCTTTGACCACGGCCAGGCTCTCCTGGATGGGGGTAGCCCCCAAGGTAATGGCCGCCTGGCGGATCACCGGGTCAACCTTGGCAATGGCGGCGTGGGACAGAGAGGCCACAATGGGGAAGGCGAGGATAGACTGGGCAATAATCATGGCGGTGGGAGTATAGAGCAAGCCCATGAACCCCAAGGGACCGCTGCGGGACAGAAACAGGTAAAGGAACAACCCCGCGGCCACCGGCGGCAGGCCCATGCCGGTATTGAGCAGGCTGACCGCCAAATCCCGCAGCGGTACCCGGCGCAAGGCCAGCCAGGCGCCCGCCGGCAGGCCCAAAACAGTGGCCAGCACCAGGGCCGTACCCGAAACCTCAAGGGATAACAGGATAATACGTAAAAGTTCCGGATTGCCGGTGACGATGAGCCGGAAGGCCGCAGCAAACCCTTCGATGATGGATTCCATAGAGAATTAACCTGGGCAGTTGCTCATAGGCCTTTGGTCCATCCGTAAATTATGAAAATGACGTAGGGCGGGCGTCTCGCCCGCCGGTGGATTAATTGCAGCCTTCAACCGAATAGCGGCGGCCACCATAACTTTGAACCTTGAACCTTGAACCTTGAACTCTTCAGTTATTTGGCATTGGGAGTAAAGAGTTGATTCCCGTGCTTGTCTTTGAAGTCGCCGATGGCCTTTTGGCCTTCCGGAGAGATGAGCCAATCCACGAAAACCATGGCCTCTTTATATTTCACCTGCTTGTGTTTTTCGGGATTCACCGCCATCACCCCGTATTGATTGAACAGCACGGGGTCGCCTTCCAGCACCACCACCATCTCCAGCTTGTCCTTGTCCTTGGTGGCCAGCCAGGTGCCCCGGTCGGTGAGGGTGTAGGCCTTCTTTTCGTTAGCGATGCGCTGGGTCTTCTCCATGCCCTGGCCCACTTCCAGGTACCACTTCTGGCCTTTGGGGTCAAGGCCTGCCTTTTTCCAAAGGCCCAGTTCCATGGTGTGGGTGCCGGACTTGTCGCCCCTGGAAGCAAAAGGGACTTTGTTCTGGGCGCCAATCTTTTTGAAGGCCTCTACTGCAGACTTCATGCCTTTAATCTTCAGTGGGTCGTCCGTGGGGCCGATGATGACGAAATCATTATACATAACGTCATGGCGGTTGACGAAGGCTCCCTCTTGCACGGCCTTCAATTCCAATTCCTTGGCGTGAACCATAACTACATCGGCGTCGCCCCGCTTGCCGATTTCGATGGCCGCGCCGGTCCCCACGGCCACCACGTCCACCTTGATGCCGGTCTTTTTCTCAAAGATAGGCAACAGGTAATCGAACAGTCCCGAATTTTGGGTGCTGGTGGTGGAGGCGCACTTGATCCGGGTTTCCGCCCAGACGCTTCCCGCGGCCAGCACCACCGCAACTATCGCCAATACACTGAGACCCTTCAACATTTCCGATCCTCCTTATCAAGATTACGCGACATTTGAGCACTACGCATCCTTGACTGATTGCCATGAGAACTCTGCTACTTGTCGTATTGCTTGGCGTAGGCCGCGTCGTTATACAAGCCCTCGCCGTACTTGTCCTTGCCGTAATCCTGGATAAGTTTTTGCCCCTGGGGAGAGGCCACAAAGTCGATGAATTTGGCGGCCGTGGCCGCGCCCGGAGTAGCGCCGGCCGGCTGACAGAGCGCATGGTAGGTATTCACCAACAGGATGTTGCCTTTGAAGAGAATTTTCAGGTTCGGGACGTCTTTCTTATCGGCCACCCAGGTGCTGCTGTCCACCATGAAATAACCCTTTTCCTGGTCGGCCCGTTTTAAGGTGGCGGTCATGAAATCCTCGGTGACCACGTACCAGTCGCCCTGGGGCTTGATTTCGGCTTTCTTCCAGAGGTCCATTTCTTTCTTATGGGTCCCGGAATTATCGCCCCGGGAAAAGAACTTGGCCTTGGCGGCGGCAATGCGGCGGTAAGCCTCCACCGCGCTTTTGGCCTCGGCGATCTTGGCTGGGTCATTGGCCGGACCGACGATGAAAAATTCATTGGAGCCGATGAGGCTGCGCTTGATGGCCCAGCCGTCCTGCACCGCCTGCTTCTCCGCTGCCGGGGCATGGACCATGATCATGTCCACTTCCTTGTCTTTGAGGAGTTGCAGGGACTTACCCGAGCCGGCTTTAAACCAGCTCATTTTGGCGTTGTCCTTTTCCCCGAAGGCCTCGGCCAGGACCTTCAACAGGCCTAACTCCCCGGGGCTGCCGGTGGCCAGGGAAAATTGGTTGGCGCCGCGGCCGTAAACCGCGGCGGGCTTATCCCCGGCGTAGCCCGAAGTTCCCAACATCACCAGAGCGATAACTGCAAACAGCGACAATAAACTCTTGGTCCGCATCTTCTCCTCCATCCGTATCAATTATTGATATATTTTAATTAGAATAGCGAAGATCATAAAATATATTTAGAGAATCTCCTTCTGATTATTCTTTCAAAAGAATAGCGCACTATAATACTATAATAATGGTTAAGCAGAAATTAGTCAGGCAGCAGGCCCAGTCTATAGGCGACTAGATTTATAGGCTATTCTTTATTAGAATAGAGCTGGCGATATATTTCAAGCTAATTACTCAACATCCTGGTTTTTCAGCCATTCCTGGAATTTGTCCGCCAGCTCCCAGAATTGGGCGATGGCCGCCTCCCCGGCGGGGGTGAGCCAGGCCCGGCCGCCGTTCTTGCCTCCGAAGGTCCGGGCCACCAATTCTTCCCCGGCCAGACGGTTCATGTTGGCCACCAGGGTCCAGGCATGGCTGTAGGCCATCTCCAGAGAACGGGCCGCGGCGGCGATGGAACCGGTCTCTTTGATCCGCTCCAGCAGGATCACCCGGCCCCAGCTTATGAAGGTTTCGCCGGACTTCTCCAGCCAGAGGCGGCCTTTGATCCGGGCCCCTTGGGTTTCCGGGCTTGCGGCCAGGGCGGTCCCCCGACCGTGATCAGGTTTCTTGCCTTTCATAACGGTATTTCTAAAGAAGAATAGCCAAGTGATCCCAAAAAGACAACCATTTTTTTCTCTTTATAGGGGAGAAGTGGTCAATTCTACAAGCATTATGATAACCTCGCGCCCGGCGTCCATGACCGCGGTTGCCGGGGGCCGCCAGGCCATGGGTCGTCGGGCGGACTTACCGGAAAGAAACCGCCTTCAAGCGATTATCGTCCGAGCGATCCAGTTCCCTCGGGATTGTCAATAACCTCCTGGTTGACCACTCTGCCTTTCTCCACCGTGATTAGGAGGTATTTTCCATAAATTGGGTGTGGGACCGCGGGCTTGATGACCGGGCCTTGGGGAATCTTGAGCCTGCCGGTAAACCAGGTCGCAGGCACCGGGCCTTTCCGGCCGGGAAACAGGGCCGGGAGCCCCACCTGGCCCTGGTCGGTCCAGGCCCGGATGGCCTTTAAATAAAGGACGTCCCCGTCGATCTCCCAGGTGGCGATGTAGCCGCGCCAGGTGGCGGTGTTGGGCGCCCGGAACTTGGGGAGGGGATTTCCGGGATCGTCATACTGTTCCAGGGGGAGACTATCCAGGAAATGTTTCCGGCCGTTAAAATACAAGATGTCTGAAAACTGCGTGGTGGCCAGGGCAGCCTCGGGAACCAGGAAACCGAGCACACCGAGGGCCGCTATCATGATCTTCAGGCTCAGCCGCTTTTTAAGCATATAGGAAATCATGGACCCCCTCTCGCTTCTGGTTGCGGTAATTTTCCCCAGTATACCAATCTTCCCGATACCCGGTTACTCCCGGGGGACCAGGCGGTAGATTTCGATGAGGGGCACGCCCTGGGTCTCGGCCATGCGGCGGCAGGCCTCGTACTCCGGCAGCAGCCGGCGGCGGCCGCCGTACTCCATCACCTTCACCGTGAGCGGGCCGTACACGGTCTCGATGGTCTCGAACCAGCGCCGGGCCGTGACCCGCTCCACCTCCATAATTCTCACCCCGAGAGTGGTGGAGTCGGCGAACAGCCGGGCCAGCAGCCCTTCCCTGGCCGCCGGGGGGGCGATAACGGTGAGGGCCACTGCCGGGCGGTGCTTCTTCATCTGGATGGGAGCCAGGGCCACGTCCAGGGCCCCGGCGGCCAGGAGACCGGCCATCAGGGGCTCGTACCACTCCGGGTTCATGTCGTCCAGGTGGGTTTCCAGGACCAGGACCTTTTCCCGGAGGCCCGGGGCGGCAGCCAAAGGCGTCCCCAGGTAGAGGCGCAGGAGATTGGGGTGGCCCGGCAGGTCCCGGGTACCGGCGCCGTAGCCCACGGCCGCCAGGGTCATGGGGGGACAGGGCTCGCACTGCGCCTCCCAGGCCTTCAGGATCACCGCGCCGGTTGGGGTTACCAGCTCTCCCGGCAGGTCGGTGCCGTAAACCGGCAGGTTTTGTAAGAGCTCCAGGGTGGCGGGGGCCGGGTTGGGCAGCCGCCCGTGGCCGGCAGCGATCATGCCCCACCCCATGGGCAAGGGGCTGCAAAAGACCCGGGAGACCCCCAGGTACTCTAAGCCGTACGCCACTCCCACCACATCTACGATGGTGTCCAGGCCCCCCAGTTCGTGGAAGTGGACTGTTTCCAGGGGTTGGCCATGAATACGGGCCTCGACTTCCCCCAGGAGACGGAAGGCGGTAAGGCTCCGGGCCTTGACCGCATCGGCCAGGGGCGCCGCCTCGATCAGGGCGCAGATCTCAGTGTAGGTGCGGGCCGGCTGGTGCGCCCCGGCCTCAATCTCCACCTTGACGCCGGTGAGGTGCTGCTTGGTCACCCGCCGGGCCGTAAGCGAAACCCCCGCCAGCCCCAGGACCGAAAGCAGCCCCTGCAGCTCCTCCACCGGCAGCCCCAAATCAATCAAGGCCCCCAGGGTCATATCACCGCTGATGCCGGCAAAACAATCAAAAAACGCCCAGGATGGCTGACTTCCCAAGAATTATTCCCCCTCACCCTAACCCTCTCCCACCAGGGGAGAGGGGATTAATGAAATGATATCAATGTCATATAGATTATTATTCATCTTTAACGGAATCACGGATATATAGCAGTTACCTTTCATTTTGGATAACACTGCAAATGAGCCACACCGGCTAAGGGCTCTGAGTCACAGTACCAAGGTTCTCCGGGATGGTGTCGATTTGCTTGCAGGCCTTCTCTTATCTGTCACTTTGGGAGCTTTGTGCTGTTGTCGATCGTTACTTGGCTCAAGTCCGCGCCACGAAAATCGGCGCGGCCGAATTTCGCACCCTGAAATGACGAACCGTCGAAAAGAGATCCATCAAAGTTCACCCCGTCGAAAAGCGAGCTTTTGAAATCAGACCCTGTAAATCTTGACCGCGCGAACCTTGATTTCATGAAGTCTGACTCCGTGAAGTCCGAAGCGGTGAGGTTGGAGCGAGCAAGGCGACTTCCCAATAGCTGGCTCTTTACTTTGGCGCTCATGGGCACGCCCGAATATTGATTAATGACGTCGACAGCCCAAGCTCTCACGTCTTGGGTTTCTGGACTTGGCTTATCCTTTAAAATACTTATAGCCAACTCCGTATATTTGACTCTATTCTCTGCCTGTTTGAGTGCATTTGTATAAGCATTGCCAACGAATGCGAGGACAACCGGAACAAGCACGCTCGCAAAGAGTGCTGACATAGTAGTCAACTTGTCCCAAACGTCCTTCTTCTTCTTCTGCTCTAACACTCTTCTTCCCTCTGTAATTAGAGATACTTGGATACAGCTCATTTGGTGGGTTAAATTAAGCACCTACCTTATTAGACAAAATAGAATAGGAAAGTCAATATTCTCAGAAAAGTTTGCCAAATTTGTAAAGTTTATTTACTATGAAACTTTCCAGACCAAAAGCTTCCTGGAAGCCAAACTATCCGCCTACACAGAACTCCTGCAGAGGATGGGCCATAATAATCTATGTTAAGTACTTATGAAATTTTCAGATAATAATTATTGAATCAATTTATGATAATAATTTATTGCGGTGCGTATTATACATATACGATATAAACAATTCAAGAGCTTCGCGAGAAATACTATCGCCGATATCCCTAACAATTATCTCAATAGCTCCGTCCTCTGGACAAAACGAATCTCTTAACGCTTCTATTTTATTCAAAATACCCTCTGGTAATTCACTTTTATATTTTTCGCACGCAAGTTCGAATTGTCCCACATAACTTTCTATTAATTCGCCCTGATGATCTATCATATCTTCTAATTGTTTTAATTCTTTCAATAAGTTTACAAGATCGTTCTTTCTCTTCGTAATCTTATAAAGCTCCTGTTGTTGTTCTATAATTTCAAACAATCTAATTTCTATAGCTGAATGTGAAGTTCTGATGACATCTTTTATTCTATCTATTGTATTAATATTAAAATAATAATTAGCTAAATCTCCAGGCAGGATTTGGTCGCTTAATGAATTCTTATTAATATAAAGATAATAATTACTTTTCTGCGGATTTTTCTGTCTCTTAACCAATTTCCATTTATTTTTTATATCATCATTGAAAAAGCAAAATAAATGTTTGCGGTTATCATCATTTTCAATATATAAGATCAAAACAAAAGCATGTGTTAAATATTCTTCCGGAAACGTAATATTTGTTTTGGTGCTATTTTTTAACGATCTTCCCTTGCACTGAATTTTGCAAAATTTTGCAGCATCGTTTATCTCCATTAATGCTATTAGATCCGCCCCTTTACGATCAAATTTTGGTTTGGCTACAAGCAAGCCCCCTCTCTGTAATTCATGAGCAATCAAATCTTCTGCTATATTTTCTAAATGAGTTGTATCCATTTTTATTTATTTAATCTAATATTCCTAAATAGGCATGATAAAATTTACTCTATCTCATAAATAGTTATTTAATAAATTGTAGGCTTATATTATTACGTTTGTCTCCGTGAAAGAAGGAAACCGTGAATTCGATACGTGGCTGCTTCTCGGGTTGATTATGATATCATAGATTATAATGAGCTGAAATGTCAAATATTTTGGGAACAATAAATAATATATGAAGAACATCACGCTTTGAGTCTGCAAAACTTCTTTCTATGCCGGGCAAGAAAACATCCAAACAACTTCGCGGGTTGGAGAGTGAATGTAGGTACCATGTCCCGACAGTAACAATATATCTTGCTATCCTTAGCAATTATAATCTAACCACGAAAAATACCAGATTTGATCTCCTTATTAAAGGGATAGGGATTTTGACTTGGTGCGAAAGTCTCGGTATTCACTCCGGGGCAATGTCGACAAAGAGTTCGACCTCCTTTACGGCTCTGGCCTCGGCTTGGCGCACTGTGAATTTGAGGTTGCGGTATTGCAGCTGCTCGCCGGCCCGTGGCAAGTCCCCCAGTTCGGAGATGAGGAACCCGGCCAGGGTCTCGTAATCCCCCGCCGGCAGTTCCAGGTGCAGGGTTTCGTTCAGGGACTTGATTTCTGTCTTGGCGCTGATCAGGTAGTGACCCTCCCCCAGCTTCTTGAAGGGCGCGACCTCCTGGTCAAATTCGTCGATGATCTCCCCCACGATCTCCTCCAGGAGGTCTTCAATGGTGACGATGCCCACGGCGCCGCCGTATTCGTCCACCACCACCGACAGGTGGGTCCCCTGACGCTGCATTTCTGAGAGCAGCCGGTCGATCTTCTTCTGTTCCGGCACGTAGGTGACGGGGCGCATGAAGGCGCGGATGGGGCTGTCCATGCCGTCCTCGCCCAGCAGATCGAAATCATGCAGCACCCCGATAAGATTGTCGATGCGGTGGTGGTAGACCGGCAGCCGGGAAAAGCGGGAGGTGCGGAATTCTTCCAGGGCCTGCCCCACGGTCAGCGTGTCCGGGATCGCCGCCACCCTGATGAGCGGCACCATCACTTCCTTGACGGTGCGCAGAGAAAACTGCAGGATGCGGTGGATGATCCGCCGCTCGGGGGTCTCCAGATCCACTTCCGGCCCGCTTTTCTTCACCACCAGATGCAAATCTTCCCGGCTGATGAAAGGCAACTGGCTGGTGTGGCGAGCCCCGGTCAGCCAGAGCACCGATCGGCTTAAGCCCGCAAAGAAGAAGGTGAGGGGATAGAGGACCCAGGAGACGACCAGGAGAATGGGTCCCAGGCGTCGGGCCAGGCGATTGGGGTGCTGGCGGCCGATGGATTTAGGGATAATTTCCGCCAGGATCAGAATTAACGGCGGCAGGAGGAGCATGGCCACGATCTCGCCGCCAGGCCCCATGGTTTCCATCAAAAAAGCGGTGACCAGGATGGTATTGGTGATTTCCGATAAGTTGGAGCCCAGCAGGGTGGTGGCCACCAGGCGTTCGGGCCGCTCCAGCAGTTTCAAGGCCTGGGCTGCGCCCCGAACCTTCTGTTCGGCCCATTGTCTCAACCGACGCCGGTTAGCGGAAATGAGGGAGATCTCCGAGGCGGAGAAAAAGGCCTCCAGGAGCAGAAACGGCATAAAGATAAAGAAAAAGCCGAGAATCATAAGCTCTGCCGCCGCACTTCCAGGTCCAGAATACGGGTGCCTTTCACCCTCAAAACGCGAAAAGTCAGGTGGTCATAAGCTATGACACGGCCCTCCCGGGGCAGGGAGCCGCAGAGGTCCAGGACCAGACCGCCGATGGTGTCGAACTCCTCCGCGGGCAGGTCCAGGTCCAAGGCGTCGTTAACATCAACCAGCGCCATGGTGCCTTTGACCCGCCAGACCCCGGGAGACGCCTCTTTCAGGGGTTCTTCATCCGGTTTAAACTCCTGAGGAATGTCGCCGCAGAGCTCTTCCAGCAGGTCTTCCACCGAGACCAGACCCACCAGGGTGCCGTATTCGTCCACCACCAGGGCCAGGCGCTGGTGTTGGGCCTGAAGTTCGGTCAAAAGATCGAAGGCCCGCTTGTTTTCCGGGACGTAATAGGCCGAGCGTAAGAGCTGCCGGGGCAGGTCGTCCTCACAGGGGTGGCGATGGCAAAGATCCAGGATGTCCTTGGCATGGAGGACCCCCCGCACATTGTCGTGGGTCTCCTCATAAATGGGCACCCGGGAAAACCGGGACCGCTTGATGGCCTGAATCATTTCCGGGAAAGGCAGGTCGATGGGCAGGGTGAACATGTCGGGCCGGGGCACCATGATTTGACTCACCCTGATCTCCCCAAAGTCCAACAAGTTCTGAATGAAGTCCCGTTCCAGGGCGGCGATCATCCCGCCCCGATGGCTCTCTTCCACCATGCGGACAAAATCTTCCTGAAGCACGGTGGGTACCTGCAAATCGGGGCGAAAACCCAGGGTGGCCAGAATTCCCCGGCTGATCTGGACCAGTACTATCCGCACCGGCGCAAAGACCGTCAGGGCCACCCGCACCAGCGGCGCTAAACGCGGCGCCAGGTGCGTCGGGTACGTGAGGGCCACCGACTTGGGAATGATTTCTCCCAGGAGCAGTAGGGTGGGCGACATCACCAACAGGGCCATCCATTTGCCCCGGTCCCCCCACATGCTTAACGCCAGGGAAGTGGCCAGCACCGACGCCAGTATGGTGACGATCTCCACTCCCATAATCAGCGTAACCAACAAACGCTGCGGCTGTTTGAGGAGCGATTCCACCCGCCCCCCCGGGCGGCGCTTCTCTCCTTGAGCCGTAGGCGGTCAAGAGGACTCAGGGCGAAAAGAGAAGTTTCGGCGGCGGCGAAAAAAATGTAGAGGACCAGCAGCCCACCCAGGGCCAGCCAGCGAATGAGATCGGGATTTGAAAGGATGGAGTCCACTTATTTAGCAGGATGCCACGGTTTGGTTGCACGCCGTGAGGTGAAGGAAACTTCGACACCTCTGTCCTTCCGGCTTATTATAAAGACAATCGGCGCAATATTGATAATAATGTTGCTGGTGACTGATATTTTTTCGCGCCGCAGGTTCTCCTCAAAAAGGTGCGGCTGCACCTTCGGGTAGCGGCACGTCGAAGGCGAAGATTACCCCGGCGATCATGCGGTAGAAGCCTACCAGCACCACCAGTTCGATGAGGCCCTCTATCCCCACCAGGCCGATGAGCTTCTCCTGGAGGCCTGGGGGGATGGATCTGGATTCCACCACGCAGCGGGCGGCCGCCAGGGCTCCCTGCTGGGTCTCGTCCAAGCCGGGGGGCTCCCTACCGGCCCGGAGCGCGGCAATGACCGGATCGGACAAGCCCGCGGCCCGGGCCGGGGGCTCATGCTTGACCCACTCATAGGCCGCGCCCACCTGGCGGGCCAGCCAAAGAATGACCAACTCCCGGACCGCGGCGGGCAAGGTTCCGGCGCCGAACCGCAGAAACGTTCCCAGGTCGCTGACGCGCCGGGCCAATTCGGGATGATTGAGCAGGCTGCGATACATGCCGTCAATCCGGCCTCGTCGGCCCACCAACTCGTCATAGAGCGCCTGGGCTGCGGGGGAAAGGGAGCCGGTGGGGTCGGGCAGGCGTGCCATGGCATTCCCTCAAGAAAAACTCGGCTCAAACACGTTTCGCCCCATATAGTTAATCATCATCGACCCACTCTTGCTTGGCCTGATTGAAAGGCGTCACCGGCGTGGAGCAGGCCCGGTCGCAGCGGACGTCCACCAGAAATGGGGCGTTGGCCTTCAGGGCCGTTTCGAAGGCGGGGGCCAGTTCCTCGGGCTGATGCACGGTGGCGGCCTTCAGGCCCATGGCCCGGGCAATCCCGGCCCAGTCGTGCACCGGGATTTCGGTGAGCGCCTGCGCGCCAGGGCCCTCGTTTCTGGCCCGGAGCCAGACGTTGCCCAGAGCCCCATTGTTGATCACCACAAAAATTGCCGCGATGCCGTAGTGGGCCGCAGTCTGGATCTCCATGCCGTGCATCAGCATGCAGCCGTCCCCGGTGACCACCACCAGGGGCCTGTCCGGCCGCGCCGCCTTGGCGCCGATACCGGCGGGAATGGCCCAACCCATGGGACCCAGATTGGTGGCGGAGATGTAGCTCCGGGGCTCATAGGCCTCCCAGTAATGGCCGCAAAAGGCCCGGTGGGCGCCGGAATCCACCACCAGCACCGTGTCCCGGGGCATGGCCCAGCGCAACTCGGTGACCACCCGGGCGGGGTGCAGGGGCACGGCGGCGTTGGTGGTATTTTCGCCCTCATAGTGGCGGGGACCCGCGGCCCGGATGCGCTCCAGCCAACTCCGGCGTTGGGCGTTGGTGCTCTCCAGGGACTGGGTGAGCTGATAATCATAAGACATCAGGACTTGCAGGGTCCGGCCGCAGTCACCCACCACGGGAACATCAACTGGCCAGGTGCGCCCGATCACCTGGGGATTGATATCCACCTGGACCAGGGCCCGGCTGGGCAGCATCCGCCGGTCCCAGAACAGGGTATCCCGCTGGCTGAGCCCGGAGCCCAGCACCAGAAGCACCTCCACTTCATCCGAGAGAATGGTGTCGATGGCGGGCCGGTGGCCGGCATAGCCGAAGATGCCCAGGGATAGCCGGTGATCCTCCGCAAACACCCCCTTGGCCCTGAGGGTGGTGGCCACGGGGATTTCAAAGCGCTCGGCGAAGGCCACCAGGTCTCTGGTGCCCCCGGATTTCTCCATCCCGGCCCCCACCAGGGCCAGTATCCGGGTTGGGGCGGAGGAGTCGCCGGACGGCGCCAGCAGGCGCCACAGCCGCTCGATGCCATGCCGGTCCACAAACCGGGGGGCATAAAGGGTCTCGTCCAACTTGACCCAGGGAGACTG
>Ga0351885_10415_pt1 | contig 12860 bp, 9 predicted proteins | sample TotcelFGM3001L13_FD_206771 | JGI IMG/M metagenome (GOLD analysis project Ga0351885, IMG submission 206771) | Enriched cells from coal bed in the Powder River Basin, Montana, United States - Total cells FGM rep3 HSBNCT.FGM.300.1.L13 ... | reverse complement strand
GCTTCAGATTCCCGGCCCACTTCGGCCAGCTTCCGGGCGCAATGCCCGCACAGATACCGGTTAGGAAATTCGTGCCATTTGATCACCGGGAATATTTTATATTCATCTAATTTTTTGGTGGGAATACCTTTGCCGGTCAACTCGGATTCCACCTCGATTACGCGCCAGCCGATGATTTCCCGAAGCGTGGGGATAATCGACGTCACCGTCAGGCGCTCTACCTGAGTAATGCGCAAGGGCACCTCCCGCCTGGCCTGACAGATGCCGCATTCATAGGTGAACCGGTCGCCCCACCAGATGGTGTTATACCCGTCTTTGGGGCGCTTCCGGCCGGTGAACCAATCTATCGCCGCCGCTAAAGAGGCGGCAAAGTGCGGTTTGGGCGGGTTTTCATTGAGCAGGAAAAACCGGCTGAAGACGAGGTCCCGGGGCGTTTTCGCCGCCTGGAAAAGGTCCTCGGCGTAGAGTTCCCGGCCGCCTTTTTTTACCCGGACCTGGTACTTTTGATGGTCAACCGACAGGTGTCTTTCGACAATCTCCCAGGTGGGCTCTTGGGGCGGTGGTTTTGACTTAAAGAGAAAATCCGAGATTCCCATGCGCTTACCTTTTTGCCGGGTTAAGGCAAGACCAACGGCGGCCCGCAGCATGCAGCAGGGTGTAGGGCGGGCATTACCGCCATGCTCCCTGAGGGCTTCTTGTACTGCTCATCCGAGAAAAATATTTTTGCGAGAACAGATCAGGGCGGACACCTGGGTCCGCCCCTACGGTACCCTACCCTTCACGGGCTAAGTTCAGAGCCCCGCCTACGGCCAGGAGTTTTCGCTGGCGTCCCGACAGGTCCACCCTAACCCAGATTTCCTTCCCTGCCACCTTCAGGGGCAGGCGTTCCGCCCCGTCCAGCAGCCGCTGGCGCACTCCGGGCAATTCCAGGGTCTGGCCCTGGCTCAAGAGGTCGTAATCTTCGGGATTCTCGAAGGTCAGGGGCAGGATGCCGAAATTGATCAGGTTGGCCAGGTGAATCCGGGCAAAGCTTTTCACCAGCTTGACCCTCACCCCCAGGAACCGGGGCGCCAGGGCGGCGTGCTCCCGGGACGACCCCTGGCCGTAGTTCTCCCCGCCCACCACCGCGCCTTCGCCCCGGCCGGTAACCCGCTGGGGAAATTCCGGGTCCAGGCGGGTGAAGGCGTACTGGCTGATGGCCGGGAGGTTGCTCCTAAGCGGCAGGATCTGGCTGCCCGCGGGCAGGATGTCGTCGGTGGTGACATTATCCCCCACTTTGAGCCACACTTCCCCACGCCAGGTCTCGGGCAGCGGCGTCAGCTGGGGAAAAGGCACGATGTTGGGTCCCCGGACCACTTCCCCGGCCTCACCCAGGGGCGGTGGGGGGATGATGTTGCTGCCGTTGGCCACCACCCGCCGGGGCGTGCTCACCCGGGGATAATCCCCCAGGTCCCGGGGGTCTCGTAATTCCCCGAAGATGGCCGCGGCCACCGCGGTTTCGGGGCTGGCCAGATAGACCCGGTCGTCCTTGGTGCCGCTGCGTCCCGGAAAGTTCCGGGGAAAGGTGCGCACCGACGCCGCATTGGTGGGCGGGGCCTGGCCCATGCCGATGCAACCCCAGCAACCCGGCGGCATCACCCGGGCCCCGGCCTCCAGGAGCGGCACCAGGCCCCCGGCCAGGATGAGGTTTTCCAACACCTGCCGGGAGCCGGGATTGATCTCCAGGCTCACCCGGGGATGCACCCGCCGGCCCTGCAAGGCCCGGGCGGCGATCATTAAATCCCGCAACGACGAGTTGGCGCAGGAGCCGATGAGCACCTGCTCCACGGGGGTGCCTTCCAGTTCTTTGACCGGCGCCACCCGGTCCGGGGAACTGGGCTGGGCCGCGAGGGGCGTCAACGCCCCCAGGTCAACCTCCTCCACGGCGGCGTAGCGCGGCCGGCCCTGGGCCGTCAGGGGCCGGAAGTCCGCCTCCCGCCCCTGCATTTTCAGGAACTTGAGGGTCTGGGCATCCGCCGGGAAGATGGAGGTGGTGGCCCCCAGCTCGGCCCCCATGTTGGTGATGGCCGCCCGTTGGGGCACACTGAGATGGCGCAGGGCCGGCCCGAAGAATTCCAGAATCTTGCCCCGGCCGCCCTTGACGGTCAGGCGGCGCAGCAGCTCCAGGATGACGTCCTTGGCCGACACCCAGGGCTGAAACCGGCCCGTCAGCCGCACCCCCAGGATTTCGGGCACCACCAGATAGAACGGTTGTCCGGCCAGCGCCAGGGCCACATCCAGCCCCCCGGCCCCAAAGGCCAGCATCCCGGCGCCGCCGGCCGTGGGCGTGTGGCTGTCGGACCCCAGCAAGGTTTTCCCCGGGGCGCTGAACCGCTCCAGGTGCACCTGGTGGCTGATGCCATTGCCCGGCGGCGAGAAGTGGAGGCCGTATTTGGCCGCCACCGTCCGCAAAAACCGGTGGTCGTCGGCGTTGCGAAAATCCGTCTGGGGCAGATTGTGGTCCACATAACTCACCGCCACTTCGGGCCGGGCCCGCGCCACCCCCATGGCCTCGAACTCCAGGTAGGCCAGGGTGCCGGTGGCATCCTGGGTCAAGGTATGATCGATCGTCAGCGCCACCTCGGCGCCGGGGATCAACTCCCCGGACACCAGATGCGCCGCCATGATTTGCTCCACGATGGTTTTGGCCATAAATTATCCCTTCGGGAAATTTGATGTTGGAAGAAGGGAGGCCTCATACCATTTAGCGATCAATAGACAATTTTTGTAGGGGGGGACCTGCGTGTCCCCCCAAAAAGGGCGCACACACAGGTGCGCCCCTACATTTACTTCGTCTCACTTTGAGCGCAACTCGGCATAAAATTCTTGGCTCACCCTTTAATTATTCTATCTTAAGTCACCTGATATGAAACCTATTTTCCCCCCAGAGTCTCTTTCAGCCTCAAGACTTCCTCCCGGAGGCCCAGACGGATGGCGTCGTAGTCCGTTGCCTGCGGGTCAATCCTGAGCCCCTGCGCCTTAAGCTCCTGCCAGGAATGTTTCCGGCCGAAGTACACCCGGATGGGATGGGGACTGGGAAGGCTTACCCCGGAAGGCCAGGCCTCAAAAGAGCCTTGAATATAAACCGGGACCAGCTCCACATCCAATTCCCGGGCCAGGATGGCCACGCCCTTCTTGAATCGGCCCACCTCGCCGTTGGGGGTTCGAACGCCTTCGGGAAAAATGGACAGCACCTGGCCATTTCGGAGGATGTACGACGACACCTGCATGGCCGCCACCAGATTCCGGGCCGAGTCCACCGGGATGACCCGGATAAGCTTGAGGAGATCCCGGACCACCGGGACGTCGAAATAGCCGCTGTATCCCAGAGAAAAAAGGCGGTGGCGCAACGGACCGGGGACCGCATAAGCCAAAATGAAGCCATCGAGGTAGCTGCCATGATTGGAGCACAAGATGTACCCCTGGCCGGTTAGCCTCTCCCGGCCATACACCTTAAGGTTAAACAGCCCTTTAAACAAAAGGCCCGTTATGGACGCCAGCCCCTGGGTGACCAGGCGGGATAGAACGCCGCCCTCCATGCCGAGGTTGCGGAGCAAGGCCGGCGGCGGATCACACCTCAGCCTGCTCCCCCACGCCCCCGTTTCTGCCTCGGGCTCCCGGGCCGTAGCCGGATTTTTCGCCTCGATAAAGACGATGAGCTCTCGGACCGTGAATATCCCGGTAAATTCGCCGGCTTTGATCTTGAGGTTGAACCGGCTTTCCAGGGCGGCCAGCAGTTCCACCAGACCCAGGGAGTCCAGGCCCAGGTCCAACTCCAGATGGTCGTTAAGGGAGATGCGGGAGTCCTCGATTTGGCGGGCCAGGACCGCCACCACGGTCTCGCCCACCGGGGAGAGCCCTTCTTCCAGGGCCGGCTTTTTCTTTTCATACCGTTTGCCGGCCCGCTCCTGATAAATCCGCTGGGCCTCATGGATTTTGACCTTACCCAGCCGGGTTTTGGGTAGCTCCTCGTTGATGAGGACAAAATCCTTGATCCGTTTATAAGGTTCCAGACTTTGGGACAGCAATTCCAGGTCCCACTTCACCTTGGCGTAGAGGTCCGTTTCGCCGATTTTCCGAAAGAAGTCCAGGTCCGGCACCACCACCGCGGTCAGCTTTTCGGCGTGGCGGTCAGTGGTGATGAATATCTCTTTGATGGCCGGAGCCTGGAGATAGTGTTGGCCCACTTCCTCGGCCGAGATGTTCTTGCCCGAGTTCAGGACGATGATGTCCTTGATGCGGCCCTGGATGTACAGATAGCCGTCCCGGTCGAGATAGCCCAAATCGCCGCTGTGAAACCAGCCGTCTTTGAGGACCTCCCGGGTGGCGGCCTCATTGTGGAAATACCCGGGCATGACGTTGTCGCCCCGGATGAGGACCTCGCCGATGCCGCCGGCGCCGGGGTTAAGAATTCTGACGTCCACCCCGGAAAGAGGCAGACCCGCAGACCCCGGACGGGGTGCTCCCGGCGGGTTGAAGGTAACCACCGGCGCGGTCTCCGTCAGGCCGTAGCCTTCCAGGACCGTAAATCCCAGCCGCGCCAGGTTCTCTGCCAAAGACTCGGGCAGTTTGGCCCCGCCGCTGACAAAAAACCGGAATTGCTCTCCCAAAGCATTCCGAAATTTCTTGTGCAAGGGCCTGGCCGGATTTATCCCCAGGCATCGAGACAGGCGCCGGGAAGCATTGAGATAGGCCAGCAGCAGGGGCCGCAGCGGCCAGGGGATCAGCTCCAACTGCCGCTTCATCCCTTGATAAAAGTGCTGGAGAACCTGGGGTGTGAGCATCAGGATGGTCACCCGCTGTTCTTTGACGCACCTCAGGATAGCTTCGGCCTTCAGGGTATCCAGATAGGTAATTTTCACCCCGGAAAAGAGGGGCAGCAGCAGCGTGGCCATGAAAGGAAAGGCATGGTGCAAGGGGAGAATGGCGAGAAGATTGTCATCCGGCCGGATGGCGTTGAGTTCGGAGATTCCCCGGTAATTGGCGCAAAAATTCTGGTGAGTGAGCTTCACCCCTTTGGGAATCCCGGTGGTGCCCGAGGTATAAATGATGGAGGCCAGGTCGCCGGGGTTAATCACCGGCAGACTTGTCGCACTTGCTGATGATTGCAAGACCTCGGAAAAATTGATGATTTTGCCGTTGGAGTCCCCGGATAGCCCCACCACCACGATCTTTTCCAGAGAGGGAAGCTGCTGCAATTGGGAGAGGGGAGCCTGGGGAAAGGTGAGGATGACCTTGGCCCGGGTCTCCTCCAGGGCGTAATGGACATGATCCCAGCGGGAGACCGGGTCCAGGGGCACGGCCACCGCGCCGGCCAACAGTGTGCCGAAATAGCTTATGGGCCATTGGGGCCGGTTATCCAGGAGGATGGCCACCCGGTCGCCCTTTTCAACCCCTTGGGCCTGAAGCCACCCGGCCACGGCCAGACTGTGCCGGTAGACCTGGCCGTAGGTGAACTCCCTTACCACGTCCCCTTCCCGGTAAATAAGGGCCGTTCGGCCGGCGGCTTCTCGAATCACCCCGGCTAATTGGCCGGTCAGGGTTTGCGTGGTGTCTTGCATAAATTAATAATCTCTCCGGGCCGGTTGGTGCAAATGGCATCCAGGTTCATGGCCAGGTAAGGCTGGAGGGTTTTCGGATCGTCAATATTCCAGACCATGACCTTGATGTCCTGTTGGTGGGCGGCGTCCACCAGTTCCCGGTTGACGTAACGGAAATTCAGGGCCAGGGTGCCGGCCCGGGCCGCCCGGGCCAGGCCCACGGGGTCTGCGGGGCATCCCACCATGAGCACGCCGGTGTCAAGGCGCGGTTCGGCCTCCTTGAGGGCCTTGACGGCCGGGTGCCAAAAGGAGATGACGGTGGCGCAATCAAAGGCCCGGCGGGCCTGGAAAAAGTCCAGCAACGCCCCGGCGGCCTCCGGTTGTTTCAGTTCCACCATCAGATGGGCCTGCCCCTGCACCAGGTCAAAGACTTCCTCCAGGGAGGGCAGGGGCTCCCCCCGGCCGGCATCGAGTTTTTTGAGCTCCGCCAGGGTAAAATCCTGCACCGGACCCCGGCCATTGGTGGTCCGGTCCAGGGTTTCGTCGTGGATCACTATGAGGCGGCCGTCTTTGGTCAACTGGACGTCCAGCTCCACTGCGGCCACTCCCACCGCCAAGGCCCGTCTGAAGGAGCGCAGGGTGTTTTCCGGTTCATCGGCCGGAGCCCCGCGGTGTCCGATAATTTTTACCATCACGACCCACTCCTCAGGCGATCGGCCGGTTTCTGGCCGATTTTACCAGGAGTTTGCGCAAGAAGATATCCGGCCGGCAGCGTTTTTTGACCTCTGCAAATGACCGGTCACCCCGCATGACCCGGCAAAATACTTCCCAGGGATAATCATAGCGCCAAAGGGCCCTGAAGGCCAGTGGGCCGAGATAATTGAATAATTTGGCAAACTGGTATGAGGCCGACAGCTCCGGGGCGATCTCCCGGTCCACCCGGGCCTGGTAGCCGGTGAGCGCCCCGGTCTCCCCCTGGAAAAACTTGAGGATCTGCCGGGCTGCCAGGTGAGCGCTGTGCAAGGCGGAGAAAATTCCTTCCCCGGTCCAAAAATCAGCCAGGCCGGCGGCGTCCCCCACCAGGAGGACCCGGCCCCGCATGATGGGCCGGGGGGTTACCCGGTGGGGGACGAGGTGCGCCGCCAGGGGGAAAGCCTGCGGCCCCAGACCCAGGTGAGACAGCAGGCGTCCATGATATTGTCTGAGCTGCGGCCCCTGGTGCACCGGGCCCCCCACCCCGATGACGAGGACCTCGCCCCGGGGAAAGACCCAGGCATAGCCGTCAGCCATGGACCCTAGATCCAAACCGATCGTACGGGAAAACTCCGAGGCCCTCGTTCCCAGGAGGTTCCGGGGGACTTCCATCTGTATCCCCAGATGCCAGAAATCCACCGGCTGCAGGCCGGCCCCTCGAGCCACGTTGCTCCGGGCGCCGTCGGCTCCCACGACGACCCGGGCCGTAATCCGCCGCCTGGAGGTGACCAGGGTGGATGAATCCCCCGGGCCCGGGGTTATCTTCTCCAACCGCTCTCCATCGCTGAACTCCCCTCCGGCTTGCCGCACCCGATCCATGAGGAAGGCATCGAACCGTTGCCGTTCCACCGTGTAGAGCAACGGTTGCCGCCAGGCCTTGGTGAAGGTGCGGCCCAGGTTGAAGCTCAACTGCACCCGGTTAATCTCATTTTCCAGGACCGGGCTCAGGTCCGGGGGCAGGAACTTGAGGGCCTTGATGGTCAGGCCGCCGGCACAGACCTTGATCCGGGGAAAAACCGCCTTATCGAGGATAAGGGGCTGCAGGCCCCCCTGCAGCAGTTCGTAGGCCAGGGTGGCTCCGGCAGGACCGGCGCCGATGATGGCGACCTCGCGACTGGCTGGCGGCGCAGTCATAGTCCTCCAGTTCCGGGGGCGGCGCTCCTATGGGGGCGGAAACGGGACAAAAAGCAGTTGATCCTTGTGCCGTGGCGTAGTTTCGTATATTAGATGAAAGACCGATAAGTAGCAAGAACGGGAACAAAGTTATGAACTGGCTGGGCTTTTCCTTGCTGGCGTTGGGATTGTGGGGCGTATGGGGCTTCCTGGGTAAAGTGGCCTCCCAACACCTGCCCTCCCAACAGGTTTATCTGCTGGCCATTTCAGGGCATCTGGCGGTGGCGGGTTACCTCCTGGCAGGTGGGCTGGGGGCGGCCTCCTGGCAACCCTGGGGAGTCGGCGCCGCCCTGGGGGCCGGCCTGGCTATGGCCGTGGGGCTCCTCTGCTTCTTCGAGGCCCTGGCCCGGGGCCCGGCTACGGTGGTGGTGCCCCTCACCGCCCTCTACCCGGCCATCACCGTAGTCTTAAGCCGGCTTATCCTTCAGGAAGCCCTGACCCTGCGCCACCTGGCCGGCCTCGCCCTGGCGTTGGCGGCCGCCTGGCTGCTGTCCGAATAAGGTGTGAAGCCAGGCAGGGTTGCGATCGACGCGGTTTTCTTATAAAATTTTTAAATGTCAGGTAAAATAATCTAACATGAATTCACCTGTTGTCAGGGTCCTTTCTGCATACGAATGGTATAGAGACTCCCGGCCTTATAACTCCCAAGACAAATATTATGGCTGAGCCCTCGATGCGGGTTGATCGCTTATTTTCTCCCATCCTGATACTTCTGGCCCTGGCGGCCTTCCTCCTGCTTTACGGCCTGGATAACCGGCCCTTCTGGCAGGATGAAGCCGAAACCGCCGGTTTGGCGAAAAATGTCTTAAAATACGGCGTGCCCAGGGCGTATGATGGGCTGAATATCATTTCCCAGGAACAGGGACGCGAGTATGATGCCGATTTTTTATGGCGCTGGTCCCCATGGCTGCAAATCTGTGTGGCCGCAGCCGGATTTTCCCTCGGCGGGCTCACCACCCTCGCCGGACGTCTCCCCTTTGCGTTAATGGGCCTGGCGTGTATTTTTATGGTCTACCGGCTGGTGCGCCATAATTTTAACGACCGCGCCTGGGCCCTGTGGGCTGCGACTCTTCTCACTTGCTCGGTGCCCTTTCTCCTCTTTGCCCGTCAATGCCGCTACTACAGCTTAGGGGCTTTATTAACCTTAATGAGCCTTTATGCCTTTAAGGAAGACTGGCAAAAGCGATTTATGCCGGCTGTGTTATTATGTTTATCTATCGGATTCTTATTCTATACAAATTATTTACTGTTTTTTAGCTTTGTAATGCCCGCATTGCTGGCAGGAATTTGGCTATACCCCCAAGAATTCCCCTTAAAAAGAACTACAATAATTACCTTAGCTACGTTTATTATTATTGTACCTGGTCTGCTTCTATTTCGTATCCAGGAACAATCTCATATAATGAACCTGGTTGTTATTCCTAATAATTTAGAGAATTACTTCCGCGACCTGGTTCAATTTATGCTCCCTCTTCCCATAGCATTGTATCTGCTGTGGAGGTGGCGTCGAGTCTTATGGACCCGCACTGGCATCCCGGGAGAATCAGGAGAAAAATTCATCTTGTTCCTGGGCCTGATTATTGCGGGCAATATCATAGTCTTATCCCTGGCCCCCCAATCCGAGCACCGCTATTTGGTTCACCTCTACCCCTTGTGCGCCATCATCCTGGGGTGGGTCACCTTAAGGGCCTGGCGCTTTGATAAGATCACAGGAGTTCTTTTGGCGTTTCTCCTGCTCTTTACCAACTGGCTCTATCTGGTGCCCATGGAGTGGTTACAGATCATCAACCGCCCCAATCATACTAACCGTCAGATGCTCACCTACCCCAACCTCCCTCTCAAGCTCTTTCTGACCGAACTCTTCTCCTCCTATCCGGATGTGAATCGCAACTTCATCCGGTTTTTCCAGACTCAGGCTCGACCTGGGGATATTATCCTGACCACCTACGGTGACTTGCCGCTGCAATTTTATACCCCTTTTCAGGTGCTCGGCGGGTTGCAGGGCAACATTTCACCCTCCCGGCCGCCTGATTGGGTGGTATCACGTTATGAGATGCGCTATAATCGCGATTACCAGTTGCAAGACTCCGAAAAATTCATCCGGGAGAAACTCTCCCTGGCCACTGATTACCAAGCTATAGTATTTCCATGGGAAGACGAACCCTTTGGGAACCGGGCCGATCCTTATTATCATCGCTTTGTTCCTGCAGCCAGCCCTCTGGCCCAGATAGTTATCTATAAAAAACTTACCCCGCGCCCAAATGTCCCTTAACTCCGTTACCGTCAAAAAGATGCTTCTTACCGCCGGACTCCTCATGGTCCTGGTCCAGGGTTTATGGCAACTTCCCGAACTGCACGACTATCTTTTCCCCGTTGAGAACGCGGAATTGATGTTCCTGCGGGTAAGTAAAGAAGGCCTACGAATACAAGGCGATTTGATAATGTTAAACGAGAGGGTGGCTTACCTTAAATGGTTTCAGACTCATAACGACCCGGACCAAAAGGTTTCAATGGACCGGCTGTTCGCCTTTCCTGTTTCCGAAGCCATCCGGTCTCTGGCCCCGGGATTCTTCTGGCAGATCAATATTCACCTGGCTCATAAAAACCGGCTGAAGGTGGAAAGAAAACTGCGGTATCTGGCGGGTCTACTCAAAAATATGGGCGAGAATTCGCCAGTCCACCCCTCTCAAGATAGTTCAGCAATTCTGGCGAAAACGGCTGCAGTCTCCATCTCAAAGAAACAGATTGAACAATTACAAAACCAACTTATTGATTATAATGCTAAACTGATGGAGTTAAGCAAACAATTGGCTCGCCTTGAAAATAATGGCTATAAAAAATTATCGACGGATTGACTGGTATTTATATAATAAATAATTATCACCTTGAATAACTTAGGTAAATGACAAATTAATCACTGCAATACCTTTATGATATGAAATACTTATCCCATATTTTCCAGCCACTCTTAATCAATCAACTGGCGTTCTATTCCCTCTTGGGGTCTGGGGCCTATATTATCCTTTTATGGTCCCCGAATATCTTAGGTACCCATCTTAGTTTCAATACTCAAATCGTTATCTTCATCTTTCCATGGCTGATGCTGTGGCTGGCTTATTCCTGGCAGGTGGTAACCGAGAAGGAACATCGCCTCGAAATAATCTTGATGGTCGCAATAATAATTCTCGGGGTAGTCAACACATCTTTAAGTGGTTTCGGATCGAAATCCATTAATGCCATTCAAACCTTTCTGTTTACGGGGCTATTCGCCCTGTGGGCTTCCATGTTTTTAGTCAACGACCCGCAGCGCCGGCGGATGTTCGACTGGTTTTGCGCCGGCGCCCTGGGCGTTATTTTGCCGGTAGAAATCCTCCTCTGGTTGGTCCGGGGAACCTCCGGCCCAGGGGCTTTCGAGGTCTTTATCCTGCACCCGATTCCCCTGGGAACTTTGATAATCCTCCTGTCATGCGGCCCGGTGCGCCTGATCGTCTCGAAAAATTCCACCGCCAAGCTACTGGGCTGGTCGTTAATCCTGCTGGGCGGCATCCTGATTTTTCTCACGAATAAGCGCGGGGCCTTGCTAACGCTGGCCGCCATGCTGGCAGTATGGATGCTTTACCTGGTCCGCCGGCGCAGATATCTTATCATATCAATAGTATTGGCTATCGCCCTGATTTTGCCTCTGGAAGCCCAACGCCGGTTTGCCCGTCTTGACCCGAACATTAATCGTCACGTGAGTATATTACATCGCCTGGAATTATATAACTTTGCCCTGCACATCTGGAAAAACCATCCGTTTATGGGAATAGGTTTGCGTTCATTCACTCATGAAAAATATTTAGCAGATTATCACCTCCGTAATCAGGCGCTTCGTGACTTTCCTCAAGCGGTCGCCGGGCTCCAGACACTTGACAACATGTTGCTCACCGGCTTGGTGGAATTTGGCACGGTTATGACTTTATGTTACTTAGGGCTGGTAATATTGATCCTCGCAAAATATTATCGAAAGTTACGATCCTGGCCGGAATCCTCACCGGCGGATTGGTACCGGCTGCTGGTCTTGATCGGCTTCGCCGTCCACTCCCTGACCTACGATTCCCTCCTCTTTCCACCGCTGAATTGGCTCTTTCATGTCCAGTTGGGGATCATGGCAGGCTATCAAGCCTTCGAGACTACGGCCGGCTGAGGCATTAATTCGGCGCCACGGGGCTTTTTGAGACTGAACTATGGAAACCGGGCCATCTTTCCCCAAGCGTGAGTCCAGGCGGATTCTCGGCCTGGATATGGGCGCCAAGCGCATCGGCCTGGCGGTAAGCGATCCTCTGGGCATAACGGCCCAAGGGTTGGAGGTTTGGGTCCGCCGGGACCGGCAGGCGGACCTGGACCACCTCCTTAAGGTCGGGCGGGATTATGCCGTGAAGCAGATTGTGGTGGGCCTGCCCCGGCACATGGACGGACGCCTGGGGGAGGCAGCCCCTGAAATCACGGAGTTTGCCGGCGCCCTGGGCGAGGCCTTGGGGGCAGAGGTCATTTTCTGGGATGAACGCCTCACCACCGCCGCAGCCGAACGGGTGCTGATCCAGGCGGATGTGAGCCGCCGGCGCCGGCGCCAGGTAGTGGATCAGTTGGCCGCAGTCCTCATTCTGCAAGGTTTCCTGGACCATAGAGAGCAGACCGCCTAAAAAACGCCCGGTGGGGTGATCTCCCACCCAGTCATCAGAAGTCTTCTTCCCGCCGGACGAAACCCCGGCCACCTCATAGATATCTGGTTAGTTTCATTATATAATCAAGCTTAGTTGCCCTATCGCCTCCCAGAGCGGCCGCAGCCCCGCCGACCCTACCGAACTTGAGAAACAGGGTTCCACGGCCCCCACGCTCACCCTTTCCTTGGAACTACGCCGCTTACAAGCGATATTTTCTGGTTTTTTTGTGTTTTTTTTCTTGACAATACCCTAAGAAAGGGCTTAATTTGGCTTCATGTGGGAAAAAGTGGAATAGAGTGGGGATTAATGGGGAGCCATGTTTACCGGTAGCTACTTCCATACCATGGATAACAAAGGACGGGTCAGTGTTCCGGCCCGCTACCGGGAAATCCTTAAGGGGGGCAAAGATCACCAAATTATCCTCACCAATTTCGGCGGTTACGTCCTGGCCTTCCCGCAATCCGAGTGGAATAAAATCGAGGCCAAATTCGCTGAACAACCCTTGTTTCGAAAGGACGTCAGGGACTTTCAACGGTTTCTGATTTCCGGGGTCGAGGAGTGCCTCCTGGACCGTCAGGGTCGCATCCTGGTGTCTCCCAATCTTCGGAACTATGCCCGGCTCAGCCGGGAAGTGGTCCTGGTGGGCGCCATC
>Ga0351885_10414_pt1 | contig 12883 bp, 11 predicted proteins | sample TotcelFGM3001L13_FD_206771 | JGI IMG/M metagenome (GOLD analysis project Ga0351885, IMG submission 206771) | Enriched cells from coal bed in the Powder River Basin, Montana, United States - Total cells FGM rep3 HSBNCT.FGM.300.1.L13 ... | reverse complement strand
AATCCGTTCATCGACGTAGCCAACACCTGTGCGACCTGCGGGGGCTCCGTCCAGGATAATTATTTTGCCGGCAGCGCTTATAGAGCCGTCGGTCCCGGGAACTATTAAGCCGCTGGCGGGCAAGGCCTCGAAGATATTTCTCACCCGGCCGCGGGAAAACCGGCGGGTATCGAGACCGGCCCCACCCGAGAAGCACCGGCAGGGGGCGATGAGTTATGTGTCGTCACCCGTAGCTGTGGTGGACAATTCCGCCAGATCACCATCCGCTCCCAGGTTTTTCCTGAGGCGCAGTTTAGGTATTGAGCCCGTTTAATTCAGTACCATTCCGCCGATATTCGCGTCTTTCCCTGATATTTCCCCCCTAAGAGTGTTGTAACATGGGTTATAGAAAGAAGTTTTTTCTTGACGACTTCCATGGAAAGCCCGGCCTCCTCCAGGGACGGGCTAACGGAACGGGGTTATAATGCCGAGAACATTTCTAGTTATCATCGCGCTCATTACGGGTCTGATGTTTTTTGCCGGCTCCACCACCTGGTCGGCTGCGGCCTCAAAGACCCAGGCATCTAAAAAGAGTAGTTGGAAGAAATCTTATTCAAAAAAACGGCAGGAGTGACGGGTTCCAAAAAAAACCGCCGGGTCGCGGAAACCAAGCATGAAGAAAAAACTGCCGGGAACGACGACATCATAACAAGGCCGGCATGAACCATTGGATAAATGACTAAGTTGATAACATATTATTGGTTAATTATTGGGATATTTTTGCATATCTTTGTATTATCGGCTGGGGCATTTGATGTATTTCAGGAATATGAAAAAGTAATTTGGATTGACCAACCCAAACAGATTGGAATAGCTTATGAAGAAGGCAAGAAGCTTTTTGAATTTCCGGTTGTAACCGGCGATGACGAAACTACCACTAACCCTGGAATTTATAAGGTAACGCGGAAGGATGACGATTATTATTCGCGCAAATACGACACTCCAATGCCTTTTTCAATATTTTTCGATCTTAAAGGCATGAAGGCCATTCATGAAGGCGAAGTACCTCCCCCTGAAGTAAAGAAGGAATTAGCGACGCATGGCTGTATCCATGTTGAACCGCCATATATTGAAAAGTTGTATGATTGGGCGGATGCAGAAAACACTGCGGTGGTAATTAGCGGCTGGCGAACGGGGGATTAATGTAGGGGCGATTCCTCATGGGCCTGTTGACCCACCCGGAAACCTGAAGAGTCAGGTAGGGCGGACGTCCTCGCCCGCCATTCAACTGGATTGATGGTGCGTAGGACGCACCCTACGCAAGACTTTTCAGGACAACCGGGCTAAGGCTTCCGGCCCTGGGAAGAGCCGGTTCTTTTCAGGTAGACCATCAGGACGGCCAGGGCGGCGGGGGTGACCCCGGAGATGCGGGCCGCCTGTCCCAGGGACCGGGGCCGCACTTGCTGCAATTTCTCCCGGATTTCCCCTGAGAGCCCCGGCACCCCCTCATAGTCAAAATCCGCCGGGATACTTCTGCCCTCCCCCCGGGCGAATTTCTTGGCGGTCTCTTCCTGGCGCTTGATGTAGCCCTCATATTTGTGCAGGATTTCCAACTGCTCCACCACGGCAGGCGGCACCGGCGGCTCTTCCCCGGCCAGACGGTAGAGGGTGGGAAGATCCAGTTCGGGCCGTTTCACCAGGCTCAGGAACGGGGTGGGGATTTTTATGGGCGCAGTGCCCCGGGCCTCCAACTCCCGGTTGACTGAAGGGGTGGGGAAGAGGCGGCGGCCTGCCAGACGCGCATCTTCCTCGGCCATCAACCGCTGTTTTTCCCGGAAGCGGTCCACAGCCTCCTGGTCCACCAGCCCTAAATCGTAGCCCCATTCCAGCAGGCGGGCGTCGGCGTTGTCTTCCCGGAGGAGCAGGCGATACTCGGCCCGGGAGGTGAACAGGCGGTAGGGCTCTCGGGTGCCCTTGGTCACCAGGTCGTCCACCAGCACCGCCATGTAGGCCTGGGAGCGGCAGGGCAGAAAGGGGGGGCGGCCCAAAATCTGGCAGGCGGCGTTGATCCCGGCCCACAGGCCCTGGCCGGCAGCCTCCTCGTAGCCCGAGGTGCCGTTGATCTGCCCGGCCAGAAATAGTCCCTTAACCCGCTTGGTTTCCAGGGTGGCCTGAAGCTCCAGGGGATCCACGTAGTCATACTCGATGGCGTAGGCCGGACGCATCACTTCGGCCGCTTCCAGGCCCGGGACGCTCCGGAACAGGGCCAACTGGACCTCCGCCGGCAGGCAGTTCCCCAGGCCCTTGGCATAGATTTCGGAAGTGTCCCGGCCTTCGGGCTCCAGGGTTACCTGGTGGCTGATTTTTTCCGGGAACCGCATCACCTTGTCTTCCAGGGAGGGGCAGTACCGGGCGCTCACCCCCTTGATCACCCCGCTGTATAGGGGCGAGAGGTGAATGTGGTCCCGGATGAGTTTATGGGTGGCGGCGGTGGTGTGGGTGACGAAGCAGCTCATCTGCTCCTGAGGCAGCCCCGTGGTGCGCCAGGAGAAAGGGCGGGGCCGGGGATCGCCGTTCAGCACGTCCATGCCGGCGAAATCGATGGACCCGGCCGCCAGGCGCGGCGGGGTGCCGGTCTTCAGGCGCCCCATCTTAAAGCCCAGGTCAAGAAGGCAGGCGGCCAGGCCGGTGGCGGCGAACTCCCCGGCCCGGCCGGCCCGGATGCGGCACTCCCCGATGTGGATGAGACCATTCAAGAAGGTGCCGGTGGTGATGAGCACCGCCCGGGCCCGGTAGGTCAGTCCCAGGGTTTCCACCACCCCCACCACCCGGCCGTCCTCCACCAGGAGAGTCTCCACCATGGATTCTCTGAGGTCGATGCGGGCCTCTTTTTCCAGCCGGGATTTCATGGCCAGGCGGTAGGCCTGCTTGTCGCACTGGATGCGGGTGCCCCGGACCGCCGGCCCCTTGGAGAGGTTAAGGGTGCGGAACTGGATGCCGGATAAATCCGCCAGATGGCCCATAACGCCCCCCAGGGCGTCGATCTCTTTCACCAGGTGACCCTTGGCCAGCCCCCCCACCGCCGGATTGCAGGCCATCAGGGCCATGGTGTCCAGGTTAAGGTTGAAGAGCAGCACCTTCAGCCCCATCCGGGCCGCCGCCAGCGCCCCTTCGCACCCGGCGTGGCCGGCGCCGACGACAATCAGATCATATTCTTTGGGATACAGGGTCATGGGGGGAAATTTCTGATTTGAATAACTGGGAACAATCGCTCATGAGCCGTTGGCCCACCCGTAAAACATGAAAAGCTGGCATTGACTGGTGGCACAGCCTTTCCAGGCTGTGCAGACTTACCTGCTACTTTGGCACCGGCTGGAAAGCCTGTCCCACCGATTTTAAAAAAACCATTTACCGTGAAAATCCTTGTTGATATGTAGAGCAGGCGCCCTCGCCTGCTCCTGCACAGGCTGGAAAGCTTGTGCCCCCTGAAGAACAGCCGGGGGCGGCCCTTCCACATTTTTTCATCCACAGGGGTGACAAACTTTGGTCCTGGGTGTTTCAGATATGGGCGGGCACTGCCGCCGTTTCCGGCCATCAATTGGTGCGTAAGACGCACCCTACGACAAACTTTTTGGAACAGTTCCTCATGGGCCTATGGCCCACCCTTAAAGCATGAAAAGTCCGTGCCAGCCCTTGCTCTTAACCTTGAACTTTGAACCTTGAACCTTGAACTTTTCAGAAGTCAGGTTAACTCCAATAAACCTGGCCCCTGGCCCCTAATCCCTGCTCTTCACCGGTCCCACTCCACCTCCCGCACCAGGTCGATGAATTCCTGGGACTCGGCGAAGGTTTTCATGGCCTCCTGGTAATCGACCCAGACCTGCCAGAGGGTCACCCAGGCCTTATTGTGCCAGTAAAAGGGGCTCTCCTCGCCTTTCTGAATCTGGAGAAAGTCGTCGTATTCTTCCTGGCAGAAGGGGCAGAAGCGGTAGGGACCCTTTTGGCGCTGGTACATTTCGTGGGTCTCGAACTGGACCCCGCACTTGGCGCAGCGGGCCAGGCAGCGGGTGCACTGCACCACCTTGCGCACCGCCTCCAGCTTCTTGGCCCGGTCCACCTTGGCTTTTTTCTTCTGCTCCAGCTTGATCCGGCCTTCGATATCAATAACTTTGGACATGACTGACCTCGGGCGGGATACGGCTTCGGCTTTAGGAAGCCGGGCCGGGCGGCCTACCTATCATCGCCTTTCCCTAACTATAAAGAATATCAGGAGGAGCCGGCCGGGTCAAGAGAGGGGCTGGGCCTTAGTCTTTTTCGGAGGTATCGCCGTTGCGGTCCGGGTCGAGGTGGAACAGGCGGCGCACCAGGTCCAGTTCCTGGTGGGGGTTTCGGGGGCGGCGGTTGCGCTTCAGGAAGATGATGGGGTCGTGGAGGAGTTTCTGGGTGATGGAGGCGGTCAAGACCTCCAGGGATTGGCGCTGTTCTTCCGTGAGGGCGCCCAGGTGGTTCAGGGTCTTTTTCAGCTCCGCCTGGCAGATGGCCTCGGCCTTGTCTTTCAAGGCGATGATGGTGGGGAAAACCTCCAGGGTTTCCAGCCAGTGGAGGAATTTCAGGGTCTCGGCGGCCACCAGGCGCTCGGCCTTGGTGGCTTCGTGGCGGCGGTGCTGCCAGCCCTGCTGCACCACTTCATTCAGGTCGTCGATGTTGTAGAGGTAAACGTTGTCAAGATCGTTGATGGCGGGGTCCAGGTCCCGGGGCACCGCGATGTCGATGAGGAACAGGGGGCGCTGCTTGCGCCGCCGCATCACGCCCTTGACCTGCTCCCGGGTGATGAGGAGGTTACCGGCGCCGGTGGAGCTGATGAGGATGTCGGCGACCAGGAGCTGCTCCGGCAATTCTTCCAGGGAGACCGCCTCGCCATGGAACCGCCGGGCCAGGGCTACTCCCCGCTCCAGGGTACGGTTGGCCACGGTGATCCGGCCGGCGCCCTGGCCTTTGAGGTGCTCCAGGGCCAGTTCCGCCATCTCGCCGGCCCCCAATAACAGGACGTTCTTGCCGGCCAGGTCCCCGAAGATCTTCTTGGCCATGGCGACGGCGGCATAACTGACGCTCACGGCGTGGTCGCCGATGCCGGTTTCGCCGCGCACCCGTTTGGCCACGGAAAAGGCCTTGTGAACCAGCCGGTTGAGGATGGGGCCGGTGGCGTGGTGGGCTGCGGCCTCCCGGTAGGCCTGCTTCACCTGGCCCAGGATCTGCGGTTCCCCCACCACCATGGAATCCAGGCTGGCCGCCACCCGGAAGAAGTGCTGCACCGCCTCCTGGTCCCGATGAACATAAAAGGACTGGTCCAGATCGTCCGGGGCAATCTCGGGGTGACGGGCAAAAAACTCCCGGACCCGGGCCGCGGCCTCATCCGGCGCCTCGGAGACGCACATCACCTCCACCCGGTTGCAGGTGTTGTACAGCAGGCTCTCCGAGACCTCGGGCCAGCTTTTCAGGTGGTCATAGGCGTGGGCCACGTCCGGGATGAGGCAGGCCAACTTTTCCCGGAGGGCCACCGGGGCGGTTTTGTGGTTGACGCCGCAGAGCAGGAGATTCATGGCGCTTGGATGAAGCTGGAGAAACTGTGGTAGCCCGTGAGCCACAGGTTGGCGCCCACAAAGGTGACCACCAGCACCAGGAAACCGCAGATGGCCAGAAGCGCCGCCCGCCGGCCCCGCCAGCCCACTGTCAGGCGCTCGTGCAGCAGCACGGCGTAGATCAGCCAGGCGATGAGGGTCAGAATCTCTTTGGGGTCCCAACTCCAGAAGCGGCCCAGGGTGTGCTGGGCGTAGAGGGAGCCGGAGATGATCCCCCCGGTGAGCAGGGGGAAGCCGGTGGTCAGGCACCAGTAATTGAGGTTATCCAGTTGGGAGAGCGACGGCAGCCGCCGGTGGAAAAAGCCGAAGCGCTTGCGCTTGATCTGGCGTTCCTGGATCAGGTAGAGGATTCCCCCCAGGCCGGCCAGGGCCAGGGCGGCATAGCCCGACAGGGTCAAGCAGATATGCAGGGTGAGCCAGAAACCCTTGAGCAGGGGAGAAACGACCCCGTGCCGGGCCGGCAGGATCAGCGACCCCGACACCATCAGGGCCGCCAGCGGGGCTACCAGCGTCCCGAGGATCTTGATGGGATAGCGCCAGATCAGGACCAGAAAAGCCGCGACCAGGGCCCAGGCGAACAACAACAGGGTCTCTCCGAAGGTGGCGGCGGGCAGGGCCCCAGCGGCCCAGGCCCGCTGGATGATGGCCAGGGTGTGGCAAGCCAGGCCTCCGGCCATGACCCAGGCGCCGGCGCGGTAGTAGCCCTGCCTCTGGGCCAGGAAATAGGCCAGCCAGAGGCCGGTGGCGCCGAAGTAGGCCGTTAGGGCGAGATAGAGAAGAAGACTGTTCATGTCATTGTGACTCAACCAGTATATCGTTCAACGGGTTGCCGGTCCAGCCGGACAAATCTTATTTAGCCTTGGTGAACGAGTTTAGCCAGCTATCCAGATCGACGGGACTCCAGGTGAACACCGACCAGATATTGGAGAAATCATCGGTCCACAGCCTGTCCCCGGGCCGGACCGGCAAGGGGCGCCACCGCTGATCCCGGGCCAGGTCACCGAGGTCCGCCAGGGTTCGGGCCATCACCACCCAGGTGGAGGGTGACTTTTGGCCCTTGCGATCTTTGTCGCTCTGCTGCAGGTCGGACCCGCTCAGCGAGATAAGCCCCGCATCCCGGGCCAGGTTCCCCAGCACCGGATTCAAGTCGAGATAGCGATTGCTGGTGTGGAAAACCAGAATTCCACCCGGCTTGAGCCTGGCGACATACAGGCCGATGGCCTCCCGGGTCACCAGGTGGATGGGGATGGCATCGGAACTGAAGGCATCCAGTATGATCATATCATAGAATGACTCGGGGGCGCCTCGGAGCGAGAGGCGGGCATCCCCTAAGATGACCTTAACCTGAGCCGGGCAGTCCGACAGAAAGGTAAAATATCGGGGGTCCCGGGCGATCCGTTCCATGGTCGGATCAATTTCGTAAAAGGTAAAGTTTTGCCCGGCCTGGCCGTAACAGGCAATCGTGCCGGTGCCCAGCCCGATGACCGCCACCTCCTTTTTGGCCTTGGGGCCTGAAAAAACTGCAAAAACCTGGCCCAGGGGCCCGGTTCGGTGATAATACGTCAGCGGCTCCCGACGGCGTGCCGGGTCCAGGCTCTGAGCCCCATGCGTGGTAAAGCCATGGGTCAGGATATGGTAGTTTCCGGTGGCATCCTCAGTCACCTTGGAGACCCCAAAAAAATTTCGCTCTTGGAACAGCAGCCGTTCAGGTTGGAGGATGAACAATACCCCGGCGAAGGTCAATAAGCCTACCCCGAGGGCCAGACGCCAGGGCCGGAAGCGGAAACTGTAACAGATGGCCCCGGCCAAACAGGCAATGATGATGAGGGCCAAAGGCTTTAAGTGGTCCGGCAGCATCCGGAATACCCAGGCCGACAGGCCCAGGAGCATTCCGAGGCCTAAAGGGAGGAGAACATCCAGCCAGGCCTGGTTGGGTTTGGCATTCGGCAGGCTCAAGCTGGGCCGGGCCAGACATGCCGCCACGATAATCAGGGGATACTCCATTACTGAGCTGAAGAGGATAGGGGCCAGCAGGGCGTTGAAGATTCCCCCCAATACCCCTCCCACCGATATCCAGAGATAAAACTCGGTGAGGTGGTCGGCCCGGGGACGAGAATGCATCAATTCCCCGTGGCAGACCATGGCTATGCAGAAAAAGGCCAGCAGGTGGATGGGGATGGTTTGCCAGACTGCCCCCTTCAGCCTTCCGAAGAAGATCGTCGCTAAAAGAATAATGACGAATGGTTCCACAAACACCATGATACGGTGGGGGATGAGAGGCTTGCGGGCGAAAACCAGGACAAAGGTGAGCAGATAGATTAACAGGGGAATGATCCACAGAAGCGGCACTGCAGCGATGTCGGTGGACAAATACGTGGTAACTCCCAGCAGCAGGCTGGAAGGGAAAAAGGCCAGCAGAACCCACCATGCCCGCAGGCGGATAGTCGGAGAACCGGCCTCTGGGGCCGCAGCCTCTATTCCAGCCGCCGCAATTGCCGCCTCCGGCCCCGGCGCGGCCCCGGCCGGGGCGCTGGCCCGCCATAACAGCGCCCCGCACAGAGCCACCAGGGCCAGCAGCAGGACGTAGCCGCCGGCCCAGCCCCAGGATTGGTGGTGCAGGCGCAGGTAGGGTTCGATAATCGTGGGATAGGCCACCAGGGCCAGCAGGCTGCCCAGATTGGAGGCGCCGTAGAGAAAATAGGGGTCGTGGGATGAGGCATGGCCCGTATGCGCAAACCATTTTTGGAGCAGGGGGGCAGTGGAGGAGACCACGAAAAAGGGCAAGCCTACAGACAGCAATAACAGCAACAGCAACCAGGTGACCGGGTTGGCAGTGGGCGGGGGAGTCCAGCCCTGAAAAATTCCGATGGGCAGGGTAAACAAAATCAGGAGCAGCAGGCCCAAGTGAAAAGCTGCCTGCCGGCGCACTCCCAGCCATTTCGGCGCCAGGTGGGCATAGAGATATCCGGCCAGCAACGCCCCTTGATAAAACACCATACAGGTGTTCCATACCGCCGGACTGCCTCCCAGCAAGGGCAGTGCCATCTTGCCGAACATGGGTTCGACCACGAATAACAGGGCGGCGCTGAGGAACAGGGTGAGGGAGAACAGGATCAGCACACGTATGCTTCCTCAGGGCTCATCGTATCGATCTGCACCAGGGGTTGAGGGCGGCCATAAGGCTTCATCCCTCCGTCCCTTTCAGGGCCTGGGACACCAGTTCTCCCAGGACCGGGGTGCTTAAGACCGGCCCCAGCACCTCCTGGAGCAGCTTGAGCGCCCGGGCCCGGTCCCCCTGGGCCACCGCCTCTTTTAGGGGGCTCCGCACCAGACGGTGAAAGAGGGGGGCGTTGTCGGGATGGGCCCGCCGCTCCGTTAAGAGCCGGGTGCGCACCCGTTGGAGCAGGTCCAGGTAGGGCCCGTATTCCGGCCCGAAATGCTGCTCCAACTCCTCGCGCAACTGACGGGCCAGGGCCGGGCTGGCCCCGCCGGTGCTGATGGCCAGGGTCAACTCGCCCCGGCGCACCTGGGCCGGGACAATAAAGGTGCAATGCTGGGGCTCGTCGGCCACGTTGACCCAGATGGCCCGGGCCTGGGCCGCGGCGCTCACGGCCGCGTTGACCTCAGGGTCGTCCGTGGCGGCCATGACCAGGGCCATGCCCTCCACCTGGGCCTCGGTGAAGTCTTCCGAGAGGTACCTGATTTCTCCCCGCTCGGCCAGGGCCGCCAACTCAGAGGTCAGGGTCCGGCTGACCACGGTCACCCGTGCCCCGGCGGCCATGAGGTCGGCCACCTTGCGTTCCCCCACGGCGCCGCCGCCCACCACCAGGCAGGGCTTATCTTCAATGATGGCGAAAATAGGATAGGTTTTCATAGAGCGTTATATAAGCTTGACTCCAGAAAGGAGAGATGGGCGCTATTCCGGATATTTATCTGCATGGCTAAATTTACCAAGCCCGCCGCCGGGATGCAAGGGGAATGCCAGGGGCAAATCTTCCCTCCGGGCCTTTGGCATTGACAGGAAGCCGAAATCTTGGTTAGATAGTAAGCAGTGAATGGTAAGCCCATGGTGAATCAAGGACTTGCGGCCGACCATGAATATGCTTCGTCTGATTGCTATCTGGCTGACTCTGGGGGCCGCGGTTTTCCCGGGTCTTGGGGCGGAGCCCAGTTGGGGGGGACAAGCCGGCATGAACCTGAGTCCTGCTGATAAACATCTCCTATTGGAAGTGGCCCGAGACAGTATTGCCGCCCCGTTAAAGGGGAAGGCCGCCACCCCGGTGAAGGTCTCGTCCCCCGTGCTGGAGGAATTCCGGGGCGCCTTTGTCTCCTTGCATCGCCGGGGGCAACTGCGGGGTTGCATCGGCTATATCGACGCGGTCAAACCTCTCCTGCAAACGGTGATGGAAATGGCGCCGGCCGCAGCTTTTCAAGACCCGCGCTTCCGCCCTTTGCAGGCGGACGAACTGGCCGACCTGGAGATTGAGATCTCGGTGCTGACCCCCATGCGGCTCGTCAAAAACACGGAAGAGATTGAAGTAGGCCAACACGGCCTCTATATCGTCAAGGGCCTGAACCGGGGCTTACTCCTGCCCCAGGTGGCTACTCAGTGCCATTGGGACCGCCGGACTTTTCTGGAGCAGACCTGCAATAAGGCGGGCTTGCCCCTAAATGCCTGGAAGGATTCCGACACCCAGATCTTTATTTTCAGGGCGGAGATTTTTAACGATCATCCCCCTCAATAATTAGCTTGCAGGTTTACGTTAGGAGCCAGAATCTCCATGACGCCCAATGACACTTCCAAACCGGGACAGGTCCCTTCGCCGGCGACGCCGACCCCAAAGGGGCCGCCCCCTGGGGGGCTGGTCCACCTGATCTTGCAGCACCGTTTCTTCGTCGTCTCCCTGGTGGTGCTGTTGTTTCTCGCGGTGCTGTTTGCCTGGGGAGGCCGGCGCGGCGGCTCGATTCCGCCGAAGCCGGTGGAGCCTTCAGCAGCGGCGGCCCCTCATGACGCACCGGCTGCGGCGCTCCCCAAAGAAATAGAACTGAAACCTCTCATTCCGACCCCCCCCCAAGAGCGCCCAGGCGAGCGATTCCCCGGCCGCAACCGGGCCTCAGGTTACCCACGAGCCCGCGTTGGCCCTGCCTCCCTCCAAGACTGAGCCGAGCCATGTGCCGCCGGCCCCGGCCGTGGTGACGCCGCCCCGGGAACCGGTCAAGGGCGAGGTCTTCACCCTGGCCTTGATCCAGATCATGGATGAACAGGTGAATAAAACCTGGTTCGGATGGCGGCCCAATACCATCGTGTTCGGCAAGATGGGCCTGACGGACAACGTCAATAACCTCCAACTGGGGGTCCTGGAAGTGGCTCGGCGCACCGTGGTGGTGCTCAACGAGCACATGACCCGGTTCGCCACCACCGAGGCCTACAATCCCCGGGTCAACGAAGCCATGAACTTCTTCATGGTCAGTCCGGACAAATACTGGTTCCCGTCCGCTTCCGGCAAATACCGGGAGGCGGCGCAAAACCTGGAAATATATATCGACGGTTTAAAGGCGGGACGAGCCCGGTTCTATTCCCGGGTGGATTACTTGATCGCCCTGTTCAGCAACTATAAGGACCTGCTGGGCAGCAGTTTTCACAATCTCCTCAAGGACACGGAAGCCGACGGCCAGCCGGTTTCCTGGTTCATGACGGATGATTATTTTTATTACTCTCAGGGAATCGCCCTGGCCATGGCCGAGATGTTGGAGGCCATCACCAAGGAGTTTCACCAGGAACTCCAGAAAAAGAACGCCCACAAACTGCTGGATGACGCCATCCACGCCCTGCACGCCGCCTCCCACCTGAGTCCGTGGTTGGTGACCAACGGCGCCAAAGACGGCATCCTGGCCAATCACCGGGCCAATATGTCCACCTATATCGGCGAAGCCGAGCATGTCATCTCCACCATGATGTCCCAACTGGCCACCAATTAAGTCAGGCCGGGGGACCGGTCTGCGGCGCCGCCGGCGGCGGGAATTTCGTTGAAATTCCCGCCGCTTTGTTTTATGGTGGGTTGACTAAGGCGCAAGGAGGCTCCCTATGCTGGTTGGCCAGATCATGAGCCAGAAGATTGTCACCATCTCTCCCGACAAACGCGTCGGCCAGGCCCTGAAATTGATGCAAAAGTACCGGATTCGGCATGTGCCGGTAATTGAGCGTCACCGCATGGTGGGGTGGATCACTTCCCGGGACCTGCGGGAGGTCCTCCTGGCCTCAATGCTTGAAGAGATCAAGGTGGGGGACGTGATGGTTCAGGCCCCCATCAGCGTCACTCCCGACACCGAGGTGGAGGAGGCGGCCCGCCTGATATATGAACATAAAATCGGCGGCATGCCCGTGATGGAGGGCGATAAACTGGTGGGGGTCATTACCATGCTGGATCTGATCTCGGCCTTCATCACCATGTTGGGTCTGCTCAAGAGCTCCTCTCGCCTGGACCTGCTCCTTCCGAACCGGTCGGAGGCCCTGGATTCGGCCGCCCGGATTATCAAAGAGGCAGGGGGTAAGATCATCAACGTGGCCCTGGGGCCGATCCAGGGCGATAAGCGGCCTTACTATTTCCGCCTGGATAAAGTCACCCTGGAACCCATCGTCAGCACCCTGAAACAACAGGGTTACGAGGTCCTGGACACCATTGCCTGAGATCGGCCCGAAACCGGCCGGGGAAAATGCGGCTACTACCGGGGGCTGGGTTGAAGTTCCCGGGCGGAGTTGGCGGTCTTTTCTGCTTGAGGTAACGGTTCCGGGCCCACAACCCGGTTTTTGCCGGCTTGCTTAGCCCGGTAATGGGCTTCATCCGCGGCTTTTATCAGGTCATCCGTACCCATCTCCGCCCCCAGCCCCGCGACCCCGATACTGACCGTAATCTTGCACCTTTGTTCCATCCGGTTCATGGAAGACTGGACAATGCCTTGGCGTAATCTCTCGGCCAGCACCATGGCCTGAGCCGGGGGGGTCTGGCTCAAGAGCATAACAAATTCGTCGCCGCCGTAGCGGCAGAGCAAGTCGGCCTGCCGAATCCCCTGCTTCAGGATAGCCGCCACCTGCCGCATGGTCTTATCACCCTTCAAGTGGCCCAGGGTGTCGTTGACCAGCTTGAAATCATCGATGTCCATGAAAAGCAGCGATAGCGGCATCTTATAACGGCGGCTCTTCTCCACCTCATAGTGGAGCGCTTCCTTAAAATAGCCGTAATTATACAGGCCGGTCAACGCATCCC
>Ga0351885_10412_pt1 | contig 12930 bp, 8 predicted proteins | sample TotcelFGM3001L13_FD_206771 | JGI IMG/M metagenome (GOLD analysis project Ga0351885, IMG submission 206771) | Enriched cells from coal bed in the Powder River Basin, Montana, United States - Total cells FGM rep3 HSBNCT.FGM.300.1.L13 ... | reverse complement strand
CCCAAAGGCGCCAGGTAGCGGCGGTGGAGTTCGTCCTGGAGCCAGGCGGGGGAGGCGGCTTCCGGGGCGTCTAAGAGCAGGTTGAGGCCGGCGGCTATCTCCCGGAGGCGGGTCAGGGCGGAGCGGCGGGCCGCGTCCATGACGCCCCAGTCGCCGGTGGCTAGCAGGGTCTGAAAGGCCGGGGCCAACTCCGGCAGCAGCGCCGGCAGGAGGCCCGGGCGCCAGGCCAGCATCACCGCCAGGGACGGCAGGCGCTTCTCATTGACGATATAGGCCAGGCGGCCCCAATCGTTGACGTCGGCCAGGGCGTCTTTGAGGGTCCGCACCCAGAGCTCCAGCCGGGTCTGGGGGAAGCGTTGCAGCACCGCCGGGAAGGCGTCTCGTAGGCTGGGCTCCAGGGCTTCGCCCATTTCGTGGCGGATGACCGCTTCCAACTCCCCGGCCAAAAAGGCGTTGAACTGCTCCTGGTGAGCCTCGGGGTCGGCGAGCAGGGCCTTGAGGGTGAGATTGTAGGATTTCAGGGCGAGTTGCAGGTAGGCGTTGCCCTGCTGGACGGGGTCGGACAGATGGTCCCAGAGGTAAAAGGCCAGGGCCTGGCGGCGGGCATAGATCAGGGTCCCCTGGCACAGGGCCGGGGAGGCGTCCAGGTCCCGGGCCAATTCCGGCCCCAGGATCAGGATGGTCAGATCCCCCACCCGGCGTTCCTCCAGGAGTTCCCCCAGGAAGAAGGTGGGGGCGAGGCCGCGGCTCAAGCCGGCGCCATAGGCCAGCCCTTGGGGAATGATCTGGCGGTTGAGGGTCTCCACCGCAAAGGGGTCGATGGCGGCCGCGCCCCAGGGAAGGGTGCGCCAGGACGCCTCTTCCAGGTCATCCCAGGTTTGCTCCCGCCGGGCGATCCACTCCAGGGCGTCGGCCACTTCGGGCTCGACCCAGGGAGCCAGCCCGTGCTCCCACTTGTAGAGCTGGCGCAGGCGCATCAACAGACCGCACAGGGAGAAGTGTCCGGATTGCCCGGCACTGGCGATATCGCAGTTAAGCCGCACGCCCTCGATCAGGGTGGACGGGATCATAAAACGAGGCTCATGGGCATCTTGGCATCTCAGGTATCGAGACGAGGCAGCCGGCGCCCCGTTTCACGGCTTCTTGGCGGGCGCCCCGGAGCGCATCAGGTCAGTGAGCCGGGCCGCCAGCTTCGGGTCCAATTTCTTCAAGGCCTGGAATTCCTGATTGGCGGCCTGGGTATCGCCCGCCCGGGCATAATATACGCAGAGGGCATAACGGGCCTGGGGATCTTTGGGGTCCAGCCGCACCGCCTCCTGCAAGGACTTTCGGGCTTGATCCAGCAGGCCCAGGTTGAGGTAGGCCAGCCCCAGGTTTTTGTGAGCCTTGGCCATGGAGGGGTCCAGGCGGATGGCTTCGGCAAACTGGGCCCGGGCTTCCTGGTCCCGATTGAGCTTGCCGTTGGCCAACCCCAGATTGTAGTGGGCCTCGGCGTTATCGGGGTGGAGACGGATGGCCTCGGCAAAGGTGTCCCGGGCTTCCCGCCACTGCCCCTGTTTGATATACGCCACCCCCAGGTTATCGTAGACCTGGCCCGACTGGGGCTGGAGGCGGGCGGCCTCTTTGAAGACCTTGACGGCTTCGGGATAGCGGTTGCCGGCGGCATAAGCCAGGCCCAGCTGCTGATAAGCCTGGGCATAATCCGGCTGAAGCTTGATGGCCTGCTGAAAAGCCGCGATGGCGTCATCGAGGCGGCCGTTTTTAGCCAGCCGTTCGCCTTTGCGAACCTGGTCCAGGGCCTCAGGCGCAACCGTTACATCCTTTTCATCGTACCGGTCTTGCTGGGCCAGGGCCGGGAGTGCGCCCGAGATTAGCGCAATTATCAGGATGATGACTTTGAGGCCGCAATTTCTGGTCATGCCGCTTGTTCCTCGATGGTAATAAATTTTGATTGCCGCATCATTTTCTCCGAACCAGCAATCATCTCGAAGGGGCCGGAGGCCGACGTTAAGGTTCTCCGAGCCGGTCATAAGTTATGGATAATCGTTGACTGCCAGCGTTCTCTGACCAAGCTTCTTATAATCATATCATATTCCGGCTTTTAGGAAGAGAGGTCAACAAGTGGCGTGGAGCCGGGTGAGGCGACGGGCGAGGCGCTACAACCCTCAGGGATGATTGACCAGCAGGCGCTTGCCTGGCAGGGTTAGGACCGTGGTGGAGTCTCTTAAGAAAAACTCCGGCGGGGTGGCGTTGTCCAGGAGCAAAAAGACTTTTCGGGGCGCCTGCCACAACTCTTGCAGGCGTTCTGGGGTGATGATGTAGTCCGAGGCAGGGGGCACCGGGTAGGGGAACTGGGGTAAACCGCCGGGGCCTTTGACCATGAGTATATGGCGCCGGGCGTAGTAGGTAAGGGAGGCCCCGTATTCGAACTCTTCGATGGGTCCCATGATCAGGAGGTCCTGGGGAGATGCCGCCCGCCGGATATATTCGCCCGCAGCCCGGTCGCTCATCAGGGGAGTGAGTACGGTCATGGTCTGGAAGGTAAACCAGGCTATGGCCGCGGCCAGGACGCCATAGGCGGTCACCGCCAGGCGGGGACGCCGGAGCCAGGCCGCCAAGACCCCCGCCAGGGCCGCCGCCGGAATGACCCAGGAGGCCTGCCGGGCCAGGGGAGAGATGAGGCCGACCATGCCGATGAACTCCCGGCGGTTGTCGACACAGACCTGCTCCAGATAGGGCAGCAACACCAGGAGTAAAAGTCCCAAGAGGCCCAGGGCCAGCAGGGTCCACGGAATGATCCGGTCGCCCGGGGTGTCCAGGTACCGCTGGATGCGCCACCCCAAGATCAGGGCCAGGGCCGGCAGGGCCGGCAGGGAATAATATTCGATGCGGCTGGACGACAGGGTGAAAAAGCCCAGGATGACCGCCACCCAGATGAACAGCAGCCGACCGGCGGCCCCCACTTCCCGGCCGGGCCGGCTGGCCGGCCAGAAGCGGAAGAGGGCGGACGGCAGGATGAAGGTCCAGGGCATCAGCCAGATGAACAGAAACACATAAAACCCGGCGATGGTGAAGGAGTTGACGTCCGCGGGCTCCCGCCGGCCCAGGAACCGCATGATCTGTTCGTTGACGACCTGGAACTTGAGCCAGCCGGGATTGGCTGACTCCGCGGCCCATCCCCAGGCCGCCAGGAGGATAGCAGCCAGAATGATCCCACCGGGCGAAAATAGCAGCCCCAGCAAACGGCGCTCCCGCAGGTGCCAGGCATAGAGGAGCCCGATCAAGCCGGGAAAGACCAGCCCGATGAAACCCTTGCTGAGAAACCCGGCCACCATCGCCAGAAAGAACAGGGCCGTCCAGCGGAAACCGGGCTTATCCTGCCAGCGCAGCAGGCCATACAAGGCTGCCAGCAGCGACAGGGTCACCAGGTGATCGGTGAGAATGAGCAGGTGGAGGACGAAAAAGCCGATGCAGGTGAGAAGGATGACTCCCCCCAGCCAGGCGGCTTTTTGCCCCACCAGGCGCCGGCCGATGAGGTAGGTGAGCCAGACTTCCCCCACGGTTACGGCCAGGGTGGGGACCCGGGCGCTCCAAACCGAGACCCCCAGGAGCTTGTAGCCCAACAGTTGGAGCCAGTAGAGCAGGTGGGGCTTGTCCAGGTAGGGCGCCCCGTTGAGGGTGGGAGTCAGCCATGACCCCGCGGTCAGCATTTCCAGGGGGATCAGGGCATACATGGCTTCCGATCGCCAGAGGGGCATTTGCCAGAGGAGGGGCAGGTATAACCCCAGACAAATCAGCACCAGGGTGGCGCCGTTCATCAGGCGGGAGTCAGCGGCGGGTGGGCTTGGGGGGCATTCCACGGTGTCATAGGCTCATTGATTTCTTCATTGTCTATGTCAGTAGGGGCGACCCGGTGGGTCGCCCCTAAATTTTCCCCTTGCAAATACCATCGCTTGCTAACCTGCCGGGCTGCTTCGCTCCCTCAAGTAAGGTTCCACCGGAGCATGGTCCAGATATCCTTCAGGTCGCCCATCTCGCGCACCACCGTGGGTTCGAACCCGGAATGCATCATGCACTGGGAGCAGCGGGGGTCCCGGCCCACCCCGTAGTCCTCCCACCGGGTCTTTTGCATCATGTCGGCAAAAGTGGGGTAGTGAGTGTCCATGATCTGGTAGCAGGGGGCCCGCCAGCCCATGGGATTGCGGGTGGGGTTGGCCCAGGGGGTGCACTCGTAATCCCGTTCCCCCCGGAGAAAGCTCAGATACAACGGCGTGCTGAAGAATTTGAAATGATTGCCGTTGCCGGTTAACCGCCTGAACTTGTCATTGATTTCCTCCCGGCTGAGAAACATTGCGTCATCGACTCCGGCAAAGCTGAAGGCCGGGGACACCAGGAGGCCGTCCACGCCGATATGCCCCAGGTAGGAGAACAGAATCTCGATCTCCTGGACGTCGGTTTCCTTGTAGATGGTGGTGTTGGTGCACACCCGGAACCCCTCGGCCTTGGCGGCCTTGATGGCCTTGATGGCCAGGTTGAACAGCCCTTGCCGCCCCATCAGCCGGTCGTGTGCGGGGGCGAGGCCGTCCACGTGGAGGCTCAGGGTCAACCGGTCGGAACGGGGCAGCCGGGCCAGAGATTTTTCTAATAATATGGCATTGGTGCAGAGATAAATGTGTTTGCGGCGGTGCACCAGTTCGGTCAACAGCTCAAAAACCGGCGGATAGAGCAGCGGTTCACCCCCGGTGATGGTAACCACCGGGGCGCCGCAATCCTCCACGGATTGAAGACACTCTTCCAAAGTCAGCGCCTGTCCTATGGTCTCCCGGTACTCCTGGATGCGGCCGCAGCCCTGGCAGGACAGATTGCACTGATGGGTGGGCTCCAGCATCAGGACCAGGGGAAACTTTTCTTCACCCTGGAGGCGCTTCTTCATGTGGTAACGGGATAAATCAAAACTCAAACTTAGCGGGAAACGCAAGGTTTTCCACTCCTCTGTGCCTGGACCAGGGTCGGGGCGAACTGTCTACCCCCGGCTCCTGACTTCCCGGACATCTGCAACCGATTCCAACGAACCTGACGGCTTACGCATACCCGTGCCGGCGGAACCACTCCACCGCCTCGGCCAGGGCCTGGTGCACCGGGGTAAAAGTCAATCCTAAATATTGTAACGTTTTTCGGTTGTCAAAGTACATATATTTCTTGGCCATGCGGATGGCGGCGACGGGCATGCGGGGCGGGCGGCGGCGGATGTAGGTGGCGAAGAACTCGTCCACATAGGACATGGCCAGGATCGGCCAGTAGGGCAGTTTCACCTTCGGAGCCGGCAGACCCGTGAGGTCCGCCATGAGTTGGAAGATCTGGGAGAGGCTGAGGTTCTCATACCCCAGGATATATTTTTCTCCGATTCGGCCCTTGGCTTCGGCCAGGAGGTGCCCCCGGGCCACGTCCCGTACATGGATAAGATTGAGGCCGGTCTCCAGGTAAGCCGGCATGCGGCGCTTAAGGAAATCCACGATTATCTGACCGGTGGGGGTGGGGCGGAAGTCCCAGGGACCCACGGGGGTGCTGGGATTGACCACCACCAGCGGCAGGCCCTGGCGGGCGAACTCCAGGGCCACCTGCTCCGCCATAAACTTGGAGCGCTTGTAGTGGCCCACCATGTCCGTTAGCGCGACCGGGGTGTTTTCGGTCCCGGGGGTGCCGTCCCCAGGGTTGCCCAGGGTCCCCACGGTGCTGGTATAGACCACCCGGTCCAATCCCTGGGCCGCGGCCGCCGTCAGTAGATGCCGGGTGCCTTCCACGTTTATGGCGTACATGGTGGCCGGGTCCGGCACCCAGAGGCGGTAGTCTGCGGCCACGTGAAAGAGGCGGGTGCAGCCCGTGAGGGCGCGGCGCAGCGACTCCGGGTCCCGGAGGTCACCAATGGCCACTTCCACGGCCAGGCTGGCCAGGGCCGGATGCTCCGGGTTGCGGGCCAGGACCCGCACCTCCCGGCCGGCGGCCAGGAGTTCCTCCACCACCGCCCGGCCCACGAAACCGGTACCGCCGGTCACCAGGGTTAAGGACCGGTTTTCGGGTTTCGGTTTTCGGTTTTCGGGAGGAGATGTAGTCATGCTCTTGTGACCATGCCTATAGTGTGCCATAAATGCCTTCTATCTGGAGGTGAAGCATTCAGCTGCGAAGGCCGCATCTCAGGCGCCATTCTTGGTGTGTAAAACACACCCGACTTCAATATTATTGGGCCGGCGAAATCCCGCCCTGACGAAAAAATGCCGTCGCGGTAGCGGACGGCATTGGTCTCAAGAGAGATATCGACCCCTGATAGCACCGGGTCAGACAGGATTGCCGCCCGCCGGAGACGGGTGCGCCCGCACATAAGCTCCCAGGGCCATGAGGGGAAAACAGTCCCGATAGAGGTGATAGCGAATCATGAAATGGTTGGGGAAGCCGGTGCCGGTGAAGTGTTTCTCGTCCCAGCGGCCCTGGGCGTTTTGGGTCTTGACCAGGTAATCGACCCCCGCCTTCACTTCCGGGGCCTGGACTTCGCCCGCGGCGAGGAGCCCCAAGAGGGCCCAGGCGGTTTGGGAGGCGGTGGACGGTCCCTGGCCCATGAGTTCCGGGTGGCGGTAAGATTCGCAGACCTCGCCCCAGCCGCCGTCAGGGTTCTGATGGCTCTTGATCCAATTCACCGCCCGCTGGACATAGGGCCGGCTCATGTCCTCGCCGATGCGTTCCAGGGCCACCAGCACCGACCAGGTGCCATAAAGGTAATTAACCCCCCAACGGCCCCACCAGGGACCCTCGGGGTGCTGGGCGCGGCGCAGGAAGGCCAGGGCCCGGTCGGCCGCGGGGTGGTCCAGACCGTGCCCGAAGGCCCCCATCATCTCGAGGATGCGAGCCGTGATATCCTCGGTGGGCGGGTCCACCAGGGCCTTCAGGTCCCCGAAGGGGATGGCGTTGAGCCACTCTTTGGTATTATCCTTATCAAAGGAGGCGAAGCCGCCGTTTTTCGACTGCATGCCCAGGCACCAGTTGATGCCCCGATGCAAGGCTGCCTCATGTTTGGCCGCGTCTGCCAAACCCTCTTTGAGGGCTACCAGGACCATGGAGCTGTCATCGACGTCGGGATACCAGTTGTTATGGAACTCAAAAGCCCAGCCCCCAGGCGGCAGGTCCGGGCATTTGACGCACCAGTCACCGGGTTTGAAAATCTGTTGGGTTAGCAGCCAGGAGGTGGCTTGCTCCATAACGGGATGCTCCGGAGGCAGGCCCGCCGCGGCCAGGGCTCGAACCGCCAGGGCGGTATCCCACACCGGGGAGATGCAGGATTGGAGCCAGGTGCGGTCACCATCTTCCAGGCAGAAGAACTCCAGGGCCTTGAGACCCCGCTGGACGACGTCGTGCTCCAGGTCATAACCCAGACAGTGTAACGCCATGAGAGAGTTGATCATGGGCGGCTGGATGCCGGCCCAGTCGCCGCTGTCCTCCTGGTGTTCCAGGATCCATTCCTCCGCCTTCTTGATAGCGAAATTACGGGGCCAGGGAAGCCGCATCCAGGTGTAAAGCTTGAGAATCCGGTCCAGGATAATAAACAGGTTTTCCAAAGGGGAAGAATCGCGCTTCCAGGCTACCCGGTGATGGGAAAAGGGCTCATCAGGGGACAAGAAGAGTTCCTGCAGCCCTTGTTCCGGCGGCAAAGGGTGAACCGGGCGCCTGGCCATGATGATCATCAGGGGAACCACGGTGGCCCGGGTCCAACTGGATAATTCATAGATGCTCAGCCCGGACCACGGGGGCAGCAGCATGAACTCCACCGGCAGCAGCGGAACCCCGTCCCAACTGACCTGGCCGAACAGGGCCAGAAAGATGCGGGTAAAGACCCGGGTCTTGAGCGCCCCACCCCGGGAAAGGACAAAGTCCCGCGCTTTGAGCAGACGGGGGTCGTTCGCCGACAGGCCCGCGATCTTCAGGGCCAGATAGGCTTCCACCGTAGTGCTGATCTCGCCGCCGTCTCCCTGCCAGATAGACCAACCGCCGTTCGGAAGCTGCTTGTCCAGGATATCCGCCGCCATCCGGGGCACCTTGGTCTCGTCCAGTCCCAAAAACCGATGGAGCATAATATACTCCGCGGTAATGGTGACGTTGGACTCCAGTTCGGCCCACCAGTAACCCGCCGGATCTTGCATCTTGAGCATGGCGGTGGTGGCTCGCTGGACGGCGCGTTCGATGCGGTTGAGGTGTATCCTGGGAAGCGCGTCAATAACGGACTGACTGCGGACTGAAATGGTGTCCCCCCCCATTTCTTTCCCCCCAAGTTTTTTTCTGAATCGGTCTACTATACCATGCTTGTTCAAAAATCCCCATTTTTTTCATTGATTATGTTACGTTTTTGTTTGTGAACAATCAAGGCCAGGGCCCCAGTTGGAAAAGTTTTTCGAGTATTTTACAGACCAACGGGGTTGGCCTGGCCTATTTTCTGGGGTCCCAAAAAGAATTGGGGCCGGCTCGACTCCGGGGTGAGGCCGTGGAGGGCAAGCCGGACAGCGACCTGGATCTGGGCGTAGTGTTGCTGGAACACCCCCTGGATTACTGGGAGGGACAAAAGCTGCGGCAGTGTCTGGAAGACGCCCTCGCACCCCTCTTTGTTCCCTTGCGCCCCCATCTTTTGTTGTTGGAAGAGGAAAACGCCCACGTCCAATATGCCGCCATTCGGGGTCTCCACGTTTATGGCGTCAATGAAGAATTTACCCGCCGGTATCGCCGCCAGGTACTAACCCTCTATGGCGATTGGCACTCCTGGTGGCCTTGAGCTGCGGGGCTTAAGCCCGGCTCGGCCATTGCCGCAAGCATTAACCTGAAAATCCAAATCCCCCTGAATTCCCCTTTGCCAAAGGGTGACTTTAATAACTATTCCTTATAGTTCCCCCCTTTGTTAAAGGGGGGTTAGGGGGGATTAGAATGATTGCGCTATCGGAAAATACTTTGGCATTCGGCTTAACCCCCAAATGTCGCGGTTTTTACGGTGAATTTACCTCGCTCAGCCCCGGAAACCCCGGCTGAATATTTTCGATGATTTAATAAACCGGACTCAAATGCCGTCTTATATCTATAAGGGCGTTGCCGGTGTTGGCACAGGTCTTCCCCGGCGGCGGGTCAAGGTTACCGGTCCCATTTTCACCATGGGTTGCTCTTCGGCATAATCGGTATTATCTTTAATTAATTACACGGAGGTTCCGATTGACCCTAAGGGGAAATTCTGCTATGGGAGAGGCATATTGAAAATGACAATCTTCAGCCGCCCCGGAATTCACCCCTGCCGGCCCATCGGCGCACCCTCACCTGACAACTTATCCTCATCTCTCAGGAGATAACATGGCAACTACAGAAGATGAAAAACATGAGATCATCATCCCCGGCGAACTGCCGATGTTGGCAGTGCGGGACGTGGTGGTTTTTCCGAATATGGTCCTACCGCTGTTTGTGGGGCGGGAAACCTCGGTATTGGCGATTGAAGCGGCCCTGGCCCAAGACCGCCTGATCTTTCTGGCCACCCAAAAAGATCAATCCGTCGAAAACCCCGAAGCCGAAGACATTTACTCCGTGGGCACGGTCAGCCTTATTTTGCGGATGTTGAAGTTGCCGGACGGACGCCTGAAGATCCTGGTCCAGGGCAAATCCAAGGCCATGGTCAAGGAATATGTTAAGGAGCGCCCCTACTTTCTGGTGGCCATGGAGGTCTTGCCGGAGACGACCGTCACCGAGATCTCTCCCGAGGCCGAGGCCCTGATGCGCAACGCCCGGGAGATGTCCGAGAAAATCCTCACCCTCAAGGGCATCATGTCACCGGACCTGCTGGCTATCCTGGAATCCATCGAAGACCCCGGGCACCTGGCCGACCTGGTGGCGGCCAATCTGCGTCTCAAAATCGATGAGGCCCAGATGGTGCTGGAGGAAATGGACCCCATCCGCAGTCTCATCAAGGTCAATGATTTTCTGCGCAAGGAAATGGAAGTCTCTGCCATCCAGGCCAAGATCCAGAACCAGGCTCGGGAGGAAATGGACCGCACTCAGCGGGAATACTTCCTCCGGGAGCAGTTGCGGGCCATCAAGAAAGAACTGGGCGACCTGGACGAGACTTCCAAGGAGATGGAAGAGTACCGTCTCAAGATCGCCCAGGCCCGGATGCCCAAGCAGGCGGAAGAGGATGCCCTCAAACAACTGTCCCGTTTGGAGCAGATGCATCCTGACGCCGCCGAGGCCTCCATCGTCCGCACCTACCTGGACTGGCTGGTGGCCCTGCCCTGGAGCAAGAGCACCCGGGACAAGCTGGAGGTCAAGGAGGCCAAGATTATCCTGGATGAGGACCATTTCGACCTGGAAAAGGTCAAAGACCGCGTCCTGGAGTATTTGAGCGTCCGCAAACTCAACAAGAAGATGAAGGGTCCCATCCTCTGTTTCGTGGGGCCTCCGGGCGTGGGCAAGACCTCCCTGGGACAGTCCATTGCCCGGGCCATGGGCCGCAAGTTCGTGCGCATCTCCCTGGGGGGCATGCGGGACGAGGCCGAGATCCGGGGACACCGCCGCACCTATATCGGCGCCCTGCCGGGGCGGATCATCCAAGGGATCAAAAATGCCGGTTCCAACAACCCGGTGTTCATCCTGGACGAAGTTGACAAGATCGGCATGGACTTTAGGGGCGACCCCGCCGCGGCGCTGTTGGAGGTGCTGGACCCGGAGCAGAACCACTCCTTCAGCGACCATTACCTCAACGTGCCCTTTGACCTGTCCCGGGTGATGTTCATCACCACCGCCAACCTGGTGGACCCCATTCCCTCGGCCCTCCGGGACCGCATGGAGATTATCCGCCTGGCGGGCTACACCGAGGATGAGAAGCTGGCCATCGTCCTGCGCCACCTCCTGCCCCGGCAGTTGACCGAGAACGGCCTGCGCGTCCAGGATTTCAAGATCTCCACCGAGGTAATCCGGGAGGTCATTATGAACTACACCCAGGAGGCGGGGCTGAGGAACCTGGAGCGGGAGATCGGCTCCCTGTGCCGCAAGGTGGCCCGGCGCATCGCTGAAGGCGAAAAAGGGCCGTTCGCGGTCACCCGGGGCAACCTGCACCTCTACCTGGGACCGCCCCGCTTTCTCCCGGACGGCGAGGTGGAAAACGAAGTGGGAGTGGCTACGGGCCTGGCCTGGACCCAGGTGGGGGGCGAGACCCTGGCGGTGGAAGCCAGCCTGATGAAAGGCAAGGGCCAACTCACCCTGACCGGCCAGTTGGGCGACGTCATGAAGGAATCGGGCCAGGCGGCCTTGAGTTACGCCCGGGCCCGGGCCGAACGCCTCAACCTGGCGCCGGATTTCTACGAAAAGCTGGATATCCACATCCACGTGCCCGCCGGCGCCACCCCCAAGGACGGCCCCTCGGCCGGGGTCACCATGGCCACCGCCCTGGTTTCCGCCCTCACCCAGATCCCGGTGCGGCGGGATGTGGCCATGACCGGCGAAATCACCCTCCGGGGCAAGGTGCTGCCTATCGGCGGCCTCAAGGAGAAGGCCATCGCGGCGCTCCGGGCCCGGGTCAAAAAGGTCATTATCCCCGCGGCCAACAAGAAAGACCTGGTGGAGATTCCCAAGAACGTCAAGCGCCGTATTAAGTTCGTGGCCGTGGCCGACATGGATGAGGTGCTGAACGAAGCCTTGATGCGCTCGCCTTTCAAGGAAAGCAAAAAAGCCGGAACCCCGGTGGGGCGGCTCACCACGCCGCCTTCCCGGCCGGTGGTGTGAGGGTGGCTGTCAACCGCAGGGGTGGTAGACTCATTGTCCCCAAAACGGCTTTAGGGATTCAGCGTGCAGATCAAAGGTGATACCCAAGTGCTGGCCAAATTTCTCGATGAGGGGATAACGCAAGGTGATGCCTTGGACCTGCTGTCACGCCTTCCCCAAGGCAGCATTGACCTTTTCTTCACGAGTCCGCCCTATGCCGACGCCCGGGCCTATAGCCGGATACATCCCGACCATTACGTGGACTGGTTCCTTCCGTTTGCCAGGGCCATGTATAATGCTGCGAAGGCAAGCGGCAGCCTCATCCTTAATATCAAAAATCGCGTCGCCAAGCAGGGCCCCTTAAAGGGTCAGAGGCATCCATACGTTTACGAGTTGGTTATTGCCCTGCAACGGATGGGTTGGCGTTGGATCGAGACCTACATTTGGGCCAAACCAAATGCAGTTCCGGGTAAATTTGGTCCCAGGACCAAGGATAGTTTTGAGTACGTTTACCACTTTGCACGGGGCGTCAGGCCATTCTTTGACTTAAATGCCGTGAGAATTCCCTATAAAGCCGACTCCGCCGAGATCGCCAGGCGCAAATTGGACCGGCTTGGCAGGCGCAACACCGAGGCCGGTTTCGGGCGTGACCGCACCAAGACGTATCTCTTAGGCGGGGCGGACCCAGGGAACGTGGTGACGGTTGCCCAGACCTACAACCAGCATCGAGGGGTTGCGCATACCGCAGCCATGCCGGAGGGACTGGCCGAGTTTTTTATTAAGATCGCCAGCCCCGAGGGCGGGATCGTGATCGACCCCTTTGCCGGTGGGGGAACTACCGTGGTAGTGGCTCGCCGCCTGGGACGCCAGGCAGCGGGATTTGAAATTCACGAACCCTTCGTCGATGAATCCCGTCGCCGCATCGCCGAAAATTCCGCCGTTGATATTCCCGGATATCTTCTCATGGTCGGGTAAATCGGTGTCAAATATCCAGGACACAGTCATCAGGATTGCCGGAGCGAACAGTTAGGACCCAGGCGCCACCATGTTAACGACCCAATACCTGCTGGAAGCCTTTCGGGGAGAGGGGATCAGCCATGTGTTCCTGGTCCCCGGAGGCTTGATTGATCCCTTTTTGCCGGCCCTGGCCTCCACCCCGGG
>Ga0351885_10410_pt1 | contig 12948 bp, 8 predicted proteins | sample TotcelFGM3001L13_FD_206771 | JGI IMG/M metagenome (GOLD analysis project Ga0351885, IMG submission 206771) | Enriched cells from coal bed in the Powder River Basin, Montana, United States - Total cells FGM rep3 HSBNCT.FGM.300.1.L13 ... | reverse complement strand
CAAGCACGGCTATGCCGGGGTGGTCTACCCGGTCAACCCCAGGGCGTCCAGCGTCATGAGCGTCAAGGCCTTCCCGTCCGTCCTGGACATTCCCGATCCGGTGGACCTGAGCATCATTATCGTGCCCGGTCCTCTGGTCCCCGGGGTCATGGAAGAGTGCGGGAAAAAGGGCATCCAGGCGGCCATCGTCATCACCGCGGGTTTTAAGGAATTGGGCGGCGCCGGGGTCGAGCAGGAGCAATCAGTCCTGACGGCGGCCCGGCAAAACGGCATTCGCCTGCTGGGACCCAACTGCCTGGGCATCATCAACACCGACCCCCAGGTCTCCTTGAACGGCTCTTTTGCCCGGCTGATGCCCGCCACCGGGAACATCGCCCTGGTGTCCCAGAGCGGCGCGGTGGGGGTGGCAGCCCTGGAATACGCCCAGGGCGAAGGGATCGGGCTGTCCAAGTTCGTGTCCGTGGGCAACAAGGCCGACCTCAATGAAAACGACTTCCTGGCCTATCTGAAGGATGACCCCCTGACGGATGTCATCATGTTTTACCTGGAAGACCTGGCGGGCCCGAAACGGTTCTTCCAGTTGGCCCGGGAGATTACCGGTGAGGCCGGCAACAAGAAACCCATTCTGGCGATCAAGTCCGGGAGGACCGCGGCCGGGGCCCGGGCCGCCTCGTCCCACACCGGGGCCCTGGCCGGCTCCGACGAGGCCTACGACGCCCTGTTTGCCCAGTGCGGCGTCCTGCGCGTGGAATCTCTCGAAGAGTTGTTCGACTATGCCCTGGCTTTTTCCACCCAGCCGTTGCCCCGGGGCAACCGGGTGGCCATCGTCACCAATGCCGGCGGTTTAGGCATTATGACCACCGACGCCGCGGAGCGCTACGGCCTTTCGATTGCCGAATTTTCGGAGGAGACCACGGCCAGGCTCAAGGCCGGATTGCCTGCCGCGGCCAACCTCCACAACCCGGTGGATGTCCTGGGGGACGCCCGGGAAGACCGCTACCGCCTCGCCTTGGAAGGCGTTTTGGGCGACGGCAACGTCGATGGGGTTATCGTCATCTCCACCCCGCAGCTCATGACGAACCTGGCCGCCATCGCCTCCACGGTCGCGGAGGTGACGCCGGCGTACCGCAAACCCACCCTGGTTTGCCAGATGGCCCTGGGAGAAATTGAGGAAACCCTGGCCATCTGGTCCAAGGCCAAACTCCCCCATTATCACTTTCCGGAGGAGGCGGTCCGGAGCCTGGGCGCCATGGCGCGCTATGCCGCCAATATCCACCGGGACCGGTATGAAGTGAAGACGTTTACTGACGTCGATCGTGACCGGGTGCAGGGGGTGTTGAACCGCGTCAAGGCGGCGGGCCGGAAATTCGTCCTGGAACCCGAGGCCCACGAGATCTTCCAGGCCTACGGCTTCCCGGTGGCGCCCTTTGTCTGGGCCCACAGTGAGGACCAGGCGGTTCGGGCCGCGGCGGACCTGGGCTACCCGGTAGCCCTGAAAGTCGTCTCCCCGGAGGTCATCCACAAGTTCGACGTCGGTGGGGTGAAGTTGAATCTGGCGGATGGCGATGCGGTTAAGCAGGCGTATGCCGGAATCCTGGCGTCCGTGGCCCGGATGTCCCCCGGGGCCGTGATCCAGGGCCTGCTGGTGCAGAAAATGATGCCCAAAGGCCGGGAGACGATCCTGGGCATGACCCGGGACCCGCACTTCGGGCCGCTTCTGATGTTCGGCCTGGGCGGCACCTTTGTGGAGGTGTTTCAGGACGTCAATTTCAGTTTGGCGCCCATCTCCGAGGATTGGGCCCTGAAAATGATCCAGGGACTCAAGGGGTTCCGCACCCTGAAGAGCTTCCGGGGCGCACCCCCGGCGGACCTGGCGGCCATCGTGGCCTCCCTGGAGCGCCTCTCCCAGATGGTGCTGGATTTTACCGAACTGAAGGAATTGGACATCAACCCCTTCATGGTCTTCGATGAGGGTCAAGGGGCCGCAGTCGTGGATGCAAGGATTTTCCTGAGCTAAACGGTCAGGTTCGGAGAATTGGCTACTCCCTTGCATGAAAACCCTGTAGGGGCGGGTTTGAAACCCGCCCCTACGGCTCCATGCTGAAGATTAACCCGGCCATGATCAGTGCCTTCGCCCCCAGATATGCCGATTATTCCCAGTAAGGCTTCTTTTGAAATAATTATTCCTACGCTCTTGAAAAATCTGTAACAAGCCTCAACTTATAACAGATCGGCGGTCAAAACCCGAATTTTGGAGCGGGACGTGCATGTCCCTCCAAGAAGGCGCACCCACGGTGCGCCCCTACATTGGCTTGTGCTTTTGAACGCAGCCTGGCATGAGATCCAAACCTCATGAAGTCGCCATCAGGAGGGCGACAGATAATGATGCAACTGAAAAAGCTTTTTACTCCGGTCAGCTCTATGGATGCCGGCGAGGCCAAGGCCTTTATGGCCGGGCATCGGGAAGGGGATTACACCCTGCTGGACGTGCGCCAGCCCGGAGAATACGAGGATTCGCATCTCCCCGGGGCGAAGCTCATGCCCCTGCCCCAGCTCTCCGACACTTATAAAGAACTGGACCCGGAAAAGCCCACCATCGTCCACTGCGCCATCGGCGGCCGCAGCCGGGTGGCGGCCCAGATGCTGTCCGGCTGGGGGTTCAAGGAGGTCTACAACCTGGCGGGCGGGATCAAGGCTTTTCAAGGGCACAAGGCCAGCGGGCCAGTGGAACTCAACCTGGACCTGGTCAAGGGGGACGAGTCCCCGGCGGCGATCATCATCCTGGCCTACGGGATGGAAAAGGCCCTGCAGCTCTTTTATGAAACCCTGAAAGAACAATCACCTGATAAGGAATTGCAGGAACTGTTCGGGAAACTGGCCCAGGTGGAAGTGCGCCACGAGCAGCGGCTCTTCGAGGTTTACGGCCAGGTGGCGTCCGGAGCCCAGGACCTGGCGGCGTTTGAATCGTCCATCGTGCCGCAGACCCTGGAAGGCGGCTTTAACGCCGAAGAATTCCTGAAAACCAATAAATCCCATCTGCAAACAGTCCCCGAGGTGCTCGACCTGGCTATGATGCTGGAAACCCAGGCCCTGGATCTCTACCTCAGGTTTGCGGACCGGAGCGGCCAGCCCCAAACCAGGGAGGTTTTGCACGCCCTGGCCGGGGAGGAGAAGGCGCACCTGGTCAGCCTGGGGCGTCTGATGGAAGAAAAATCGGGGCAGCGGGGTTGAAACGCATGGCGATTACCGTAATGGAAGTATTGAAAAATCTGCCCCGGACCAATTGCGGGGAATGCGGCCAGGCGACCTGCCTGGCCTTTGCCACCCGCGTGATCAAGGAAGGGGAGGACCTGAATAAATGCCCCCACCTGACCGGGGCGGGGGCCGATATGGGGCCGGCGGTCCGGGCTCAGCAGGAGGCGGGCGTCGGCCGGCGCCGGGAGTCAATAGCCATTTCCCTGGAGGTGCTCCAGGAAAAGGTGGCGCCCCTGGATTTTGCCGCCTTGGCCGAGGGGTTGGGGACTGCTTATGGCGAAGAGGCCGGCCGGCCGTATCTCTCCCTGAATTATTTCGGCCACCGCCTCCAGGTCTTTAAAGATGAACTGCGCTATCCGCCGGGCGTGACGGGCGACCCCTGGGACGCCATCCTGCTGTACAATTACATCGCCGCCCAGGGCCGGGAGCCGGTGGCGGGCCGGTGGATCGCCTACAACAGCCTGCCCAACTCGGTGTCCAAGGCCAAGACCCTGGCCCGCCTGGAGAAGAAACTGGCGGAACACTTCGCCGGCCGGGCCGCCGGGCTCAAAGAGCGGGTCAGCGGCCTGGGAGGCGTGATGGTGGCGGTGGGGGAGGACGCGGATGTGCAGGCGGCGTTTATGCCGCTGCCCAAGGTGCCGTTGCTGCTGCTGTTCTGGGACGCCGAGGCCGAGGAAGGCTTCGCCCCCCAGGCCCACTGGCTGTTCGACGCCAGCGTCACCCACTACCTGGACCTGGAAGCCATGCTCTTCCTGGTGGAACATATGATGGAGAGGTTGATGCCAGATTAGATAGACCACCCTGCGGCTACAGAAATCAAAGCAGACTCAAACTGAAAACAGAAAACCTTTATGGGAGTTCGCGCCTATCTCTCCGGACCTCAGGGGGCGATGACGCTTTTCAGTCTGGCCGCGATGAGGCCCGCAGCATAGCGGGAGCCGGTGTCGTTTAAATGCACCAGGTCATATATATATGTCTTGTCCGGAGGAATTTCCGCGGCTAGATCAATGACCAGGACCTGATTCCGCTGTCCCACCTGCCGGATGGTGGCGTTAAAGGAGTCATAAATCTCTTTGAAGTCCTTATAACCGAGGCTCGCGTGTTCGCCGAAACGGCCAACGTAGGTTTTTACCACTTGGTCCGGCCGGTCAGTGATGCGGTTGGCCTGGGTCATGAGCACCGGGATGATCCCCCGGACTTGGCAAATATCGACGATGGTTTGCAGGTTCATGGCGAATTCCTGGTTGAGTTTGCCCTTATCCGCCTGCGGTTTTTTCCCCCGATAGGCGGCGAACTGATCTTGCTCGCCCCGGAGCAGCGTCAGGGTCAGATTCTTGTAAGCAGCAGTGATATTGGGGATAAAAATCTCTTTGAGGAGCAGGCCCAGGGACTCCCTTTTGTGCAACGTCTGAATAGGGGAACGCCAGGTGTTTTGGTTCCAATACGTGCCTTCGTAGAGCAGGGTGCTCAGGTCGTTGATATTCTCCATGAACACCACCACCCGGGGTTTGAGCGGGAGTACCTTGTTCACCAGGATGTCGATGCAATTCAGGGTATTAGTGCCGGACATGCCGCCGTTATAAGAATTGATCTTCTTGCCGGTCTCTTGCTCCAGGATGACGCCCGCCACGAAAGGAAAGCGGTTTTCTTCGTCGACAAACATGCACTCGGTGGTGGACCCTCCCAAAAAGACCAGACTGAGGTCCGGTTGGGCATATTTCCGGGATGGCCTGATAAACCCGTCGCTATCCACGTTTAACGGATATTTCTTAGTAAAAACGTTGTCGGTGAAGGGCTGCTGGTCTTGGGGAAAGGGAAACATGAATTTGCTCAAAGGCCGGTATTCCGTCAGCTTGATATACCGGGGATCCGTTTCCAAAAAAACCCCGTGGCGGTGATTATAGAATTGCAGGGTTTTCTCCGCGGCAAAGACGATGAGGAGAATGACCACCCCGGTGACCAATGCCAGGGTCTTCATGGGGTTCTGTTGGAACCAGTTTTCCCCTTTAGGTTGTGGCGTCCGGTTCATTTGTGGAGAGCTCCCCTGGCCGTCCTTCAACTTTTTCCCCCCACCCGTTCCGGGCCGCTCAGGATGGGCTTGCCGGTGGCGGCGGCGATGGACCGGAGCATGCCCTGATAAATCTGCTTGTGGAAGGGGTCCAGGCCGTACCAGTAGGCGATCCCCAGGAGACCGTGGGGCAGGAAGCGGGCCGTCTGGGTGAGTTCGGTGACGCCGCCGGGGAACGCCGCCAGGCGAAATTCCAGGGTGGCCTCCCCGGGCATTTTCATTTCGGCCAGGAGCAGCAAGCGCTGGCCGGGCTCGATTTCCAGCACCCGGAAGAAATCCAGGGCGTCGCCGGTTTGCAACTCAAAGGGATGACGCCGGCCCCGCCTGAGCCCCACGCCCCCCAAAAGGCGGTCGGCCCAGCCCCGGACGGCCCATAGGGTGTCGCCGTAGTACCAGCCCGTGGCCCCGCCGATCCGGGCCAGGGGCTGCCAGACTTCGTCCACGGCGGCCTTGAGGCGAATCCGGTAACCCAGGCTCAAGACGGTGCCGCCGGTGTAACCGGCGTCGCCGCAATCGGCCCATTCCGGGGGCCTGAGCGAGCCGGCGTCGCTCCAGCAGGTTTCCACCCGCTGCTGCTCGACTCTTTGCAAGGCCAGCCGGATGGTGGCGCGGCAGTCCAGCAGGTCCTGAGGGATGATCTCTCGGATGCGGTTGTCCAGACAGACCACCGGATTGGCCAGCCCTGCCGCCAGGGGTTGGGCCAGGGAAGCCGGGACCGGAGTCACCAGATGAATCCAGTAGGAACTGAGCCGGGGGGTGAGCACCGGCACCGGGATGATGAGGCGCCGGGCGAGGTGGGCCTCTTGGGCATAGATATCCATCAGTTGCCGGTAGGTCACCACTTCCGGGCCGCCGATGTCGAAGGTCTGGCCCCGGGTCTCGTCGGGTTCCAGGCAGCCGATCAGGTAGGTGAGGACGTTCCTGATGGCGATGGGCTGCACCGGGGTATGGACCCAGCGGGGGGTGAGCATCACCGGCAGGCGGTCCACCAGGTAGCGCAGGATTTCGAAGGCCGCGCCGCCGGACCCCAAAATCATGGCGGCCCGCAGGCAGGTGGTGGGTACGGCCCCGGATTGGAGAATCCGGGCCACCTCAAAGCGGGAGCGCAGGTGCTCGCTCAGGTTGGGGTCGCCGGCGCCCCCTAACCCTCCCAGGTAGATGATGCGGTCCAGGCCGGCTGCGGCCGCGGCCTGCACCATATTTGAGGCGGCCTGACGGTCGGCGGCGGCGAAATCCTGGGCGGCCGCAGTCATGGAGTGCACCAGATAAAAAGCCGCCCGGCAGCCCTGGGCCGCCTGGCGGAGGGATTCGGCGTCCATGACGTCGCCTTGGGCCAATTCAATGAGAGGGTGGGTCCCCCAGGGGCGGTGGCGCAATTTGCCCACGGAACGCCCCAGAGCCCGGACCCGGTACCCCGCGGCCAGGAGCCGGGGCACCAGGCGTCCTCCAACATAGCCGGTGGCGCCGGTAACCAGAACCGGTTTTTCAGGCATGGATGACCTCCGCGCCAAAAATCTGGACTGCGGGATGGCGATGGCGCCAACTCTGATTCAACTTTAAGGGAAAAGGCCGCCCCAAGCCATAAAAAAAGCGGCGTTCAGACGATACATTCAGGCACAGAGGGTGTGGTGAAGAAATTTCGTCAACTTATCTATCCTTGATATTGAGGTAATCGTATTTATGCTAAAAGAATATATTAAGTTTTGGCTATTATGGTTCGATATATTCGTTGAAAAGGTCATATAAAATGCAGCGCTGGGTATTGGTACTGTTGATCTGTCTGGGCGGTTTTTGGGGCCTGTTGGGCTTGCATGGCGGGGCCGCGGCTGAAGAAGCTGATTATAGCCCGTTGTGCCGGGAATTTGAACAAGCGGGGCTGGATATCCTGAACTCGGGAATGGCGTATGGCGTCCCTTATGTCGAGATCAAGGTCCCGGTGGGGGCGTCGGTTACTTCCATCTGTAAGCGCGTGCCCAGCCTGCGCGCCGATTTTAAGCGCTGCCGGGACAAGACCGCCTTTTTTAACGCCTTACACCCCCTGTACATCAAAGACAAAGCCGGGCAGCCCAATTCCCTGGAAGCGGATACCCTGAAAATCCCCCTGGACCGCACCATGGTGCCGGAGATCTTCCCGGCCACCGACGATTCCCTGGCGTCTTACGATAAATTCATCCTGGTGGATATTGGCAAGGGGTTCCTGGCCCTGTACGCCCAGGGCGGACTCCAGCGGGTCTTCCCCATATCCGGGGGAAGGGCCGAAAAGGCAACGCCCCAGATGGACTTTAAGATCGCCAAAAAGGAGGAAGAGCACTGGTCCACGATCTACGACACCTGGATGCCCTGGTCGTTGCTGCTCAAACGCCCCTACTACATCCACGGCGGGGCCCTGCCGGGAAGGAGCGACTCAGCCGGCTGCATCCGGCTGTTCCCTCACGACGCAGAGGAATTGTATCATCTGGTTGAGGTCGGCACCCCGGGACGCATCGTTGAAACTTCCCCGCTGGCTCAGACCTACCCGGCGTTTTTCTGCCGTTGAATTCAATCCCAGGCAAACCTCGTGCCTTTTATGAGAAGCTTGGTATCAGCAGACCAAATTGGCTAAGTGCATCATATCCGGGTCTTTCGCTTATCTGAGGATAAATATCTAAGTTGGCAAGATTATAACAAAAACTAACTACAGGAGTTTGGTTTGGGTTGACAAACAAAATTTATTGGCTTTATGATGGTTAAGCTATCAGAATAAGGGTATTTTTCGCCTCAACGGATACGGAGGACCTGATATGGACATGAATGCCAGCCCTCGCCAGCAATTTCTCGCCTGGTTAGAAGACCAGAGTTTCTTTGATCATGGCGTTATTTCTGACGAAGTGGGATTGATGAGCCAAGCCGAAGAAAAAGTCTTGACCTTGTTTCATCAGGCAGCCGCCAACGTACCAGCATATAATGATTTTTTAAAGAACGCCGGGATTAATCCTGTCGATATAAGGACTATGGATGATTTCAGACAACTGCCGCTGACTGATAAAAACAATTACATCGATGCCTATGATCTGACCTCAAGATCATGGTTTGGGGAACTTTCTCTGTCCCATTTTATCGCCGTTAGTTCCGGGACGACGGGCCAGCCTCATTTTTGGCCCAGGACGCTGCAAACCGAATTAGCGGGGGCCCGGCAGCACGAATTTTTCTTGCAGGAGTTCTTCGAGGTCAACCAACGGAAGACCCTGGTGATTGACGGATTTTACCTGGGAAATACTATGGCCGGGACTTTTACCCTGGCATGTTTGCAGCTTCTCAAGCTGAAGGGCCTCCCCCTCACGATAACCACCCCGGGGTCTAATGATAAAGATATCATTACTTTTATCCACGCCTTGCACCGGGAATTCGATCAAACCATCATTTTTGGCTATCCGCCCATCCTCAAAGAAGTGGTCCAGCAACTCTGCCAGCATCGGGATGCGATGGATGTGACCAAACTCAGGCTGGTGTGCGCGGGCCAGGCATTTACGGAAAATTGGCGCGATTATCTCCTGAATCAATTGGGGAGCACGGTTAATAAACCTACGATCATGGCAATTTATGGTTCTTCGGATGCCGGTTTAATGGGATTTGAAACCCTCTTATCCATACGGATCAGAAGTTGTTTGGCCAAACAGCCCGATCTCACTCAATATTTCTTTGGAGATGAACGCCTGCCCTCCCTTTACGTCTATGATCCCAGAACTATTTTCTTGGAATCACCGGCGGGAGAGCTCTGTTTTACCATAGACAACGGCGCCCCCTTGATCAGATATAATATTAACGACCGTGGCGGCGTGATTTCCTTCCGGCAGATGATTAGCCTTATGAGGCAACACCTTCCGGACAGTCAAGACTGGGCAGGCAATAATTGTGGATCTTTCCCATTTGTATATTTCTTTGGCCGAGATAGATTTATGGCAAAAGTATATGGTTTGCCCATCTATTCCGAATACGTTCAGCAGGCCCTGAATCACGCCAGCCTGGCCCCTTATGTAACCGGCAATTTCGTGTTGGAAAATGTGGAAGACGATGATCATAACATTCTCCTGGTATGCCGGGTGGAATTGGAACAAGGGATCAAGGCTGAGGCGGAACTCCAAAAGACGATGTCCGAAATTTTCATTCAGGAATTCAGCGCGTTAAGCCCTCTCTATACAAATTTCCTAGAATTTTTGGGAGAAAAGGCGAAACCTCACATTATTCTTTATGATTATCAAAACCCCCAATACTTTGACCAGGGCGGATCGAAAAAATTCACTTAAAAGAAAGCTTTAGCTAGATGCTGCGAAGGTGATATCTGCCCTCTATCCACCCTCACCAAATCCATTCAAGTGGTTTGATATGGATATCATGGCAATATCATGGGTCCAAGCGCGATTGAGGTTTTTGGCCCCCCAAGTCAGGTTTCAGCTGCTCGCGATGGGCGGGGAGTTGGATTAAACCTTGGTTATGGCCATGAGGCGCTGGCGCCGGGCTTCGAACAGGGCCACTGCCGCGGAGGTGGCGGCGTTGAGGGAGCCGATCTCCGGGGCGGCCATGGGGATGGACACGATCAGGTCGCACTGCTGCCGCACCCGGGGCCGCATCCCCTTGTCTTCGCTGCCGATGACCAGGGCCAGGGGCTGGGTCAGATCAGTGTCGTACAGAGGCTGGGGGGCATCGGCGGCGGTGCCGACAATGGTCAGGCCGGCGTCTTTAAGCCTGGCCAGGGCATCGGCCAGGTTGGTCACCCGGTAGACCGGCAGGTATTCCAGGGCCCCGGCCGCGGCCTTGGCCACCACGGGCGTTATTCCCGCGGCCCGGTCCTTGGGGATGACGAGGCCGTGAGCCCCGGCCGCGAAGGCGCTGCGGCAGAGGTTGCCTAAATTCATGGGGTCGGTGAGGCTGTCTGCGGCCACCAGGAGCGCCGGCCCGGTGAACATGGCCAGATCGTCCAGGAGGGAGTTTAGGTCCCGGTACACGTAGCTGCCCCGGCGGGCCATAATTCCCTGGTGGTTCGGGGTGCCGCAGAGGCGGTCCAGGGCGGTGCGCTCCTGGAGGCGCAGGCGCACCCCCGCGGCCCGGGCCAGCCGCTTAACCTCATGGAGCCAATGCCCCCCGGCCCCCTGGGCCACAATGACCTCTTCCAAGGGGGTGTCGGGCTGGCGCAGCGCGGCCAGGACAGGGTGGCGTCCGTAAATGATGTCGGTCATATCAGCTATCAGCTTATAGGGCGTGCTGTGCACGCCGATTGACGGCTATTCTTCTGGAAAGATTATCCGAGCTTTTATACCAGCCTGATCCAAAAGATAGAGCAAGCCCCCACCATCAATAAGCTCAATGGGTTTATCTTTGCAAAATCGAAAGGCGTCCGGCCCGTAACCGCTTGTGGTTACAAGGATACCCTTGTTGGCCCCTTCATGAACCATTGTCCCATAAAGGTCTCTTACAGCCGAGACTCCAACAGCATGACGGTATCTCTTTGCCTGAATTACCAACTTGCCACCAGAAACCGGCCTTGTATCAAAAACAATAGCGTCAACTCCACCATCTTTATGGGACCGGGTTAGTTTAGTTTCATATCCCAAATTATTAAAAAGATTTGCTACCAAATTTTCAAATTCATAGGGGTTCAGGTCCATCAAATTGGGTCTGGAATCAAGGATACTTAAAACATCACTTTCTTCAATAAATCTCTTATCAACCATATCGAATTCCAAAATAGGCTTAATCGCTTGCATTTCATTTGCGTGTGGAGAAATTAATGCACCAAGATTTCTCAAGCAGGCTTTTTTATCAATACGGGAAAGGTCTATATTCAAAAAATCTTCTTTGATAGTACGCACAGATATAAGACATGGTTTGATGTCTTGTCCAGTAGATAAATCTATCGTTTGAACAAAACCATTAAAAACTATAACATCAATAAAGCTACCTTGGTCTGCCTCAAATAATTCATGCATAGTTCTTAAAGAGATTGCCGAAACAGCATCCTGGTAAAGGTCTTTTATCTCAGAGATTTTCCTGAGTTTCCCTGCAATTTCATCTTTATTTTTCACATATCTATATTCTTCTATATCAGGAATAATACCCGGGGGAGGCAATTCATATTCAACAACTACTTGCTTGGATTCCGGCACATAAGCAACCCGAAATACCTGGGGAAAGGTTTCTGGGTAATCAGAGCGTTCTAAAACTAAAGTACAATACGACGCTATCGACTCTGGATCACCTTGCCGGTAGGAATCTTCGAATTCATCAACGTCTTGATTCCTTTGCCTAGCCTTTGAGAGGTACGATTCCTTTTGCTTTTCATAATCAATTTTTAGCTTCTCAATCAATTTCACCTTTTTATCTTCATTTGCTTCATGTTTAACAACAGCTTTGTTATAATTATCCAATGCTTTGCTATAACTATCCTCAGATTCAACGACAGCTTTAGATATTTCCCTCTCATATCGCTTTTTAACCCAAGGAAAAAGCATCATGAACCAATTTGGCTGCATAACATTTACTATGAAATCATCTTTAACTGGTGTGGAAGCTGTTAAGGCTGCCGGTTTGCAATCATTTGGTATATGGAATAACTCATATTTCTCTTTTATTTTCAAACTTTTAAAGGAAATAGTGTCATCAACTTTAAGGGTATGCTGCAATATAGATTTAATATCATCAATTCTATCGGCTACATCTTCATTCTTCTCTTCTGTTTCTTTCAAACGTTGTTCAATATAAGCCTGTTTAGCTTCCTTATAAGCCCTTTTAGAATCCCTCTCTCTCTGTCGTAAAAACCTTTCGGCATCCCTTTCCCTTTGTCGTGCAAGCTTTTGTGCATCTTTCTCGCTCTGCCTCGCAAGCCTTTCGGCTCCAATCCTGCTGCGCTTTTCCATTCGCCTTTGCAATTCCGCATTTCTTGCGGCCTGTCTTTGAGCTCTGGCAGCTTCTCTTGCTATCGCAGCAAAAAACCCAATTCTCCTGGCCATTGCACCCTTCCTCTACCGTATTGTAACTCATTCAAAGCAAAGCGATTATACCGCACTTAATTCTATATTGGCGAAAAAATATTAACCGTTTTATGAATAATTGCATCACTTGTGGCTCTTGTTGCCTTACCCTTCCATTCGCAGCTATACTTTTGCAAAACTATGAATAAAAGCATAGAATATATAGAATTAGAAATCTATGGACGCGGCCCTCAATCAATTTTATCAGCATTTAGGGGTGGAGCGGGGTCTGGCCTCGTTGACCCTGGCGGCTTATGCCCGGGACCTCGAGGATTTCTGGGTCTTTATTGAAGGGCGCGGCCGGTCTGACTGGGGCGCCGTGGGCCTGGCCGACGTGCAGGACTATTTCGCCGCCTTGGCAGCCCGGGGGCTGGGCGCCCGCAGTCGGGCCCGGCGCCTGTCGGCCCTGCGGCAATTTTTCCGCTTTCTGCAGCGGGAGGAGCAGGTGGCGGCCAATCCCGTGGAGTTGCTGGACTCGCCGCGCCTGCCCCGGCGGCTGCCCCAGGTCATGGGGGAGGCCGAAGTGGCGGCGCTGCTGGGCGCCCCGGACCCGGCCACGCCCGGCGGTCTTCGGGACCAGGCCCTCCTGGAGGTGCTCTATGCCACGGGCCTCCGGGTTTC
>Ga0351885_10409_pt1 | contig 12962 bp, 14 predicted proteins | sample TotcelFGM3001L13_FD_206771 | JGI IMG/M metagenome (GOLD analysis project Ga0351885, IMG submission 206771) | Enriched cells from coal bed in the Powder River Basin, Montana, United States - Total cells FGM rep3 HSBNCT.FGM.300.1.L13 ... | reverse complement strand
CCCTTGCGAAGGATAACGGCGCCATCGTCTAGTACATCAGCGTTCAAGACAACCTGAGGCGTCGCTTTTTTGGTGTCATCAATAAAGTAGCCGGGAGACTTCTTTAGGTTATTCATCCCATTGAAGCCGTAAGCCACCAACTCTCTTGCCATTTCGTTCCTCGCGTTAAGGCAAAGGCTGGCGACCGCCATGTCGCCGGATCGGTTTCTGGATCGCCAGCCAAGGCACCATCCCAATCTCTCCTCTCGGGGCCCCGAAAAGACCCTCTGAATATTTCCCCTGCCAATAAGCAAGAGACTTGTGGGGCATTTCGACCCCCATGTCCGTGATTATCGGGAAAGCCTGGATAATGACCTTTGGGATGATTACTCGCCGCTGGAACTGCTCCGGGATGCAAACGACCCTGTTTTCAGGAACGTCGAGAACTTCGGGCTTGTTTTGAAACCAGAGCCTGGCCGTGTCACTGGCCTTGGGGTACACCCCTAATTTGTTGCCCCCCACAGCTGCATGGGTAATTTCGTCCCCGGTTTCATCGTGGTCGATGTCCCAGGAATCAAGGTCGCCGATGGTATCCAGAATGGTTACAGGAGCCCAGGCCAGGTTCCGGCATCTAAAGAGTCCGTGGTGATAGACTTCCGGCAGGTCATATAGCCAGACTCCCGTGTTCACCGGCAGATTGAACGGCTCGTTCCGTTTCAGGGCGGGCAGGCGGTTGTCCGTAGCAATGGCCAGGAGTGCATCGTTTATCCATCCTTTGAAGAAGTTCTCCTTGAGATAGTCATCCCTGACATGGAGAGCGATTTCATCCGTTAGCTCTTGAAGAGTCATGGCCTACCCCTGCACCCCTTTCTGGCGTTTGGCCGTTTGTTCCAGATCACAACCGCATCGTGGACAATATTCTGCTGGCGGTTTGTCCGGAGCAAAAGGTCGCACCAAATCAGGGCGGTAAATGAGTTCACAGCTTGGATTTGGGCAACGGGTCAGATAATCCGTCACTACCGACTCCTAAAATGCCGAAGTAGTTTCCTGCCCCGTTTGGGGCGACTCAGCCGGGGGTGCCGCCGCCTTCTTTTTCTTGACGGTCTTTTTGGGCGCCGTTTTCATGGGTGCGGGCGGGGCGGGATCTTCACCCTGGACCGGCTTCTGCCACTCCGGTTTCTGTTTGGTTTGGGCCTGAGCCTTCTTGTCCTGTTCCTGGATGAACCACCGGATTACGAGCTCCTGGTGAGGCCCAGGTTTTAGGGCCTGGGTGATCTCGGATATGCTGGTGATCGGGGTGCCATCATCAAAGGTGAAAGCCCCGTCTGCATCCATCGTGATGCCCCGGCCCGGATTTTCAGGGGTTTCGTCCCGATGATCAAACCAGTAAAGCGCCTCGTCCTGTTCAGGCCCTGCCGGGATGACCTCAGTGATTTCCTTTTTGCTCCCAATGGGCAACCCGGTGGTGTGGACATAAGCGCCGTTCGAGAGCTTGCTGATTTTCTTGTCACGCATCACCCATGTCTGAAGTACATGGATTACTCCGAAGCGCCCGGTATCCAGAGCTTGCGGCTCTGCTTCAAAAACGAATGCCATAAAACCTCCTTTTATTGGCCGAAGATCGTCAGTTCCAGCTCGGTGGCGGCAGGGGCCACGCCCGCAGCTTCAACCAGAACACCATCGGAAGCGTTGCTGTAGTCGCCATAGAAAACCATCAGCTTGTGATTCGCCCGATCTATCCGATAGACATACCCGTCTGCAGGCTGAACCACGTGGCCCCGCTTGATCTCTTTATGCAGGCCGAAGCTATCCAGTCCGGGCAAAGGGATACCGCCAGCCGGGATGGTTTTGGCACCATCCCCGAAGGCAATTTTCGGCATCACGACCTTGTTGTAAGCCAGGAAGTCCGTGTCCTGAGGGTTGAGGGTGACAGTGATGTCACTCGCAGCCAAATCAGCCATGTTAGCCTCCTTGATGAAGTGGGGGGCATTGGCCCCCTCACTCTGGTTATGCGGTTACGTCAATGATGTTCGGGCAGTTGGCGCCAGGCTCGGGAATGAACGGGGCGGCCAACAGGAAGAAGTTCCCTGCGCCGGCGCCGGTGGCCCCAGCCTGCTTCTGCTCGATGATGACCTGCTGGCCCGGAAGGACCACGAAGGGTTGGCAGAACCTGCGCACGATCTTGCCGTCTGCCACGATCGTATTGTTCATGGTCATGGTGGCCTTCTCCACCCGTCCCGTATCGGAGTTGTGGGTGGGCCGGAAATCCAGGCTCACAATCTGGTCCGTGCCCCCATCGGCGTAGGCCGTGGTCACTTCCAGGCCAAACCCGCCAACCAGCATGGCGTTGCGGGCAGTGAATACCCACAAGTCCGCGGCAGCAGCGTTGTATGCCGTGGGGGTGAGCCCCGCATCAGCATGAAGGGCGGTCAAGGCTTCAAGGTCGTAAGAACCGTATTCGCTGGGCATTTTGTCCTCCTTAAACGGATTTCAGCCTACAGGCTGCAAATCCGGATGATTTTGGCCATGCCGTCCGTGGCCACATTCCAGATGCTCCCCATGGCCACCATGCCGTACCAGGCTGCCGCATGGGACCGGCCAAAGTCCATCTGGTAATTGGTCTGCACCCGGAGGTGAGGGGTATCGACTTCGATGGCCGCAACGCCCTCATCACCAAAGACCACGGCTTCGCCCAGGTTGGCGCTGGTGCCGGAGGTGTTGGAAAAGGCCAAAGCCCGGTTGACCTCAACCCACCGAATCCGCTCGGTCAGCCCCTGCTCACCCTTGAAGAAGAAGTCGCCCTTCTGGAGATAAAGGTGCGGCAGCTGCCAGTCGCGGTCGTTCTTGAGAGCCCTCATATTTTTGTTGCAGCTCAGGCCGACATAGTTGTCGTCCTCATAGGGGGGGACATGGATGGTGTCGGCCAGGTAGTCCACCAGAGCCTTGCAGTGGTCGAAGGACAACCCCACCGGAGCTACGGCCATCGGCGCCCCGGCCACGCCGAAGGTGCCACCCGCGATGCTGGTCGGGGTGAAGCAGATCATGACAGCCAGAGCGTCTTTGAAGGCTTTGGCCGCTTCGGTGTCCAGGGAATTGGTCATCTGCTTCTTCAATTCCTTCTGGAGAAAGTTTCTGGGTTTGAACTTGGACAGCTGTTCGGCCAGGTTGGTATATTCCACGCCTTCGCCGAATTCCTCGACTTTTAGAGCCCTGTCGCCCAGGCTGAGCTTGCGCACCGGGATCCGGGTGTTCTCTTCCAGCTTGGAACTGATGCTCTGCGGGAGCGGGGTGACGTGCATCATGTGGACGTATTCACCCTTCCCTTTGCCAAAGCCGGTGCCGGGGTCCATGGTGAACTGATAGACCTTGCATTCGCCCATGGAGACTTCCAGCAAATCGCCGCTGATATAATGGTTCTTAAAGACCCCGACTTCGGAGTCCCACGCCCAGTTATGAGGAGGCATCTTTGTTCTCCTTTAGAGTGTTCGTTTCTCGCGCAACCGCTCCCTGATGGAGCCCATAGTGCGCGGCTTGTGATCACCGTCAGCAGCCCGGGGGCGTGGGGTTCCTCCACGCTCCAAGATTTCCGATTCCGGTGCAGTTTCAGATCTCGCCGCGGCCACTTTGCCTTTCTTGGCCTTGACCTGGGAGATCATGTGGTCTACCTGTTCTTTCAGGGTTACGCCCTCGTGCATCGGGGCAGATTCCAGGGACTTCCAAAAAAGGAGCGAGTCGTGGGAATCGTCCGCCATGTCCAGACCGGCTTCCTTGGCCATGTTGATGGCTGCCGAACGGGATTGGGCTTCAGAGTCCTTCGCCTTGCGGTTATTGTTTTCTTCGTCCAGGGTCCGCCTGACGATTTCGGTCACTTTGGATTCATCGGAGATGGGGCTCCCTCCACGTAGATTCGCCACTTTGGTCCACAGCTTGGCCCGTTGGGCGGCATAGTCCTCTGCGTAGGGGTCCAGGTTGTCGATTTCGTTCAGAACCGCGGCAACCTGAGTTTCCATCTCTTCCGACGTCGGCGCTGGGGGGGTCTCTTGGGCAGGGGGTTGGGTCTGCTTGGTGCGCAGTTCCTCATTTTCCCTTTCCAGTTCGGCCGCCCGGGTGGTTGCTTCGTGCATTTTGCGCTCAGCTTCCTTTGCGGCTTTCTCGGCTTCTTCCGCGCTCTTGTACTTCGGCTTGGGTTTTGCCTCTTCCTCCCCACCTTTCTTCTCTGTTTCCAGGCTTCCGTCGCCGGTATCATCGGCAGGCGGTTGGACGTGCTTGCCTTGGGGTTCTTCTTCCTCATCGCCTCCGATGGGGCCAGCCAACTCCGCAGGGTGGCCGGTAAAAACCCGTTGCTGCTTGATCCGCTCCCGGATGGACGCTAAGCTGCCTTCGTCCTCAGAAGTATGCGCGCCTTCAATATCGACCGTCATAAACGCTCCTTTTCGGCGGGTGTCCTTGCGGGCCGCCTATTTTTCTCGCTCGCCGGTATCCCTTTCGGGGCGGCTGCGATCATAGCTCGGTAAAATCATCTTCAGGTGACGCTCCACAGCCCGCGGAGCGATCTCTATTTCAATGTTCAACCGTTGCAGAGTCGCTAAAAAATTCTTGTACGCCTTGTCCTCGGAGAGAAGTTCGCCGGCGTAGGTGATCATCTGTTCCACCATGGTGTCCAGCACCAGCCCCCCGGGGCCGTTAAGGTCGGCCTGGAAAGCACGGCTGCGGCTCACGGCCTCCTGCAACCTGGCCTCGGCCTCTTCCTTCCGAACCCGGGGGTTGTCCAGAATTGGGGCCCCGGTGCGAATGTCTGTTTTAACGCCTGTCCCTAAAGGCATTGTGGCTCCTATGCTGGCGCACTTGCCGGCGCGCCTTCTGAGGGAACGCCAGGGGCCGCGCCCGGTTGAATCCCTTCTGCCGCAAGCGCAGCTTGGGCAGCCTGGGCCTCTGCGGTCATAGCATCTGCATCTGCCGTCGCATCCGCCAATTCCGCCTGTTTGATGTATGCGCCCCTCTGTTGTGCTTCGATGGCGTCAGCCAAAGTCTGGTCAACCTTGATCTCCTCATCTTTCAGGTTGAGCCGGGCTTCGATAGCCTTGAGGGTCGGGTAAGGTCTGAGGTATGGGATGAATTCAGGGATCTTGAAGAGCGGGAGGATGGTGTCCCGAATGTTCCGGAGCTGCTCCCAATCCTGCATCATGGCGCTGATGCCGCTGACAGTAAACTGGCCGGTGGTCAGGCTCGGAAGATTCACGCCGGTCACTCTTTCCGGGGCGGCAAAGGGAATCGCCTGTTCCGGGCCCAGGAACAGTTCAAGGTCCTTGTAAGGCATATAGACGGACAGGGTTTCCTGGGCGGCGATAATCGCTTCCTGGGCGCCCTGTTCGATGTTGAACCCCATGAGGCCGAACACCGTCATGCTCTGGTCCAGGTTTTGGGCGCTTTCCCTCGCCGTCACTTCGGCCCGATAGCCCGGGAGCCCCCGCACGACACTCGGGACCATCACGCCTTCCTCATAAGACTGTTTGCAGAAGTTGAGATTGGCCAGAACGTCCGTCGTGGTGGAGCGGGTGTGAATCTCCCGGTAGGCCTGCTGTCCGCTCAAGGTACCGGTCACAAGACATTGTTTCCCCGGATACCAATCCAGATCGGACTTGTCTGCCAGCGCCGAAACATCCACCTCGATAGGCGGATTGACCAGCCAGTTGAGGTAGTCGGCATGGAGAGAGAGCAGGGTGCACATGAATTGCCACAAGGTCTTGATCCCCTGCAGCAAGCCCCGGCCATCAAAGCGAAGGGGGTGTGGAATGGCGCTGAATGCCGTCCCGGGCCACCTGAGAGTCGGGTAAGGGTTGACCTGGGGGGCCTTTATCACCCGATCCGCTGCGGTGGTATAAGTGGCGTTGGGCAAAAGAAGTTCGCCGCGAGAATCCAGTACCGTTCCCCAAAATTCTGAGGTCAAAATCAGGGTGCGGAATTTGGACCGGTGATGAATCTGTTGTCGCCGCTGGGACACCGCCTCCTTGGTCATCCTCTTGTCGTCGGTGGTTCCCTCCTGGGTGCCAGGAGCAAATTCACCGATGTTCTGATACCGGCCCTTTTTCTGTCCCTCCTTTAGCTGCCAGTAATCCAGGTACTCGGAATGAATCCAGTGGAGCCCCGACTGCGGCTCCCGGGAAGCGGCGTCCGGGTCCCGGTAGATTTTCCACGGCTCGATAAGGAGGAACTTGAGCCCCTTCCCCTTCCGGTAAATCGGGATCATCTCCATGCTGGTTCCCACCGCACAGGACATCCCGCAAGCATCCGAGAACTGGAGAGGGAAATTGGAGAAGGGGCGGGAAAGCTGGATCGTCATCAGCTTCTTGTTGAAGTCCGCCACCGTTTGGTTGCGCTCGTTCTCGATATTCAGGAACTGCACATCAAAGGCCTTACGGATCAGGGACATGGAAAACAGGACCGAAGCGTGCGGCATAGGGAGCACCACCCGAGATTGCCACGCCTCTTTATTGGCGTAGTTCGCCGGTTCTTTCTCGTTCCACAGGTCCCAGCACTCGTCTTGAACCTCTCTGACCTCTTCATTGGCGTTCATGGAGGTGGTGACGCAATCCTCCAGGTAGTCAACGAAGTGCTTCTCATTCTCCCCGGCATAAGCCTTGGCAGCTTCTTCTCGCTCAGCCAGTTCCTTGGCATCCATGTCGGGCTCTTGGCGAGTAATCTCGCCCATGCGCTCCTTCACGGATTTGCGGGGATCCTCGATCAAGGCCATTTAGAACTTCCTTATGTGCCGCACCGTTGACTTGACTTGCATGGGTTTGCGCTCCCCGGGGCGAGGACGCAGCCTAGAAGAAGGCTTTGCTCTACCAGGGAGAGCCGTTTCCGGGGTGCTGGCGAGGGCGTTCAGGTCGCCCGGATTCATGCTGCTGGCAATCTCAGCCGCAGTCGGCGATTTTGCCGCAGGCATTTGCCCTTGTTGGATCGCATTGGCCATGCCCATCATGCGTCTCTGGCTTTTGCTTTTGGCTTTTGGGGTTTTTTTCCCAGGCATGTCTACTGGCTCCATTCGATGTTGTCGTAGTTGTCCACAAACTTGTGCCGGGCCTTGATTGCCGGTTGCACGTCGGGGGCAACCTCAACCTTGCCCCCATCCCATTTGATCCGGTCAAAGTTTTCCCGGAAATCGTCGGTTTGGTGCTGCTGTGAGCTCGTTTCTCCGGTGGCATAGGGCAGGTCTTTGGTATTCCACCCCTTCTCCGGCTCGCAAATCGTCCCGGTTCTCATATCGACGAAACATTCACGCCCCATCATGGTGCCGTCCATGTGTTTGCGCCGGTGGGCCAACATCGGCCACCAACCTTTGAACCCATGAGTTTCCAGGCGCCCCATTAATGTCCTCCAACCGCGTAGCTTTGGGCTCTTTTCTTGGCTTGAGCTGCCAACGCCTTTAGGTTTCCCAGATTCTGCGCCACATTAACCGGCAACATGACGCACACACCATTAGCCCAAGCCTCGCAAATATGGGAATTTTCATCTTTTTCGGGGACATTGCTCATCGCCTTCCCCGAGTTGTCCGTCTTATAGTGCCACCCACCCCTCAGGCCCTTATGGAGCAGCTTTTCGCCCGGGTTGAGATAAATGGCCGGTAGCCCCTGGATGTTCATGTTCAAAGCTCTTTTGCACCCCAGCTTCAGGATTGACCACTTGCTCGGTCCCGGCTCAAACTTCCCGCCCAGTTTTTCCTCGATCACCTTGGATGCTGAGTGCTGTTTTCGGCTCTGGTCCGGGATGGCCATGGTGCGGTCGCCGATGTCCCGCCATTCCATAGCCTTGTCCTTCCACCGGGGTGACGACATGAGAGGTAGTATCTGCGTGTCTATGAAAGAGCCGATATCGCCCCCCGGCATGACCAGGGTGTCGATGAAGATGAGGCGGCCGAGCTTGGTCTGCTGTCCGATGATGCACGCCGGATTGTGCCAGCCGTCCCAATACCTGAAGGACACCAGGCCGGAAGCCGGGATGATAGGGTCGAGGCAACGGTGGATTTCGGGGTTGTATTCCGGGGTGACCCGTTCTCCCCGGTACACCGCGGCAAATTTCCCCAGGACATAGCGCTCGTAGGCGGCCGGATCGTCTTTGTAGGCTGCCCGGGCCGCCTGCCGGGCTTTCTCCTTGAGGTGGACGTTTTCGCCGGGCTGAATCCAAAAGACTTTTTTGGTGATGAAGGGGTTTTCGGGGTCAACGTCAGGGGCTTCAACCAGCCGAGAGAACGTCCAATGATCCTCATCGGCCGGGTTCATGCTGATTTGCAGGCGGGAAGATTCGCCCTGGGCCCGGGCGCAACGAAGCAGGGCATCGTTGAAGACTTCTTCCGAAAGACCAGTATTGGTCCGTTCCAGCATCGCCGCAGGCTCCTCAAGCCAAATGCCGTCATACTCAGTCCCTTGTAACCGGCTCAATGAGGTTATGTCGTCAATACCGAACAGGTCTACTTCCACCATTGGGTTGCAATGAATCCTAAGTTGCCGGTAATCATCCCTCCATGAAATAAGATCAGGGGTCTTACGGAAGATTTTGTTAATGGAACGAACTGTCGATCTCTTTATGTTGGTATGGGTATCCCGAATTATGGCCCACAGTACCGGCCGTTTGTTGCGCTGAGCACTAATGACCATCGCACCTACTGAAGCATATGTCTTGCCTTCCCCGGCAGGCCCTATAATGACGTTGACCATCGCGTCGCTATAGGTATACGCTGATTGCGTCACCCCTAAGAATAGATCAAGTTTCGCTCCCATATTATGATTATTGTTACAGATACGAAAGGCTATTGTCAAACAAAAAAATTTATTGACATTTGACGTTGTTTATATTTATACTGGATTAATATAAAGAAATGGAGGGAATCTTTAAAATGAAAAAAAATGGTGGCGTGGAAAAGTCGGTAACGGAGCGGAGCGTTGTTAACATCAACGGAACGTTATATGTTTCGATACCTAAAGCATTTGCTACCCGTCACAGCATCCGGGCCGGCGACCGCCTCCCCATGATCCTGGGCGACAGCCAATTGAAGATCATCCCCCACGAAAAATAAACAGCCAATCGATGATTCAGAACAAGGCCCCCCTACCCAAAGACTCTATGAATTCTCTCTGAGCGGCCACACCCTTGACAATCTCCCCTATACTATGAAATAAAAGGATATCTGAGAGAGCTACCCTGTCGTCAGGCGGGAGTCATAATGTGTTTTTAGTGTCATAGCCGAACATGCCTGGGAGAGATAGTTCGGCTTTTATTTACACATCTGCAATCGGCCTTAGGCCCAGGCTAAGGGGAGATTATGGACAACCAAACAGAATCAGGACCATCTTTAGCTACTTCTGCGGTCGAAAGTCTTATTACTGTTTGCATCGAAGGTTGGCGGTTTGCCCGAGTTTATAATAGGGCCGTCTCAAAGCTTGATGCCTCACACCAAAGCAAGTACTTAAGCCCTCTAAATTACTTCCTTAAGCAAATCGAGGATAATCTCAAACTGTTTGGCTTTTCCCTCGTGGGTTTTGAAGGGCAGCCCTTCGACCCGGGGCTTCCCATTAAGGCCATCAATCTGAGTGATTTCAGCAACAATGACCGCCTCATCATTGATGTGATGTTAGAGCCGGTAGTGATGGGAAAATCTGGACTTCTCAGAATGGGCTCAGCCCTATTGAAGAGAGTTGATCTATGACTAGATACGTAGGAATCGACCTTGGCACAACTAACAGTGTTATCTGCTCTTATGATGGAGAAGCATTAACAACTTATAAGAGTCCTGAGCAACATTTTGTCACGCCTTCGGCTATCTATATCGACCGGCGCAACAGCCGCTATTATGGAGCCCGGGCCTATGATATGGCGGCATATGATCCCGATAATACGGCATCGAATTTCAAAAGGCTTATGGGTTCTTCAACACCGATTTGTTTTCGAAAATTGAAGATCAAGATGACTCCCGAGGAATGCAGCGCTGAGATTTTGAGCGTGCTCTTCGGCTACCTCCCCGAAGAGGTCCGGAACGACCCAGAGACTGGCACAGTGATCACGGTGCCGGCCGCTTTCAACCAGATGCAAAAGGACTCCACTCTTTCCGCTGCTGAAATGGCGGGGATCGGGAAGGTGGCCCTGATGCAAGAGCCGGTGGCAGCCGTCATGAGTGTAATGCGCTCCCGTCGATTGGATGGCATGTTCCTTGTCTACGATTTGGGAGGTGGCACCTTGGACGTCTCCTTGGCCCAGAGCATGGCAGGGCGGGTGAGCCTGCTGGAGCATGGTGGCAAGGAAATGTGCGGAGGGCGAGACTTCGATAAGGCCATAGTTAAAGAGATTGTGACGCCATGGCTCATGGCCAAATTCAAACTACCTGAAAACATCACTACCTCTCCCCGATATAAACTCCTATTTCGGCTCGCCGAGTGGGCGGCCGAAAAGGCGAAGATCGAGTTGTCCGCAAAAAACGAAGCGAATATCATGGTTTCAGAGGAAAAGGTCAGGATCACCGATGAAGCCGGCGAAGAAATTTACATTGATGTACCGATAAACCGCACCCAGTTTGATTCCCTGATTCGACCAAAAGTTCTTGAATCAGTGGAAGCCACCAAAGAAATTCTTCAAAAAGCCCAACTCAACAGCCAGGATATTGAGCGGATCGTCTTCATCGGTGGGCCTACCCAGTATAAACAGCTGCGAGAGATTGTGTGCTCTGAACTGGGAATCCCCGGGAGCACCGAGATAGACCCCATGACTGCCGTTGCTGAAGGGGCTGCATTGTTTGCGGAGTCTATCAACTGGGACACAGAAACTCGGGAGCGGAAGAGCACCAGAGGGACGCTATCTGCCGGTGGTCCATTCAACGTGGTCTTCACCTTTCAGGCCCGAACCCCTGACGTCAAGTCTTTACTGGTCATCCAGACACAAGGAAGGGTGGCGGGGGGATGCAAATTCCAGATCGACAGCCTTGACTCCGGGTGGTCGTCAGGTCGCCAGGAGCTCACGGATGGGGCGACGGTGACTCTTACCCTTACCAGAAAAGGAGAAAATCAGTTCAAGGTTTTCGTCTTCGACCCTGCAGGAGGGCCGATTTCCTTGGCTCAGGACACTCTTGTCATTAGCAGAACCACTGCAACCGTTGATGCCATTCCGGCTTCGCACTCCATTGGGGTGGCTGCCAAAGAAAAAATCGGCGGACAAGTAGGCCTCGAATACCTGGTGCGGACCGGCGACTCCTTGCCCAAAAAAGGTCAGAAAATCTTCCGGGCCGAGGAATCGCTCCGGGCTGGCGGCCCAGGTGTAATCCTTTTTAAGCTTTGGGAAGGGGAAATCGAATCGCCTTACTCTGACAACCGGTTTATAGGTTCCTTCAAGATAACGGGGAAAGATTTCGAGGAAGGCGTGATACCCGCAGGGGCAAAATTGATCTGCGACTATGAGGTTACGGATGCAGGGAATATCACTATGACCGTAACCGTTCCGGATGTGGGCTGTACCTTCAACCCGGGCCACAATTTTTACTCTCGCCAGGAAGGACAAATCGACTATACCAACGCCAGCAAGCACATTATCTCAGAAGGCGAAAGTGTCTTGAGCCGCCTTGACGAAATAGCCGAAAAAGTGGCCGATGAGAGACTGGAAACTGCCCGGCAGAAACTTACAGAAGCCTTGTCGTTAAATTCTGAAGACACCGATCCCGAAAAATGTAAGCAGGGCATGGATAATGTTCTTGAGTCCAAACGCCTTATCAGTAAGGTGAGGAGAGACCACCTGAAAGAAATACGCGCCGTTGAACTCCAAAAGCCCAACCAGTTTTTTCAGGAGTACGTCCGCCAATTTGCCAAACCCACGGAAATCACGGCGTTCGAGAACCTAACGCGAGCCGCCCTGCGGGCCATTGAACAAGACTCTGGAGATTTTGAGAACCTCTTGGACCAAATGCGAGAGATTAATTGGCAGATTCTATGGCGCCAAGATTGGTTCGTGGTTGATACTTTTAGACGACTTTCCGAAGAAGAATACCTATTCACGGATAAAGCCCATTTCGCTCAGTTGACGCAAGAGGGCCTGCGCGCCCTAAAAGCTGACGACTTTGATCAACTTAGGAGGATCGTGGGCGCTTTGTATGGCATTCGCATTTCACCGGCAGGCATAGATGATACAATGGAATTGGTTAATATCCTGAGAGGTTAGTCGTGGCAAAAGATCTGTGGTTACCTCGGGGCTTTGAGTTGCAAAAAAATTTGAAGATACGAAGCTTGGAGTATGATGGCACGTATTATCAGATTTATGCACTATCAGGTAAAGAAGCGCGAGCCTTGTTGGCCAGAGAAGATTTGCGCCTCTTATGGGTCCAGCATGGGCTGGTTGATAACATCGTTCTCCTGCCCGTTCTTTTTGGTCCTGCCAAATTCTTTTACCTGACCAACGATCAAAGAACCCTGGCGCCAGTCTTTGCCTGCCCTCGCCCCGATGACCTCAATGAGGCCCTTGCTTTTGCCACGGCCCTGCGTCGCACGAGGCAGTCCATCAAAGATTCGCCGCTCTCCGAAGCCATCTACTTGGAGAAGTATTCCCTGCTGCTCCCCACCCCCATAATGGGACTGGCTCTTTCCGACGATATTGTGCTGGGCCGTTACCTGTCCGGGGGTGTGGAGGTCTCGTGCTTTTCTATGCGCCGCCTCAAATCCCTGGTTCCTGGTCTACCGGGGGACACCTTGGAAAGGGTTATCGCTGCAGCGGGTTTAGAGTCAAAGTTGGGCTTGGCCGCAAAGGCTGCTACCCCGGAGGAGCTTTTGCCCACCAGGTCTAAAGCTCAGTTCACCCTGGCTGGCCGATCGGAGCTGGAATTGTTCTTCCTTGATCACACCATTGACATCATGGAAAATCCGGCGCAATACCAGGCCATGGGCATTAACTCCCCCTCTTCTTTCGTCCTATATGGTCCACCAGGGTGCGGCAAAACCTATGCAGTGGAAAAA
>Ga0351885_10406_pt1 | contig 12998 bp, 8 predicted proteins | sample TotcelFGM3001L13_FD_206771 | JGI IMG/M metagenome (GOLD analysis project Ga0351885, IMG submission 206771) | Enriched cells from coal bed in the Powder River Basin, Montana, United States - Total cells FGM rep3 HSBNCT.FGM.300.1.L13 ... | reverse complement strand
GCATCGGAAAAATCTTTTCGCAACCACTGTAAAGTCCATATTCAAATGCAACAAACTCAGTCGCTAACTCATTGATATTGAATATCTTATTTACCGAAAACAGAAAACGGAAAACAGTATCAGGGGTAGATCCGATCGATGAGACGGGGAAAGGGGATGGTTTCCCGGACGTGGTGCAGGCCGCAGATCCAGGCCACCAGGCGCTCGATGCCCATCCCGAAGCCGCTGTGGGGCACGCTGCCGTAGCGGCGCAGGTCCAGGTACCACTCCAGGGGCTCCTGGGGCAGGTTATGCTCCCTGATGCGGGCCAGTAGGGCGTCCAGGTCATCGAGGCGCTGGGAACCTCCGACAATCTCCCCATAGCCCTCCGGGGCCAGCATGTCCACACAGAGGGCCAGGCGGGGGTCTTCCGGGTCCGGTTGCATGTAAAAGGCCTTGGCCTCCTTGGGGTAGCGGTGCACCAGGACCGGCCGGAAAAAGGCTTGGGAGACTACGGTCTCCTCATCACCCCCCAGGTCCTCGCCCCAGGCTAGGTCTTTGCCATGCCGCTTTAGGAGTTCCAGGGCCTGTTCATAGCTGAGGCGCGGGAACGGCCCGGCCACTTCCGTGAGCGGTGCGGTGTCGCGCTCTAACAGGGCCAATTGCGGCTCCTGGTGCGTGAGCACCCTGAGCACCACAAAGCGCACCAGGGCCTCGGCCAGTTCCATGATGTCTTCCAGGGTATAAAAGGCCGCCTCGGCCTCCACCATCCAGAACTCCGTCAGGTGACGCCGGGTCTTGGATTTTTCGGCCCGAAAGGTGGGGCCGAAGCAGTACACCCGGCCCAGGGCCATGGCCGCGGCCTCCAGATAGAGCTGGCCGCTTTGGGACAGGTAGGCCTTGCCCCGGTCCAGATAGTTGGTCTCAAAGAGGCTGGTGGTGCCCTCGCAGGCCGTGGGGGTGAGGATGGGGGTGTCGATGAGCACGAAGCCGCGGTCGTGGAAGAAGTCCCGGCAGGCCCGGCAGACTTCGTCTCGGATTCTTAAAATGGCCTGTTGCCGAGGGGACCGCAGCCACAGGTGGCGCCGGTCCATGAGGAAGGCCACCCCGTGTTCCTTGGGGGAAATGGGATATTCCGGGGCGATCTGGACGGGAATGACCCGGGTGACTTCCAACTCATAGCCTCCGGGAGCCCGGGGCTCGGCCCGCACCAACCCTTCCAGCTTTACGGAGGATTCCAGGGTGAGCCCTTCGAACTGCTGAAAATCTTCCTCCGGGAGCCTGCCCTTGACCAGCACTCCCTGGGCCAGGCCGGAGCCGTCCCGGAGTACCAGAAAGCGGACCTTGCCGCTGGAGCGCAGGTGATAGACCCAACCCCGGAGGGTCACGGTCTGGCCGGTATGGTGGGCCAGGGAAGCGATGTCAACTGCCGGAGCGGCGCTGGTAGTGGTTGGCATGGTGGTATTAAATCTTCCTGAAAGGTTTTTGGTGGCACCGGTATCCTACCGGTGCGGGTGCACAGGTTGAAAACCTGTGCCACCAAAGTTTAATGTAGGGTGGGCACTGCTCGCCATAATTACTGCTCACTGCTTACCGCTCACCGCTCACTCCTACAACATAATCTTGATATGGGCCTTTTCCCGGAGGGTCTTGACCCAGTCGGCAAAATACTTTTCCATCTCCTGCTGCTGCAAAATTCGGCGAATTTCCGGGGCCGCCTCTTCAAAGGGGCGGGCCTCGCCACTGCGGCGGCCCATAACCTGCATCAATTGAATACCTTCCTGGGTCAGGATCGGGGCCACCTCTTTCGGCTTCAGATTGTTTAAGTATTCGGCCAGCCGCGGCTCTAAGTCGCTCTGAGACACAAACCCCACATCCGAAGGCTTGAGAGAGAATTGCGCCGCGGCTCCCGCCAGAGACTCACCCCGTTTTACCGCGGTCAAGATGGTCTCCGCTTTTTGCTTGGTTTCCTCTTTTTGCGCCTCGGTAGCCCCTGGCGGGAAAGGCATTCTTAAGGTAACGATGTGCACCTGGGAACCGCCTTTCTTGAATTGCTGCTCATAAAGGCGCCGAACCTCGGCGTCACTGACACTGACTTTGGTCCCTACCACCATCACCAGCAGCCGTTCCTGAGTCATTTGATCCGCAATCTGCTGCCTGAATTCTTTTACCGAGAGGCCCGCCTGGGCCAAACCCTTGGCAAAGGTCTCGTCGTCGGGAACATTACTGCGTTGCTTGAACTGGGCCATAGCGGCGTCTATTTCTTTATCGGACACCACGATGCCCCGGCGTTTAGCCTCGGCCTTGGCCAGCTTGCGGTCAATCAGCGCCTCCAGCATCTCCCGCTGCATTTTCTTCGCATCTTGCCCCTTAGGCTTAACCCCGGCCTGAGATTCGACGGTCTTGGCCATGTTTTGCAACTCTGACAGGGTGACAATATCGTTGTTGACTTCGGCCACAATGCGGTCGACCACCTCGGCCACACCCGTCCCCGCCAGCATCAATTGGATCAGTACGGCGGCAAGAGCAATGAGCAAACGCCCCTCAGTTTTGGTCATGGATTCCTTCCTCTATCTCAGCCTTAACAAATGTTGCCAATTCTTTCAAGCAGTTTTCCAACCGCCCAAGCACCGGGCCGGTTTCCGGCAGGTGAATCCGCAGGCTTTGATCCGGACTAAGGCGAAATGTTCCCGGGCGCTGCTTGAGGATGTCAAGCAAACGCGGCAAGTCCAGGCGCTCCGGGTGGGCAAATTGCAGCACTGCGAAGCCGTCCTGAAGATCCAGACGCTTGACCCCCAACTGCCGCAAACGGTGTTTGGCCCGGACCACCTCCAGGAGATTTCGCCCCTCCGGAGGCAGCGGCCCGAAGCGGTCCAGAAATTCCTCTTCCAGTTGGCGCACCATGTCAGGCGTCAGCCGCCCCGACAAGCGCCGGTAGAGCGCCAGGCGCTGCTGCACATCGGGGACATAATCCTCGGGCAGGTAAGCCGCCAAGGGCAGATGGATCTCCGGGTCCGGCGTCGCCTCCTCCATGGGTTCCCCTTTGTATTCCCGTATGGCCGACTCCAGCAGTTGGAGATAGAGTTCGTAGCCCACCTCCAGCAGGTGGCCGGATTGGGCCTGCCCCAACAGATTGCCGGCGCCCCGGATCTGGAGGTCGTGCATAGCGATCCTGAACCCGGAGCCCAACTCCGTGAATTCCATCAGGGCCTTGAGGCGCTTCTGGGCCTCCCGGGTGAGCGCCGCTTCATCCGGCACCAGCAGGTAGGCATAGGCCTGGGCCTGGCTGCGTCCGACCCGGCCCCGCAACTGATAGAGCTGGGCCAATCCCATGGTATGGGCCCGGTTGATAATGATGGTGTTGGCCGCGGGGATGTCCAAACCGGCTTCAATGATGGCCGTACACACCAGGACATCGACCTCCCGGCGCCAGAAGCGCACCATAACCTGCTCCAGTTCCTTTTCCGGCATCTGGCCATGGGCCATGGCCACCCTGGCCTCCGGCACCATTTCCCGGACATGACGGGTCCAGGTGGCCAGGCTCCGCACCCGGTTGTGCACGAAGAAGACCTGGCCGCCCCGGTCCAGCTCCCGGCGGATGGCCGACTGGATCACCGCGGTCTCCGGCAGGCAGACATAGGTGCGGATGGCCCGGCGGTTCTCCGGCGGGGTGTTGATCAGGCTCAACTCCCGGAGGCCGGTGAGGGATAACTGTAGGGTGCGGGGGATGGGCGTGGCGGTGAGGGTCAGGCAATCCACCGTGCGCCGCCACTCCTTCAGCCGCTCCTTCTGGCGCACCCCGAAACGCTGTTCTTCGTCAACAATGGCCAGCCCCAGGTCCCGGAAGACCACATCTTTGGACAGCAGCCGATGGGTGCCGATCAGGATGTCGACTTTCCCTTCCGCCACCTCCGCCAGGATGCGTTTCTGCTCCGCGGCCCCCCTGAACCGGCTCAGGGCCCGGACCTCCAGGGGAAAATGGGCCAGGCGTTGCCGGAAGGTTTCGTAGTGCTGTTCCGCCAACACCGTGGTGGGCACCAGGACCGCCACCTGCTTGCCGTCCATGGCGGCCTTGAACGCGGCCCGCACCGCCACCTCGGTTTTGCCGTAGCCCACGTCGCCGCAAATCAGGCGGTCCATGGGTTTCTCCGAGATCATATCCCCCATCACGTCGGCGATGGCCTGCAACTGGTCCGGGGTCTCCTCATAGGCGAAGGTGGCTTCGAACTCCCGGTAAACCGGGTCCGGGGGTGAGAAGTGATGACCCGGCAACACCCGGCGCAGGGCATAGAGTTCCACCAACTCCCGGGCGATCTTTTCCACCGCCTTTTTTACCCGGCTCTTGGCCCGCTCCCAGGATTTGCCCCCCAGACGCGCGACCCGAGGACTGGCGCCTTCCACCCCCAGGTATTTCTGCACCAGATTGAGGCGGTCCACCGGGAGATACAAGCGGTCCCCGCCTTGATATTCCAGCTCCAAAAAGTCGTTGACTTCGCTGCCCACCGTCAACTTGACCAGACCCCGGTAGAGGCCGATGCCGTGGTCCAGGTGGACCACGCAATCGCCTTCTACCAAGTCGGCCAGGGAGGTGAGATCCTGCAGCGGGCGGGTTTCCTTGCGGCGCCGTCCTTCCGGCCGGAAGCCCAGGGCTTCATCCTCGGTGAGCACCACCAACCCTTCCGAGAGCAGCCGGAACCCCCCGCTCAATTCGCCCACCGTAATTGCCACCGGCCCTTCGGGTTCCCAGGTGGGGATCGGGGAGACTTGCACCTCCAGGCCTTCCTCGGCAAGCAACCGGGCCAGGCGTTCGGCCCGGTGCTTGCTCCGGGATACCAGGAGGACCTGAAACCCGGAGTGGCGCCATTCTTCCAGACGCTGCGCCAGGGCCGGTATCAGCCGGCCGGCCTCGTCCCCGGCCCGGCCCAGCTCCTCGGCCAGATGATCGTTTTTCTCCACCTGGAAGGTGATATCCCGGTCCTGGTCCGGGTGCCCCCAGGGCAAGAGAGGGCAAAAGATCTGGCTGAAATTGCGGCGGCGCTCCTCCCAGGGGGTGCGGTCCAGCCAGCCCTCGGGTTCGGCGGCCGCGGCTTCTTCCTGCTGATTCAACTCCTGCCTCAGGACCAGGGGGTCCCATTCCACCACCACGGTGTCCGGGGGCAGAAAATCCCACAGGGTCTGGGGATGCTCGTAAAACTCCTCCAGATGCCGTTCGATGCGGGGGAACTGCCGGCCCTCGTGGACGTGGTCCCAGAATTCCGGGTCTTGCCGGCGGCTGCGGCCTGCCAGAGAGCGCTCTTTGACGGCGTCATTCAGCACCACTTCACTGGCCGGAAGCACCATCAGGTCCTCCAGACTCCCCTGGGAACGCTGGGTGGCAGGATCGAAGAGACGGATGGACTCCACCTCATCCCCCCAGAATTCCAGCCGCACCGGCAGGGGATAGCGCGGCGGGAAGAGGTCGATGACCCCGCCCCGGACGCTGAACTCGCCCCGTTCTTCCACCACGGGGCGGCGCTCATACCCCCCCTCCAGGAGATGCTGGAGAAAAGCCGGCCGCTCCAGGCTTTCTCCCGCCACCACGTAGGCCAACAGGTCCCGGATGCGGGACTCCGGCGGCAGTTTCTGGCGCAGGGCCATAGCCGGGGCTACCATGAACCAGGGTTCCTGCGAAGTCAGGGCCACGGACGCGGCTGCCAGACGGGCGCAGCTCACGTCGGCGTCAAAGCTCAACTCCTTGAAGGCCAGGACTTCGTGGGCCGGAAAGTTGAGCAACCGGGACGCCGGGCCGGTGGCCCGGGCCTCATCTTCCCCCAGAAAAAAGGTCAGGTCCTTTAATATTTGTTCAGAAATCTTGACATTGGGGGTAATGAGGAGAATCGGGCGGTGGAGGTGTTGAAACAGCCGGGCCAGGACATAGGCCCCGGCCCCGGGAGTGAGGCCTTGTAGATGCGCCTGCCGGGGTTCCCGGGTGAGGGCCGCGGCCAGGTGTTGCGCTCCGGCGCTGGTGGATGGTTTGACTGCCACTCTTAACTATAAACCGGCGGGGGAGATTTTTCAAGAAGGCCCCGAATAGGGACTGGGGGCGGTCCGCGAACCGCCCCTGCAATTCGGATTATCCCACTTCTTGTTTGGCGGCAACCTGGCCGCTTTTTGCTCCAAGAAAATTACTTCCCCCTCACCCTGACCCTCTCACCCATCGGGCTTAACATTACCCACAAGTTTTTCTGCCTAGTGGCACAGCCTTTCCAGGCTGTGTGACCCCCCCCACAGGTTGAAAACCTGTGCCACCAAGAACCTGTTGAATCAACTATTTCTCCCATTTGCGGGTAATGCTTAGCCTATCGGGGGAGAGGTTTGGGGTTGAGAGGGGTGGCACTTGCACAGGCAATTCCCTAACCGGATAATGCTGCACCGGGCCGGCTCATCCCCCGGGATTATCTTATACTACCTCACCATAATTTCATTCGGTCATATTCTTTAAGAATAATGGTTCATTTGCTAAACATTCTTACCCTTTAACCGGGCCAAGGATAACCAGAGGCCCACGCCTGCTGGGATTCCCATGATTAGATATCTGCACCTCCGGCTAATATTTTTTACTTATTTCCGGTTAGGGCGCCTGAAAAGCCCCCGACAGTAGCACCGGCCCACCCCCGAGCGGCCACCACCCCGGGGAGACTTTTATCGTTCTTAATAGCTAACTATTCGTAATATCTATTTTAATTACCATAGACGCATATTTGTCGCCTGCCCCCGACATCCCTTAAAATAATCTGATAGGAACAACTAACTGGCAACAAACTTGCATAGAAATACAGGAGCAATTAATGCAGGGAAAGTTGCAGTACAGAGTTCGGCGTTCGGTGGAGTACGCCAACCAACTCACCTCGATGGGGATCACGCCATGCTGATACTCACCCGCAAGATTGGCGAAAGTATTCTGGTCGGCGACAATATCCGCCTGGTGGTACTGGAAATACGCGGCCGGCAGATTCGACTGGGTATTGAGGCCCCCTCGGATATCGTGGTCTTGAGAGAGGAAATCGCCCAGCGCCTCGCTGACGAAAACCTGCGCGCCGCCAGCTTCAATTACCCCGAGGTGCAGCAGGCGGTCAACGCCCTTGCTTTGGAGGTTGCCCATCACTTCGCCTGGCGCCTCCCCCGGGCTGAATCTCCCACCGTCACCATCGATTCCCAGGCTTTAGGTCAGGTGACGGTGTCGGCAGACCAAATCATTACCTTCCCATCCGGACTGCCGGGATTCCCCGATGATCACCGTTTCGCCCTGATCAATGACCACCTGGAACCGCCTTTTTATTGTCTCCAATGCGTAGATAAACCTTCTCTGGCTTTCGTGGTGACCGAACCCACCGCCCTGGTGCCGGATTATCGCCCCAAAAATGGCGCCGGCATTATGCGGGAATTGGGCGTCAGCGGTCCCGAGGACTTACAGACCTTGGTAACCCTGACCATCCCACCCGGCCGGCCCCAGGAAATAACCGCTAATATGATGAGTCCCCTCCTGATCAACCACGAACAGGGGTTGGGCAAACAGGTGGTCATCGAGAAGCCGCATTATTCCCATCAGTATCCGATTATTGTCGAAAAACCGGCCTGGCATCCCCTACCGAGCGTACCGGGTGAAGTCTCGTTAATACCCCGGTGAAGTTAAATTTTACAGGTATCTCCCCCACGTACCAACTATGCAGTCTGGGTTAAGTTCCACATCTTCAACTCTCCCCCAAAAAAAACCAGGCGGGCCTCAAGCCCGCCTGGTTTTTTTTATCTATGGACCGGCAGAGTTACATGGGTTTGGTTTCCATGCCCGAGTCCTCTCCCAGGAACTTCCAGGGCGAGAGACCGGTAGTCAAGGAGCCGGTATCGTAGTCGAACAGATCCTTCACCAGGGCGTTGCCCTTTTTGTAGAGCACCCGTAAGGGAATGTCCGCCGGGCAATTCTCTTCGCACAAACCGCAATCGATGCACCGTCCGGCCATGTGGATGGCCCGCACCAGTTGAAAGATGGTGTCCGGGGGCACCTTGCCGGTGCTCATCAGGTCGGGGTGCTCCAGGGCGCATTCCTTACAGAAGCACATGGGGCAAACATCCCGGCAGCCGTAGCATTTGATGCACTTACTGAAGGAGGCCATCCACTCCTGAAAGGCCGCCTCGCCGGACAGGGCGTCAATCCGGTCCACCCGCTTACTCCGCAGCACCGGTTCACACTTGTCCCCGGAGTCGATCACCGAAGCCCAGGGGCCGAAACATTCACAATAGTCGGCCTGGTCCTGGGGACAGGCAATCCCCACCAGAACCACTTTTTCCGGGTCCAGTTGGCCCCACTTATAGAGCTCATTGAGACCCCGTTCATCGCAGCCTCTCACCTGAATGGCGAAGGTGGCGTCAGGGTAGCCCTTGGCCAGTTGTTGCAGCAGTTTGTCCAGGGGGTAACGGGCATCCCCGGGGGCCACGATGGCCTGGTCCACTTCCTCCGGGCGTTCCGGAGTAAACAGATGGGGCAGCGGGTGGCCTTCCTTCATGATATACCCCAAGTACCCCGCCACCTTGCCGTCTTTGAGCAGGTTCCGGACTTTTTCACGCAGCCTATCCATGAAGTCGTATCCTTATCTCTTTCTCTGTGGGTCTGGTTATGCCGCTTTGGGCGCGATTTTCAGGCGCGACGGGCCCAGCTTCTTGATTTTTTCGGTAAACTCCCGCACCACCTGGGCGAATTTAGGACCTTCGGCGGCGGAAATCCATTCCAGGTGCAGCCGCCCATCTTCGAAGCCGGTGAATTTCAGGAGGTCCTGGAGGAACGTCATGCGCTTGATGGTCATGTAATTGCCCTTGATGTAGTGGCAGTCGCCGATGTGACAGCCGCCGATGAGCACTCCGTCGGCGCCCTTCTGAAAGGCCCGGAGCACATGATGCGGCGAAACCGTACCGGAACACATGACCCGGATCACCCTGATGTTGGGGGGGTATTGCAAGCGGCTGACGCCGGCCAGGTCCGCCCCGGCATAGGTGCACCAGTTACAGAAAAAACCAATGATTTTCGGTTCGTACTCTTTTTCGGCCATTTGATAAATCCTCTATCTGAAATGGGGCGGAGTTAAGCGCCCGCAGCCTCTTCCATCTCTGCTTCCAGTTCCGCCAGGGCCTCATCCACCTGGGTGTAAATCTGCTTGTGGCTGAACCCGAAGAGAGTGATGCACTCCGAGGGGCAGTTGGCGGCACAGGTGCCGCAACCCTTGCACAGGGCCTGGTTCACTTCCGCCAGTTTTTTGTCGTCCTTTTCCGTGCAACTGATAGCCCCGAAGGGACAGACCCCGACGCAGGCCTGGCAGCCGGAACACGCCTCTGCGTCAACCTGGGCCACCACGCCGCCGGCCCGGATCGCATCCAGGGCCAGGACCAACGCGGCCCGGGCCGCCGCCGCCTTGGCCTGGGCGATGGCTTCATCCATGGGCTTGGGATAATGGGCCAGTCCGGCCACAAAGACGCCGTCGGTGGCGAAGTCCACCGGCCTGAGCTTCATGTGGGCTTCCAGGAAGAAGCCGTCGTTGGTCAGAGGCACCTTGAACAGTTGGGCCAGCTTCTCCTGTTCCTTGACGATAATGGCCGAAGCCAGGGTCAAGACATCAGGATTGAGGTGGACCGGAATCCCCAGGATGTGGTCGATCACCGTCACCGTCAGGCTGCCGTCGGCGGCTTGAGTTACCTTGGGCTTGTTTTCCAGCTCGTAGCGGATGAAAATTACGCCTTTTTCCCGGGCCTCTTTGTAGATATTCTCCCGCAGGCCGTAGGTGCGCAGATCCCGGTACAGGACGTAAACGTCCATTTCGGGATTAATCTCCTTGAGCCGGAGGGCGTTTTCCACCGAGTGGGTACAGCAGACCCGGCTGCAGTAGGGCCGCTCCGGTTCCCGAGAGCCGACGCACTGGATGAAGACCGCGGAGTTGGCTTTGGTGACCAGCGGATTCTTTTCCCGCAGCGCCTGGTCCATTTCCAGGGACAGGAGCACTCGGGGATTTTCTTTATAGAGATACTCGGCGGGCTTGTGGGAATGGCCGCCGATGGCGATGATGGCGGCGCCATGGGGCACCTCGATTTCCCGGCCTTCGCTGGCGATGGTGGTAACAAAGTTGCCCACGAACCCCGTAACATTGGCGATTTCGGCATTGAGGTGGACCTGGACTTTGGGGTTACTGGTCACCCGCTTGACCAGGTCATCCACATAGGGCTGCACCGCTTCGCCGTTCCAGGTATGGTTGAGCTTGCGGGCATGACCGCCCAGGAAATCCTTTTTCTCTACTATCGCCACGTCGTAGCCCTGGTTGGCCAGGCCCAGGGCGGCCTCCATACCGGCCACACCGCCGCCGATCACGAGACCGGCCTTGGTCACGGGCAGATCGAATTCCTGCAACGGCGGCTGCAAACCCACAGTGGCTATGGCCATGCGGACCTGGTCCTTGGCCCGATGGGTGGCGGCTTCCGGCTCGTTCTGGTGAACCCAGGAGCCTTGATCCCGGATATTGGCCATCTGGAAGAGGTACTTGTTGAGGCCGGCTTCCTTGATGGTCTCCTGGAAGGTGGGTTCATGGGTGCGCGGCGTGCAGGAGGCCACCACCACGCGATTGAGATTGTGCTCCCTGATCCGTTCCTTGATGAGTCCCTGGGTGTCCTGGGAGCAGGCAAACAGGCTGTTCTCCACGAAGGCCACGTTGGGGAGGGTCTGGGCGTAATCCCGCACCGCCTCCACATCTACCACGCTGGCAATATTGATGCCGCAACTGCATATGAAGACACCGATCCGGGGTTCTTCCGCAGCCACATCCCGCTCTTCGAACACGGGCTTTTTCTTGGCCAGGGAGTAACGGGAAGCGGACAGCATCTCACTGGCCGCAGACGCGGCGGCGGAGGCTTCCATCACCGACTGGGGGATGTCCTTGGGGCCTTGGAAGGCGCCGCACACAAAAACCCCGGGCCGGCTGGTGGACACCGGCGTGAACGAGGACGTGTCCGCAAATTGGTCCTTATTGAGCTCCACCCCCAGGGTCTTGCCCAACGCCATCACCTCGGGGGACACTTCCATGCCCACTGAGAGGATCACCAGTTCAAAGATCTCGTCCTTTAAGTTGCCGTGCTCGTCCAGATACCGGATGTTGACGTCATCGGAGCCGGGCACCGCATCGATGGTATGCACCCGGGAGCGGATGAACCTTACCCCCTGCTCATCCCGGGCCCGCCAGTAATATTTTTCGAATTCTTTGCCGTGGGTGCGCATATCCATGAAGAAAATCGCCGCATCCAGGGGCACCTTGCTATGCTCCTTGGCGATGATCGCTTCTTTGATGGCATACATGCAGCACACCGCCGAACAATAGCTGTGGTCGCAGTGATTCACATCCCGGGAACCGACGCACTGAAGCCAGGCGATCTTGGTGGGTTCCTTGTGGTCCGAAGGCCGCACCATGTGGCCCGAGAACGGCCCGGCCGCGGCCAGAATCCGCTCGAATTCCATCCCGGTGATGACATTGGGCAGCTTGCCGTAATGATAGGCGCCGTAGCGGCTGGGATCGTAAGGCTGAAAGCCCGCCGCCAGGATAACCGCGCCGACGTTGATATCCTTGTCCACATCCAGCTCGGCAAAATTTACCGCCCCGGTGGGACAGAATTTTTCACAGGCCTTGCATTTGCCGCCTTTTTTGAAATAGATGCAGGCCTCTTTATCGATGGCATACTTGGGAGGCACCGCCTGGGCGTAACTCAAGTAAGCCGCCTTACGCTTGGCCAGGCCCATATTGTATTCGTCGGGCACTTTTTTTGGGCACTTCTCGGCGCAGAGACCGCAGGAGATGCACTTCGCCATGTCGATATAGCGCGCCATCTGGCGCACCTTGACCGAGAAATTCCCCGGCCCGCCGGTGATCCCGATGACCTCCGCCGGAGCCATGACTTCGATGTTAATATGCCGGCCGACCTCGACCAGCTTGGGCGAGATAATTCACATAGCGCAGTCATTGGTGGGAAAGGTCTTGTCCAACTGCGACATGACTCCACCAATGCCGGTTTTGGCCTCCACCATGTGAACGAAGTATCCGGCATTGGCCAGATCCAGAGCGGCCTGCATTCCGGCGATACCGCCGCCGACCACCATCACTGCGCCAACCGGCTTATTTCCTTGCTTTTTCGCGCTCATAAGGGCTCACCTGTACTCTCCGTGGTTAACTATACTTCTGATATATTTAATATATCAAACCTGGACTCTAACCTGAAGGGGGAAACCCCCCAAGTGTGGGGCTATTGTGATTTATAGTACAAGCCAGTTGCCTCAGTCAAGTAAAATCGCTCTTTAAAATTGCCTCTTTTCGGAGACCTGACCTTCCCTGCTTAGCTTTAAACTTCAGTGCATTAATAGGGTCGATTTTCTCCACCCAGACCCTGGCAAAACTCCCCAATTTCCACCATAGCACGGAGCCACCCCCAAACATGAAAGTCCACCCGTAGGGGCGCACCTAATGTATGTGTGCGCCCTTGGTTGAGGGCGCACACGCAGGTCCGTCCCTTCATAAAATATCCGGTTGACTGGGGTTTGGCATTGGGTGCGCCTGATGGCCGGAGACCTTGAGATGGGGAGTCCGTGGTCTTCGCCTTGGTTTAGGAGAACCGTCCGCCGGGGTAACGGCAACCCCGGGGCCTCGAAGGCTTGTGTCAGAGCGGCAGGCCGGATTTAACCGCAGCGGTGGCGGAGACTTGATGACCGGAACCGGAATAGAACTTGGCCCTTGACTTTTCTACTTGTACTGTATTATAGGTTGCAGTTGTGATATAGTTAGATAAATCTGAGAAATGCAGTTGAGGTGATGCCAGATACCCTTTAGGGAGTGAGTGAAAACGCCGGCCGAAAAATTTTTCCGGGTCCATCAATTGTATTGACTTTTCCCTTTGTGCGCATATATTATGGACCTGGAAAAGAGTTTGTTGGCTTTTTCTCATTTACTCCACTGGGGGGGGGA
>Ga0351885_10402_pt1 | contig 13123 bp, 12 predicted proteins | sample TotcelFGM3001L13_FD_206771 | JGI IMG/M metagenome (GOLD analysis project Ga0351885, IMG submission 206771) | Enriched cells from coal bed in the Powder River Basin, Montana, United States - Total cells FGM rep3 HSBNCT.FGM.300.1.L13 ... | reverse complement strand
TTGCTGTTCCGCCTGGCGCAGGTTGGGGTTGACGCCGATGTAGTGCTGGCGCTCGTATTTGCCCAAGTTGAGTAATTCAAAGGCGCGATAGTCTTTCCCTGCGGCTTTTAATTGCCGCTGCACACCGATCAGCCGTTTGCGGGTGGTGTGGATGGCGAACTTGCCCAAGTCGCTGACGATCCATTTGCGCCCAAGTTTTTCCGCTACGGCGGCGGTAGTGCCGGAGCCGCAGAAAAAGTCGGCCACCAGGTCGCCTTCGTTGGATGAGGCTTTGATGATGCGCTCTAAAAGGGCCTCAGGTTTTTGGGTGGGGTAATCAATGCGCTCTATAGCTTGTGAATTTACGGGGAGAACATCATCCCAAATCGTCTGTAATGCCGGCCCCTTCATTTCGTCTAAATAACGCTTATATCTTGGGTTCCCTGTGGAAGTGAATACTATTCTTCCACTATTCATCAGTTCATCTATATTTTCTTGTGAATAGCGCCAATGATTACCTTTTGGCGGTGGGATTTCTCGATCACCAAATTTTCGTGCCGGGCCAGGGCCAGTTGCTGCTAAGGATGTAAGCTGATATCGTCTACCATCTTCATCTATTGAGTTATAGTGCGATTCAATATAACTCTTACTTAATCCTGTATGTTCTTGATTAAAAACAAACTTATTTCCTTTTCTATAATATAGAATAGAATCATGAATTGCGCCGTATTTTTTAGGGTCATTGTGAGGTAATGATCTTTTCCAGATAATCTCATTGGTGAAACCGGAGTTACCGAATATTTCATCTATAACTAAACGAACGTGATGAAGCATTCGATAATCTAAATGCACATAAATGCTCCCGTCCTCCGCCAGCAAATCCCGCATGAGCACCAGCCGCTCGTAGATCATGGCGATGAAGGAATCAGCGCCCTTACCCCAGGTATCGCGGTAGGCGATTTCTTCCAGGATATTGGGCCTCTTGGTGAAGGTGTCGCCGCCGATCTCGATGTCCATGGAGAAATCTGCGCCCACGTCAAAGGGCGGGTCAATGTAGATCAGCTTGAGGCCGCCCTGCTGCTCAATTTCCTCGCGTAGCGGCCCATTCTTCAAACTCGAGAGGATCAACTTGTTGTCGCCCCAGATCAGCTTATTCGTCCAGCCTTTAAGCTGGCGGCCGCGAGCATCAAAAAGACCCGGTTGCAAGGCCGTGTCTGCCGGCTTCTCGGCCCTGGGTTCGTCCACTTGCTCTATAACCTGGAAGGGCAACACGATATTGCAGACCTCGCTGCTCTTGCCGTTCCAGACCAACTCCACCTCGCGCTTTTCCTCGAACAGCAGAAAGCGAAACTTATCCGGCAGGGGCTTATCCGCCTCAATATAGCGGATGATCTCCTGCTGTTCCTGTTCAGTCAGTCGCGGCATGAAAGTCCCTCTCCTGTTTGCATCCTAAGAGGCACGTTAGCACAATTTAGGTCAAAAAACATTTCCGCATAAATTTTACCTACCGGCGCCCCGGAACCAGCTATTTCTCCGTCAGTCCAAGAAGGCTCACCTGGCACAAAGGAAGTTGCTGTACAAGGGGCTAACGCCCTCTCTGGGGGCCAAGGAGCGACGATTGAGGTTGGGCAGGGCTTAGATCAGGGTTCCCCAGAGAAGCCCCGGAATCGCTGCCTGAAGGCCATATCCCCCGGCCGGATTTTTGCTTATAAAATTTTTGGGGAGAGTCGAAGCCGGGGGGGTCTATTTTCCCAGGAATGAATTTTTGAAAAAAATCTCCGTGCGGTGCATATCGACCAGGGGGGTACCGGAGTCCCATCTCCGGATTCCACTCCAGGAGCCGGAAGAGGGGTACTGGGTAGGAGGGGCCGGCGGCCGGGCTGAGGGGACGACCGGTAAGATGTGAGGCTGGAGGCGGGGACCGGTGACCAGGAAAGGCGGCGGCGCCACCATGGTGGTTGAACCTATCCCCTGGACCGTTGACGCTCAGGTACGACGGCGTTCTGGGGGCGATAACCGTGAAACCGTTACCCCAAGGGCGTTGGGGCAACTGAAGCCGAACGAAAGCGGCGTAGGCGGCCGACAAAGAGCATATATTGACAGAATATCGAAGCATTTTGGGAGGACCCAAAAGAGCGTACAGAGGGCAGGTATAAATACTGACCATGAAGCGGATTGGCCCACACGGCGACATTAATTTCCCGTCAGCCCTTTTGCAAGGGATTGCCGAAAATCGCCGCCTTGCCCAATTCTGCCTCGATCTCCATTAGCCGGTTGTATTTGGCGATGCGCTCGCTGCGGCATACCGAGCCGGTCTTGAGCTGCCCGCCGCCCATGGCCACTGCAAAGTCGGCGATGAAGGGGTCTTCGGTTTCCCCGGAGCGATGGGAAATGACAAAGCCCCACCCCGCCTGACGGCAGAGATGGATAGCTTCCATGGTCTCGGTAACGGTGCCAATCTGGTTGAGCTTGATGAGCCCGGCGTTAGCGGATTTTTCGGCAATCCCCCGGGTGATGAACCGGGTATTGGTCACAAAGATGTCGTCCCCCACGATCTGAATTTTATCGCCCAGGGCCGCGGTAAGCTCTTTGAACCCTTGCCAATCGTTTTCCGCCAGGCCGTCCTCGATGGAGACGATGGGGTATTTTTCTACCCAGGCCTCATAGAGATCGGTCATCTCGGCGCTGATCTTCTGCCCCTGCTTGGATTTGATGAGGTTATAGACCCCTTCATCGAAGAAGGAGCTGGCCGCCGGGTCCAGGGCGATGGTCACATCCTTGCCCGGCTGGTAGCCCGCTGCGGAGATGGCCTCGAGAATCACTTCGCAGGCTTCCTCATTGCTCTTGAGTTCAGGGGCAAATCCGCCTTCGTCACCCACATTGGTGGCGTAGCCTTTTTTCTTCAGAATTTTCTTCAAGGCATGGAAGGTCTCGGAGCAGTAGCGCAAGGCTTCAGTGAAAGTTGAAGCGCCGACGGGCATGATCATAAATTCCTGGAAGTCGATGCTGTTGTCCGCGTGCTTGCCGCCGTTGATCACATTCATCATGGGCATGGGTAGGCGCACCGCGCCGGGGCCTCCCAGGTAAGCGTATAAAGGTAGGCAGGAGCTTAAAGCCGCGGCCCGAGCTACGGCCATGGAAACGCCCAGGATGGCATTGGCTCCCAGGTTGCCTTTATTGGGGGTGTCGTCCAGCTCAATCATCAGGCGGTCAATCTCACCCTGGCGCACTGGGTCCAGGCCGACCAGATGCGGGGCAATGACCGTGTTGACGTTGTCCACAGCTTTCAACACGCCCTTGCCTCCATAGCGCTTCTTATCCCCATCTCGCAACTCCACAGCTTCGTTTTCACCGGTGGAGGCGCCCGAAGGCACGGAAGCGGCGGCGGTGACCCCGTTGTCCAGGGAGACATAAGCCTTAAGCGTGGGATTGCCACGGGAATCCAAAATTTCCAAAGCCCGGACGGACGAGATTTTACCAGTCATGATCGTTCCTCTCTTTACAATCGATGGACACTCTCATTTGGAAACATTGGTGATAGGGAGAAAGACAGAAAAGCCTTTTAGATTGAATCGTGTGATAGATGCTATGGCCGCAAACTTAGCGCTCCCTTAAGTTCCTCGAGAAACTAAAAGTCTACATATTCGCCGCGCTTCATGCCTCGCAAGTGGCAGGCGTCGTTGAGCGCCATAATATGCCAGGTGTCTTCGATGCGATTAAAGCGGTTGACGCAAGTAGTGTCCTGAGCGATGCGCCAGAAGTGGGAGTTGTCCAGGCCGATGAAGGCGGCGATGAGAACCTTGTTCACCGCCCGGTGCGCCGATAATAACACCACCTGATCAGGATGGCGCCGCACTACTTCATCCACCGCTGCCAGGCTGCGGGTGCGCAATTCATCCAGGGTTTCGCCTCCGGGAAATCGCACCGTATGCGGGGCGGTCTCCCACTGGCGATAAAGATCGGCAAACTTAACCTTGACCTCGGCTAAGGGGACCCCCTCCCAATCGCCGTAAACCAGGTCGCTCAGTCCAGAATGATCGACGACTTTGACGCCATGGTGCCTGGCGACGGCTTCAGCGGTATCGCGGGAACGAGACAGTGGCGAGGTGCAGGCGGCGTGGATGGTTTCGTCTTTGAGCCACTCGGCCAGTAAACCGGCTTCCTCTCTGCCGACCTCATCCAGAGGAATGTCCCTTGAGCCGCGAAAAATCTTGTCTTTGTTCCAAGGTGTCCGCCCGTGGCGCACCAGAATAATCCGGGTCATTACCCCACCCCCTTTTTTATCTCTAAAATCAGGTTTACGCTATTTTAAGGCAAAACCCAGGCCAGGAAATGAGAGAATAATTCCGAGCCTGGGCCATGCCGATGCCTTAATCTTTGACGATATCCCAATTAAGGGCAAAGGTGTTGTCGTAGAGGGTATATTCAAAGCCCATCATCCGCCCCACGCCAGGAGCCACTCCCTCCTGGACTTTCCAGAACATCAGGTAAATAGCCGGAATCATACGGAGCTCACCGCTTTTGGGGTCAGGATCAATGTTACGCCAAATCTCCTTTTTTTCCATGATGCGCCACAAGGTGCCGTATTTTTTGCTGCGCACCGTCTGCCCGACACCGGGCAGGCCCTTTTCCTTGATGATTTTCTCATACTCATTCATGACGGCCTCCTTTAGCTCAGTAGGGATTTACCCCAAAGGTAAGATGGTTACTGTCAATGTCAAGCTAACTTATTTTATTCACAAGCATTTTTATTTTTTATCCAAAAGCGTTGAAAATTCACTGTAAGGTTTTTTCAATCTGCTCCTTCAAGGCCAATAATTGAGATTCGGCCTGAAGGATTTCGGTCAATCTTTGGTCAAGCTGGCCCATTCTGGCGACGGTGGCCTGGGCGCTGGTCTGTTTTTGGGTCAAGGCCCGGTCCAGGGCCTGACGGATGCTTTGGGTGGTGTCGTCGATCTTGGAGACCCAGGTCTGGCGGAAATCCCGGGCAATTTCCTGGAGCCGCTGATTAAAATCATAGCGCAGGCGACCGCAATGCTTATCCACCAATTCGGTGACATTTTCCAATAGCTTTTTCAGCAGCAACCCTTTGGTAAAGGCTCGGGGCAGGAGGGAGGTTACGGTCATCTGGAGAATTTCCAGCCCCACCGGCTCTTCTCTGAACCGGAACCAAAACTGGCGCAGATCGGGGAAAGCCTCCTCCGCCGCAAAGCCCCTGAGAGAAAAGTCGAAGATACGGGCGGTCAACTGGGTTAGACGGTCCAGGATGGCATTGATGCGGGTTGCGAAGTCCTGGTGGGTGTCGGCCAATTTCTGGGAGAGTTTCTCGATTTCCTGACGCCGCCAGGTACTGAAGACATCCCGCAAGGCGGCAAACAGGATTTCTTCGGTTTTCTGGCGCAAATCTCCGGCAGCCTGGCTCTGTTGGTGAAACGCCGCTTCCATCTCCCGGCGTAATTTGATGATGGTTTCTTGCTTGAAGGCGTAGAGATCCGCCTCCACTTCGGTGATCACGCCCTTGATCCGGCCATCCAGCAACAGCAAAGACATTTCCCGTTCTTTTTCCAGGCCGTGCAATTCCTGGTCGAACCGGGTGATTTTGTCCTCCAGTTCTTTTAAGGGCATGGCGCTGGCCTGACGTTCCACCTTGAGCGCCAGGGTAGAATCGGTGATGGTTTTAAGGGCGCCGCTGATGCAGGAAATCAACAGCACCCGCCCTTTTTCTTTATATAGAAACTGGCGCAAATGATTTTCAAATTCGGGAAGCTGGCTTGCTGCCAAGTTTTCGGGATGTCCGTTGGATTTGGCGTCCAAGGCCAACTTGGCAGAAATGGGGAAGATGTTCACCTGTTGGGTCTCAAGGTTGTCCTGTAACACCTGGGTGGTAAATTCCAGAACCTCCTGGCGGTCAGCGGCCTCAACATAGTCGATTTTATTCAGGACGACAAAGAGTTTGTGCACATATTCCCGAATGTCTTTTAAGAACTCCTGCTCCGCGGCGGAGAGCGGTGGATCAACGGTGACCACAAAAATGGCCGCATCCACCTGGGGAAGATAATTATAGGCGACCTCGGTGTTGTGGCTATAAACCGAGCCCACCCCGGGGGTGTCGATAACCCTCACCCCATCCTTCAAATAATCTGAGGGATAGGCGATATCTACTTCCCTTACCCCCTTCCTATTGCGCGGATTGCCTTTCTCGGTAATATAATCCACCAATTCCCGTTGCGAGATTTTTCTCCGCTCCCCATTTTGAAAAATGACCTCGATATTTAGCTGCTCGCCGTATCCCAAGACGGTAACGACGGAGGTCAGGGGAACAATAGCAGTCGGCAGAATTGGCTCACCCAGGAGAGCATTGATCAGGGTGCTTTTGCCTCGTTTGAAAGCCCCCAGGATCACCAAATTGAAGCGGTTCTGCCGCAGCTTGTCGATAAGCTGGGCAAGATTCGGCCCTTTCAGTTCCGGAAACTGGGTCAAGCGAACTAATTGATTCTCTAAAGCTTCTTGATATTGTCGATAGGTTCCCATCCATTTTCCTTAGATCGGACAAAAAAAACTTCTGCCCGGAGTGGACAGAAGTCATTATCTCATCGCTATTCGATGAGCGGTTCCGGCGGACTTCATCGCCTATTTTTATACTTTAATTATCAGTCGCGCCCTGACCTAATGTCAACATATATACTCCCAATTTAGAGAAAAATTTAGAAGTTATCCCCCGGCCTCGGAAGGAGGAACTGGAAAGTTTTTGGGAGCGGGCAGGAGTAAGATATTGAAATGGGCAGCTTTGGGTGCTATCTTGGAGCGGGGTGATGAAGTCCGCCATGAACCGCCGGGGAGAAGCCCAGGCTAATGACTTCTACTGGGCAGAAGGTCCGGTAGGAGTTTTTTTGTCAGGGGAATAAAAGAACAAGTTCTGCGGGATAAGCTCAGTTCTCGTCTATATGGCTTGGGATAAAAGGGGACGAGGCTCATCCTTAGAGCGAGGGTGCGGCTAATCTGGTCTATAAAGAATAAAATAGGTTGAGTTTGATGCGTTTAAGGCTGCAAAAACGCCTATCCTTTCAGAACCTTTCCTTGAGGCTCTCTCAAGGCGCGCGGGAGCTAAGGCTTCTCATCTTTAATTGGCTTCGGAAGCTAATGAGGAATGACGGTTGGACCATGAAAATACTCTTGGTGATGGTTGGCGGAAGCGTCGGGGCGCTATCCCGATATGGAGTTTCATTGCTGGCCGCAAAGCTTTTTGGAACTAAGTTCCCTTGGGGAACCCTCATCGTCAACCTCTCAGGGTGCTTTCTCATCGGCCTCTCGTTTGCTCTGGCCGAGCGAGGCATTAGTATCATGAATCCATTGATGCGCCTTTTTTTGTGACGGGATATCTTGGGGCTCTAACGACTTTTTCAACCTTTGGCCTGTAGACGGTGAACTCCATGCGTGAGGGCACGCACCTGGTCACGGTGGCCAACGTTCTTTCCAACAACGTCATTGGTGCAGCCTCGGTTTTCTTGGGCATGCTGGTGGGCCGTTTACGGTAAGGAGGGGCCAATTATGCAGCAGTATAAAAAAATCGAGGTATTTACCAGTGAAGAAGTCCGTTGGGAAGGGAGACCCCTCTATGCTGCCATCGTCCAATTTGTTCATGACATGAAAATCGCCGCTCGCTGCCTGGTGACCAGGGGGATAGAAGGCTCCTACGAAAGTGGGGAGGTTGCCACCGGCAGACTTGAAGTCCTCTCCTACAACATGCCCATTCGGATTACCATTATCGTGCCGGCTGTCGAGTCCGAGAGGATCTTGTTGAAGGCAAAGGAAATGGTTACAGACGGCATCGTGGCTGTTCAGGATTTGAGCGTCATTTCCCATAAAACCCGCGGTTTTCTCATGCCGAGACATACCAGGGTTCGAGACATCATGACCCCAACCCCGAAAAAGGTGAACCTGGACACCTCACTGGACGAAGTGGCCCGACTGTTGCTCTCTTCCACCTTTACCGGGCTCCCGGTTGTGGACGAAGGGGACCGGCCGGTCGGCGTCATTTCTCAGGGGGATTTAATCTATAAGGCAGGCATGCCCATGAGGCTCGGTCTGCTGGCTGAATCGGACCGGGAAAAAGTGAGCCCGGTCCTTGAGGCTCTCGCGGCGAGGAAGGCCAAAGAGGTCATGACTCAGCCGGCGGTGACGATAGAGCAGGATAAGTTGGTCACGGATGCCGTGGATCTCATGCTTAAGAAAAAAGTGAAGCGTCTTCCGGCCGTCGATGCCGACGGCAAAATTGTGGGCATCCTCTCACGCGTGGATGTGTTTCATACCATCTTGCGGGAGTGCCCTGATTGGCAAGCCTTCCAGAAGCAAAAGATTGCCGTTGACCACCTGCGATTCGTTTCCGACCTCATGCGCCGGGACACCTGCACGGTTTTTCCGGATACACCGGTCGAGGAAGTGATTCGCCTTATCGACTGCAACGATATTCAGCGGGTTTGCGTTGTGGACAGAGAGGGAAATTTCCTAGGGTTGATCTCGGATCGGGACCTCCTGGCAGCTTTTTCCGATCGCCATCCCGGTATCTGGAATTACTTCGTGAGCAAGATTCCCTTTACCGAGCGGGGCCGACAGCAGGCACAGCTTCGGGAGGACCTGCGTGCCAAAACTGCGGGGGAGGTTATGAACCCCAATATCGTAACGGCTCAGGAAAATGTCCCCATAAATGAGGCCATCCGACTGATGCTGGAAAGGGGCATCAAACGCTTACCCGTGGTCGATTCCCAGGGAAAATTTAAAGGCATGGTCAGCCGTGACGCTCTGTTGCGCGCCGGATTTGCTTCCAACAGTGGCTAATCCGCCGGAAACCTTTGCCAGATTCATCTTGACCTGGTAGAAAAGAAGAGGTAAAGAAAAGCCTAAGAAAAAGAGGCGATGGGGTCCGCCGGGGAGGAGAAGGTCGCTCCCGAACCGCTTAGATGCTGATGGCTCCTGCGTTCACCTTTGGTGAGGCAGGAGCCTTTTCATTAGCTCCGAACTTTAGCTTCAGCCCTCAATCTTCAGGAGCTTCTTATGGAACAGGTATGGTTCACCGCGGCCAGTTGGCTCGGCGTAGCGTTATTAGCCAGCCTCATTTCCATCCGCACCGGGATCTCGGTGGCCCTCGTGGAAATCTTCTTGGGGGTAATGGCGGGAAACTTTCTGGGCTTCCATTCAGCCCCCTGGATTGATGTCCTGGCCGCCTTCGGCTCCATGATGCTGACCTTCCTGGCCGGGGCCGAAATCGATCCCGTTTCCTTTCGGAAGCACCTCAAACCCAGCCTGGTAATCGGCTTCGTCTCATTCTTATTTCCGTTCCTGGGAGCCATGGTCTTTACGCGCTACATTACCGGCTGGGACTGGCAATCCGCCCAGATTGCGGGCATCGCCTTGTCCACCACCTCGGTGGCCGTGGTCTATGCCGTCATGGTGGAGACCGGTTTGAATGAGACCGACATCGGCAAACTCATCCTGGCCGCCTGTTTCGTCACCGACCTGGGGACGGTGCTGGCCTTGGGGGTGCTGTTTGCCAATTTTAATCGTTGGATGCTCGTGTTTGTCGTGGTTACTTGCCTTGCCCTGTGGATGCTGCCGCGCCTCAGCCGCTGGATGTTTAAAAAATATGGCGGCCGGGTCAGCGAGCCGGAGGTTAAGTTCATCTTTTTGGTTCTCTGCTTTCTGGGCGCCCTGGCCGTTACGGCCAACAGTGAAGCGGTATTGCCGGCTTATCTCTTCGGGCTGGTGGTCGCCGGCGTATTCGTGCAGGACAGAGTCCTGATGCGCCGCATGCGAACCATCACGTTCACCTTGCTAACCCCGTTTTTCTTTATCAAGGCGGGAGCCTTGATCTCCCTACCAGCTTTGTACACGGGAATCGTTCTGATCCTTATCCTCCTGGGGGTTAAGCTCGCCGCCAAAATCATCGGGGTCTGGCCGCTTTGTCGGGCCTTTAAGATGCCGCTTAGAGAAAGTAATTACACCACCTTGCTCATGTCCACCGGCCTCACCTTCGGCAGCATTTCGGCCCTATACGGGCTTACACGCGGGATTATCAGCCAAGACCAATACTCCGTCCTGGTGACGGTGGTCATCGGCTCCGCTATAGTGCCGACCTTTATTGCCCAAACCTGGTTTGAACCCAAAACCGTGGTGCCGTATGAGCCGGTATTTTTCGGCAGTCCTGAACATGTTTTACACATGCCGGAGGAATATGAGGTTTAGGAATCTGAAAAAGTGGCATTACCGTCACAGAGCTGCTGAGGAGGCTCAGATCCTGAAGGCAGCCTTGAGGTATCTCTCGGGTCGGTGCCATCTTTGTGGAATCATGGTCACCGACCGGCGGGATTATATCTTCCCGACAGTTTGAACTCGCCCGGAAAGAAATCGCAACTGGAGGCACAAGATGTTTAAGAAAATCCTGTTGGCGTATGATGGATCGGAAGGGGCAAATAGAGCCCTTGACGCTGCCATAGAACTGGCCAAGCTTCATGAGGGAAAAATTTGGGCGTTAGCGGTAGAGGAAAATCTGCCGCACGTCATCGCCACCGTCGGCGAGTATCAAGACATCAAGGAACAGGCCAACGAAAAATTCCGCCAGCTTCTCCAAGAGGCCTATGCCAAGGCCGAAAAAGCCGGGGTTGAGTTGAAGACTCTGCTGCGTGCCGGTCACCCGGCCCAGACTATTATCGGCGTGGCCCAAGAGGGTGAATTTGACGTTATCCTGGTGGGGCATAGCGGGCTCTCCGGGGTTTGGGCGGCATTCTTGGGGACCACTGCCGAAAAAGTGAGCCGCCATGCCCCGTGCAGCGTCCTCATTGTCCGGTAATAGCATTGCCCTTGCAATGATGGAGCGCCTCGGAAGGGAATATACAAATGCAGGAAGGGTCTATTCCAAATCTGAGCGAGGCGCACCGTAGCAGAATCATCACAACGCTCACCCTTCTGGATGAGGCCCTGGTTAAATTCGAGGAGTACGCCCAGGGGCGGAAAGTGTGCTCTGTGCTTTACTGCGAAAAAAACACCCTCGATTCCTAAAGGCGTAACTGACTGATGGCCGATATTGTCGCCATCCGTGGCATTATGCAGAATTACGGGATGGTCTACACCTTAAGGCAAGTTCTGAGGACATCGCCAAAACAATGCAGGCGCAGTGCTACATTCTCTGGGTGGACGTCCTGGAAATGACCGGCAAGTATCTGCGAGGTTTTGGCGACCCGCCGCCGGAATTGGTTAATTACCTGGACCCCAAGGCCCATGGCATCCTCCAATATTTGGATCATATCAAGGCATTGCTAAACAAATCCGGCTCGTTGGGCTGAATCCTTTTCAAAGAGGCCCTTTTGGATAAAATGACAGAAACCGACTCCAAATATCTTGGCAAAGCCGCGGCCTGGAAATTCATCATCCTGGTGGGCGTGGTCAGCCTCTTCAGCGACATGACCTATGAAGGAGCCCGGTCCATCACCGGCCCCTTCTTGGGTTCCCTCAATGCCAGCGCCACGATAATTGGGATAGTGTCTGGCTTGGGTGAATTTATCGGTTATGCCTTGAGGCTGGTTTCGGGTTACCTAACAGACCGTCTCGGCAAATATTGGGCCATAACTTTCGTGGGCTACGCCCTGAACCTGTTTGTCGTGCCTTTACTCGCTTTGGCTGGAAATTGGGAATTTGCAGCTTTACTGATCTTAATGGAGCGGATGGGCAAGGCCATTCGCACGCCGGCTCGGGACGCCATGCTCTCCCACGCCACCACCGAGGTGGGGCGGGGTTGGGGTTTCGGTTTTCATGAGGCTATGGATCAGATAGGCGCTATGTTAGGGCCTTTGATCGTCGCTCTGGTTCTCTATTGGAATGGGGGCTATCGGGCTGGGTTTGCTTATTTGTTGATTCCGGCCATCTTAGCGGTCCTGGTCATTACTATTGCGGCGCGTCTTTATCCCCATCCGCAGCATTTGGAAGTGAAAGTTCCCAAGCTGGAAACCAAAGGGCTGACTCACCCTTACTGGCTTTATGTTGTTGCCGTGGGGTTGATTGGGGCTGGATATGCTGATTTTCCTTTAATCGCCTACCATTTCGGTAAGGCCGCGGTTGCTCCGCCCAATTGGATTCCCATTTTTTATGCCGTGGCCATGGGAGTTGACGCAGTAGCGGCGCTCATCTTAGGACGCTTATTTGATCGCCTGGGAATGCCGGTTATTCTGTCCGTTTCAATTCTATCCGCTCTTTTTGCCCCTCTGGTCTTTCTGGGAGGATTTAATCTCGCCCTGCTGGGTATGGTCCTCTGGGGCATCGGCATGGGTGCCCAGGAATCCATCATCAAAGCCGCCCTGGCAGAAATGGTGCCTCGGGACCGCCGGGCTACCGGCTACGGCATTTTCAACACTGGCTTCGGACTTTTCTGGTTCCTGGGAAGCGCCTTGATGGGCATCCTGTATGATTTTTCCATAGGGTCCTTGATTTTCTTCTCTGTGGTTATTCAGCTCTGCTCAATACCGATATTCCGTCGAATTTCCAAGGAAATATGCTTCGTGCACCATTGAGGATAAACTTTTGAAAAGTGAAGGTAGATTACCTACATCTCATTGCCGGATCGACAATAACGCCCTGTCCTTCTCAAATTAAAGAGATCTTGCCACTATATGCCCTTCCGCGAATTTATCCCTATCGTTCGTACATCGTAACCCTGCAAATAGCGCTGACACCGGAACCATCGGGCGGAAAGAAATCGGCCTGGGATGGCGTCGCCCGCGTTCCTTCCCGACCTCGCCCTTGGGGCACCAGCACCATGAAATCCGCCCCAAGACCTCCCCCCGGAAAGATAAATCTACGGCGCTGAGGGCCACTCACAGCCCCGCCATGGCCTGCAAAGGGGGTGCCCAAGGGGAAAGTGCGGGGGGGCCTGGAAATTGCTTAGATTGCCTTTGGGAGGGCAGGTCCCGGTCAGATTTTTGGGTTAAATTTTTTCGCCCGGGGTCCCATCTGGGGGGGACGGGATTTCCCCGGTTTTATCCGGACTGATTTTTTGGAAAAATTTCCGGACGGGGCATATTGATACCCGGGGGGTAGGAGTCCCGTCTCCGGGTTTCCCCCTGGGTCCGGGAAGAGGGGGACGTGAACCCGGGGCGCC
>Ga0351885_10323_pt2 | contig 13175 bp, 11 predicted proteins | sample TotcelFGM3001L13_FD_206771 | JGI IMG/M metagenome (GOLD analysis project Ga0351885, IMG submission 206771) | Enriched cells from coal bed in the Powder River Basin, Montana, United States - Total cells FGM rep3 HSBNCT.FGM.300.1.L13 ... | reverse complement strand
ACTTGTGACCACTCAGATAGGAAGTTTATTTTTATTTTACTCTCTGCACCAGATAGTTTAAGGAGTATGTCTAAATTATGGGTTTTAAAACTTTGAAGATTTTGGAACTCTTTTTTCATGGATGGAAATTCATTCCAGTGCAAAGTCTTACAGATTTTATTTTTTAATCCGATTTCTATGGCGTATCCGCAAAGATATATAGAGCCATCATATCTATTGGCGCGGTAAAGGGCCTCGGCATCCTGTAGCCGGGCTCTGGCAATTAGTCGCAGTTCCTGTTTAGTAAGCATTGGACTTCATTAATTATAGTTAATTCATAATGTATCCAAAATCAAGCATATTATTTTCCCTAAATCACCAACAGCACCTTGTCCAGCACCCGCTGGGCCAGGGTGATGGCCGCCCGCTGGATACCTTCGGTTTTGGTGGCCTCCCCCAGGTGGTAATTGGGGTCCACCACATAATCTTCCTGGATGACCTGGGTGTCCTTCCAAAGGACCTTGTCGCCCTTCTTTCGGCGCAGCACTATGTCGATGCTCAGAGTCACCCGGCGCACCGAAGAGCGGGTGATGGAGTCGAAGGCCACCGAGGTATTGGCCAGCGACCGCACCTTGCCTTCCAGCACCAGGTCGGCGTCCCGGTCGCCGGGGACCACCTTGACCGCCTGGGTCTTGGCAAAGGCGTTGATCAGGGCCGTGGCGAACATGGCCTCCAGCCCCACTTCGGTGGAACGGTTGGCGAACAGAGGAATCGCCATGGTCGGCCGGACCTGGGGATCGGGCGGCGCCGCCCCTAAGGGGCGGTAACCGCAACCCCACAGGCTGACCACGAGCAAGACAACTAGTCCCAGGCGGCAGACGGCCATAATTTCACTCCCTCAGACGACGATACTGACCAGCTTGCGCCGGGCCAGGATAACTTTCTTGGGTGGCCGGCCCTGAAGCCATTTCGCAATGGCGGGGTCGTTGAGCGCCAGGTTTTTGATGTCCTCATCCGGTGTCGATGCCGGCACCACCATGCGGCTTCTCACCTTGCCGTTGACCTGGATCACCACCGTCAGGGCGGAGACCGTCAGGGCCTCGGCCTGGGGCTGGGGCCAGGGGACGTCCAGGATGAGCGTGGTATGTCCCAGGGCCTGCCACAGTTCCTCGGCGATGTGGGGCACCATGGGGCTAACCAGGAGCAGGATGGCCTCCACCGCCTCCCGGAAGACCGGCAGGGCGGCCGCCTCCCGGGGTTTTCTTTCTGCGGCCAGATAAAAGGCGTTCACCAGTTCCATCACCGCGGCGATGGCGGTGTTGAAGTGGAAGGAGTCCTCGATGTCCTCGGTCACCTTCTTGATGGTGGCGTGCACCTTGTGGCGAAACTCCGAGAGTTCCGAGGCCAATTCGGTTCCGGGGCCTCGATACGGCGAAACACCCTGTAATTCCGGCAGCAGGTCCTGGACCAAATTCCACAGGCGGTGCAGGAACCGGGCCGAGCCGGCCACCCCCTGGTCGCTCCACTCCAGGTCCTTCTCCGGCGGCGCCGCAAACAGCAGGAACAGGCGGGTGGTGTCGGTGCCGTATTCGGCAATCATGTACTCCGGGTCCACCACATTGCCCTTGGATTTGGCCATCTTGGCCCCGTCTTTCAAGACCATGCCCTGGGTCAGGAGACGCTGAAAAGGCTCGTCGATGGCCACCATCCCCAGGTCCCGTAAGACCTTGGTGAAAAAGCGGGCGTACAGCAGGTGCAGCACCGCGTGCTCGATACCGCCGATGTACTGGTCCACCGGGGCCCAATAGTTCACCCGGGCCGGGTCCAGGACGCCTTCGGTGTAGTCGGCGCAGGCGTAGCGCAGGAAGTACCAGGAGGACTCCACGAAGGTGTCCATGGTGTCCACTTCCCGGCGGGCCGGGCCACCGCAGGTGGGACATTTTGCTTCATAAAATGATGGTAGCTGGGCCAGAGGGGAGCCGCCTTCCCCGGTAATGGCAACATCTAGGGGCAGAACCACCGGAAGGTCTTGGGCCGGGACCGGCGCCAGGCCGCAGGCCTCGCAGTAAATCATGGGGATGGGCGCACCCCAGTAGCGCTGCCGGGAGATGAGCCAGTCCCGCAGGCGAAAATGCACCGCTACCTTACCCTGGCCCTTTTCTTCCAGAAAACCGGCGATGGCCTCTTTGGCCGCGGCGCTGGCCATGCCGGTGAACTGGCCCGAGTCGACCAGGACGCCTTCGTCTTCGTAGGCCGCCGTGAGGCTGTCGGCCTTAAGCTCCTGGCCGGGGGGCTGAATCACCACCCGGATGGGCAAATCATACTTCCTGGCGAACTCGAAATCGCGCTGGTCGTGGGCCGGGACCGCCATCACCGCGCCGGTGCCGTACTCCATGAGCACGAAATTAGCCACGTAAATGGGCATCTGCCGCCCGGTGACCGGGTTGACGCAAAAGCTGCCGGTAAACACCCCTTCTTTGGTGACCTCCTCCAGGGCGCCCCGGCTGCGGTTCTGGGCCCGCCAGTACTCGACGAAGTTTCCCACCGCCTCTTCCTGGCCGGTGCCTTGGGCCAGAGACAAGGCCAGGGGGTGCTCCGGGGCCAGGCTCATAAAGGTGGCGCCGAACAGGGTGTCGGCCCGGGTGGTGAACACCGTCAGGGGATCATTGCTCTTCTCCAGGGGAAAATAGATCTCCGCCCCGGGGGATTTGCCGATCCAGTGGCGCTGCATGGTAAGGACCCGCTCCGGCCAGTGGGTCAGCTGGTCCAGGTCGCGCAAAAGTTCCTCGGCGTAGGCGGTGATCTTGAAGAACCACTGGTTCAGCTCTTTTAGGTGCACCGGGGAATCGCAGCGCCAGCACAGGCCCTCTTCCACCTGTTCGTTGGCCAGCACCGTGGCGCACTTCGGGCACCAGTTGACCGGGGCCTCCTTCTTGTACGCCAACCCCCGGCGGAACATCTCGATGAAGACCAGTTGCTCCCAGCGGTAGTAGTCCGGATCGCAGGTGGCCAGCTCCCGGCGCCAGTCGTAGCTGTAGCCCAATTCCTTCAACTGGCGGCGCATGTAGGCGATATTGTCATAAGTCCAGGCGGCGGGATGGAGCCCCCGGGCCATGGCGGCATTCTCCGCCGGCAGCCCGAAGGCGTCCCAGCCCATGGGATGGAGCACGTTGAAGCCCCGCATCCGCTTGTACCGGGCCACCACGTCCCCGATGGTATAGTTGCGTACGTGGCCCATATGGATGCGCCCGGAGGGATACGGGAACATCTCCAGCACGTAGTACTTGGGCCGGGCCGGATCTTCTTGGGCATTAAACAGCCCCCGCTCTTCCCAGATCTTCTGCCACTTGGCCTCCAGGGGGCGGGGTTCGTAACGAGGGGGCATGCAGCACTCCTGATCGCAAGTTCCTTAAAAACTAAAATTTATCACAGAAAGCTGGCCTCAGGTCAATTAATTATGACGAAAAGTCGTGAGAGGCGGGGCGGGAGGCGGCCTGGTGCAGGAGACCGGAACCGGAACCCTCACCTGCTCTTGCCATTACCTACACTTTCAGACAGATAGATCTTCAGCCCCTATACTTTCCCCGTTTACCCCCAAGCTTTCGCCGATTAACCGCCCAGATTCCTGGCACAGATCGTGCTCTTTACTCAGGGCAAAATAGGAAGCATCTGGTCCAGATGATCGCAGCCCGATGGCTGGTGAGCAGGGCTTCTGATGTCCGTCTCAGCAGGTGCATTTGGACAATCCGGTTAACCAGAAAGAATGAGGGAAGGAGCCAGCTATGAAAAAAATGCTGATCATCATTGGCACGGTATTGTTGGTGCTGGGTTTCAATTACGCCGCATCGGCCTGGGTTTACGTTCCCGATCAAGGCGATACCGGCTGGCAAACCTATAATTATACCGTCGGGTCTGGAGGGTTTGCCGGCAGCGTCGGGTTTGTGGTGAGCAATGTCATTGATAATTATGCCTACTCTGAATTGCTCCTTGATAACCTCAGCCTGGGGGGCGAGGGCGCCAACCAGGGATTTGAACTGGGAAACCTCACGGGATTCAATTTGTTATCCGATACAATGGGCACCAGTTTTGCCAACGTCAGTAACTCGGTAACGGGGTACAGTTACACTACGTATACGCCCACAGAGGGTTATTTCTTTGCCGATCTCCAGAGTTTATATAACGGAGTTGTTACCTCCCAGTTCACCAATGCCACCGGGCAGGCCGGCACCATTGGGTCGATTCTGGAAACCGCGTTAATCCTGACCCCCGGAACGACGTTTTCCTTTGATTGGGCCTTCCTGGGAGGTGATTATAGTCCCTGGAATGATTTCGCCCTGTTTTACCTGAAAGACCAAAACGGCAACATTGTGTTCTCTGAGGGCCTCGCCCAGATAGGTTCCGCCCCGGCGGTCCCGCTCCCGTCGACCCTCCTGCTGCTGGGCAGCGGCCTTTGCGGTCTGCTGGGTTTAGGTCGGAGGGTCAAGAGGCGGGTTGGATAGACGATTGCGGCTTGAGCCGGAGCAGGGGAGGCTTATCCTGATCATGCCGGCGAAAGCATGACCGGCGGTGCGGACCCGGGAGCCAGCCCATTGGCTGACAGCAGGAGAGACTTAGGCTGGGTAATCCCGGGGAGGGCTGGCTACAGATCAGTCTCTCCGGCATCATCACCGGCCTGGCTGTCCATGGCTTCTTCCACCACCTGGTCCACCTCCCCGGGGAAGTCTTCCCCCATCTCCCGGCCCATCCTTTTGAGCACTTTGGCGACGCTTTTGGGGTCGTTTTCATCCAACCCGGACCAGGCGGAGGGGTCGGCCAGGCGTTCCAGGCGGGTTTCTTCCGAGAGTCGCACATGCACCCGGGAGAGGACTCGTTCCAGGGAGTGGCTACCGCACTGTTTGCACACCGGGACAAAGGGGTCTTTCAGGTTCAATAGGAGGAAACTGGAAACTCGGCGACATTCCTGGCAGCGATATTCATAAATCGGCATGCTGTTTCTCCTGGTGCCGCGCAAAGTTGCCGGCATACTTTCCTGCCATGTGTTTCACCGGGGTCTAATTGCGTACCTTGACCTTCATTTTTTCCAGACGGGCCACCTGGGTCTGAACTTCGCGGTAATGGGAGTCACCGGGGGATAAGTTCTTTAAAGCTTTTTGAAAATGAAACATGGCGGTGGGCAGGGCCTTCACCTTGAGACTATGAAACCCTAAATAATAGTGAGCCAGGCCCATCTGCCCCTTCTCGCCATAAAGCGTCCCCAGGTTATAGTAGACTTCGCTAAAGGCGGGATTGAGTTTGTGTACCTTTTCAAACAGGGGTAAGGCCTGATCACGCTTTTTGTTTTCTTGATAAATTCGCCCCAGGTAGTACAAAATCACGTCGTCCTGGGGATAACGCTGGGAAAGCTCATTCAATTTTTGCAAAGCCTCGGGATACTGATTACGGTTAAAATAAAAAATGGCTAAATCCCGTTTAATCAGCCGGTTATCCGGGGCAAGCCGCAGGGCTTGCTGGAACGCAGCCAGAGCTTCAGTGTGTTGTTCTAATTTGGACAGAGCCAGGGCTCGACCGTATTGGAACGCGGGATTATGCCTCTCCCGCAACCCCTCCTGGGTCATCCGCCGCAAGAGTTGATTCGGATTGCCGCAAATCGACTCCAACTTGATGGTGAAGTATTCGAAATCAGGGTTGTTCCTCTCCGGTGGCAGTTCCTTCTGGTGTACAGCCAATTGGTGCGAAAGTTCCACGATCCGGTTATCCACATCCGGGTGGGTGCTGAGGTAGATGGGAACCTTGCCTCCTTCCAGCCACCGCTGTTTATTCATTTTGCTGAATATAGTCACCATATCGCGAGGATTATAACCCGCTTTAAGCATCCATTTAAACCCCAGGGAGTCGGCCTCTTCTTCGAAATCCCGGCTGTATTTCAGCATGGCGCTTTCCCCGGCGGCCATGGAACCCATCAACAGCGGCTGGGCCAGGGCCCCGCCCAGGAAAACCGACGCCAGCGCCCCAATTAAACTAGCGGCTGTGACCATCCGAGATTTTTTCATCGTCTTGGACATATGCCGGGCATAGATGTGGGAAATTTCGTGGGCTAAGACAGCCGCCACTTCTCCTTCCCGCTCGGCCATGCGAATCATGCCGGTGTGGAGGAAAATATAACCCCCGGGCACCGCAAAAGCATTCATCGAAGGGTCGATCACGATGAAAAACTTATAGTGGAACGGCTGGGGGCCGATTTGGGCCGATAGTTTCTGGCCTAGTTGATTAAAATATGAGGTGACAAAGGGGTCTTCCACCAGGGGATAATATTGCTGCAGTTCCAGGAGAAACTCTTCCCCGATCTGGCGTTCCTTCTCAATGCTCAATTCCCCGCTCAAGGTGTCCAAAAAGGCCCAACCGGGCCGGACAGGCCCAAAGAGCAGACTTGAGGCCAGAAGAACAATGGCTACCAGCCTCCAGGGAGAACATTTATTCATGATGGGGTTACTCGGGTGGCGTATCGCCGCCGGATCGGGACTCCTGAGAAGGGGTGGACGTAGTTTCCATGTTGCTATCGATGTCTATCTGGGTCTTGGGGACTTCAGACCATAAGTCTTCCAGGTTATAAAATTCGCGCCGCGGCTGCAGGAAGATATGGACCACCACGGTATTGTAATCCATCAACACCCACTGTCCTTCTTCTCGACCCTCAACCCCCAGAGGCTTAACGCCGGCCTGGGCCAGGGCTTCCTCCACATGTTGGGCCAGGGCCAGCACGTGACGCTGGGACCCGCCGGAGCAAAGGACGAAAAAGTCCGCAAACGAACAAAACTTCGTGACTTCCATTAGCACCGGTTCTATGCCCTTGTGGGCAATAATGGTCTTGACCGACAAATCTGCCAGTGCTGCCGGGCTGAGAGAGGGTAAAGTTGCCGCCGTGCGTTCCTCCTTAAAGATAAAGTTTATGGGTAATTATATATTCTCGAACGGCCTCCGGCAAGAGGAAGCGAATCGAACGCCCGTGGCGAACCATTCCCCGGATGCCGGTACCCGAGATGTCCATCAGAGTAGTTGCCTGCCATAGCACTTTATGCCCGGACGGATGCTGAAAGCCTGTCTCCCCCTCGAGAGGCCGAAATCGGGGATGTACTTCCCTGAGAAGCACCTCTCCCAGCCGCTGGCGGTTATACCCGGGCCGGTCCAAAATCACGAAGTGGCTCAAGGTGAAAAGATCCTGATAATCCTTCCAGGTGGCGATTTCCAAAATGGCATCCAGACCTAAAATAAAATACAGTTCCCAGGTAGGCCCCACCTCCTGGCTGATTTGCCGCAAGGTTTCGATGGAGTATGATCTTCCGGGGCGCTGCCCTTCCAGGTCGGATACCGACATCACCGGGTGGTCCCCCACTGCCAGCCGGCTCATTTCCAGGCGCACCTCAAAAGGGGTAATTCCCGGGGCAGTCTTGTGGGGCGGCTGGCCCGCCGGAATAAACCAGAGGCGAGTCAGGCCCAGGGCCTGGCACACCTCTTCCGCCGACCGGAGGTGGCCGTAGTGCATGGGGTTGAAGGTACCGCCGAAAAGCCCCAGACGCCGGGGAGCCTCAGGTTCTGATTTGCCCGTTGCCATAGACGATAAACTTGGTAGTGGTCAGCTCTTCCAGCCCCATGGGACCGAAGGCGTGCAGTTTGGAGGTGTTGATGCCGATTTCCGCCCCTAATCCGAGTTCACCCCCGTCATTGAAGCGGGTGGAGGCGTTGACCAGGACCACGGATGAGTCCACCGCCTGCAAAAAACGTTGGGCCCGGGCATAATCCCGGGTGATGATGGCCTCGGTGTGGTTGGAACTATACCGGGCGATGTGCTCCAGGGCCGCATTTAGATCGGGCACCACCTTTACCGCCAAAATCAGGTCCAGAAATTCCGCCCCCCAATCTTCCGCCTGGGCCGGGCTCACCAAAGGATCAATCTCCCGGGTGCGGGGACAACCCCGCAATTCCACCTGGGCCTTTTGGTACCGGGCGATCATCCGGGGCAGAAACCCCGGCGCCGCCGCTTCGTGGACCAGCATGGTCTCCATGGCGTTGCACACCCCTGGCCGCTGCACCTTGGCGTTGAAGCAGATCTCTTCCGCCATATCCGGGTCGGCGGACTCATCCACGAAGATATGGCACACTCCCTTGTAATGCTTTAACACCGGGATGCGGGAGTGCTCCGACACAAATCGGATCAGCCCTTCGCCGCCCCGGGGGATAATCAGGTCCACCAGTTCGTCCTGCTTGAGCAACTCCAGGGTGGCTTCCCGCGCCACGCTGGGGATAACCTGCACCGCGGCCTGGGGAACTCCGGCCTCGGCCAGGGCCTCCTGCATGAGCTGGGCCAGGGCCAGGTTGGAGTTAAGGGCCTCCTTCCCTCCCTTGAGGATCACGGTGTTCCCACTTTTCAGACAAAGGGCCGCGGCATCCACCGTGACATTGGGACGGGACTCATAAATAAAGCCGATAACCCCTAATGGAATGCGCTGTTTCCCCACTTTCAGACCGTTAGGCCGCACCCACATGCCGGTGACGGCCCCCACCGGGTCAGGCAAGGTCGCGACTTCATGGAGCCCCTTGATCATGGAGGCGATCACCTTATCGGAGAGCGTCAGCCGGTCAATGAAGGCCGCGGGGTGTCCCTGGGCCTGGGCTGCCTCCACATCCTGGCGGTTGGCCGCCTGAATCTGGGCCTGGCGCTCCTCAATAAGTTCCGCCACCCGGAGGATGATCCGGTCTTTAACTTCCCGGGACAGCGTGCCCAAATGCCGGGCCGCGCCTTTGGCTTCCCGGGCCATACGCTGAACCAATTCTGGAATATTCATCAGTCCACTCCGTCTAATCTATTAACCTGATTATAAAATATCATACTCAGGCCGGATTAAATACCCAGCAATTTAATTCCTGAATGAATTTTATTCGGGCGACCCGGGGTTCCTTCAGATAACGCTCTTGAAGCCGGACGCCCCCCTTAGTCTTTGGCTTTCCCGGGGCGGCAAGGAGAACCATGACCGGAGAGGAGCTCTGAAACGGTGACCAGCCGGTAGCCGGCGGTTTTTAAGGTCGGCAGGATAATGCTCAGGGCCTCCACCGTGGGATGGCGGTCCGCCCGGGCATTTTCGTCACTGTCATGGAAGATAATGATGGAGCCATTCCGGACCCGGCTCAGGACGTTCTTGATGATGGCCGGGGCGGCCAGCCCGCGCCAGTCGCCGGAATCGATGCTCCACATTACCAGGCGCCGATGGGTGTGGGCCAGGTAGGTCTTCAAGCGTTCGTCATAAGCGCTGTAAGGCGGCCGGAACAATCTTTCCGATTGGGGGCAGCCCAGAAGGTCCAGATCTACGGCGGTGCGTTCCAGTTCCTGTTCCCGGGAGGGCTGCGCAATTTCGGTAAAACGGGGATGGCTGAAGCTGTGGTTCCCCACTTCGTGCCCGGCCTTAATCAGCGCCTGCACCAATCCGGGATACTGCTCCACCCGGTGCCCCATGACAAAAAAGGTGCCATGGGCCTGGTACTTCTTGAACAGGGCCATAATATGGGGGGTGTAGGCCGGAGAGGGACCATCGTCAAAGGTCAGGGCCACGGCTTTCTGATTGGTCGGCCCGGCCCAAACGTCCACCGGTTCGGCCCCCCAAGCCGGTCCGGGTGGGGCAGCGGATAGGAAACACCCCAGGAACGTCAGGATGACCCAGAAATGAAGCCGATTGGATCGCAGCATCCGGTCATTATCCTCGTGGCGCTTGAAAATTTAAACGGTTCCGCCCCAGGAGCGCCAGAATATGGTTCGGCGTCGCATGGTCATCCGGCGCGTCAGGCGGGGGCACAATATCGAATAAACTACAACCCTCGGCACGGTTCAGACGATGGTTATTCCCCGGGGGCTGTGGGTCAGCCATTCCACCCCGGTGGGGGTGATGCGGCCGGTATCCTCCTGCCCGATCATGCCGATCTCTGGCAGGAAAAATTTGGGTTCAAAGGCCAGCACCATGTCGGCCTCCAGAGGGTATGGGAACCGGGCGGTGATGAAGGGGAATTCATCCAACTCCAGGCCCACCCCGTGGGCCAGGAAACTGACCCGGTCATTGCTCAACCCCATAAAGAAGTCCGCCAAGCCCCGAGTCCGGACGGCATCCCCAAGCAGGTGGTAAATCTCCCCTGGACTGGCCCCGGGCCTGGCTAACGCGGTAAAGAGCCGATAGAGCTCCTCCACTGCTTCCCAAGTCTCCCAGACCTGCGACGGCAGGGACCCCAACGCATACATCCGGGTCATGTCCACTATGTAGCCGTTGACGCAGGCGGCCAGATCGATGCTGATGGGCTCGTTGGGGGCCAGTTTTTTCAGGGACGCCCCTTGGGGGAAGGCGGCGCTGAACCCCGGGCCGCCGCTGGGGGTATCGGTATAGGCCGCCAGCAATCCCGAGACGCCGGAAAGGACGTGGCCATAATAGACCTCCAGGTCCCAGTTGCGCACCCGCACTAAACCCTGGTGGCCCAAAAGCCGCAAGCGGTATTCCAAGGCCGCCGACACCTCTAGTTCGGAAAGGCCCGGCTGCAGAAACGCCGGCACCTGCGCATGGACCTCATCCAGGATGGCCGCGGCCCGGTGGAATTGGGTTATCTCATATGGGCTCTTGACCATGCGTTGGATTCGGATTAAAGGCGAAAGGTCAACAATGGGCTGTCCGGGAAAGAGCTGCTCCTGTATGCGCCTGAACCAGGCGGCGGGAATGACATCCAGCTCCATCGCCACGGCGCCCTGCGGGTCCAGTCCCGCCTGGCCGAGGATTTGGGGAAGTTCCTTCAAATCCCGGTACCGGACCCGGGGCCAGGGGCCCGGAGTCGAGTGGTCTTGATGGTGGGGGCGTCGTACCAAAAGTGATGGCTGCCCCTGGGGGGCCACCGCCAGGAACCCGTCCACCAGCGTCCCGGCATAGTAGAACAGGTCGGCGGGTTGGCGGATCAGGGCCAGGCCGATGCCGGCCGGTGCCAGGGCTTTTTGCAAGGCTTGGACTCGTACAGTGAGCTCAGTGGACGGCACCGGCTCCATCAGGCCTCCTCCTGGTATAGGAAAATCTCAAGGGCTAAAGGCCCCTGAGCGCCTAACACCAGTACTTTTTCGATGTCCGCAGTCCGGCTGGGCCCGGTAAGCCAGCTCACCAGACCCGGCCCCCGGTCTCGGACATATTTGAGGGCCTGGGCCAGACTCAGGCGGGAACTATTCCGGGGCAGCAGGACGATCTGTTTTTCGGCCCGAAAGGCCAGGACGGCCCCGGGTCCGGCACCGGAATCCACCAGGACACTCCCGGTTTCCGGAATGGCTCCCAAACCCACCGTTACCACGGTGCCGGCCATGGGGGCCCAATCGGCCCGGGCCATACGAGGCCTAATCCCCAGCTTTTCGAGCTCGCCGGCCACCGGGCGCAGCCAGGGATGATTTTCCAGCCACAAGGGTTCTGCTTCCGTAGCCAACCGCCGGGCCAAGTCGGCCGGACCCTGAACCTCTGAGAGTGAACTGCCGGCTTCCCGCAGCCGTTCCGCCAGCAGGGCGGTGAGGGAGTCGGGGTTTTGGTTATCTTTGGCCGTCAATCTGCCAGTTTCAGTTAAGTCAGGGGCGAGGGACCGGGGCGCCTGGCAAGGCGGAAGTGGGGACCTTCCCTGATCGGCGTTGCCCAGGAGGGCTCCACGCTCGCGGACCCGTTGTCGCTTATGAAAACTCTCCGGGGATAGGGTTGGAAGCCGGGGAAGGCCCCAACCCCGGCGGGCTGCGAAGCCGGCCAACCCTCGCGCCGCGGGCTCCAGACCCCGATACCAGCGAGGCTGGCTAAGTACCGCCCCCGCCGCGGTCGTCAAGGCCCGGAGCGGCCGAAAGCGGCGGCTGTCCCGGCGCAGTCCCCGGATCTTATCCGCCAGCCGGATGCCAACCGGACAGATTTCCTGACAGGCCCCGCATTGGGTGCAGAGATCGCAAATATCCCCCACCGGGGCCAGGTAAGGGGCCAGCAGGATGCCGATGGCCCCGGGATAGACCCGGCCGTACAGATGAGCCGCGCCCACCTGAAAAATCGGACAGACATTGAGGCAGGCCCCGCAGCGGAGACAGTACAGGGCCTCGGCCAACTCCGGGTCCGCGGCCAGGCGGCGCCGGCCGTTGTCCAGGAGCACCAGGTAAAAGATTTGGTCCCCCTGGGCCTGGATTTTGAGCCCCTGGATAAAGTGAACCAGGGCCGTGAGGCGTTGGCCGGTGGCGCTGGCGGGCAATAGGCGCAGCATGACTTCGAGGTCGGTGAGCCGGGGAATGACTTTTTCTATACCCATCAAGGCCAGGTGAACTTTGGGGAGCGTGGCGGTGAAGCGCAGGTTGCTTTCATTTTCCAGGAGGACCAGGGTGCCCTCCGGGGTCGCGAAGTTGACCCCGGTGATGCCCATCTGGGCCTCAAAAAAATGCGGCTTGATATAGGCTGTCGCCAAACGGGCCAGGGCCTCGGGTTCCGCCGGGGACCGGAGTCCCAGGTGGGCCGCAAACAGGTCGGCAATCTGGTGGCGATTCAGGTGAAGGGCCGGAGCGGTGAGATGGGCCGGGGGGTGGCCGGCCAGTTGGACAATAAACTCCCCCAGGTCCGTCTCCATAACCTGAAGGCCTGCAGCGGTCAGGGCCGGATTGAGGCCGATTTCCTCGGTGGTCATGGACTTGGCCTTGACCACCGTCTTGACCCCGTGTTCCCGGGCCACGTCGAGGATAAGCCGGCGGGCCTGGGCGGCGTCCCGGGCCCGGAGCACCCGGCCGCCCCAGGCGGTTACGGCCCGCTCCAAATCATCCAGGAGTTCATCCAGCCGGGATATAGCCTCGGTTTTGGCTCCCCGGGCCTGATGGCGCCAGGCTTCCCAGAGGGGATAGCCGGTCAGCAGCCGGTCCCGGGCGGCCAGGGCGCGATGCGCCGCAGGCCGGACCGCCGGAGAATTACCTAACTCACCGGGGAAAATTTTTGGTTCATGCTGATTATTTAAATCCAACGCTTTTATGATGACCGGTCAAGACTATTTTGGGTTGCGGGCACATTGTTCAAAGGTTGACGTCCATTCCGGAAAATGCAGATCTTCCGGGGTTTCCATGGTAATGCGGAGAAATTCGTTGACCTGTTCTTCGATCCAGGGATGTTGCCCCAGATCATCTATGGTTT
>Ga0351885_10395_pt1 | contig 13483 bp, 13 predicted proteins | sample TotcelFGM3001L13_FD_206771 | JGI IMG/M metagenome (GOLD analysis project Ga0351885, IMG submission 206771) | Enriched cells from coal bed in the Powder River Basin, Montana, United States - Total cells FGM rep3 HSBNCT.FGM.300.1.L13 ... | reverse complement strand
CCAAATGCTGCTGCTCTTTGGCATCATCATCAAAAATTCCATTCTGCTCATCGATTTTTATCAGGAGTTTCGAAAAACAACCGATTCACCATTTGAAGCTGCCCTGGAAAGTGTACGGGTCCGCTTCCGCCCTGTATTCATGACCGCCTTTGGCACGATCGCCGGCATGATTCCCATCGCATTTGAATGGGCAGTTGGACTGGAAAGACTGTCGCCACTGGCGGATGTGGCCATCGGCGGGCTTTTGATTGGAACCATTCTCACCCTGATTTACATACCCATGTTTGCGTACAGTGTGGAAAAAAGGAGGCAGACGGCATGATACGTGTTAAAAAAATGGACAGGTTAAGAAATGTTGTGGTGATGCTCATGATGACCCTGATGGGGATTGCCTTTCAGTTGGGATCGGTCAACCGGGTTTTGGGTGATGATGCGGTCAAGGGGCCATCGGCTTATCTGCCGGAAAGCCTGTATGAATTTTCGGGGGTGATGGAAGGAGATTCCGTTTTTCATGATTTTGTCATCCAGAACCGAGGAGACGCACCGCTGGTGATTGTCAAGGTACGGGCCGGTTGAGGGTGTACCGCTGTCTCGAGTTCGGGACAAATTCCGCCCGGTGGAGAAGGAAAAATCACGCTGACCTTCAATACCGAAGGCTATGGTGGTAAAAAGACACGGGAAAGCGCGACGATCGAAACCAATGATCCGGCCAATAAGGCCCTGACCATTTCATTGGCCGGAACCGTGGACCAATTCGTTCAGATCCAGCCCAATCGGCTGACCCTGATCGGTCCGGCCGGAACCCTGGTCAAGGAACAGACAACCATCACACCGTTGCCCAAATATCCCTTCAGGATTTTGTCCTATCGGACCCAACGAGACGGGAACATCCGTGCCAAACTGGAGTCGGATCCGTCCGGAGCATTCCATACGCTTAGGGTTGAAAATATCGTGATGGAAAAAGGCCGGTTTGTCGATGTGGTTCTTCTGAAAACGGACAGCACCATCAAGCCGGAGATTCGAATACCGGTTTACGGCATTCTCCGGTGAATGATAGGCGTTGACTGAGAAAGGGGCAAAGTGGCAAAGGCACAAAGTAAAAAAAATGCCTTTTCCCTGTTCTCTTTGTGCCTACTGCCTTTGTGGCTTGCTCTATATCGAAAGGTTGAATCGACATGACCGCGATCCACTCCCCGATAGAACATCATGAGAATCACATGAAATCGACCGCCGTGACATTCCCGACGGCAATTTTTCAATTCGTTATCATTCTGCTGGCAGCGGGAATTATGGCCGTTTCGGTCAATCATTTCCGTACACCATCACTGCCGCTAATCGGCAACTGGTCCATCGAATCCCGGCTGACCAGCCCATCCGGCCGTCAGTTGGCCATTTCCCTGGCTGAGGCCAAAGCCCTGCATCAGTCACAGGGTGCCGTGTTTCTGGACGCGAGGCCCGTGGATGATTACCATAAAGGCCATATTCAGGGCGCCAAAAGCCTTCCGTGGGCAGAGGCCGAACAAAAGGTGATGGATGTCGTGGGCGATCTCCCGGATGACACCCGTTTTATTGCTTACTGTGACGGCGATACCTGTAATCTCAGCAAAGATCTGGCCCTGTTTCTGGAAAGCCTGGGATATACCCATGCGGTTGTGCTGGTGAATGGCTGGACAGTGTGGCAGACGGCGGGGTTGCCGGTTGAGGCTGATGGGTGAAAACAGAAGATCGGAAGTTAAGAAATTGAGAAGGTGGGAAGCGTTGAAGAACGACCAGTGAGCTGAAAATGATGGATAAAGAGGTTGACATCGATCGATGAACCATAGCGACACGATTCATACAGGCTGCGACTGCACCGACCCAAAAGCAGAAAGCCGGATAACAGCCATTACCGGCCACACCCATCCGGATGGTCATCCCCAGGAATGTACCCATCAGCATCATCACATTTCGGAAGACTCGACCGGTTTCAGGCTGCTGGTTACGCTGGCCCTGAATTTCATCATTCCGACCGTGCAGATCATCGGCGGGATCGCGGCCCACAGCATGGCCTTGATTTCCGACGCCACGCACAATTTCAGCGATTTCACCGCGATTCTGATTTCCTACATTGCGCTTCGAATCGGAAAAAAAGGCGCGTCCCTTCAAAACACCTTTGGATACCGGCGGGCCGAAATTCTGGCCGCACTACTCAATGTGGCCATCCTTTTCGGGGCGTCTGCCATCATTGTCTATGAAGCCATTTTGCGGCTGAAATCCCCCCAAGTGGTTTCCGGCGGTCTGGTCATGGTCATCGCGGCTGTCGGCGTGATTGGAAACGGCTTCTCGGCATGGCTGCTTCATCGGGATGCCAAGGACAGCGTGAATGTCCGGGGCGCCTTTCTGCACATGATGGGCGACATGCTGACATCCGTTGCGGTGCTCATCAATGGTCTGATTCTGATTTATCTGCCCTGGAACTGGCTTGACCCGCTGCTGTCACTTCTGATTGTGGCCTTTATTCTGAAGAACTGCTGGGCCATTCTGAAAGAATCTACCGCCATTCTGATGAATGCCACGCCGGAGAATCTCGATATCCGGAAAATTCAGGACATGCTGCTCAGCCATTCCGAAGTCATCGGCACCCATTATCTGCATGCCTGGCGAATGGGATCGACCGGTGTGGCCTTTTCCGCGCATGTGGTGGTGCCGGATCAGCCCATCAGTCAGATTCAGGGACTTCAGAACCGGATTCAGGATGAGCTTCTGCATCGATTTGAAATTGACCACCCGGTTCTCCAGTTTGAAACCGAATGTTGCGGGAACGGGACCCTGTTCTGTGAATATTCCTGTGCGCCTCAAAAGCCGTCTTTGGAAACAGGCCATCAACATCCCATCACAGCCCATGTGACTCAAAAATGGTTACAGGCTGCGGCAGTTACCGCCCGGCTGATACTGGCCGGTGTATTCATTTACGCCGCTTATGACAAGATTCTGCACCCTGCTGCCTTTGCAGAAGCCGTGTATAACTATCAGATTCTTCCCGATAGCTTTGTCAATATCACCGCGCTGGTTTTGCCCTGGCTGGAGCTGGTACTGGGATTTCTGCTTCTGGCAGGCATCTGGATACCCGGGGCCGTTATCTGGGTGAATCTTTTGATGGTGACGTTTTTAAGTGCAATGGCCTTTAACCTGGCCAGAGGTCTGGATATTCACTGCGGCTGCTTTTCCACTGAATCCACCGGAGGCAAGATATCCGGATGGGAGATACTGCGGGATTCATCGTTTCTGATACTGACCGTTTATCTCCTGTGGTATTATTTCCGACTAAAACACATGGGAAAGCGACGTGAAACCTTGATATAGATTTTCAGATAATGATTTCGGGAAGGCAGCAGGGAGGGAATAGGCCTTTTTTGGCCATCCCCGACCGATCACCCAAAATCTTTATCTTGAAAGCGATAATTTGTTTCCGAATTTCAGGACCCGGAAGACATGCCTGTAGGAAAATATCTCAGCAATTCATTATGACAGAAACTGATAGCTGATCGAGTTTTGATTTCCGTCATTCCTGCGAAAGCAGGAATCCAGAAACAGATAAACCGTCAGCCGTAAGCATCGTAGCCAATGGTTCCGGATTCCGGGTCAGGCCCGGAATGACGACAATGCTATTTTTAATCACGGTGTTAATTTACACCCAGTTGAATATCAAAATTAGAATTGCTGAAAATATCTGCTTGACCCGAAGATGAATTATCACATAAGTTAGCGTTATATAGACTTTCAGAAAAATAATTTCACTGCGTTACCGGTCGGGGATGGCCTATCCCCGACCGGTAACGCACCCAAAATCCTGATCTTGAAGGCGATAGATGACTTCTTTTCGGATTCATTTTGATTTATCTCAATTTCTTGTTAATCCAGTACGTTAGAACACACGCTATCATCTTTTCCCGTTTTTCAGGAGACAGATCATGAAACAGATGGGAGACATGCTGCTTCGCAAAGAACCGTTTTCAGAAATTGTCATGGGCAACACGGCTCTGGTTCGGGCCATGGTGGAGGCCGGAACCCGGGTGGTCGCCTCGTATCCCGGTTCCCCGACTCCGGAAATCGCTGAAGCCATTGCCAGTATTCCTGCAGACCGGCGCCCGTTTTATTTTGAATTTTCAACCAATGAAAAGGTGGCGACCGAAGTGGCGTATGGTGCAGCGGTCAACGGCCATCTGTCCACGGTCTTTTTCAAGAGTGTGGGGTTGAATGTTGCGTCCGACACCTTTGTTCAGCTCGGCCTGATGAATATCATCGGCGGTATGATCATTGTTCTGGGTGATGATCCCGGTGCCAATTCATCCCAGAACGAACAGGACAATCGCCATTATGCCCGACTGAGCTATATACCGGTTCTGGAGCCGGCATCGCCTGATGAAGTATATGATTACTATAAAAAAGCAGCCATCCTTTCCGCGAGCAAAGGCATGCCGGTCATTCTGCGCCTGACCACCCATGTCTGCCACGCCAAGCAGCGGGTGTCCTTTGGCGCCTGGACACCCGTGGAGCTGGACCGAACGTCCCGCTTTGACCCGGCCAACGGTCCCTATATTCCGATTGCCGCAGATGTATTTCCCATGAAGCGGCGGGCACTTCAACGAATATCCGAAGTCAGGTCATGGTCAGACGGATCTGACCTTCATACGCATATTCATTATGAGCATACCGGTCACGGTATCATCACCGCCGGTTTGCCATTTTTATCCCTGATGGATGCCATCGAAACCACGCCGGAAAAACCGGATATTCTGAAACTGGGTATGGTCTATCCGCTTCCCGAAAAGCTGATCGCGGATTTTTTACGGTCGCATTCCCAGATAAAAATTTTGGAAGAACTGGATGATATTCTGGAAAAAGAGATCAAGGCTCTGGCCCATGATGCGCAGATACCGGTCCGAATCATTGGTAAATGCGATGCAGAAGACTGGATTGGTGAATACACGCCGGAAAGAGTCTATGACATGCTTGCCAAAACCTGGCCGGAACTGTTTCCGGCAAAGCCGGCTGCCCAGCCGGCTTCTTCAGTCCTGCCACCGCGACCGCCCCAGATGTGTCCGGGTTGCGGTCATCGCAGTGCCTTTTATGCCATTCAAAAAGCGCTTGACCCGGCCGATATCACGGTTGCGGATATCGGCTGTCATACACTTGGATTCCTGCCACCCTATCGGATCGGTCAACTGTTGATGTGCATGGGCGCATCCCCAGGCATGGCCGCCGGCCTGTCCCTGTTTAACGACAACCGGAACGTCATCTGTTTTCTGGGAGATTCCACGTTTTTTCATGCAGGCATTCCCGGAATCATCAACGCGCTGTTCAACCGTCACAATATCACGCTTGTTCTCATGGAAAACGGCACCACGGCCATGACCGGACACCAGGATCACGCAGGGTCGGGAAAAAATTTCAACGAGGTGGTTGACCGTATTCCGATTCGTCGGGTTCTGGAAGGTCTGGGTGTCAACCACATCTTTGAAATCGATACCTACAAACAGGCCGGACTGACCGATCTGGTCCGGCAGGCCATCGCTGTTCATGAATTGTCCGTTGTCATTGCCAGACATCCCTGCATGTTGAAGTTCAACCGGGAACAGCGTAAAAAACCGGGATATATACCCCGGAAAGTCAGCATCGATCAGAACCTGTGCCAACGGATTCATGACTGTGTCGAACGGTTCGGATGTCCCACTTTTACCCGGGATTCGAACGGTCGGGTGGATATCAACGCGGATCTGTGCATCGGAGATGGCAGTTGCATCCAGACCTGCCCGGTAGAGGCCATTCAAAAACCGGTCGAATATAGACCTGCAGAAAAATAATTTCGCTGCGTTATCGGTCGGGGATGGCCGCAAAAAGGTTTATCCCCTCCCTGCTGCCTTGCGAAATGAATTTTCTGAAGGTCTATAACGGCTCATCACGCAACGCTTCCGACTCACAACGGATTAAAATGAGGTTCTCATGACATTTAATATCTACATGACGGGTGTCGGTGGTCAGGGCATCGGCATGCTGAGTGAAGTCCTGCTTCGGGCCGCGGATTATGCCGGACATGACGTCAAGGCAGTGGATACACATGGACTGGCGCAACGGGGCGGCATGGTCGTGTCACATCTTCGCATGGGGAAACGGATCTACGCGCCGTTGATTCCCAAAGGCGAAGCGGATCTGGCTGTCAGTCTGGAACGTCACGAGGCGTTTCGGGGCATGATTCACATGCTCAAACCAGGCGGCGTCCTGATATATTACGACGCAGTCTGGCAGCCGCTTTCGGTTCGTCTGGGACAGACAAAAACAGTCACGGAATCCGATATTCGAACGTATGCGGATGAGAAGGGAATTCGAATCATTCCCGTATTCAAGCCGGATCTGTCAGATGCCCGCATGCAGAATATCGTGACGCTGGCCCACATTCATCGCAATCAACTGATTCCGGAAATAACGGCAGCGCACTACCTGCAGGCAATGACCGATTTAATGACCGAGCGCATGCTTGAAAAAAACCGGCGGATATTCGATGAGGCGTGAGCACCCACAGCAGATTTCACCTGGATTACCGTGACCCAGTCTGAAGGTGCCATGGATTTGAGAGCATTCACCCGATCATTCACGACCGGCAGGATGGGATGGAAGACTCTGGCGGTCATCCTGCCGTTTCTGCTGATCATCACCCTGGTCGTTTATTTCAAAATACCCATTCTCATCGGCCTGGCCGACTTTCTGATCATCGATCAACCGGTGCAAACGGCTGATGCCATCGTGATATTAAATGGCGAGGTGGAAACCCGCCCGTTTTATGCGGCTGAACTGTATGGGCGAAAAATGGCTCCCGTCGTTCTGATCGCCCAAACCGAATCCAGCCCGGCGGAGCAACTCGGACTTCTTCCCAACACCACGGATGTGGCAATTGACATCATGAAAAAACAGGGGGTTCCGGCGGAGAACATCATTCGGATCGCGCCGCCGGGCGGTGTCACCAGCACCCATGACGAGACCCTGGCGCTGCGCCACTACATCGACGCACAGTCCATTCGACAGATTGTTGTGGTCACTTCCGCCTTTCATACCCGGCGAGCCCAATGGACGTTCAACAGAATGAGTTCGGGTTTTCCGGTTGCCATTCGTATGGCACCGTCCCCGCACTGGGGATTTGACCGGACCAACTGGTGGCGTTGCGAAGATGGTCTGATTTCCCTTTGCAACGAATATATCAAGCTGCTGTATTATCTGACCGTTTATTGATACCAGCGCCAACGTCACCTGTGCAGGCAATCCGCCGGACCTGTCGCCCATGCAAGGATTAGAGGCGGCCATGATAGGCCAGTGAAAAAACTGAAATGAAAAGACAACCGCCGGACCAAAGAGTCCAGTGACCGGAACGCGCCCACCCAAGCGCCGGGTTACGACACCCTCTGATTAAGATCAAGCGTACATCAATTTTCCTCGGGGGCTCGGAATGGGCCTTCCGAGCTCATCGGCCGTCTCGATCCACTCGGCAATGATTATTTCAGCATTGGAGACTGCTTCCTGATACGTTCGACCATCCGCCATACAACCCGGAAGTTCCGGAACCTCCACAATGTTTCCATGGTCTTCACGGTTCAAAACAGTGTCATAAAGGCCGATGTTGTCCTCGCCCTCGTGCTTGTTGATCCCTGTCTCAGGCTGGCGTCTTCGTAGCGCTTGAACTTGTAGACGGCATCGTTCATCAGGGCGCTGTTGAAGACGCCCAGCGGCAAAGGTTTTCCCGAAGCGCATCTTCGCGTTCCACAGGAAGTACGGCGGCCTGCCGGGGCGCAAGGTCGGGTACTGCTGCGCTACGCGGGATTGCGCGTCCACCGTGGTGTAACCGATCTTGAGTAACCCTTCATACTGCGGGTTCGTGTCCTCGTAGGCGTAAATCGTGGGACGTGATTCCGGACGCTGCGGGAAGAACTCTTTACTCATCTCCGTTTCCTTTCAGCCGCTTCCCGGGCTTTCCCGGCGGAAGAAAATTCTCCCCGGTCACCACGCTTTTTCCCGTCTTCTGTTTTCGCTCCGGCCATGCTGCTGCCAGTATTCGCGGGCGCGATTCAATGAACGGGCCGGATCGCTCATGTCCTGAATCCGTTCGTAACCCACCCTGGCCAGCCAAAGCTTGATCGGTTCCGCTTTGGGACTGGGAACCGACTGGATAATGCGCAGAAGTGTTTCCGGATCAGCCACATCGGTGAGATAAGACTTCCCGTCGGCCGCCGGGAGTTTCAGTCGGTGACAATTTGTCACCGACTGACTGCCCTCTTTCTGGAGCCGCTCTTTCAGCTTGTTCCAATACTTTCTCGGGTATTTAGGGGACGCCCTTCATTTATTCGCATTTAATATATCCTTTACGCTCAGGCATTGATCACGGGCAATTTTCTCGCCTTTGTTGACGACTGAACTGGCAGTCGACAGGGCGATCTTCAAATGCTTTGCGACTTCCGTCATGGTCATTCCCAATTCTCGTACGGCCCAGTAGCAGACAAGCGCTCTTGCCTTGACGATCGTCCGTTCCTTGGAAGGACCGATGATCCGGTCCACGAACTCACCATCCCCTAACATCCGTTCATCGCTCTTCTGAAACAGGCCGGCTTTGCGCATCAATCGAACAGCCGACCAGCCACCGGCACTGCGGATCAATCCGCCGCCCACAAGATCCGGCTGTGTTCCAAGTGCAATTCCTTTCATGAGAAAAGCACGGTACCGTCTCCGTGCCACACTTTTTTCCTCTCCGAACAGGGCAAGCACTTCATCCATCGCCTGCCAGTCATTTGATCTTTTTCCCATCAGGTAACTGTGCCCGGAAAATGGATATCGATCCAATTCGGAGACATCCGGCACTATCGTTGCCCGTAAGGGATTCAGGTGAATGTATCGAACCAATTCTTTTAAGTAGACGTCTTCCTGGCAGAGAATCGATTTATAGCGGTTTTGAAACAGATGGCCGCTTCGATGATACCGCCGGTTGAAACTTGTTGCATATCCCGTCAGTAGACGGCCCATGACAGTCGCAACCGGGAAGCTGCCGGTTTTAAGCAACAGATGAAAATGGTTGGGAATAAGCGCCCAAGCGAAACATCGGGTTTTTGTTTCGATCAGGATTTTACCAAGTCGCGTTAAAAAATCATTCCGGTCCTTGTCATCCCGAAAGAGGATACCGCGTTCTATACCTCTGACAATGATGTGGTGCACCGCTCCCGGCGCGTCTATTCTGGCTTTTCTCGGCATGAAAGTTTGATAACATACCTTTGATTTTATGAAATTTGGATATATGGAGGGCGTCCCCAACTGGCCACGAAGGAAGCGCCATGACCTTTGGTTCGAAGCCAAAACCGGGTAATGGTTTGAAACGATTTTAAACGGCTTCGGTCTGATTGACTGTCCAACCAAATGATGATACTAAAAGCATGTGCCATAACGGCGTGGCGCATCTTCAGATAAACGGAAAACGTGACTCATGCATGATGGCATTGCCGATAAAATAGGGAAAGCGTCTTCATGAAAGGAATCATTTTTACAGAGTTTATTGAGATGGTTGAAAGAACCTATGGGTTTGAAATGACGGACCGGATCATTATCGGAGTTGATCCTCCCTCCAAAGGGATTTACACTGCGGTTGGCCAATATCGGGATGATGAACTATATTCACTGATCGATAAACTGGCGGAACTGACCCATTCGAATGTGCCTGATTTGATCCGCTCTTTTGGTATGGCACTTTTTCCCGGCCTGAAACGGCTTCATCCGGAATTTGTAGATGCCATGTCCAATGTGTTTGACCTGCTGGAAAACATCAACGATCATATTCATTATGAAGTCAAAAAACTGTATCCGGATGCGCAGTTACCCCGGGTGGACTGCGATCGGGAAGGAAATGAGCGGATGACAGTCCGCTATCATTCCCATCGTCCGCTGGGGGATTTGGCAGAAGGATTGATACGGGCCGTGATCCATCATTTTCAGGAATCCATCGAGGTGGACCGGCAGGATCAGGATTCTGTCGGAAGCCATGTCAATTTTTATCTGAGGCGATTCCAATGACAGAACCGGATTGTATTCCAAAGCATTATCTGGATCGCGAAAGAGAAGCCAGAAAACAGGCCGAATTCCTGCTGGAAAGCAAAAGCCGTGAACTTTATGAGGCCAATCAGGAGCTCATGAATCTTGCGGCTGGTTTGGAACACCGGGTCAGGGAGCGTACCAGAGAATTGCAGTCTGCCCGGGATGAGGCCATTCAGGCAAACAGCACCAAAAGTGTGTTTCTGGCCAACGTCAGTCATGAACTCAGAACGCCGCTAAATGCCATCATTGGAATGGCAGAATTGATGACGGGTGATAATCTGACAGAGCGCCAGCAGGAATGTGCTGATATCATCCGAACATCTGCGGAAGTTCTTCTGGAAAGAATCAATGAATTGCTGGATTTGACAAAAATTGAAGCCGGGCAGCTCGAGCTGGAATCCATTCCGTTTGATCCGGTAGAATTACTGGATCAGATCGTGACCATGCTTGCTGAAAAGGCACAGAACAAAGATCTGGATATCTTGCAATATGTTCATCCTTCGGTTCCATCACGTCTCATAGGTGATCCGGGAAGAATCCGGCAGATTTTCACAAACCTGATTAACAACGCCATCAAATTCACGGACACAGGAGCCGTTTCTGTCACAATTCCTTCGCTCGATTCATCATCAAATGGTCTGTTTCTACATGGTATGGTTCTGGATACGGGTATCGGCATTGCCAAGGATCAGCAGAAGATCATTTTTGACCCATTCCGTCAGGCAGATTCTTCCATTGCACGCATTTATGGTGGAACCGGTCTGGGGCTGTCCATTACCAGACGACTGATCCAAGCCATGCAGGGAAAAATAACTGTAGACAGTGAACCGGGAAAAGGAACGGCTTTCCATTTTTGTATGCGTGTCGAACCGGCGGATACCGTGACGGCCAATCTGGTCCCAGATCCCCTGATGGCGGGTCATATTGCCTGGATATTGACCAGTCGAAAATGGGGAGGACAAAATATCGCGCTGATGCTGAAGGATTTTGGCATCCGCGCTGTGGTGGTGCACGCGATCAACCAACTGAATGATACCATCCAAATCAACGCTGCTGTGGCCCGGCCTGACTGGATATTGATGGATTGTGGCTTTTATGATCATTTATTTTCCGGTATTCTGGATATGGTATCAGACGCATCATCAGTGCCGCCGTCCATTTTTCTCCTTTGTCCCATTTCCAGTACACATTCTCAATGCCCTCTGGTGGGAAAAACAATTGCCGGGCTCATTCGAAAGCCGGTAACCCATCAACGGCTTCAACAGAGTTTGATGCGCCGACTGGATTCCGGAGATGGGATTCATGGTCCGAAATCCCCTGTCAATGCCCCTGACCGAATCGTGCCAGGCGCACGAGCAGTACCGGAAAAACGTCAATCTGTTTCCATTCTGGTGGTGGATGACAACCGGATCAACCGGCTGGTCTTGTCCCGCCAGGTGGAAAACCTGGGCATTTCCGCCAAAATGGTGGATTGTGGCCGTGCTGCGATTGAATCCGTCCAGCGAAATTTTTTCCCCCTGATCCTGATGGATGTGGAGATGCCGGAAATGGATGGACTGGAAACCACCCGCCGGATTCGAAGTGCAGAACCCCCAACGATTCATCATATAATCATCGCCATGACAGCGCATGCCATGTCAGAACACAAAACAAACTGCATCGAGGCGGGTATGGATGATTTCCTGAGCAAACCGGTAAAGCTGGAAATTTTAAAAGCCATGTTGAAGAAATGGCTGCCAGAATGGAACCCGGAGTTGGGGAAACAATAGAAATTTAGGGGACATCCTCTGTTTCTTGAAAAACAGATGTGCACAGGTGGTTCGTTACCACCGGTACGCGTTTCTTTTCCATTGGCTCCTGACCCTCTGTTTTTTGCCTGTGCAGATGGTGAATCAGCACTTCGCCCCGGGAATTGAAGCGGACCGGAATCCCGGATGTTCCGATACCCGAATGGGTGATTCCGATCATGTTCCGGTATTGCCATTGTTTCCGATAATATTTTCTTCCCCGATTCAGATGAACCAGGACAGCCCTTCCTCCGGGCAGGCAGATTTGACCGGCATGGGTATGGCCGCACAGATACAGATCCACCCCCATCTCGGCGGCGGCATCATACAGCTCGGGTGAATGGATCAGTGCAATGGAAAAGTCCTGATCAGCATGTTCCAATGCGTACAGGGCCTGATCCGTGTAATAATAATGCACATCATCAGTGCCGACAATCCGTATCCGGTCGTTCCCGCGGCAAACCATGCAGGTTTCATTGACCAGCATCGTGATCCCGATCCGCTCCATGGGATTGAGCATGAGACATCCATCGTGATTTCCCAGAATACCAATGAATCCGTTCCGGCTCGATATATGCCGGATCAGGTGTTCCATACCCCGAATGACATGTTTGTGGGCGCCATGCAGTCTGGTTCGGTAGTCCCCGGTCAGCACACACAAATCAAAGGTCCTGTCATCCAGAAGGCCCAGAATCCGGTCTTCCAGACCTTTCATTCCGTCCAGGTGCAGGTCCGAGAGATGAAGGATACTGAATCCATCGAACGCCGGCGGCAGATTGGAGAAATACAGATGATTCTCCCGAAGCACGATGTTTTCCGCATTGCGAACACCTTTTGCGTACTGTTTTGTCAGATGCAATAGCATCTCAAAGCTTTTTATCATCACAAGGAGTTCAACCCAGTGGTGACGCCCCCGGTTTCCGTATCGTCCGGTTTTCAGGTTTTCCATTTCCATGTGAAACCGGTTATTTGCCCAGAGTTGTCTGCGGTTGATAGATTCCTGTTCCGGGAACAGCGAACCGGAAGGCAGGGCATCGTTGTATCGAATGATCCGGGTTTCCGGATTGGGGGATGAGTTGTCCATATGGGTACCGTGATCTTGTGGTTTTAATTATTTCCATAAGCCTGACATGACAAACCACCTGAAAATACTTGATCGAATGTGCATACTACATCTTTGAACTTTGTGTCAAAATTTCAGTTTGACACTTCAGTGGGACTGCGGGACGCTCTCACTATTTGAACTTGATTTCATTGCCTGCTTTTGATATTCGGAACGCATGCCACGACAATCACGAATCGATGCACCCGGCGCCCTTCACCATGTGATTGGAAGAGGGATCAACCGCCAGAAGATATTCCTGGATGATGATGACAGAAGGAATTTTCTGGATCGTCTGGCTCCCCTTTTAACAGATTCCGGAATCCGGTGCCTGGCATGGGCGATGCTGGATAACCACTTTCACCTATTGCTAAGAACCGGAATCGTATCTGTTTCGACGCTGATGAGAAGGCTTCTGACCGGTTATGCGGTATCCCATAACCGGCGCCATAACCGATCCGGCCATCTTTTCCAGAACCGGTACAAATCCATA
>Ga0351885_10393_pt1 | contig 13509 bp, 12 predicted proteins | sample TotcelFGM3001L13_FD_206771 | JGI IMG/M metagenome (GOLD analysis project Ga0351885, IMG submission 206771) | Enriched cells from coal bed in the Powder River Basin, Montana, United States - Total cells FGM rep3 HSBNCT.FGM.300.1.L13 ... | reverse complement strand
TGCCCCAGGCGGCCGAGGCCTTACGGGCCACCGGTGTGGCCCTGGTGGTGGAGGGCTATCTCGACCTCATCGCCCTCCAGGTGCACGGCATCGGCAATGTTGTGGCCACCCTGGGCACGGCCCTGACCCGGGAGCAGGTGCGGCTGCTCAAGGCCGTGGCGGATAAGGTGGTCCTGGTCTATGACGGCGACGCGGCCGGGGCCAAGGCCATGAAGCGGGCCTTCCCGCTCTTCGCCCAGGAAAATCTGGCAGTAAGGGCCTTGCCGCTCCCAGCGGGGCTGGACCCGGACAGCTACGCCCAGGCCCACGGGGCGGAGATGTTCCGGTCGGCCTGGGATAAGGCCCAGCCCTGGTTCAGCTACCTGTTGGAAGACCTCATCACCACCCACGGCCTGGATATTGAAGGCCGGGTGCGGATCCTGGAAGAACTCCGGCCCTTTGTTCAAGCCCTGACGGACCCGGTGGAGCAGGATTTGTGGCTCAGGGCCACCAGCGAGCGGCTGGGGGTGGATGCGGCGGCGCTGCGCAAAAGCCTCACCTCCCTGGCCCCGATCTCGGCCGCCCGGCTGGACCCGGCGCGGAACATTGTCGTCGACCAGGAGAGAAAATTGTTGCGGTGGGTCCTGGCCCACTCGGAAGCCCTGTCCCTGGAGGAGTTGGAAGAGTGGACCGAGGAGTTCAGGAACCCTGAGTTAAAAGGGCTTCTGGAGCTGATCATCACCAGCTATCGCGATCACGGCCGCATGGATCATGGCCTCCTGGTACAGCAGGCGGCAGGAGAAACCCAAAGGCAGCACATCTGTGCCCTGACTTTAGAGGAGGACGAATCAGAAGGCCCGGCGGGGGATTTCCGGGCCGGCGACTGGCGCCGAGATCTTAAGGTAAAGCACCTTAAGAAGGCCCGGGCTAGGCTGAAAGCAAGGCTGAAAAACGCTTCAGATGGCGAAGAGGTGCCTTTGCAGGTTCAGTGGCGGGAAATCGATCAGCAACTGAAAGACCTATCGGCTTTATAGCAAAAAGGAGAGAATGGATGAATAAGGGAATGGGAATGGACGGCTTTCAGGGTATCATGCCAATGGGGGATGATGAACACTTGATCACCGTGGATGACCTGAACGACTCCCTATCTCCCGAGAGCCTCTTGAGCACGCAGATGAAGGACATCATGATCTTCGACGACCTGGAATTACCCCCTCCCCAGGCCACCAGCCTGGATCTGCCCCCGCATCCGGGGATGCATGAAGGTGAAGGCGATTTGGGTCTGGAACCGGATGCCGCCGCCAAATTTGACGATCCGGTGCGGCTCTACCTCAAGGAAATGGGGAGCGTCTCCTTGCTCACCCGGGAAGGTGAAGTGGAGATCGCCAAGCGCATTGAAGAGGGGGAACGAGAGGTGCTCCACACCCTGCTGGAGATGCCCCTTACCTTTAAAGAGATCATGGAGTTGGTGAACCGGCTGGAGCAGGAAAAACTGTCACCGCAGAACATCCTGGATGATTTCGGTGAAGATGATCCTGCCCTGGACCTGCCCACCCAAAAATCCCGAATCCTGAAACTGATCCAAAAATTTCGCTCTCAGGAAGAAAAAATCCGGCAGGTGATGAAAGAAGTGGTGGCCCTGCCCCGCAAAGACGATGCCCGTCTCCAACTGGAACAGAAGATTGCCGGACACCGCCAGCGCATGGTGGAACATTTCAAAAATCTCCGGATGGAGCGCCACTACCTGGAAAACATTATCGAGCGGCTGCGCCAATTCGGCTATGTCATCCGGGATTGTCAGCACAAGCTGGAAAAAAGTCTCGGGGCCGCGGGCCTGTCGGCCACCCGGTATCGCCACCTGCGCCGGGAGTTGAAAAATGGCGGGCCGCCGCCGGAGTTGCCCCGGACCCTGACTCCCGAGCGTCTGACGGAGTTGGAGCAGGTCTGGACCCATTGCCGGCGGCAACTGCGCCGGATCGAGACCGTAACGGGAATGCCGGCCAGCCGTCTGCTGACCACCCTGGTAAAGGCCGAGAAGGGGGAGTACCAGGCCCAAAAGGCCAAGCGGGAACTGGTGGAAGCCAATCTACGCCTGGTGGTAAGCATTGCCAAGAAGTACACCAACCGGGGCTTGCAGTTCCTGGACTTGATCCAGGAAGGCAACATCGGGCTCATGAAGGCCGTGGAGAAATTCGAATACGAGCGGGGCTACAAATTCAGCACGTACGCCACCTGGTGGATCCGCCAGGCCATCACCCGGGCCATCGCCGACCAGGCCCGCACCATTCGCATCCCGGTCCACATGATCGAAACCATCAACAAACTGATCCGCACCTCCCGCTATCTGGTCCAGGAGATTGGCCGGGAACCCACCCCGGAAGAAATCGCCGAAAAGATGGAGTTTCCTTTGGAGAAGGTGCGCAAGGTCCTGAAGATCGCCAAGGAACCCCTGTCTCTGGAAACACCCATCGGCGACGAAGAGGACAGCCACCTGGGAGATTTCATCGAGGACAAAAAAATCTCGACGCCCATCGAGGCGGTGGCCAACCTCAACCTGGCGGACCAGACCCGCAAGATGCTGTCCACCCTGACGCCCCGGGAAGAAAAGGTGCTGCGCAAGCGGTTCGGCATCGGCGAGAAAACCGATCATACCCTGGAGGAAGTGGGCCGGGACTTTGAGGTCACCCGGGAGCGCATCCGTCAGATTGAAGCCAAGGCCCTGCGGAAGCTCCGGCATCCGTCCCGGAGCACCCGGCTGAAAAGTTTTATCGAGACCTGATTTTGGCCCCGGCGGCAGTCTGCTCTTGAACAATTAAGGAGGAGAGTTATAATAACTTATCTTAGGGGGCAGACCGGACCCGATCAGGCCGACCCGAAGGGATGCCCCCCCGATGACTGATAGGCGCGGGCCCATAGCTCAGCGGTTAGAGCAACCGGCTCATAACCGGACGGTCCCTGGTTCAAATCCGGGTGGGCCCACCAGGCATCCGGGAGTAGTAGAAATTTTGCGAGAACGAGATAGAGATTCGATTTTACAGGGGTTTAACCCCGGGGGTGCTCTCTGCGCACCCCCTTTTTATGTTCTATGAGCGCGACGCTGCAAGATATTCTCAATCTACTAGAAAGCCGCTATCCATCGGCGTGGGCCGTGGCCGGGGACCGGACCGGGCTCGAAGTGGGTGACCCGGCGCAGACGGTTACGGCTATCCTGGTGGCCCTGGAGGCTACCCCGGCCGTGGTGGCCGAAGCCGGCCGCCGGGGCGCTCAACTGCTCCTGACTCACCACCCGCTCCTGTACCGGCCCCTGGAAGACTTGCGGGAAGACCGCCCGGCCGGGCGGCTGCTGGCGGCTCTGCTCCGGGCCCGGCTGGCCATGGTTTCCTGCCACACCAACCTGGATATCGCCCCCGGCGGACTCAACGACTACCTGGCCCAAAAACTGGAGCTGACCGGGGTGGAGGTCCTGACCCCCACCACCCGGGATCGCTGGTATAAGTTGGTGGTGTTCGTCCCGGCGGGTTACGAAGACCGGGTGCGCCAGGCCCTGGGGGACGCCGGTCTGGGGGTGATCGGCCGCTATTCCCACTGTTCTTTTGCCTCCCCCGGGCAGGGCACGTATCGTCCCCTGCCTGGGGCGCGGCCCTTCCAGGGCGAGGTCGGCGAGCTTTCCCGGGCCAATGAGTCCCGCCTGGAAATCCTGGCCCCCGAGTCGCTCTTGCCCGCGGCCCTGGCCCGCCTGAAGGAAACCCACCCCTACGAGGAAGTGGCCTACGATCTCTATCCCGTGCAGCATCCCGGCACCCCCTTGGGATTGGGGCGCATCGGCGGCTGGCCCGAATCGCGGCCCTTGGCCCGGGTGATCGCGAACCTGAAAGAGATCTTCGCGGTGGAAACCGTTGAGGTCTGGGGGCGCCCGCCCCAGGAAGTGCAGCGGCTGGCATTGTGCAGCGGCAGCGGCGGCGACCTCTTGGCCGACGCCCTGGCCCGGGGCGCCCAGCTCTATCTGACCGGGGAAGTGCGTCATCACCAGGTCCCGCCGGGACTCCGGGAAGACTTTGCCGTGGCGGCGGTGGGCCATTTTGCCAGTGAAGTAGTGTTTATGGAACCCTGGGCCCGGCAGCTCCGTGAGCTGTTTCAGGAAGCGGGTCTGGGGATCGACGTCATGGTGGCGGCCGACCAGCCCGCCCCATGCTGCTATAGGTGAGACGAATTTATGGTGGTTAACCAAGACTGTAACCCATATTCCCGGTGGCGGCGGCCGCAACGGTCTGCCCGCCGGGGGAATAATGCCCAACCGCGTGACGAAATACGGAGGTTGAACTTTGCTGACGGAGTTAAGTAGACTCATCGATGTACAGGAAATAGACAAGGTGATCCAGGAGGTCACCCAGGAGTTGACCAAGCTCCCGGAAGAGCTCAAGGCCGGCGAGGCCGCCCTGGAAGAGTTGAAGGCCGGTCATGCCGCCCGGCTCCAGGAGTTGGAGGATCTTAAGGCCCAGCGGCGGGACACGGAAACGGAAATGGCGGACATGGAGGAGAGCATCAAAAACAGCCGCCAACGCCTCATGGAGATCAAGAGCAACATCGAATATAAGGCCATGCTCAAGGAGATCGCCTTTAAAGAAGACCAGCGAGACCAGCGGGAGACCCGGCTCCTGCAATTCATGGAGCTCATGGAAACCCAGAACCGCCTCATCGCCGAGCAGCTGCAGCAGATGGAGGAACTGGAGGCGACCCTGATCCAGCAGCGCCAGGAAGTGGCGGTCCAGGTGAAAAAATTACAGCAGGAACTGGCCGAACTGGAGGAAAGGCGCAAAAAAGTCCGCAAAACCGTGCCCGCGCCCCTCATGAAACGCTATGAATTCATTCGCCAGCGCCGCAACAGCTCCGCCATCTGCCCGGTGCACGAGGGCGTCTGCCTGGGCTGCCACATGAACATTCTCCCCCAACAGTTCATCGACCTGCAGAAAGGCCTGGAGATCCTCCAGTGCCCTCACTGTCAGCGTATTCTCTACTGGGCCGATGAAATGGGGGAAGCGGACGCCGCCAACCAGCCGGCCCGTTGAGGCGGCCAGGCTAACCGGTTGGACAAGCGAGCTGCCATCTTCGCGGCGCTGGCCCAGGGACTGGACCTCCCCGGGGTTCGGGAGCGTTTTGACCTGACCCCTGAGGCCTTGCAGGAGTTGTTCCGCGACGCCGCCGAACTCTATCGGGTGCGTGAGGGGGGCTTCTGGCGCCTCCACTGCGACGGGGCTTCCCGGGGCAATCCCGGGCCCGCCGCCGCCGGGATAGTCCTGCATGACCCCCTGGGGCGCCTCCGGGTCAATACCGGGCGCTACTTGGGAGAAACCACCAATAATGTGGCGGAATATCAGGCCCTGCTCCTGGGTCTGGAAGAGGCCCGGAAGCTGGAAGTGCAGAAACTCCGGATCTTTGCCGATTCCGAACTTATGGTGAAGCAACTCACCGGCCGTTACCGGGTCAAAAGTCCCCACCTCATTCCCTTATGGCAGGCAGCGGTCAACGCCCTGAGACATTTTGAGACCTGGGCCATCGCCCATGTGCCCCGGGAGGAAAACCATCTGGCCGACGAAGCGGCTAACCGGGCCATTGACCAAAAGGCGCCGGTGAGGTAAAATAGTAATCAGGGGTGATGGTTCGCCACACCCTGAAGTTTTTACCCCCACAGGATCGCGAAGCAGGCCAGATGATCGCCGGCCGCCTTTGAGCCGCCGGAGGAAAGTCCGAGCTCCACAGGGCAGGGTGCTGGGTAATCCCCAGCGGGGGCAACCCCAGGGAAAGTGCCTCAGAGACCAGACCGCCGTGGTACGTCCACGGTAAGGGTGAAAGGGTGAGGTAAGAGCTCACCAGCGGCAGTGGCGACATTGCCGGCTTGGAAAACCCCACCTGGAGCAAGACCAAATAGGGGAGCGTTTGAGGGTGGCCCGCCCGAAGCTCCCGGGTAGGTTGCTGGAGGCCCCGGGTAACCGGGGTCATAGAGGAATGATCATCACCGGGGCAACCCGGGACAGAACTCGGCTTACGGCCTGCTTCGCGCCTCCTTTGGGGCCACCGGTCCATACACGCCGGTGGTTTTTTTTCGGACTGAACCCGGCTTCCCGCTTTACATGCAGAGCTCGGCCGCATAAGATGCAAGCATGCGGGCCGGCGGGCGCCAGGGCCAGCCCTGCCATCTCCATTAGAACCGTGGGGCGCCGTCTCGGCCGCCTTCCAGGGATTTTTTTTCCCAGGCCCTCATCCGGCACGAAAGGTGTGCTATCATGTCTAATCAGGTTCTCCCCGTCAGCGAGCCGGCCCCGGCCCCGGAAATTTCCGTGGTCATTCCCGTGTTCAACGAGGAAGAAAATCTCCGGGAGTTGGGGGAGCGCTTGATCCGCACCCTCACCGCCATGGGCCGCCCTTATGAAATCATCTTCGTGGACGACGGCTCCACCGACGGCTCCTGGGAGCTTCTCACCGACCTGAACCGGCAATATCCCCAGAACATTCGCGCCCTGCAATTCCACCGCAACTTCGGCCAGCACCAGGCTATTTTTGCCGGGTTTCAGGCCTCCCGGGGGCAGGTGATGGTCACCCTGGACGCGGATCTGCAAAATCCCCCCGAGGAGATTCCCCGCCTGGTGGCTAAGCTGGATGAGGGCTTCGATACCGTGGGGGGCTGGCGGGAGAACCGCCAGGACTCCATCTTCCGGCGGCTCCCCTCCCAACTGGTAAACACCGTCATGTCCCGGGTTACCGGGGTCAAACTCCGGGACTACGGCTGCATGCTCCGGGCCTATCGCCGGTCGGTAGTGGACAGCATCAACCAGTGCCAGGAATCCTCCAGTTTTATCCCCGCCCTGGCCAACCTGTTCGCCCAGCGGGTGGCCGAGATTCCCGTCGGCCACGCCGAGCGCGAGCGCGGCAAGTCCAAATACGGCATCATCAAGCTCCTGCGCCTCAACTTCGACCTGATGACCGGGTTTTCCAACCTGCCCATTCACCTGGTGGGGTTCATGGGGGTGGCCATCGCCTGCCTGGGCCTGTTGTTCGGATTCATGTTGCTCCTCCGGCGAATCTTCGTGGGGCCGGAAGTGGAAGGGGTATTCACCCTGTTCGCCATCCTCTTCGTCTTTGTGGGCCTGAACACCCTGGGCCTGGCCCTCATCGGCGAATACGTCGGCCGCATCTACCGGGAGGTGCGCGGCCGCCCCCGCTTCGTCGTCCGCCAGACTTTAGGGCCTGAGTCATAAAGCAACTCTTTCCTTTTCCCTCCGGCAAAATCCGGTATAATGGAAAACGACAAACGGGCCTGTGGGGCGGCCGTCCCTGGCCGCCGCCAAAGCAAGCGCCTGTTGATATTCAGTAGTCCTGGGAAGTAACATGCGCATCATCTTCATGGGTTACCACAATATCGGCTACGCCTGCCTGGAGGCGCTCATCCAGCTCTGCCGGGAGTTGGGCGACGAGATCGTCGCCGTGGTCACCCATGCCGACGACCCTAAGGAAAACATCTGGTTCGCCTCGGTGCGGCAGTTGGCCTTTGAGAACTACCTGCCGGTGTACCAGCCGGCCGACCCCAATGATCCGGCCTTCGTGGCCGCTATGCAGGCTTTGAAACCGGACTTTTTGTTTTCATGCTATTATCGCCACATGCTGAAGCAGCCGGTCCTGGACCTGCCCCGCCTGGGGGCCTTGAATCTCCACGGCAGCCTGCTGCCCCGCTACCGGGGCCGGTGTCCGGTGAATTGGGTCCTGGTCCACGGCGAGGCCGAAACCGGGGTGACCCTTCATTATATGGAAGCCAAGGCCGACCAGGGCGACATCGTGGGTTTTAGGCGAATCCCCATCAGCTTCGAAGACACGGCCATGACCCTGTTCGCCAAAATGACCGCGGCGGCGCCGGAGTTGATGCGGGAAGCTTACCCCTTGCTGCGGGCCGGCGCCGCGCCTCGCCTTTCCCAGGACCGCGCCCGGGCCTCCTATTACGGCGGCCGCACGCCCCAAGACGGCCTCATTGACTGGCGGCATTCGGCCCTTAACACCTATAATCTCGTCCGGGCCGTTACCCACCCCTACCCCGGAGCCTTTACGTTTTTCCAGGGCCGGAAGCTCTTGGTCTGGGCCGGCCAGATCATGGCGGCCCCGGTTACGGAACCGGTTGAGCCCGGCCAAGTAACCGCGGCGGTGCCGGGAGAAGGCTTGCTGGTGGCCACGGGAAGTGGGAGTTTCCTCATTACCCAGGCCCAATGGGAGGGTGAACCGGAATTTTTGGGGCCGGTTATGGCTACCTGGAGACACCTGGTAGGGGAAAAATTAGGTTAAACGGGGAAAAGGGCAAAGGGAAAAAAGGTTTCAGAGCTTTCCCTTTTACCTTCTTAACCTTTTCCCCTGACTAAAAAAAACTGGCAATCTGAATTGAAGATAAAGTTAGGAATCCCATGAAAATCTTGATCTTAGGCGTCAACGGCTTCATCGGCAACGCCCTCACCCGGCGCATCCTCACTACCCGGGACTGGGAGGTCTATGGCATGGACCTCTACTCCAACAAGCTGGAGGAGTCCCTGGGCCATCCCCGGTTCAAGTTCCTGGAAGGCGACATCGCCATCAACAAGGAGTGGATCGAATATCACATCCGGAAATGCGACCTGGTCCTGCCCCTGGTGGCCATCGCCACCCCCATGACCTACGTCAAACAGCCCCTGCGGGTCTTCGAGCTGGATTTTGAGGAAAATCTGCGCGTGGTGCGCCAGTGCGTCAAGTACGGCACCCGCATCATCTTTCCCTCTACCTCCGAAGTCTACGGCATGAGCCCCGATGCGGAGTTTTCCGAGGACGACTCCACCCTGGTGCTGGGGCCCATCCACAAGCAGCGCTGGATTTATAGCTGTTCCAAGCAGCTCCTGGACCGGGTCATCTGGGCTTACGGCCAGGGCGGCCAGTTGCAGTTCTCCATGATCCGCCCCTTCAACTGGATCGGCCCCAAGCTGGACGACCTCTACGCCGCCAAGGAAGGGAGTTCCCGGGTGGTGACCCAGTTCATCCTCAACCTGCTCCAGCGGGAGCCGATAAAACTGGTGGACGGCGGCTACCAGAAGCGGTGCTTCACCTACGTCGAGGACGGCATCGACTGCCTGATGCGGATCATCGAAAACCAAGGCGGCGCCGCCGACAGCCAGATATTCAACATCGGGAACCCCGACAACGAGGCTTCGGTGAAAGAGTTGGCGCATCTCCTCCGAGACCTCTTCAAGGCGCACCCGGACCATAAGAACGACGAGGTCTTCTCCGAGATCGTCGAGACTCCTCACGAGGACTACTACGGCAAAGGTTACCAGGACATTACCAGCCGCAAGCCCTCCATCGCCAAGGCCCGGGCGCTCCTGGGCTGGGAGCCGGTTACCGACTTCAGAACGTCGCTGTCCATCACCCTGGACTCTTTTTTGGCGGAGGCCAAGGCAGGGCAGATGTAGCGTAGGGGCGGGTTTAAAACCCGCCCCTACCGGCGAGAAGCCCGGCAGGAGATAATGTGGCCCCGCGTTTAGCCATCAAAGTCGACGTGGACACCCTGGAGGGTTTTTGTAAAGGGGTGCCAGCTCTCATAAAGGTCCTGGCGGACCATGCGGTCAAGGCCAGCTTCTTCCTGGCCTTAGGCCCCGACCATTCCGGCCGGGCCATTTTCCGGATCTTCCGGCAGCGAGGTTTTTTGGAAAAGATGTGGCGCACCCGGGCTCCGGCCCTTTACGGCTTCAAGACCATGTGCTACGGCACCCTGCTGCCGGGCCCCAAGATCGGCGCCGCCGCTCCGCACCTGGCGCCGCAATTGGCCGCGGCCGGTCACGAAGTGGGACTACATGGCTACGACCACGTGCGCTGGCACGATCACCTCTGGCGCCTGTCCCCGGAAAAAGTGGCCCGGGAGATTGACCGGGCGCAAGCGACCTATACGGCCCTGATGGGAAAACCCGCTTACTCCTTCGCCGCTCCCGGGTGGCAGTGTACTTTGAGCAGCCGCACCGTGCTTTCAGCCCGGAATTTTCTTTACGGCAGCGACACCCGGGGCGCCGTCCCGTATTTCCCCGCCTTCGGGGACACGGTGACCAAGGTATTGGAAATCCCCACCACCCTGCCCACCCTGGATGAACTCCTGGGTTTTCACGGCTGCGGCGCCCAGGATTTTACCAACCTGGTCCTCTCCCGCCTGGAGTCGGGGCTCCCCCAGGTGCTCACCATCCACGCCGAGATGGAAGGCGGCCCCTTCCTGAATGAGTTCGCCCGGTTGCTGGGCCGCTGCCGGGAGCGGCGGGTGGAATTTTTCCGGTTGGAGGACTGGGCCCGGGACCTGCTCCGGGACCCGGACGTATTGCCGGTGTCCCAGGTCAACTCCCAACGTCTGCCCGGGCGGGCCGGTTATGTCTCCTGCCAGGGACCACAAGAGGCGCGTTCCTCATGATTGCCGCCATTATTGCCGCCGCCGGGGTGGGAAAACGCATGGGGCACCATATCCCCAAACCCTACCTGCAACTGGCCGGGAAACCCATTCTGGCCCACACCCTAAAAATCTTCGAGGCCATGCCCGAAATCCGGGAGGTCACGGTCGTGGTCCATCCCGAAGATCTGGACTTATGCCAGGACACGGTCATCGCCCCTTTCCACCTCAAGAAAGTGCTGCGGCTGGTACCCGGGGGCAAAGAACGGCAAGACAGCGTCTACCACGCCCTCAAGGCCTTGAAAAACGAGGATGAACTGGAAATCATCCTGGTGCACGACGGGGTGCGGCCCTTCGTGACCCCGGAACAGATCCGGCGGGTCATCGACGCCGCCAGGAAGCACGGCGGCGCGGTCCTGGGGTCGCCAGCCCAAGACACTCTAAAAAGAGTAAACCCCGAAGGCAGGGTGCTTCAGACCCTGGAGCGCACCGACATCTGGCAGATTCAGACCCCCCAGGCCTTCCAGGCCCCCCTGTTGTGGCGCGCCTTCACCGAGGCCTACAGCCGCAACTTCTACGGCACCGACGAGGCTTCCCTCCTGGAAGAAATCCAACAGCCGGTGATGGTCATTCCCGGGTCGCCTTTTAACCTGAAGATCACCACCCCGGAAGACCTGCTACTGGCCGAGGCCATCTTTGCCCTGCGGCGGAGGAAAAAGCATGCGAGTCGGCCTGGGGTATGACGCCCACCGGTTGGTGGCAGGGCGCCCCCTGATCCTGGGAGGGGTGGAAATCCCGCATGCTCTGGGGCTGCTGGGCCACTCCGACGCCGACGTCCTGGCGCACGCCATCGGCGACGCCCTCCTGGGGGCGGTGGGGGCCGGCGATTTAGGGACGCATTTCCCGGATAAAGACCCAGCCTACAAAGACATTTCCAGCCTGATCCTGCTGCAACGGATCATGGGAATCGTGCGGGACCGGGGTTTTGCCCCCCGGAATGTGGACGCCACGATCGTGGCCCAAGCGCCCCGGTTGGCTCCCCATATCCCCTTGATGCAGGCGAACCTGGCCCCCATCCTGGGCCTGACGCCGGCCGAGGTCAATGTCAAGGCCACCACCACCGAGCATATGGGCTTCGCCGGCCGGGGCGAAGGTATCGCGGCGTATGCGGTGGTGCTGGTTATGAAAACTTGACCTGATTTTAAACCGGGGGGAAACGACGAAAGCGCGGAAGGGATTAAAAAATGGATAACCTGCTTTTTCCTCTTCGCCTTTTACCCTTTTCCCCTTTTCGCCCCAACATGACATCATGGAAAAACGAAACTTAATCCTCCTGCCGTCTCATAATCAATGCCTGGCCTTGATGGAGGTCCACGGCATGCTTCCCAATATCCGGGAGCACAGCTTCCGGGTTATGGAGGTGGCCGGTTTTTTGGGCGAGGCCCTGGCGGAGGCCGGATTTGACCTGCATCTGCCGTTGGTGACGGTGGGCGCCCTCCTCCACGACCTGGGCAAGACTCAATGTCTGGGCACTTGCAACAATCATGCGGAGTTGGGGGCCGGCATCCTGGATTCTTTGGGCTACCCCCACGTAGCCCAGGTGGTCCGCGAGCACGTCTATATCGACGCGACCATCATGGACCCCAGGCCTCTCCGGGAGGCTGAGGTGGTCAATTACGCCGACAAGCGGGTGCTTCACGAAGAGGTGGTGACCCTGGCTGTCCGCTTTGCCGACCTCAAGGTGCGCTACGGGCGCACTCCCGAGGCCCGAGCCCGCATCCAGGCTACGGAAGTTAAGGCCCGGGCCCTGGAGGAGAAACTCTTTGCGCCGTTACAGATCAGTCCCCTGGATTTGCTCCGGGTCAATGGGAAAAGAACCATTGGTGCGCAGTGAGCACCCGACGACAAACTTTTCAGAACAACCTTGGAATGAATCATGTTTTTTGCTGAAGGCTGAAAGCTGACTGCTGATAGCTTCTTTTATCCGGAGGGAATCATGGGAAAATTGCGGCTGGCCCTCATCGCCGGGGGCAAATCCTCGGAGCGGGAAGTCTCGCTGAAAAGCGGCGCCCAGGTCTATCAGGCCCTCAATCAAGACAAATACGACATCCGGCGCTACGATCCCCTGACGGACCTGGAGCGCCTGGTGCGGGACGCCGGAGAACTGGACGCGGCCCTCATCATCATGCATGGCCGGGGCGGGGAAGACGGCTCCATGCAAGGTCTCCTGGACCTCCTGGAGATCCCCTACCAGGGTTCCGGGGTCCTGGCCTCGGCCCTGGCCATGAACAAGGAATTGAGCAAGGCCGTGTATCAACTGGCCGGGCTCCAGGTGCCCGCGGCCCTGGCCTTTCACCGCGACAAGGCCCCCAGTCCCCCGGAAATCGAGGCCAAATTAGGCCTACCGGTGGTGATCAAGCCGGTTAATGAAGGCTCCAGCATCGGGATTTCCAAGGCCCCGAGCTTAAAAGCCCTGGAAACCGGCCTGGCCGCCGCCTTCGCCCTGGATAACCGGGTGCTGGTGGAAGAATTCATCCCGGGCACCGAGATTACCGGCGGCGTGCTGGGCAACGCCAGTTTGCAGGCCCTGCCCCTGGTGGAGATCATTCCCACCGACAAGTATGACTTCTTCGATTACGAGGCCAAGTACAAACCCGGGGCCTCCCATGAAATATGCCCGGCCCGGCTTGACCCGGAGATGACCAAACGCGCCCAGGAATGCGCCCTCATTGCGCATCAGGCGCTAGGCTGCCGGGGCTATTCCCGCACCGACATGATGATCCGGGACCAGAATATCTATGTCCTGGAAACCAATACCATCCCCGGCATGACCGCCACCAGCCTCTTCCCCCAGGGGGCCAAGGCCGCGGGGATAGAGTTCCCGGACCTCCTGGACACCCTGATCACCTTGGCACGGGAAAAAGAATAGTAGCCAGTGGTCAGTAGTCAGTAGTCAGAAAATGCCAGGTGCGCCCTGCGCACCTGGTTTCATTGTAAAATCGAGGCCTCCCCATGCCAGACCGCTGGGCTCCCTTACAACAACTTCTGGAAGCCGGCGTCAGCCAGGGCGTCTTTACCGCCGCGGTGGCCCTGGCGGGGCT
>Ga0351885_10382_pt1 | contig 13543 bp, 12 predicted proteins | sample TotcelFGM3001L13_FD_206771 | JGI IMG/M metagenome (GOLD analysis project Ga0351885, IMG submission 206771) | Enriched cells from coal bed in the Powder River Basin, Montana, United States - Total cells FGM rep3 HSBNCT.FGM.300.1.L13 ... | reverse complement strand
TGTCGGTAAGGCTATCCAGGAGCCGGGCAAAAAGTCTCTCCGGCGGCTTGCGCATCAAACTCCGGGGTGTATGGGAGGAGGTCATATCAATCTCTCGCCCTAAATGTAGTGCCGCCCCGAAGCGGATGCAAGATTATTTTGGCCCGGGTCCCCGCGCCGGCCGTTTTCCTGACCGCATCCAGAGTTATTTATTTAATATCGGAAATATTACGATTTTCTGAAACAGCAAGGTGGCGTTCGCCGGGGACAGTTTTGAGAGGTCTGGGTGGCAACAGCATCTTGGCGGTGCGGGTGCACAGGCTGGAAGCCTGTGCCACCAAAGACGGCGGGCGGGGACGCCCGCCCCACTAGATCTTTTCATTATTTATGTGAGCCAGAGCTTATGGGGGACTACTAAAAGAAATCGGTGAGGTAGGGGTTGTTGGTCTTTTCTTCGCCCAGGGTGGAGGTTGGGGTCTCGCCGTAGTTATGGCCGGGCCAGATGCGGGTCTCGTCCGGCAGAGGCATGATTTTTTCCTCCAGGGAGGCGATGAGTTGGTTCAGGGACCCCCCCGGCAGATCGGTGCGTCCGGCGGCTTCCACAAACAGGGTGTCCCCGGTAAACAGATGACCGGGAAAGGAGAGGCAGATGCCCCCCGGGGAATGGCCCGGGGTATGGAGTACCCGGGCAAAACCGTCGCCCAGGGGAATCCGGTCGCCGTCCTCCACCAGGACATCCGACCGGGTCAGGGGCGGGAAGCCCTCGGCCCGAGCCGCGGCCTGCATGGCCGGGGTTCGGAAAAACTCCCAGTCCAAACGGTGGATGACGATCTGGGCGCCGGTAGCTGCGGCCCACAGCTCGTTCCCGGCGATGTGGTCGGCATGGCCGTGGGTGTTGACGATCCAGCGCAACCGCCAGCCTTCCTGCCGGAGTAGGGCGGACAACTCGGGTGAGTCGCCGCCGGGATCGATGAGCAGGGCTTCGCCCGAGTCCTCACAGACCACCAGATAGGTATTCACCTGGAGGGGGCCGGTCGCGGCCACAATGATCCTGAGACGCACGGGTTTATCCCTTAAGCCGCCGGGGCCGGCAGATCACTTGCTCAACCAACCGAAAACCATCTGCTGGTTGCGCAGGGCGTAAATTTCCGATTTGATGGAGCGCTTGTGGGCCTGTTCAAATTCGGCCTTGGCCTCCCGCTGGTACTTCAGGTAGACATCGGGCTGGGTCGTCTCAAGCTTGACGGCCTTCTGGGTCTTTTCCTCCGCCGACTTGATCAAACGCTCCGCCTGGGCCAATTCATCCGCGGCCAGCTTCTGGTTGATGGCCTCCTGCTGGAGTTCCTGATCCGTCAGGGCCCGGTCCGCCTGCTGGGGTCCGCACTCTTTTTGCAGGATGGTGAACAGGGAATTGGCTTCTTTCGCCTGGGACTTGGCTTCGGCCGTATAGCCCGAGGTCAATTTCTTTTCGGCGTTATCCAGAAGCTTCACAGCCCGCTTGTAAAGGATGGCGTGATCGGGGCCGCACTTGGGCTGGGGTTGCTGGGCCAGGACCGAACCTGAAAACCCCAGTACCAGAAAAGCTCCCAAAACTATCGGCATAAACTGGGATCGAATCATATTGGCGTCCTTTGTCGATGAAGCTGAAAAGTTGCGCTGATGGGCCGCGGCAACCGGGTCGCCGGATGAGGCCGCAAGCCGTTTCATTCTTGGAAAATCTGCCAGCGCCAAACCGGAGCGCCCTGCAGCCCCTGACTCACCTTACTTATCGGCGCTGCTGCCGGTCACCAAACGCAATCTATTCTACCTTGACCTCCTGGCCCTGTAAAGGGGAAAGCCTGACTTCCTTAGGGGCATTGGAGGTGATGGGCGCGGTGGGCAAGGGTCCGGCCCCGGCCTTGGTAATGTCCTGGGCGAGGCCCGATTTGGTCTTGAGGATGGGGGGTACCTTATCCCAATCGATGCGATCGGTAATATTGTAGTATTCGGCCATGTCCTTGACCCATTCCAAGGGTTTCAACTCCCACCCGTAGATATTGGGATTGGCCTCCAGATACACCTGGCCCTGGGGGGTGAGGGCCAGTTTGATGGGCCGGTATATGATCTTCACCGGGGTGCCCACCTTTACCTGGGGGAAGAGCTGCTCGATCTCATTCGGGAGCATGCGGATGCAGCCGTGGGAGACAAAGTAGCCTACACTCCAGGGGCGGTTGGTGGCATGAATAGCCACCCCCGAGGCCGTGGTCAACATAAAGTATTTTCCCAGGGGATTCTTGGGGCCTGGGGGTACCTTCGTGATCACTTCATAACCGCTTTCGTCCATCTCCTCCTGGATGGACGGCGGCACATTCCAGGTGGGGTTCTTGCGCTTGTCGCAGATACTATAAGTCCCCGTAGGCGTGGGCCAACTGGGTTTGCCCACCGCCAAGGCATAGCGCCGCTGATAGGCATCGTTCTGAAAATAGTACAAACGGAGTTCCGGCAGATTGATAACCAGGCCGTTTTGCAGCTCCGTGGGTACGATGTGCCTATTGTTGATCTTGATCACCGCGCCGGGTTTGAGCCTATAGGGCTTTTTCAGGCCATTCTCCCGGACCACCGTCACGAAGCGCACCCCCTGCACCAGGGCCAAGCGATGCAAACTGGTGGCTTTCTCCACTTTAATCTCTTGCTCGCCGCCGGCCACCTGGGTATAGAGGGGCGGGGCCGTATCAGCCGCGGCCAGCTGCACCCCCGCCAGGAGGACCATTAGAATTAACCAGACTCTTAAAATCATCTTAATAGTTAACCTCTGCTTCATAGGGAAAATGATCGGAAGGGTAGCGCCCTTCCTGATTATCCGTGACTATGGCCACCCGCCGGACCAAAAAAGGCGGCGTCGACAGAATCCAGTCGATACGGCTGCCCCGGGGCCGGCCATCGAACCCGTGCTGGGTGGTGGCCTCTTGCCCCGCCTCATGCACCTGCCTCCAGGTATCCTGAAGGGGGCTGCCGGCGCGGATCAATTCCCGGTACACCGGGTCATCCGGCGGCTCGTTAAAATCCCCCGCTATTATCATCGGTCGTTTCAAGGGAAAGAAAAATTCCCGGATCATCCGGGCGCCCTCACGTCTGGCCACCTTCGAGACATGATCCAGATGGGTGTTGATAAAGTAAAAACTGGTTGCCCGGCCCTTTTCCCGAAACCGCCCATAGGTGACCATGCGGGGAAAGGCTGAGCCCCAACTCAGGCTGCGATGCACCTGAGGGGTCTCGGACAGCCAGAACTCATTGCTCTCCTCTACCACAAAGCGGTCCACCCGATAGAAAATGGTGGGATACTGACAGGTCGGGTCCACCCGGCGATGCGCCGTTAATGGCAGGTAACCGGCCAGATGCTCCTCTAAGAAGCGGAGTTGGGGCACGGTGCCTTCCTGGGTTCCCAACAGGTCCGGCAGATGCCTGCCGATGACCTCCACCACCAGGTCCTTCCGAAACTCCCATTCGTTGGGGCCGTCGATGGGCGTAGCAAACCGGAGATTAAACGTCATCAGCCGCATGCCGGCCTCAACCGAACCCCACCCGCAAGGGCTGCGGGAAAAACAGCTCCTGGGAGGTCCGCAAAAAATAGGCGTCGGTCATGGAGGCCAGGAAATCCCGGACGATTTCCGCCGGACGATGCGACTCCCGGTACCCAGGGGCCATGGCGGCCAGAAAATCCACCCAGATCGGCGAATCTTCCCGGCCCGCCTCCGTATCCGCCAAAAACCGCTCAAACAGCCGATGGAACAGGGCCTCGATCTTGGGGGTCTCGGCCTTGATACGGGGGTTGTCGTAAATCCGCCGGTAATTAAACTCCTTGAGCTTTTTTAAGAGCCGCCCGACCTCGGGGCTGTAACCCACATAATTCTTATCATAGCTGTGGGTGATGAGGTCGGCCACCAGGCTGTAGACGATGGCGCCATTGGTCCGGCCCAGTTTTTGGGCGACCGCGGGCGGCAGTTCTTCCCGCCGCAGCAGCTTCAAGGTAATGGCATCTTCCAGGTCCCGGCCGATGTAGCTGATGGTGTCCGCCAGACGGACGACGCAGCCTTCCAGGGTCATGGGCTTCAAGGACGCGGCCGGGTCGGTTAGTTTGGCCTGGATCTCGGACTCCATGGAGGCAAAAGTCTTGTCCCCCTGGGGGGACAGGCGCTCCAGATGGGTCTCGCCGTCGTGGCAAAGGATCCCGTCCAGGACCTGGAGGGACAGATTGAGCCCCCGCCCCTGCTTTTCCAGCCGGTCCAGGAACCAGACTCCCTGGAGGCTGTGGAGAAAAGGGCCGACGCCGTGGGCCTCGCACAGGCCCGAGAGAATGCGCTCGCCGTCGTGGCCGAAAGGGGGGTGCCCGATGTCGTGCCCCAGGGCGATGGCCTCCAGGAGGTCCTCGTTCAGCCGGAGAAATTTACCGATGGTGCGGGCAATCTTGGAAAGAAGCTGGACGTGCAGCACCCGGTGGCTGATTTGCTCGTGGCTGATGAGGTAAAAAACCTGGGTTTTGTCGATGTAACGGGTGTAAGCCCGGGAGTGGAGGATGCGGTCCGCGTCCACCGCGAAGTCCTGGCGGTGGCCCTCGGCGATACGCTCTTCATAACACCGGCGGATGGCGGCCACACTCCTGGTGGCATATAGAGAGAGCCCGGCTTCCTCCTGCTTATCGAGGAATTGCCGTAAATCGGCTAAATTGACCATGCTTACCCACTTCCCCCGGGTAATCATACCACAGCGCCGGTGAACCCTCAAGGGCGTGCTTTCAAGAATCAGCATTGACTTCCGGGTTTTCGGGTATATTCTATATCCATAAACCAGGCTCGGGCGGTAGAAGACCCCTTACCCGGACTCGCCACAACAGGGGCGATTGCGGGAGTAGGCACTTCCTCCAACTCTATTCAACACAAAGGAGAGGAACATGGTCAAGGTCTTGATGGAAAGGACGATCCGAGGGCAGAACGTGGGCCAAATCGTGCGCCTGTTGCGCCAGCTTCGGGTTTTGGCCATGCAGCAGCCCGGCTATATCAGCGGCGAGACCCTGCATGGGGTGGACGACCCCAACTATTACCTGGTCATTAGCACCTGGGAAACTCTGGGCCAGTGGCAGAATTGGTTCAACAACCCGGAGCGCCAGAAACTGAGCGCCGAAATCGACAGCTACCTGGAATCCGCCACCCGCACCCGGGTGATGACCAACTGAAGATAACGGCGCCTGGGACTTTCCCGGCATGATTGCTGGTTCTGTAGCGGACCTATAGCGTTTGCCATAAATTCCTGACTCCCCGGAGGTTCCTAAATCCCCCTCAATCCCCCTTGTTTAAAAGGTGATTTTATCAGCAATTCCTCATAGTTCCCCCATTTATTAAAGGGGGGATAGGGGGGATTTGTGACCTTTGAGCAATCCCTATAAGCCCACACGCGGGTGCGCCCTTAAAAACCTTGAGTTTTTCTTACTTTATAAGCGCATCTGGGATGAATGTTTCGCCCCGATAACTCTAAAAGCTGCGTGTTGTGAGGCCTCCAGGCAATTTCCAAAATTCCCAACCCGATCTTTAACTTTTCCCCGCCGCCGGTCCTCTAAATAATAAATACCGGATAAAAAATCTTAATATGGTGAGGATAGGCGGATGAACCTGAAAAAATGGTGGAGTGTAATGCTGATGGCGGGGCTGTTCGTGGCCCTGAGTGCCCCCAGCGCCCTGGCCTGGACCAATCGGCATTTTGGTGGGCATCAATCCAATTTCCGGGGCCACGTCCCCCAGGGCCGCGCTTACGGCTGGCATGGGCAGCGCCCCGCCTGGAACCACGGCCGCGCTAACGGTTATCAGCACGGCCGCGCTAACGCCTGGCAGCACCGCAACCAGTGGAATCACCGCACCCCCACCGGCCCGCATCATCGGGGTTCTTGGGGACAACAGAGCGGGCAATACCATAACCCCCACAGGCCATACACCAATGCAGCTTACTGTTCCGGACCGCGCCGGTAAGATGGTCTCTCCCGGTGCATCCAGGCGGGTAATTTCTTCCCTATTTCCCCACGCCGGACCCGCCTGGTCCCTTGCCGGCTCAGAGCCTTATAGCGTTTACTAAAAGTTTTTTCCTATAGCGGCATCACGCTAATCCCCCCTAACCCCCCTTTAGAAAATGGGGGAACTATAAGGAATTGCTATTAAAGTCCCCCTTTGAAAAAGGGGGATTTAGGGGGATTTAGGAACCTCCAAGCGGAAAGAATTTATGGCAAATGCTATAAGCTGCGCTGGCCGGCGGCAGGCCGGTAACCCCTCACATCGGTCCGGCCGCCGGCACAACTATCGTAGAATTATAGGTATTTACCTTGCACCGGCAGCCGCGCGGCCTTCTGCCGGTGGGCGGCGACGGCGGGATTAAACCAGAAGATATTCCGGCCTTTGACGGCGGCCGGGTCGGTAGTGACATACCAGCGCCCCTTGCTGAGATGCGCCGCCCGGTAGCCAGCGCCGGTGAGGAATTGCGTCACTGCGCTCTTGCTGGCCCCCGCGGCCCGGAGGTTCTTTTCTTCCATTTCCATCAGCCACAGTGGTGGGGAGTCATTGATGAGCGTTTGCGCCCCCTGAAGCACGGCCAGCTCCGCCCCCTCGGCATCCAGCTTGATGAGATCGGGAGGGGGTAAATGCTCTTCCCGAAGAAAGTGGTCCAGGGCCACCGTCCGGCAGACCTCCTGGCCCGCCTGGACCTGGGCGGCCTGGTAGAGACTGGCGCTGCTGTCGGCAATGTCCCCGGCCAGATGGAGCACCGCTTCGCCCTCCCGGTCGGTGACGGCCAGAGGATAGGCGGTGATATTTCGCCAGGGATTTAAGGCGAGATTCTCGGTCAGCCGGGCATAGGCGTTTTTCCCCGGCTCAAAGGCGATGATCCGGCCGCGGTGGTTGAGGGCCGTGGCCGCCACCAGGGTGAAGTAGCCCACGTTAGCGCCCACATCCCAGAAAACCTCATCCCCCCCAAGAAGCCGCTGCACCAGGTCGGCTTCATACCTCTCGTGGTAATGCCCGTAAAAATACACCTTCAGCTGCTCCGGATCGGCAAGATCGAGCTTCATGCGGAAGCCTTTGTCCAACCGGACCACGGCATAACGGTCCACCGGCGTCAGCCCGGCATGGAGGCGCTCATAGAAATAGGCCTTGCCGTTCCGTAGGGGAAACTTACTGAGATACCAGCGGAAAAGGTTTCTGCCCACCGCGGTGAGCCAGGCATCCGGCATAGGGTTCCTTTTTTAGTGGGGGGTATGGGTTCTTCAGCTTTCAGAAAAATATAACTTACCGATAATCTTGTAACATCAGCTTCAAAAAGTTCAAAAAGTTTAAAGTTCAAGGTTCAAAGTTCAATGTTCAAAGTCACGAGCAAGGGCAGGCATGAACTTTTCATAATTTATGGGTGGTCCGAAGGTCCGTGAATGACTGTCCTGAAAAGTTTTTTGTAGGGTGCGTCCTACGCACCATCAGTCCAGTTGAGCGGCGGGCGGGGACGCCCGCCCTACCTGACTTTTCATGCTTTATGAGTGGACCGAAGGGCCATGAGCATCTGTTCCGGAAAGTTCTTGGTGGCACCGGGATTTTGCCGGCATGGCGCACAGGCTGGAAAGCCTGTGCCACCAAAGCTATTTTAACGGTTTATGGGTGAGCCGAAGGTTCATGTTTAACCGTTCACCGCTCTCTGCTCACAGCTTACCGCTCCCTGCTCACTTACCCAACGGCAGTTGCCGGTGGCCCAGGCAGGGCAGTTCCCGGCGCAGGCGCTGGAGCCGCTCGTAGTCCAGCCGGGCCAGAATCAGGCCTTCGCCGTCCGGGGCCTGGGCCAGGATCAGCCCCCAGGGGTCAATAATGAGGGAGCGGCCGTAGGTGCGGCGGCCCGGCGCGTGTTGCCCGCATTGGGCCGGCGCCACCACATAGGCTAAATTCTCGATAGCCCGGGCCCGGAGCAACACTTCCCAATGATCCCGGCCGGTGTTAACCGTAAAGGCCGCGGGCAGCAGCAGGAGGTTGGCCCCCTGGTTGACCTGGGCCCGGAAGAGTTCGGGGAAGCGGAGGTCGTAACAGATGGATAGCCCGGCAGTAAAGGATTCTCCCGGCAGCGCCGCGGTCACCACGGCATCCCCCGGGTGGGTGTACTCCGACTCCCGGACGGGCGGGGCGCCGGGCAGGTCCACGTCGAACAGGTGCAGCTTGCGGTAGCTGGCCAGGATCTGGCCCCGGGGACCCAGAAGCAGGCTGGTGTTGTAGGGCCGGGCCTTTTCCGGCGTGCGTTCAGGGAAAGAACCCAGGAGGAGAAAGATGCCCAGCCTCCCGGCCAACTCCCGGAAGCGGGTCACCAGGGGGCCGTCCACGGGCTGGGCCGCGGCGGCGGTGTCGGCAGGAATCCCCAAACAGGCAAAATGCTCCGGCAGGGCCACCAGCCGGGCGCCCCGGGCGGCGGCGGCCTCAACCAGGGCCTGAGCCCGGGTCAGATTGGCCTCCAGGTCCGGGGTGGAATTCAGTTGTATCGCCGCGACCCACATAGGCAGTGCACAGTAGGGCGGGCGTCCCCGTCCGCTACTCAACTGGATTGATGGTGCGTAGGACGCACCCTACGAAAGACTTATCAGGTCAGGAAGCAGTAAGTATATTGCCCGAAATTCCAGATTCATTATGGTTACTGACCGCTACCCCCTCCCTGCGAAATAATAGAGAATTTCCCGCCAAAGGTCTACCGATAAAGTAACGTGGGGTCCGGCCACTCCATCAAAGCGGCCGCTTCGGCAGGGCCCCAGGCGCCGGCGGGATAAGACCGCACCATGGACGGCGGCGGGTCCAGGGCCGGGGCGTAGAGGCGCCAGGCCCACTCCACTTCGTCGGCCCGGACAAACAGGGTCTGATCGCCGGCCATGATGTCCAGGAGCAGGGTGTCATAGGCTTCGGGCAACGGCGCAAAACCTTCGGCGTAGCGATACCTGAGGCGTTGGGTCTTGAGCTGGAGCGGCTCCCCCGGGGCCTTGACTTCGAAATGGAGATCGAAGCCTTCGTCGGGCTGCACCGTAAATACCAGGACATTGGGGCTGCACGTGCCGGCACAGTGGGACTCGAAGACCCGCACCGGCGGGCAGCGGAAGGTCACGGCGATCTGGGTGAACCGCCTGGGCAGGCGTTTGCCGGTTACCAGATAAAAGGGCACTCCCTGCCAGCGCCAGTTTTCAATACTGAGCTTCATGGCCACAAACGTTTCAGTAGGGGAGTCGGGGGCGACCCCCGGCTCTTCCCGGTAGCCCGGCGCCGCCTGGGCGTTGACCACGCCCCGGGTATACTGGCCGTAGATCACGTGTTCCGGCCTGACCGGCGGGATCGCCCGCAGGACCTTGGCCTTTTCGGTGCGGATACTCTCGGCGTCGAAGGCCACCGGCACCTCCATGGCGGTGAGGGTAAGCAGCTGGGTGAGGTGGTTCTGGACCATATCCCGGAGGGCCCCGGCCTGGTCGTAGTACCCTGCCCGGCCCCCGACCCCCCCGGCTTACGCCACGGTGATCTGGACGCTTTTCACCAGATTCCGGTGCCACAGGGGCTCGAAAATGGCGTTGGCGAACCGGAAGATCAAGAGATTCCGAACCGTTTCCTTGCCCAGGTAATGGTCGATGCGATAGATCTGGGATTCGTCGAAATACCGGTGGATCTGCTCATTGAGAGCGGTGGCCGAGTCCAGGTCTTTGCCGAATGGTTTTTCCACCACCAACCTGGTCCAACCCTGCGTTTGGTTGAGACCGACCTGGCCCAGACCACCGATAGCCCCCATATAGGCCGCGGGCGGCAAGGCCAGGTAAAACACCCGGTTGCCGGGCAGGTGATGTTCCTGCTCCAGGGTCCGGATACGGGCAGCCAGGGCCTGAAAGTCCTCAGGCGTCCCCGCTCCCAGGCTTTGAAAGTACAGGCAGTCGCGGCACCATAAGCCGGCGGCATCCGGCCCCACGCCCTCAGCCTCCAGGGCTTCGGCGGTCAGGGTTCGAAAGCCCTCGTCCGTCAGTCCCGCCTGCCGGGACACCCCCAGGATGATGAGGGGGGCGGGCACGGCCCCGCCGGTCCGGAGGCGATAGATGGCCGGGAGAAGTTTGCGCCGCATCAGGTCGCTGGTGGCGCCCAGCACCACCAACAGGTGCGGATCAACGTGATGGTTGGTCATGGTGGTCATATTCCTTCACCTGCCGTTCCGATTTACGCCTCTCTTAACATAAGGAATCTCAGGCCCATCTGCAAGGCGCGATTACGCTCCGGCCATCGACACGATGGCGGAATCCATCGGGGGCGCCAGGCGTCTTCCACGGAGAACTAGCTTGCAGCCGGCGCCGTTTTTCTCTACAATTTCAAAGTCAAAGACAGTTGCTCCTGAGCTGTAAACTTGCCCGTAAAGCATAAAATGTGGCGGCCTTTTGCCTTAGTGCGCTGGAGGTATTCTTTACTTAACCTGACCTTGAACCTTGAACTTTTAGTGATGGGCGCCACCGGTCCTGGCGGATATTAGTCGCAGTAAAAGAGGAGTTTTATTATTATGTCAAACCGGAGAGTCGGGGTCTATGTGGACTCCATGAATATCATGCGTTGCGGCGGCTACGGGATGCGCTATGAAGTGATCCGGCGCTTCGTCGGCCGGGACGGCGACGAAGTGATGCGCCTCAATGCCTACGTCGCCATTGATGAAGAACGCGCGATTTCTGATCCTAATTACAAAACGACCTTGAATTTCATCCTTACCCTGCGGGATTTAGGTTTCAAAGCCATTGAGAAGCCCATCCGGTGGTACACCGATGAGTCGGGCCGGACATACGGCAAGGCCAACCTGGACATGGAAATGGGCCTGGACATCGTGTCCCAATCGGACCGTCTGGACATGATCTACCTGTTCACCGGTGACGGCGATTTCTGCAGTGTAGTCACCATGGCGCAAAACAAAGGTTGCCGGGTGGAACTGGTGGCCTTCGCCAACGTCTCGGCCCGGCTGCGCCGGGAGGTGGACCTGTTCGTGCCCGGATACCTGGTGCCGGGGCTGTTGCCCACCACGCCGCCTTTTGCCGGGGCCCCGCCCTGGGGAGAAGCTGGCAGCCGGGTGCGGGGGGTGTGTACCAAGTATTTTCAGGACCGCTCCTACGGGTTTTTCCGGTTCATGCACAGCTTCGGCAAGGTCTGGGTCACCGACACCCGCCTGGAAGAATCTCCCTATTCCTCGGTGTTTTTCATGGAAAAGGACCTGCCCCCGGGAGTCCATCGCGAAAATTTGCCCTCCCGGGATTATATCTTCGAGTTCACCCTCAGCGAGGGAGAAAAAGGGTTTGTGGCCTCGGATATCGATTTGAATTATAAATATTAGCGGTCAGCAGTTAGCAGTTAGCTTTTAGCAGTCAGCAAAAAGGGAATATTAGAGTGGTCAACAATATCATCGGATGTCTGCGGTTTTTTCCTAACCGCTAACGGCTAACTGCTATCACAAGGAGGGCCCATGGGCCAGAAACTGCGCGTGCTGTTTGTTGCTTCCGAAGGGGTGCCCTTTGCCAAGACCGGCGGTCTGGCCGATATCGTGGGGACCCTGCCCCAGGCCCTGGAGGAACTGGGGGTCGAAGTCAAGGTCCTCATGCCTTACTACGGCATGGTGAAGCAGGGGAAAACGCCCACCACCCTCATCGCCGAAGACCTGGAGGTGAACCTGGGGCTGATTAACCATTCCTGCAATCTCATGGCCCCCGCCGCCCCGGGCTCGCCGTTTTATTTCGTGGAGCGGGACGAGTTTTACGAACGGAGCCAGCTCTACGGCACCCCCCGGGGGGATTACTTCGACAACCTGGAACGCTTCGCCTTTTTCTCCGGAGCGGTCCTGCCCTTTTGCCGGGCCCTGGACTTTAAGCCCGACCTGATTCACTGCCACGACTGGCAGAGCGCCCTGGTGCCGGTGTACCTCCGCCACCGCTGGGCCGGGGAAGACATCCTGGCCGGGGCCAAGACGGTGTTCACCATCCACAACCTGGCCTACCAGGGCCTCTTTCCCCGGGACAAGTACCCCTTGCTGGGCCTGGACTGGAACTTTTTCAGCATCGACGGGTTGGAGTATTATGACCAGATCAACCTGCTCAAGGGCGGCATCATGTGCGCCGACGCCATCACCACGGTGAGCCAGCGCTACAGCGTCGAAATCCAGACCCCCGAGTTCGGCTATGGCCTGGAAGGGGTGCTTAAGGCCCGGGCCGGGCAGTTACAAGGCATTTTGAACGGGGTGGATTACCAGGACTGGAGCCCCGAGACCGATTCCCTGCTCCCGGCCAAGTTCAGCCGCAAGGAGTTGCAGGGCAAAGCCGCCAACAAGGCGGCCCTGATGGAGGCCTTCGGCCTGGACCCGAAACTGGCCGATGCTCCCATCCTGGCCATCATCTCCCGGCTGGCGGACCAGAAGGGCTTCGATCTGGTGGCTCAGATTTTGCCCCAGCTTATGAAGGAAAAGCTCATGGTGGTCATCCTGGGCACCGGTGAGGAGAAGTACCACCGCTGGCTGGAGACCGAGGCCCCCAAGTATAAAGGCAAGCTGGGGGTGAAAATCGCCTTTAACAACCAGTTGGCCCACCTCATTGAGGCCGGGGCCGACATGTTTCTCATGCCGTCGCGCTACGAGCCCTGCGGTCTCAACCAGATCTACTCCATGAAGTACGGCACCATCCCCGTGGTCCGAGCCACCGGGGGCCTGGCCGACACCGTGACCGCGGTGGGGGATTCCAAGGCGCCGGGCACCGGCTTCGTGTTCACCGACTACACCCCTGAGGCCTTCCGGAAGGCTATCCACGAAGCCCTGGAAGCCTACGCCAATAAGGACCTGTGGGGGCGCATCATGGAACACGCCATGTCTCAGGACTTCTCCTGGAAGGTCTCGGCCCGGAAGTACCTGGAACTCTATAAAAGTTTGGTGTGATGATCTGGGGGGAGGGCCAGGGAGTTTTTCGCAAGTCTTCCTGCCCTACCCAACCCGTCTACGTAGGGGCGACCCGGCGGGTCGCCCTTTTTTCTTGCTAAAGGAATTGGGGGTGGGGCGACCCACCGGGTCGCCCCTACATAGACTTTGTCTTTTTTGAGCGCAACTCGGTATCAGTTCCTGGGCCTCACATTCGCCGCCCCACAGAAATTTTTCACGGTAAAGCTTGCGGTTGCAGGATAAATTACCCGTTTGAACCCAACCCGGTGTCACACCCGAGGCTTACCCCAGATCTCCAGAACCGAAAGCTGCATGAAGCGTTTGGACGCGGCGCTCTTGATGATGGCGACGGTGTCCCAGCCCCGGGCGGTTCCGCCGACGGCCACCACCTCCTCCCCTTCCGGGATGAGGCCCGCATCCACCGCCTCCATAACGATCTCGCAGGCCACCTTGATTCCCTGCCCCAGGCGCCGCAAGGTGTTGGCGATGAGCAGGGTGGGGGCGCTGCCCTTGAATTGATCCGCCAGGCTGGTTTCCAGGGAGTGGGTGAGGATGGTGGCCTTGAGCACTTTACCTCCCAGGCCGGTGATCTCCTGGTAATGCTCCTCCC
>Ga0351885_10389_pt1 | contig 13614 bp, 11 predicted proteins | sample TotcelFGM3001L13_FD_206771 | JGI IMG/M metagenome (GOLD analysis project Ga0351885, IMG submission 206771) | Enriched cells from coal bed in the Powder River Basin, Montana, United States - Total cells FGM rep3 HSBNCT.FGM.300.1.L13 ... | reverse complement strand
TGATCCTCAAACGCGCGGTGTTCTTCACCTGAAGATGAATCCAGCCTGGTTGGTGAGCAGCATTGGGGCTTGAGGTTCTGCTGGTTTTGGTGTAGCTTTTAAGAGACGCGGCAGCGCCGCAGCCAACAAGTGAAAATTATTCTTCAAAGGATTGACCGCCATGCCAATTACCCGCCTGCAAACTGTCACCAGTGAGTTCATGTCCGCGCTGGAGCGCTTGATGCCGCAGCTATCCGGCGCTCCGCTGCCCACCCGCGGCCACATTCAATCTGTGCTCGATTCACCCGCCAGCCAGATATTGCTGGCTGAAGAAGATGGTCAGATTGTTGGAATGTTAACCCTGGTGATCTACTCCACCCCGGCCGGCCGCCACGCCTGGATTGAGGATGTGGTGGTGGATGAAGCCTTTCGCGGGCGTCAATTGGGGGAAGCCCTGACCCGCGAGGCGATTGGCATGGCGCGCGAGGCAGGTGCCAAAGCGGTCAGCCTCACCTCGCGTCCGGCGCGCGAGGCGGCTAACCGACTGTACCAAAAGATGGGGTTTCTACGCTGGGAGACCAATCTGTACCGCCTGCTGATTGAGTGAGATACTAATGGAAACTGAAAACGAAGCATTATTAAACCTGATTCAATCGCGGCGCAGCATCCGCGATTATCTTCCCCAGCCGGTGGAAATGGAAAAGATCACCCGGCTGTTGGAATTAGCCATGTCCGCCCCTTCAGCGTCCAACAGCCAGCCGTGGGAGTTTGTGGTGGTAACTGAAGCGGATTTAATGCAGAAGCTGCGCGAGAAGCTGATGTTCGCGCGCTACGATGCCCCGGCGGCGATTGTGGTGTGCGGCAATTTAAAAATTGCTTACAATTCGGCAGCCAGGCATTATTGGGTGCAAGACTGCTCGGCGGCGATGGAAAACATGCTGGTTGCCGCTCCGGCATTGGGGTTGGGGGCGGTGTGGATAGGTGTTTATCCTCTGCCGTCAGTCATTCGAGTGGTCAGCGAAGCGCTTAACCTGCCTGAGCATGTGGTTCCGTTGGGATTGATGTATGTGGGCTATCCTAATGAGAGCAAGCCGCCGCGCACTCAATATGAAGAACGGCGCGTACATTGGCAGCAATACCAGCTGCGCAAGCAGCGCGCCAAGTTAAAGAATACCAAGTACAATGCTTCTTGATGGATCTGGATGGAAAATTATGGCGAGTAGCCCTGGGAGTTTGTAATGACAATAAAGACCAGTAGAGCGGAAGGTGTTGCTCAAGTTTGGATTGATGAAAAGTGCAGCGGCTGCGGCTTGTGCGTAAAAGTTTGTAAAGGCGCTCCGCTGGAAATGCAAGATGGAAAACCAACCGTTGACCAGACGCGGCTGTTTGGCTGTATCGCCTGCGGTAAGTGCCTGGCGGTGTGCCCCGAAGACGCGATCCACGTGGAAGGGCGCGATCTCTTCCCCGCGGATGTGCTGCCCATCGCCCCGGGCGAGCAGCGCGCCTCTTACGACCATCTGTATAAACTGATGCTGGCGCGGCGCAGCACGCGTGAATTTTTCAGTCGACCGGTGGAGCGCGAGCTGGTTGACCAGATTCTTGAGGCGGCTTCCAGCGCGCCGATGGGTTTGCCGCCCAGCGACGTAAGCGTGTTGGTGCTGCAAGGCCGTGGGCGGGTGCGCGAACTGAGAGACGCGATGATGGTGGATTTGAAAAAGATCAAGCCCTATGTCACCCACACCTCGCTCAAGTTGATGAGACCGTTTTTAAAGCGGGAAGAATACGAGATGTTTGATAGTTTCATTGTGCCGACAATGGAAATTTTCTGCCAAAAGGAATCTGAAGGCGAAGATTGGTGGCTGTACGACGCGCCGCTGGCTATGTACTTCTACTGCTCACCGTATTCGGATCCGGCCGACCCGTTTATTGCCGCCACTTATGCCATGCTGGCGGGGGAGGCGCTGGGACTGGGCAGTATAATGATTGGCACCTGCGCATATTTCTTCAAGTACAGCCGCCGCCTGCGTCAGCAATACAATATTCCCGACAATGCCCAGCAGGGCTTGATGGTGCTGTTCGGCCACCCGGCGGTGAAATACCGCAAAGTCATCCGCCGCCGGTTGGCGAAGATCGATATATTGGAAGATGACACTTTACCGTTAAAGAACTGATCTGTTATGGACGGGGCAGCCGGATAAGCTGCCCCATTTTCTTGCCTTTTTCACGCCAAAATGAAAAATCGTGGTGAGTCTAAATCCTTGCTTCGCGCGCGCAGGGTATCCAGGCGAATATTCCTCTCAAAACCTGTGATAGTCATCACAAATACTTTCAATCATTGCAATCTGAAGTATAATTAGATAAAAATACTCTTTATTACACTCTTCACCGCACATGGGAGAAACCCATGCAGGCATAAAAAAGGAGGAAGTTTGGCAATGGATAAATATGATGTCGTGATTATTGGCGGCGGCCCAGCCGGACACAGCTGTGCCGTTCGTGCTTCGCAGTTAGGCGCACGTGTGGCGCTGGTTGAACGGGATTATATCGGCGGAATTTGCACCAACTGGGGCTGCACGCCGAGCAAGGCGATGATTGAATCAGCCAAAATTGCCCGAGACGTTCAGGAAAGCGGCCGTTATGGCATTGATGTGACTGGCTTTAAAATTGATTTTGCCCGGGTGGCCGCCCGCCGCAACCAGGTGGTGGTAGATACGCGTAACGCGGTCAAGAGTCTGTTGGAACACCACAAGGTGAACCTGTTCCAGGGCGAGGCTGAAATGGTCGCGCCAGGCAAGGTGCGCGTGCGCCGCGGCAAGCTGGATATTGACGGCGTAACCATGCATTACACCGGCGACGATGAAATGCTGGAGACACGCAATATTGTGGTGGCGACTGGCTCCCAACCGCTGATTCCCGGCTTCATCGACAGCAAGGATCCCTCTGTGGTAAGCAGCAACCGGCTGATCTCGATAAATCAGCAGCCCGAGACGCTGACGATTGTAGGCGGCGGGGTGATTGGTTTGGAATTTGCCACCATTTTCTCCAATCTTGGCACCAAAGTAACTGTGGTGGAATTTCTGCCGCGCGTGCTGGCTGGTATGGACCCCGACATTTCCGCGGAAATTACCCGCCAGATGGAAGATATTGGGGTAACCATTCTGACTGATCATAAAGTCATCTCGGTGAAAAATGGCACGCTGGTGGCCGAGAACCAGCAGAACCGCGAGCTGATCGAGGTCCATTCACAGATGTTTCTGATCGCGATTGGACGCCAGGCGGTGGTGCATGACGAAACTTATACCAAGCTGGGGATTAAATATACCCGCAAAGGCGTGGAAGTGGACGATTATATGCGCACCAACGTTCCGGGCATCTGGTCGGTGGGAGACGCGACCGGCAAGTCGATTCTGGCGCATGTAGGGATTCAGCAGGGAATTGTGGCGGCCGAAAACATGATGTCCGGCGACTCTGCTAAGTACCGCAAGATGGACTATGATGTCATCCCGGCGGTGATCTACAGCATCCCCGAAGTGGTGGGGGTGGGTACGGTACCGGCCGACCTGAGCGGAGTGCAGGTGTACAAAGTGCCATTCAGCGCTAATTTGCGCGCCAACATTGAAGAATACAATGCCGGCTTTATCAAAGTATGGATTAAGGATTATCACATCCTGGCCGCGCAAGCGATTGGCCATAATGTTTCGGAGATTATGCAGGAATTTGCCAACATGATCGCGCTCAAGACTGATATCCGCGAGGTGGCGGAGATCATCCATGCCCATCCAACCTACGCCGAGATTTCACGCTCCATTTTGGAATACGCGCTGGGCAAAGCAGTTGATTTTGTGCCAGTGATTTAATTTTTTGAATGTCTGAATGTCCCAATCAGGACGCCGTCCCGGCATACTGGTTGGGACAGTAATTTGTACCTCTAAAACTGAGATTCCTGGTTTTTTTCGTGCAATTTCAAGAATAAACCCGATTTAATTGGTTTTTTGATTGACAAAGAGATAATCTTTAACTAGAATAATGTGAACCTTCCTATATATCGAAAGGAGGTTTATCCCCTCATAGTTAAATAACTGAACTATTTCGTCGAAATTGTGTTATTGCCCACAACACAATCCCACATTATCCAATAACTGAATAGGAATAACGAAGGAGAACTGAAGAATGAAATCGAAGAAGTTATACGCCCTTATAGCTGCTGCTATGCTTTTGAGCATGGTTTTAGCAGCGTGTGCTCCTGCCGCGACTCCGGCTCCTGCAGAACCAGCCGCACCAGCAGCACCGGCGGCTACCGAGGTTCCTGCAACTGAAGAACCCGTTGCCGAGTTTGAGCCGTTGGTCATCACCGCCCCAGATTGCGAATATGGCGGAATCTTGAAGGAAATCGCGGCACTGGATGAATACACTGTGCAGTTCAGCATGTGCGTTCCCGATCCCGCTTTCCCCTCCAAGGCTGCCTTCTCTGCTTTTTCCATTCAACCGAAGGAGCATCTTGAGAAAGTCATTCCGGCTGGCGAGCACCTGAGCACCATGGTTGGCACAGGCCCCTATGTGCTTGAGTCCTGGAATCGCGGCGACAGCATTGTCTACCGCAAGAACCCTGAATACTGGGGAGAACCGGCCAAAACTGACAGCCTGGTCTTCCGCTGGAGCACAGAAGGTGCTGCCCGCTTGCTGGAACTGCAATCTGGCACCGTTGACGCGATTGACAACCCCAGCCCCGACGATTTTGATGTCATCCGCGATGACGCCGAGTTAGCTCTCATGGACCGCGAAGCGCTCAACATCTTCTATTTGGCTATGACCAACACTTTTGAGCCATTTGACAATGTGCTGGTCCGCGAAGCAATTGCCATGGGCATCGACCGACAGCGTCTGGTTGACAATTTCTATCCCGCTGGCTCGACTGTCGCCTCGCACTTCACCCCATGCGCAGTTCCCAACGGCTGTACCGGCGATGACTGGTATGAATTCGACCCGGAAGCTGGTAAAGCTTTGCTGGCCGAAGCTGGCTACCCGGATGGCTTCAGCACCACTATTTACTATCGCGATGTGTTCCGCTCTTACCTGCCCGAGCCGGGTCTGGTTGCCACCGACCTGCAAGCTCAATTAGCTGAAAACTTGGGCATCACCGCCACTGTGGAGGTAATGGAATCAGGCGCGTTCATCGAAGAATCAACCGCCGGTCGTCTGAACGGCTTCTACTTGCTGGGTTGGAACGCCGACTACCCGCACATCACCAACTTCCTGGACTACCACTTCACTGCGACTAACCCGCAATTTGGTAACCCATTCCCTGAAATTTATGAGCCTCTGGCTGCTGCTGCGCAGATTGCCGATCCGGCCGAAGCTGAATCGCTGTATGTGGAAGCCAATAATGCCATTCGGGAATTTGTTCCCATGGTTCCGATTGCTCATGGTGGTTCCGGTGTGGCATACCGCGCCGATGTGGTTGGCGGACACGCCAGCCCGCTGGGCAACGAATATTTCGCGGTTGTTGATCCGGGTGGACGCGACACCTTTGTGTGGATGCAGAACGCTGAGCCGATCTCACTCTATTGTAACGATGAGACCGACGGCGAGTCGCTGCGCGCTTGCGAACAGGTACTTGAGTCCCTGCTTTCCTTTGAAGTGGGCGGTACTGCTGTTGAACCGGGTCTGGCTACCGGATGCGAGCCCAATGAAGACCTGACAGTATGGACCTGCAAACTGCGTGAGGGTGTTAAATTCCATGACGGTTCCACGCTGGATGCCAACGATGTAGTCTTCTCGTGGGGTATTGGCTGGGACGCGGCTTCACCTTACCATGTAGGTAACACAGGCGCTTTCGAATACTTCACTTATCTGTGGGGTAACCTGATTAACGCCGAGTAATGCGATTGCATGCCGGTGATCTACTGAAAATTTTTCACTAGTCGCAACGCGGGATAGGACAAACCCTGACAGGTACGTACTGTCCCGCGTTGTTGAATTTATTTTAATTTGAGAGTTGTCTTATGACCCAATATACGATACGCCGCCTTTTACTGGCAGTACCTGTGTTGCTGGGGATCTTAATCATCACATTCGCATTGGCGCGGCTTATCCCCGGAGATCCCTGTAAGGCCATGCTGGGTGAAAAAGCAACGGCACTGGTTTGCGAGCGGTTTAATGAGCAGTACGGATTGAATGAGCCAATCCCGGTGCAATTTTGGATCTATATGAAGGACATTTTGCGCGGCGATTTTGGAGCATCGATTCGCTTCAGCAGGCCAGTTACCACTATTTTGATCGAGCGCCTGCCTACAACCATAGAGTTGGGCACTATTTCGCTGTTGATCGCTGTGTTGATTGGAATTCCAGCCGGGGTGATCTCAGCCCTGCGCCGGAATTCTTTGCTGGATGTGATTGTGATGGTTGGGGCAAATACTGGTGTTTCCATGCCGGTGTATTGGCTGGGATTAATGCTTGCTTATTTATTTGCTTTAAAACTAAAAGGCACGCCTTTCTGGCTGCCGCCCACAGGCCGGTTAACTGCTGGTTTAGTATCGGTTCCGTTTTATCAGGTGTTTGGTTGGGAAGCGCCGGTTGAATCGATCAGATTTCACATCATGGAATTCTTCGCCAACCTGTATATTTTTAATTCGATCATTACCAGGGACTGGGCAGTGCTCTTGGACGCGATCCAGCACCTGATTCTGCCTTCTTTAGCGCTCAGCACCATATCATTGGCCATCATTGCGCGCATGACCCGTTCCAGTATGTTGGAGGTATTGCAGCAAGACTATGTGCGCACAGCCCGCGCCAAAGGCTTGCGTGAGCAATTTGTGATCATGAAACATGCCTTCCGAAACGCCTTGCTGCCAGTGGTTACTATCATCGGCTTGCAGGTAGGAATGGTGTTCGCCGGCGCGGTTCTCACAGAAAGCATTTTTGGCTTGGCGGGCGTTGGACGCATGCTGTTTGAGGCGATTACCGCGCGCGATTTCCCCATTATTCAGGGATTTACAATTGTAATTGCCGCCGGGTATGTATTTGTTAACCTGATCGTGGACCTTTCTTATGTGTTTATCGATCCTCGAATTCGATTGGAGTAAGGCAATATGGCAGCTCAATTATCTGCTGTAGAACAGAAAGATTACCGCTCAAACAGCCTTTGGCGGCTGACATTGAGGCGGATTTTTAAGCAGCGTTCGGCTGTAATTGGCCTTTCCCTGTTATTTTTCCTGATCATGGTGGCGGTTTTCGCGCCTTTTATTGCGCCTTATAACCCTGAAAAAGTGTTGATTGGCGTGGAAGATGTAAAGAAAAGAGAAGCCCCATGCGTATATTTATTGGGCTGCTCGCGAGACCGTCCGCAGCATATTATGGGTGTTGACGGTAATGTGCGCGATCAGTTCAGCCGGGTAATTTATGGCGCGCGCATTTCCCTGATGGTTGGGTTCACCACTGTGGGTGTTGCCATTCTGGTTGGTACCCTGCTGGGTGCTGTCGCGGGGTATGTAGGCGGCTGGGTGGATAACGTATTGATGCGTTTGTTGGATGTGCTAATGGCGTTTCCCTCGTTATTATTGGCTATAACCATTGTGTCAGTGCTGGGTCCAGGTCTGCAAAACGCGCTGCTGGCCATAGCCATTGTTTCCATTCCGGTATACGCGCGCGTGGTGCGCGCCAGCGTGCTATCAGTAAAAGAACAGGCATATGTCTCGGCATCCCGGGCGTTGGGAGCAAGCCATTTGCATATTCTTTTGTACAGGATCTTACCCAATTCCATTCCTCCGCTGATTGTACAGGGCACACTTGGAATTGGAACGGCTATTTTAGACGCTGCGGCACTTTCCTTTTTGGGTCTTGGCGCGCAACCACCCACCCCGGAATGGGGAACTATGCTAGGCAGCGAGCGCAACCAGGTATTCACCGCGCCGCATCTGGTTTTCTTTCCAGGTATTGCTATTATGATTACCGTGTTGGCCTTCAATTTAATGGGCGACGGCCTGCGTGACGCGATTGATCCACGCTTGAGCCAAGAAGTCAAACAGGCTTAAGGAGATAAAATCGTGACTGGATCAAAAAACACACCACTGTTAGATGTAAAGAACCTCAAAACCTATTTTTACACGGAAGATGGGGTTGTAAAAGCCGTTGATGGCGTCGATTTTTATGTAAATGAAGGCGAGGTCCTTGGCCTGGTTGGTGAATCAGGCTGCGGAAAAAGTGTAACCTCATTTTCCATTCTGCGATTGGTGTCATCACCGGGAAAAATCGAAGAAGGGCAAATCTTCTTTGAAGGACGCGACCTGCTTACTTTGAGTAAAAAAGAGATGATTGGGGTACGCGGCGACCGTATATCGATGATTTTTCAACAACCGCAAACCAGTCTTAACCCGGTTTTTCGGGTTGGTGACCAGATCGTAGAGGTTTTTCAAATTCATAATAAAACCGAAAAGAGTGAAGCCTGGAATATGGCAGTCGATTTATTGCGCCAGGTGGGTATTCCTGACCCGGAAAAAAAGGCGAAAGCCTACCCGCATGAACTGTCTGGCGGCCAGGCGCAGCGTGTTATGATCGCCATGGCACTGGCGATGAACCCAAAATTACTCATCGCGGATGAACCCACCACCGCCCTGGATGTAACCATTCAGGCGCAAATTCTGGATCTGATGCGCTTTCTGCGCGAACAATACCAAACCGCTGTGGTTCTCATCACCCACGATCTGGGTGTTATTGCCGAAATGGCTAATCGCGTGGCAGTAATGTATGCCGGACGGGTGGTTGAGCAGGCTAATGTGAATGACATTTTTGCCAATCCCATGCACCCTTACACTCAGGGGTTAATCGCCTCTGTGCCAGTGCTGGGCCAGATCAAAGATGAACTGGACACCATTCCTGGCAATGTGCCCAATCTGATTGATCTGCCGAAGGGTTGCCGCTTTGCATCTCGCTGCTTGCCGAGAGAGCAGCACCAGCTGGAAATTTGCACAGAAGTTGAGCCTGATTTAATTTCAGCAGGGAAGGCGCATCAGGTGCGCTGCTGGTTATACCAGGATCATTCCGGCCAATCAGCACCTTTGGGCAGCGCGATAGAGGAGGCAATGCAGAAATGATGTTAGAAAATGTGAACCCAAAAACTGCGGCCAAAGATTTAATTGAAGTGGAAAACCTGGTCAAATACTACCCTGTTAAAGGGGGGGTATTACGAAGAGTTGTCGCTCAGGTAAAAGCGGTGGACGATGTCAGTTTCACCATCAAAGAAGGTGAAACGCTGGGGTTGGTTGGCGAATCTGGTTGCGGCAAGTCTACAATCGCGCATACCATGCTGGGGCTTATCCCGCACACGTCTGGCAGCATGAAATTTAATGGACAGACTGTGTTCTCCTCTTCGGGAGGAAAGATCACCCAGCAGATGCGCCGCAATATGCAAATCGTATTTCAAGATCCATATGCCTCTTTGGATCCGCGTTTACCAATTGGCGAGTCGATCGCTGAAGGGCTGCGCATACATAAAATTGGCAGTAACCAGCAGCGCTTTGAAATGGTAATGAATGTGCTCAAAAAAGTAGGCATGGAAGATTACCATGCCATGAGGTATCCACATGAATTTTCAGGCGGGCAGCGGCAGCGTATCGGTATCGCGCGCGCGCTGGTTTTGAATCCAAAATTCATTGTGCTTGATGAACCGGTCTCCGCTTTGGACGTTTCCATTCAGGCGCAAGTATTGAATATTTTGCGCGATTTGCAGCGCCAATTGGGGCTGACTTATTTGTTTGTGGCGCACAATCTGGCAGTTGTTGAGCATATTTCAGACCGTGTGGCAGTAATGTACCTGGGAAAAATTGTGGAGATTACCGACCGCGAGACGCTGTTTCGCAATCCACTGCACCCATATACCCAGGCGTTAATGTCCGCCATCCCGATTCCGGATCCGCGTATGCGCAGAGAGCGCATCATTCTGCAGGGTGATGTGCCCAGTCCATTGAATCCGCCGGCTGGCTGCCGTTTTCACCCGCGCTGCCCGATCGCGAAAGAAGAATGTTCGCGAGTGGAACCGGAACTGCGCCAGCTGCGCCCCGAGCATTTTGTGGCTTGCCATTTTGCAGAACAGTTTGTGAAGTAATTCCCTGATAAAATTTTTCCCACGAGCAAGGCGCGCGTAAGCGGGCCTTGTTTCTTAATACAGAGGGTTTTTACAAATCTTGCGTTCTGGCTGTGAAAGGTTACATTTGTGTTATTTCCCGCAATGTTGAATACAAGTAACTCTTTGCCTAAGCGTGGGTTATTCAATTAAACAAACTGGATAGCTTTTGATAGCACAAAGATTTGATCTTGCGTGCCGGGTTGGCTAAAATGATAATGGATAGGGTGACTTTAAAAGGAGGTAAGCAGACATGATAAAATCCATCCGCCATATTTTGCAGGTAAAGGGTTTTGATACCTGGTTTGTGCGTCCGGAGACAACGGTGTTTGAGGCGCTTAAACAAATGTCTGACCGGGAAATCGGCGCGTTATTGGTCATGGAAGGTGAGAAACTGGTGGGCATTTTTTCTGAACGCGATTATGCCCGTAAGGTGATTTTAAAAGGCAAAAGCTCGAAAGATACACCAGTGTCTGAAATCATGACCACGCATGTGTTTACCCTGCACCCCGAGCAGACTTTGCAGGAAGCGATGGAGTTGATGACAGAAAAGCATATCCGTCATCTTCCGGTAGTTGAGGGTGAAAAGGTCTTGGGAATGGTTTCGATTGGAGATGTGGTACGCAATATCATTCATAAGCAAAAGAAACTTATTAGTGAGATGGAAGACAAGATTCTCTCCAGCTAGTTGTAGCTCCATTTAACCCACAACAGACCGGCTCAATTGCCGGTCTGTTTTTTCTTCTCCTGGTCAGGTGGGGAGCTTGCAATTCAACCGATAGGGCAGCCAGGAGTCCCGTCTTATGGCAGGGGCAGAATGCCCATCGTGCTTGCATAATAAATATATCCAATCAATTATCTTGAGGAGTTTGCCAATGACCAAAACAGTTCTGGTAACTTTTGCCAGCCAAACCGAAGCAACCGCTGAGGTAGCTGAATTTATCGGAAAAACACTCGAAGAACAGGGCATGATTGTCACCGTGAAAGCCGTCGACCAGGTAACAGATTTAAACCGCTACCAGGCGTTGGTGATTGGCAGCGGCGTGAAAATGGATAAAACTTACCGTGAGGCGCAGGAATTCTTAAAGCGTTCACGCCAGTCATTGCTTCAAAAACAATTCGCCGCCTTTATCACCTGCGGCAGCCTCTCCAAAGATACTGCTGAAAATCGCGATAAAGCACAAAAATATGCCAACCAGTTGGCGGAAGCCGCCTCAGCGCGCCCATTAAGTCAGGGCTTGTTTGCCGGGCGCATGGACATGTCTCGCGCCAAGGGGTTGATCGGGTTGTTGATGCGTAAATCTGCCAGCAAAGCGGAAGACTGGCGCGATTGGGACTCGATTCGTGGGTGGGCAGTGGACCTGGCACAACAATTGAACTAACCTGAGCAGGTTAATTACCTATTGAAAAGTTAAATGATTTGTTATATTCTGGATGGAACATTTTGCTTAAACAATGCTCCCCCATTTTCTAAATCAAAACTTGATAGCAAATAATGTTCCCCAATGGACTATGGATATTCCATTTGGTCATAAAGTAGTTATTGGATTGGAGGCGGCGAATGTTGTTGAGAACCATCAGGAATGATATTTTGAAGAATAAAAGCATAACACTGATGACCATGCTGTTTGTGATTGCCGCGGCCATGCTCGTGTCTTTGGCGGCGATCCTGATCGTCAATTTGAGTGGCGCGATCGATACGCTGATGGCACAGGCCAAAACATCTCATTTCATGCAAATGCATTCAGGCAGTATAGATCTGGCGAAAATCACAGTGTTCGCGGAGCAGAATGACAATGTCGATGAATTTCAGGTGCTTGAGTTTCTGAACATGGAAGGCGCGAAATTTGTTTTCGAACAAGGTTCGCTCGCGGATAGCGTTCAGGATAATGGGCTCTCTGTACAGAGCGAGAAATTTGATTTTCTGCTTGACCTTGATGGAAACGTGATCCAGGTTTCCGACGGAGAGATTTATGTTCCCCTGACCTATATGCAAGACGGCAGCACGAATGTGGGTGATACCCTGACGATAAACGACAAAAGTTTTATCGTTGCCGGGTTTCTGCGCGATTCTCAAATGAATTCATTACTGGCTTCATCCAAACGATTCTTAGTAAGTAAGCAGGATTACGCAGCATTAAAGGATTTTGGAAGCCCGGAATATTTGATCGAGTTCAGATTGAAAGATCTTTCAACACTTGGCGCTTTTGAAGCTGCCTATACTTCCGCGAACCTGAACGCCAACGGGGTGACGATTACCTATCCGCTGTTTAAAATGATGAACGCGCTTTCAGATGGATTTATGATCGCGGTTATTCTGCTGGTCAGTGTGCTGGTGGTAGCGGTCGCGTTTATCTGCATTCGTTTCACGCTTCTGGCTAAAATTGAAGATGACTACCAGGAAATTGGCGTGATGAAAGCGATTGGAATCCGGGTATCAGATATTAAGAAATTGTACCTCGCGAAGTATACGGCGGTCGCCGCGATTGGCAGCATTCTTGGGTACGCGCTTTCGTTTGCGTTCAAAGGCATGCTGCTTGAAAATATTCGTCTCTATATGGGCGAAAGCGAAAATCAAGCGCTGGCTTCGCTGATTGGGATCATTGGCGTGCTGCTGGTATTCCTTACCATTGTTGCTTTTGTGAACGGCATATTGAACCAATTCCGGACAATTTCCCCGGCGGAGGCAATTCGTTTTGGTGTGGCTCACAGAAAACCAGGCGGGGCGAAGAAGTTCCTCTTGAGCAGCAACAAACTGTTTGATACCAATATGTTTCTGGGGGTGAAAGATGTGCTTTCCAGAAAAAGTTTGTATGCCACCATGCTGATGATATTGGTGATTTTGGTGATCATCATGGTTATTCCTCAGAATTTATACAACACCATGTCTTCCAGTGACTTCATCACTTATATGGGTGTTGGTAAGAGTGATATCCGCTTTGATATTCAGCAGACTAGGAATATTTCTGATAAGGCGCAGGAAATCGCCGCGCAACTGGAAGGCGATAGTGATGTAGCCAAATTCGTTGTGCTGACGACCAAAACATTCGCGGTAAATCTGGATGATGGATCACAGGGACGTATCAAAGTAGAACTGGGCGATCTTTCCGTTTTCCCCTTAACCTATACCGAAGGTAGAGCCCCCACCGCGGAAAATGAAATCGCGCTTTCCGTGTTATTAGCCAATGACCTGGGGAAGAAAGTTGGCGATCCATTAACCCTGGTGAAACAAGGTGAAGCGCAGAATCTCACAATTTGCGGTACTTATTCCGACGTTACCAATGGCGGTAAAACCGCGAAAGCAGTTTTTTCTGATGATCTGGCAGAAACCATGTGGAGCGTGGTCACCGTGGATTTGGCAGATAAATCGCTGATAAAAAGCAAGATAGCGGACTATTCAGAGAGGTTTGAATTCGCGAAAGTCTCTGACATAGAAGAATATATCGATCAAACTTACGGCTCCACAATCCAGTCAATCGGAATGGCTTCTTACGCTGCCTTTGCAGTCGCGTTAGTGC
>Ga0351885_10384_pt1 | contig 13804 bp, 9 predicted proteins | sample TotcelFGM3001L13_FD_206771 | JGI IMG/M metagenome (GOLD analysis project Ga0351885, IMG submission 206771) | Enriched cells from coal bed in the Powder River Basin, Montana, United States - Total cells FGM rep3 HSBNCT.FGM.300.1.L13 ... | reverse complement strand
GGGCCAACCCCACAAAGAGTTGGAGCTTGAATGCGCCGCCTCGGAGGCGGTCGATCTCCATGTCCAGCAATTCGATGACCACCCACAGGATGAGTACCGAGCCCATGGCGCCCACCAGGCCCTGGGAAAGATTCCCCTGGACGATGTGGATCACGTCCTGGACGATGAGGCCCACCGCCCCCAGAGACAGACCCAGGAGGCCCACCATCAGCAGGATGTTGAGGCCGAAGGTGAAGCGCTGGGAAAATTGGATCAACAGGGAGTCCAGCTTCTGGGACAGAAAGACCCGACGGAGCTCTTCCTCGTGGTAGGTCCGGGCGATGATGTCCAGATTCAGGTCCAGGATCTTTTCCACCGCCCTGAACGCGGCCTCCCGCTGCCGGGGGTCCACCTCGGTTTCGATGATCCGGTGCAGGTGCCGGCGGACCAGGTTCATCCCCACGTAAACGAAGTGGGCCGACAGGCCGACGCGCACGTGGGCGTGGCCGACGCGCTGCAGGCGTTGGAAATAGCGCTCGTCATAAGGACCCTGAAACAGGGCCAGCAGCCATTTCTGATGCTGCCCCCGCAGCCAGGTCAGCTTGGCCTCATCTTTTAGAAATTTGGCGGTATCGGGGATGGCCAGAAACAGATTGTGGAAATCCGATATGATCATGTCGGCGTGGGGCTCTACCACGGGCAACAGGTCTTTTAAAGTCTCGATATCCGGATCGGTGAACCGGTAATTGTCCCTGATCTCCTGAAAGGTCCGCATCGCTGCTCTCCGGGCTGAATAGGGGCGTTCTTGCCGTTTCCATCCTTATCACAAGCCCTGGATAGAGTAAACCATTCTTCCATCCGGCGCCTTCATGGCCATTATTTTTATTAAAAAATGGACTTTTTCTCTGGAATAATTCTGCACTTATCTTCATTATCAACCCGAACAAGGTTGTCACTGGCAAAGAAGCCCACTATAATAGCCCAAACGGTTTATGAGCAAGGGGCCGATATGAGGTGGGGCGCGGTTATCTTGTTTTGGCTTTGCCTCGGTTGGGGCGTAACAGCCCTGGCTGCCGGTGCACCCCTAACCCTGGGGGAGGCCATGCTCCTGGCCCTGAAGCACAACCCGGCCCTGGCGGCCGCGGGCCTGGCCGTGGAGACCGCCGAAGCCGATATGGCCCGGGCCCGGGCCCGGTTCCTGCCCACCGTCAACTTCAATGAGACCTACAACTTCTCCGACAACCCCAGTCAGGTCTTCATGAGCAAGTTGAACCAGCGGGTCTTCACCGGCCAGGACTTCCTTCTCAACAACCTGAACAACCCCAATGCCTACGGCAACTTTCGCACCGGCCTGGTGATGCGCCAGCCCCTGTTCCAGGCGGGCGAGGCCACTTTGGGCTACCAGCAGGCCCGCCTGGGCCGGGAGATGGCCGCCGCCTATATCCTGAGCGCCCGGCAGCAGTTGTTGTTCCAGGTGACCCAGGCCTATTTCGGGCTGCAGCTGGCCCAGGAAAACCTGGCGGTGGTCCAGCAGGCCCGCCAAACCGCCGCGGCCCACCTGAAAATCGCCCAAACCCGCTTTCAGGCCGGCACGGTGGTGCACTCCGACGTCTTGTCCGCCCAGGTGCATATGGCCAAGCTCGCTCAGGAGGAGATGACCGCAGCCAGCCAGGTGCAGATTGCCCGGAGCGCCCTGGGCACAGTGGTGGGCCGCCCGGAGGCGGGCCAGCGGCCCCTGGCCCCGGCCCCCAAGGCCTCGGCCCCGTTGCCGCCCAAACTGGATGACTTGAACCAGACGGCCCAGGAGAAGCGCCCCGACCTCAAGCAGTTGACACTGGCGGCCCGGGTGGCCCAGCAGGAATATGCCAAGGCCCGCCTCAACTACCTGCCCCGGCTACACGTGGTGGCGGAGTACGACGTGGACCAGCGGCGCCTCTTCGGGTCCAGCGGCGACAGCTACACGGTGATGGCCCTGCTCAACTTCAACCTGTTCAACGGTCTGAGCGACCTGGCCAAGGTCCGGGAAACCCGGGCCAAAGAGACCCAGGCCCGGGACTTGAAGCGGGACCTGGAAGACCGGGTCCGGCACCAGGTGACCGAGGCCATTCTGAACCTGAAGACGGCCCAGGCGCGCCTCGGGGTGGCTGAGAAGGCGGTGGCCCAGGCCCGGGAGAGCCTGAGGCTGATCCGCCTGCGCTATGAAACCGGCCTCACCATCCTGGTGGACCTGCTCACCGCCGAGGACGCCACCAAAAACGCCGAACTGAGCCGGGTGGCGGCCCTGTTCGACACCTACCTGACCCAGGCGGGCCTGGATCTGGCCCTGGGCACCATCTCCGGCCCGGTGACAGAGGCCGGTAAGCCGTAGGGGCGACCCGGCGGGTCGGCCTGGCGGGGGTGATAGACAATTCCGAATAACCCAGGCGTTGGCCAGGTTTGAGGCGTCGGGGCGGGTTTGAAACCCGCCCCTGCCAGGGACCCTGGCTGGACGAGAAACCCATGGCAGACAAAAAGAAAATTATCGGACTGAGCGCCCTGGTGGTGGGGGGCATCCTGTTCATGGCCTGGCTGGCCGGGCTGCTCCACTTCGGCAAGATTGCCCCGGGGCTTACGCCGATCACCGGACCAGCGCTTAAGGGCCGCGTCCTGGTCGTCCAGGAAACCGAGATTCCCCGCGAGCTGGAGATCATGGGCGCAGTGATCTCCCCGAGCCTGGCCCAGGTGTCGGCCCAGGTCTCCGGCCGGGTGGTGAAAATCTGGGTGGAAGCAGGCTCGCGGGTCAAGGCGGGAGACCCCCTGGTGACCCTGTCGGCGGCGGAGTTTAAGGCCCGGGTGGACCAGGCGACGGCCGGCCTCGCCCAGGCCCGGGCCCAGCTGACCCAGGTCACCGCCGATTATCAGCGGTACCAGTTTCTGTTCAAGGAAGGCGCGGTGAGCCCCCAGGAGTTTGACGCCATGAAGGCCCGCTACCAGTCAGCCACCGCGGCCCTGGCCCAGTCCCAGGCGCTGGCAAGCGAGGCCGCCACGATGAAGGGCTATACCGTGGTCCGGGCGCCCGCGGCCGGGGTGGTGGCGGAGCGCAAGACCGCGGTGGGGGACCTGGCCCAACCCGGGCAGATTCTGGCGTCCCTGTACGACCCGGACCGCCTCCAGGTCGAGGGCGAGGTCAACGATAACTACCGGGAACAGGTGAAGGTGGGCCAGAGTGCCCAGGTCAGCGTGCCCGCGGTAAAGTTCGAAGCCCAGCTTGCCATCGCCGAAATCTTTCCCATCAGCGCCCCGGGCAGCCGCACCTTTAAGGTGCGCACCGGGAAGCTCCAAAACCCGGCCCTCATGCCGGGGATGTTCGCCCGCCTCATGCTCCCCCTGGGCCACAGCCGGGGTATCCTGATCCCTCAGACGGCGGTGGCCACCGTGGGCCAGCTCACCATGGTGCAGGTAGCGGCGGACCAGACGGCCCAACTCCGCCAGGTAAAGCTGGGGCAACAGGTGGGAGAGCAGGTGGAAATCCTGGCGGGGCTTAAGCCCGGCGATCGGATTATGGTGCCGGGGGAATAACCCCTTCTGGTTCCCAAGCTCCGGCTTGGGAACGCAATTGCCCGCCAAGCTCCGCTTGGCAGACTCCAAATGGGGCGGAACCCCATTATAGGAGCGAAGCAGAGCTTCGCAGCCAGAGAGGTTCCCAAGCAGGAGCTTGGGAACCAGAACAAACCAGAACAAAAGTAGCCCATAACCCATATGGCTGAACAACCCCCAGAACTCCATCTCGGCCCCACCGCCCGCCTGGTCAAGGTTTTTATCCTGTCCAAGCTGCCCACCATCATCATCCTGGTGAGCCTGCTGGCCGGGCTGATGGCGCTGCTCTATACTCCCCGGGAAGAAGACCCCCAGATCAAGGTGCCCATGGTGGACATCCTCATCCGCTTCCCCGGGGCCTCGCCCACCGAAGTGGAAAACCTGGTGGTGATCAATCTGGAGAAAAAGCTCTGGGAGATGGAGGGCTTGGAAGATCTCTATTCCCAGGCCCGGGACGGGTTTGCCATCGTCACCGCCAAGTTCAGGGTGGGAGAAAACCTGGAGACCAGCATCTTCAAGGTCTATAGCAAGGTCTTCTCCAACCAGGACCAGGTGCCCCAGGGCGTGACCGGCTGGGTGGTCAAGCCCATGAGCGTCAACGACGTGCCCATCGTCACCCTGACCCTGTACAGCAACGCCGTCGACGACTACGAACTCAGGCGGGTGGCGGACGAGCTGCTCCACCGCCTCCAAAGCATTCCCGATACGGGGCGCTCCTATGTGGTGGCGGGCCGCAAGCGCCAGGTGCGGGTGGTGGCCGATCCGGCCCGCCTGGCCGGGCACGGCCTGGATTTGGCCGCGCTGGCCCAGGCCATCGAGGTCAGCAACGTCAATCTGCCCGCGGGTCATTTCTCCCGCCAGGACCGGGAATACGTGGTGGAGGCCGGGCCGTTTCTTAAGTCCGCCGATGAGGTCGCCAACCTCCTGGTGGGGCTCCACCAGGGCAAGCCGGTTTATCTCAAGGACGTGGCCGAGGTCATCGACGGGCCGGAAGAGCCGGTGGCCATGAGCACCATCGCCTTCGGGCCGGCGGAAGAACTGCCCCCGGGCTACGAGCGGGGCCGGTTTTATCCTGCGGTGACCATGGCGGTAGCCAAGCGCACCGGCACCAACGCCGTGACCGTGGCCCAGGGCATCATCGACAAGCTCAACCAATTAAAGCCGGAGGTCATCCCGCCCGCTATCGGGGTAAAGGTGACCCGGGACTACGGCGCCACCGCGGATGAGAAGGTCAACGAGCTCATGCGGGAGCTCCTCATCGCGGTGCTCTCCATCACCGTGCTGCTGACGCTGTTTTTGGGGTGGCGGGAGGCCCTCATCGTGGCCCTGGCGGTGCCCCTGACCCTGGCCATCACCCTCACCGGCAACATGATGTTCGGCTACACCATCAACCGGGTGACGCTGTTCGCCCTGATCCTGTCCCTGGGCCTGTTGGTGGATGACCCCATCATCGACGTGGAGAACATCCACCGCCACTTTCAGCTTCGAGAGCATCCGCCTCTGGAGGCCACCCTGGTGGCGGTGGACGAAGTCCGGGCGCCCACTATCCTGGCCACCTTCACGGTAATAATCAGCTTTATCCCCCTGTACTTCGTCACCGGCATGATGGGACCCTACATGGCCCCCATGCCCCTGAACGTGCCTCTGGCTATGCTCATGAGCCTTCTCATCGCCTTCACCGTCACCCCCTGGGCCACCTACCACTTCCTCAAAAAGGACTACGGCAAGGAGGCCGAGCCCTTTGTCCTGGAGGAAACCTGGATCTACCGGGGCTACACCCGCATCATGAAGCCGCTTCTGGAAAATCGCCGTCTGAGCCGGTTCTTTCTCCTGGGGGTGGTGGGCCTGTTGGTAATCTCGGTGCTCCTGCCGGTGGTGGGTCTGGTCCCCCTCAAGATGCTGCCTTTCGACAACAAAAACGATTTTCTGGTGGTCGCGGACCTGCCCAACGACAGCCCCTTGGAGGTAACCCAAGCGGCGATGAAGGATTTTGGGCGTTACCTCACTTCGGTCTCGGAGGTGGACAGCGTGGTCACCTTCGCCGGAGAGGGCGCCCCTATCGATTTCAACGGACTGGTGCGTCATTACTACCTTATGCAGGGGCCATGGGTGGGCCAGATCCGGGTCAACCTGGCGGAAAAGGAGCGCCGGTCGGCGGCCAGCCATGCGATTACCCTCTGGATCCGGCCGGCCATGGAGGAGATCGCCCAAAAATACAAGGCGCGCCTCAAAATCGCCGAGGTGCCGCCTGGGCCGCCGGTCTTGCAGACCCTGGTGGGCGAAGTTTACGGGCCGCCGGGGGCCTCGTACGCCAGCATCATCACCGCCGCGGAACATGTTAAGGAGAACTTCCTGAAGACCAATGGTGTGGTGGACGTGGACACGACGGTGGAAACCGCCGAACCCCGCTTCCGGTTCCTGGTGGACCGGCAAAAAGCAGGCTTGAGCGGTTTGAGCCAGACCCAGATCGTCCGGGGGCTGGCCATGGCCGAGGCCGGGGAGACGGTGGGTCGGGTCCACGTAGCCACGGAACGCCTGCCCCTGCCGATCTTCCTGCGGACCCCGGTGGCCTGGCGCTCCTCCACCCTGAACCTGGGCCAGCTCTACTTCAAGAATCCCCAGGGCGCCATGGTGCCGCTGCAGGAACTGGGGCAGTTCGACCTGGACCTGGCCCCAAAATCCATCATGCGGAAAAACCTGGAACGGGTGGTGTTCGTCACCGGGGACACCGCCGGGGTAAGCCCGGTGAACGCCATACTCGACCTGATGGCGGACACCGACAAAACGCCGCCGCCCCCCGGCTACCGGGTCAATTATGCCGGGGAGGGTGAATGGAAGATTACGGTCCAGGTTTTCAGGGATTTAGGCATCGCCTTTGCCGGAGCCTTGGTGGGCATTTATATCCTGCTGGTGCTCCAGACTTCGTCTTTCAGCATGCCTCTGGTGATCATGGTGGCCATTCCGCTGACCATGATCGGGGTGATGCCCGGGTTCGCCCTGTTGAATTTTCTCTTCACCAGCCCGGTCAAGGGTTTCGCCAACCCCATCTACTTCACCGCCACCGCCATGATCGGCATGATCGCCCTGGCGGGCATCGTGGTGCGCAACTCCATCATCCTCATCGACTTTATCCACCACCACCTGGACCAGGGTTATTCATTAGAAGACGCGGTGTTGCGCTCGGGGGCGGTGCGGTTCAGGCCCATCCTGCTCACGGCCCTGGCAGCCATGTTCGGCTCCTGGGTCATCACCCTGGATCCCATCTTCTCGGGCCTGGCCTGGTCCTTCATCTTCGGGCTCTTCGCCTCCACCGCCTTCTCCCTGGTGGTGGTGCCGCTGATTTTCTACCTGCAGGCGAGCCGTCAGAATCCCGCAAAAAGCACGATTCAATAATATTTTCGGGTAGAAAGATATCTAATCCCCATTTAATATAAAGTCTAATTGAATATTATTTTAAGATTATTATAATATATTTTAATAAGAGTGATTTTGGCAACACAGGGCAATAAGGAGGAGGATTCGATGAGGGCCGGAACATATCTTGTGCTCTTGCTCCTGGCACAGGTACTTTGGGGGTGCGCCACTGAGGCTCCGGTGAAAACCACTGAGGTTCGCGCCTTCGAGTCTCCGCAAGATTTCTACAGTCGGGGCAACGAGGATCTTACCAAAGGTCAAAACGAAAAGGCGATTAAAGAATATACCAGAGCTCTGGAACTCGACCCCAAGCACAGCCATGCTAATAACCACCGGGGCATAGCCTACAAACGTTTAAACCGTTTTGACCTAGCCATGGCCGATTTCAACCGGGCCCTGGAACTCGACCCCAACGATGCCGACTCTTATGCCAACCGTGGGTTGATCTATAGTGTCCAACGTCGGTTTGACTTGGCCCTAAAGGATTTTGACCGGGCTATCCAACTCGATCCGCAACTGGCCATGGCGTATTGGGGACGGGGTTCTGCTCTGATCGGCAAAGGTCAGAGGGACCAGGCGATGCAAGATTTCAACAAAGCCATTGAGCTTAACCCCAATACCTTTGAGTTTTTTCTCAGCCGGGGCATGGCTTTTCTGACCGAGAATAAAATCGATCTGGCGCTGGCCGACTTCCATCGGGGAGTGAAGGTTAATCCCCAGAGACCGGAAGGCTACTTCCTTTTAGGATTTATATATTTTGACAAAGCCCAGTATCAGCAGGCCATTGCCATTTTGACCAGGGGGATAAACCTGAGCCCGAAGATAGAACGGGATGAATTGCAGGCTCTCTTATTCCGGGCCCAGGCCTATGAAAAAACCGGAGAACCCCAAAAGGCCCTGGCTGATTACCGATCCATCCTAAGAGCCGCCATCCCGTCCTTGGAAAAAGAGAGCCGGTATGCAACATGGAGGGTCCGAGAACTGGAAGCGGGTGGCTCACCGGGGAAGCCCACCGTCCTGAAACCGGAGCCACCCCCGGAACCTTTCAAGAGCGAAAGCATCTTTAAGACTAAAGGGAAAAAATTCACACCGGCGAAAACAAACGAGTGAGCCGGGGAACATCCAGTCCTATCGCGCGTGGCCTCCGCCTCCCCCCGGCCCTCCACCGTATAGACCGAAACGCGTAGGGGCGGTTTGCGAACCGCCCCTACCTAAGTAACTATCTAACCTTAACCACGACTTGGCGTCAGGCCATCCTTACGACACCATCTTCTTAAACCGCTCGGTGCGGATTTGCTCGCCCTGGGATTCCGCCGGGGTCTGGCCCACTGAGGCCTTGACCTTGGCCAGGCGCTCGCTGGTGGGCGGGTGAGTCTTGAAGATGCCGCTGGAGGCGCCCTTGCCCTTGGCCTCCATGGTGGTGAGCAGGATCACCATGGCGTTGGGGTCGTAGCCCGCCTTGGTCAGTTCCGTCAACGCCGCAGCGTCGGCGGTCTCTTCGGCCTGGCGGCTGTAGCCGTTGACCACGATGGTCTTGAAGACGTCGTCGATGGAGCCTTCGAACAGGCTCACCAGATTGCCGGCCGCCCCGCCGTACTGCTTGGCGGCTTCGGTGCCCATGGCGGTGAAGACCTGGGTCCAGCGGGCCTGGCTGATGGAGTTGATGCCGTCCTTGTTGGCCACGTGGCCCACCTCATGGGCCAGCACCGCCGCGAGCTGGTCTTCATTTTTGCAGGTCTGGATCAGCCCCCGGGTAACGAAGATGGTGCCCCCGGGACAGGCAAAGGCGTTGATTTCCCCAGTATCCAGCACCGCGAAGTGGTAGCCCCGGAAGGGGTTGGGCCGGGAGGATTTCCGGGCCACCGTATTCCCCACTTCGTTGACGTATTGGGTCAGCTTGGGGTCCTGGACCAGTTTATACTTGCCGAGAATCCGGGCGGCCACCGCCCGGCCCACATAGTATTCTTCGGAATCGGTGATGGGCCGCGCGGCCTCCGTGGCCTGGGATGCGCCTTTATAGGCAATGGCGGCGGCGGGCATCAACGCCGCCGCGGCGCAGCCCCCCGCCGCAAAGGGCACCAGGATCAATAAAGCCAACCAGGCTTCGCGTCTCATGGTTTCAGGTCTCCTTCCTTGATAAAGGCCTGCAGGGTGGCCGGGTCCACCTTATAGCTCTCGACTTTGTCCACCTGGGCAAAATCCATCTCCGGGTGCTTGGCGCGATAACCGGACTCCACCTCGGGAGTGAAGCCCTTACCGGCCAACGCCACTTCGTCGCTGCTGGTCTGCTTTACCGGGGTGCCGGTTAACAGCCCGCCTAGACTGAATTTGGAACTCGTCGGTGGGGCGGGAAAGGCCTGGCGGTTGAGCCAGCCGGTTGTTCCCTGGTATTCTACCTTGTACCAATCTCCGGCCTGGCGCTCTACGTTCACCTCGGCCCCTTCGGGCACCGTGCCGACGGGCGTGCTGCTAAAGTCCGGGTCCGGGTAGAGGGACTGGTTGGGTTGGGACACCTTCAGGACCTCACCCCAACCGGCGGCCGGCATCAGGACTACCAGCGCCAGCCCCAGGGCCAGGAGATACCTGGCAGATCTCGAGTAACGGTTTAACCGTTGCACATAAGCCTCCTTTCTTTAAGACCTTCCCAAAATTCGTTGATAACCCGATGACCTATTCGGTTTTTTTCTGCACCAACTTAATTATCTTCGCGTGGACAGGCCGCTAATGCAACCGCCGGCGGGCCAGGATCAGGGCCAGGCCGGCGATGATGACGCAGGCCCAGGCGAAGATGTCGCCGATCCTGGTGTAGAGGCTGCCGCCGGGGAGCCAGGCCAACTCCAGGGCGTGGGCCTCGGGGACGTTGATTTCCGAGGTCCACAGGAGGCGGCCGGCCCCGTCGATGAAGGCGGAAATCCCGGTATTGGCGGCCCGGGCCAGGCAGACGTGATTCTCCACCGCCCTCAGTACCGCCATGGACAGATGCTGATAGGCCGCCGAGGTCTTCCCGAACCAGGCGTCGTTGGTGATGTTGACCAACAGGCGCGCCCCGTTGGCCACCTGGGCCCGGGCTAGATTGGGAAAAATGGATTCGTAGCAGACCAGGGGGCCTAAGGCCCCTTCGGGCAGGGACACGGTGGCCCCTACCGGCCCTTCGGCAAAGTCGCCCACCATAGGCACCATCTTGCCGATAAAGGGGAAAAAGCGCCGCAGCGGCACGTACTCGCCGTAGGGTACCAGATGGGCCTTGTCGTAGGAACCGATGGTCTCGGCCTGGGGGTTCAGGAGATAGGCCCGGTTATAATAATACTCGCCCTGGGGGGTCATTTCATAGGCGGGGCTGCCGAACAACAGGTAGCCGCCGCTCTCCCGGGCGATCTTCTGGACCTCGGCCGCCAGGTCCGGGGTCCGCACATATAAGAAGGGGGCCGAGGTTTCAGGCCAGATGATGAGCCGCGCCCCCTGGACCTTCCGGGTCAGTTCCCCGTAGCGGTTCAGGGTGGTTTGGACCATTTCCTTCTTCCACTTCTCCCCCTGCTTGATGTTGCCCTGGACCACCGCCACCTTGATCTTGGGGCTGGCGGCCATCAGGGCGTCCACTTCCCCCAGGCGATAAAAGCCGTAGCCGACCCAGAGGACCAGGATCAGGCCGACCACGGCCACCTGGCGGAATGGCCTCACTTGGGCGCCGCGGGGCGGGAAGCAGAGGAGATAGAGGCTGGCGTTTACCAGGACCACCAGAAAGGAGAGGCCGTAAACCCCGGTGATATCGGCCAACTGGAGCAGCCGCGGGTAGAGGTAGAGGCCGTTACCCAGCGGTTCCCAGGGGAAGCCGCTGATGATGTAGGTCTGCCCCAGCTCCAGGGCCGTCCAGAGGACGGGCGCCCACCAGAGCAGACTGAGGCCCCGGGCGGCGCCCCAGGCCACCCCCAGCCCCCACACCGCGGTGTAGAGACACAAATACCCGGCCAGGAGCAGCAAGATGCCGATGGCGGCGATCAGGGGCAGTTTCCCGAAGACGTGGGTGACGTAAACGATCCAGTAAAGCAGCGCCACATAGTGAGCCAGACCCGAAACCAGGCCCAGCCAGAAGGCCGCTTTCAGGGATTGGTCCTTAAGGGCCCAGAGCAGGGGAACCAGGGCGAAGATCAACAGATAAGTCTGGTCCCACTTGGGGAAGGCCGCGGCCAACAGCAGGCCGGAGAGGATGGCGGCCAGGAGACGGGAGAGGCTAGTGCGCTTGTTCATGCTGTAGGATTATAGCCGGATTATGGGGGAAGGGAAAGAAAATTGGGGGTAGGGTCAAGAGTCAATAAGTATATTGAGGGGTTGGCGCTTGAATGCCTGGATATGCCGCACGAGGTGCAGATTATATTATAATCAACGTAACGATATAGTATCTTTCGATTAGCAGGTCGCGCAGTTAGTTTCCATTCTGATGTTTCGTTGAGGATCTGAACGAAAGCCATTCGCCGTGGAATTATTCCCTTCGGCCAAGGTTGCGCAGGCGCCTGCCTATTCTTATCTTTATTATATATACACATGCAAAAGGTTTGGGACACAACATGCTTGGCTTATTGCTGCTGTGGCGGCCTGTGTCGGGTTTGAGCCCCGGTCCTAAGTCGCCGGAGCAAATCACCTTCAGCTGTGGAAGCCGCACGCAGGATAACGCCAAAATAAAAGGATTTCTTGAAAACAATCTGAACGGTAAATTTTTTAATTGGCCCGCATCTTCCTGGGATTTTTTCCATGCTGACTCTGGCAGCTCTATATGATGTGGCCAGGGGTAAGCATATTGGCATCAATACAAAATAAGCGGAAACTTATGAAAGCAATACTTTTATTGATTGTTGCAGTAATATCAATGTTACTTTGGAGTCCATCACTTCGAGCTCAAGGGATGGAGGAAGATAACCCTATTTATAAGGAATTGGCTGAACAGGGAAGGATGACGACAGGACAGATAACTATTGTTTATGGTGTGCCATGCGTAGAAGTTATGCTGAATAGTGGTGAAAGTATAAGGACATTTGTCTACTCCGTACCTTCTTTAAAGAAAAATCCTATTCCTGTTCAGGACAGGATTGCTCTCATTAATGGAACCCATTACCTGTTGGTCGTGAATGCGCCCGGTAACATCAGCACCGATAAGAACAAAATATTCGTGCCCCTCGACTTTTCCATAGAGCCGAAAATTCTGCCGGAATTTTTGTCCAAGGCGGCCAAGCATGAAAAGTACATTCTGATAGATCGCCGCCAGCAATATCTTGGCCTTTATGAATGGGGAAATTTGAAATACACCTATCCAATTTCTACCGGAACCTCGAATTCGACACCTTTAAGAAAATTCGTGATTAATTATATGGATGAAGTTCATAACTCCACTATATTTGATCAGGCGCCCATGGATCATGCCCTGAATATTTTCGGTCCTTATTTCATTCATGAAGGCATAGTTCCTGGATATCCGTCAACCCACGGCTGTATCAGGGTGTTTCCCCTGCATGCTCGTTTTCTCTTTTATCAGTGGGCCAAGCCGGGGATTCCCGGGGAAATTATAGGTTGAGTCCATTACAAAAGAGTTAATTTTTCGGCGTTGAGTAACTGTAGGGCGGGAAAGTGACACGCATCCCGCCTTCAGCGATGGGATTAAACCAAGGTCATGCCGCAATACCTGGGTGCCTTTGTTCCAGGAGGCACTTTTTATTTTAGGTCACGTTGTTGGAACTCCGTTTGAAACTCTTGACCGAACCCATTGACGATCTTTGGCCTGTGTTTAACTGCAAAACGCGGGATGCGCTTTGCGTTCCCGGAGAGCGAACATGATAGACTTAGTTCTATAATTTGTATAAAGGCTGTTCTAAGTAATAGAGAGAGGGATGTTGATGCGGGATGTGTCCGAAAAAAGCAAGCCTAGGGGAGTCCCTAACCGCCGCGATCACATGGCGAATGAGAGGACATTCCTCGCTTGGGTAAGGACCAGTATCGGCATAATGGCGTTTGGTTTCGTCGTGGAAAAGTTTGCTTTGTTTATGAAAAGATTGCCACTATTTTTTGAAAAGCCCAAGATTTATGACACTGTCCCTTCATCTCTCGAATATTCGACAGTATTCGGTATAGTTTTGGTGGCAATGGGCGCCTTCATGGGATTGCTTGCATTTATCCGATATAAAAAGGTTGAAAGAGAAATTAATGAAAATGCATATCGTCCTTCGATGATCCTTGACATACTCGTAGCGATAGGAATCATAACAATTGGAATTTTCCTCGTATTTTATATGATCCACAGCATTTAACCGAAATTATGCAGCACCCTTGACCACCGTAACCGAAAAGTAGTGTTATGGATCTTTACTCTCTCGAATTCAACCACAAAAAGATGAACTATGCTATGAGACAATGCTATTTGGGTAAGCATGACTTTTATGGTGATTATTAGGAGGGGGAAGGTAGGAAAGGGTTCGCCGGGCGGTTAGGGGCTTTTTCTAACCCTGATTTCTAACCCCCGAACCCTTCTTCCACTGGCAATCTGCGGGCCTTGACCTGTTTGGCCCGGCGTTCGTCGGCGGTGAGCACGGTCAACTCCAGGTTCGGGACCTCCACCCGGTCGTTGACCTGGGGCACCCGGCCCAGGAAGTGGATCAGGAGACCTCCGACGGATTCGAACTTGCCCTCCGGGCGTTCCAGATCGAAGTGGTCCATCAATTCTTCCACGTCCAGGCGGGCGTCCACCACCACGGAGCCGTCTTCCTGGGGGACGAGGCGGGGCTCCTGACGGTCGTATTCGTCGTAGATCTCCCCGACAATCTCTTCCAGGATGTCCTCTAAGGTGATGAGG
>Ga0351885_10381_pt1 | contig 13984 bp, 13 predicted proteins | sample TotcelFGM3001L13_FD_206771 | JGI IMG/M metagenome (GOLD analysis project Ga0351885, IMG submission 206771) | Enriched cells from coal bed in the Powder River Basin, Montana, United States - Total cells FGM rep3 HSBNCT.FGM.300.1.L13 ... | reverse complement strand
GCCGACGATCCCTGATAGACGATGCGGCCGTAGGAAAAATAACTGCGGCCGCCGCCAAAGCGTCGGGGGGCCGGGTTCGCTTCCCGGTCCAGCGGCAGGGGGACGCCTGACTGCCGGCTCCAGCGCCAGACGGTGGGGATAATCACTTCGTCCCCCCAGTCGCTCAGCACCAGGTCCGGGTCGACGCGCTTGAGCCAGCGAGCCAGTTCCCGCACCAGGCCCGGAGCATCTTCGGCTTCCAGCTCATGGGTGCGGCCGTCATAGCCCACCGCCAGGCCGTTGCCGGCCTCCAGAGGAATGAGGTGGTCCCGGGTAAGGGAAAGCGTCAGGGTGGCCAGGGGCGGGGTCGAAAACTCCACCGCGAAGGCGTCCTCCATGGGGTTGAGATGGAGCAGGCGCCCGTCTTCGGCCTCAACCTCATACCAGACGCAGGGCCAGTACCCGCGGGTATAAAGATAGGCGGCGGCGATGTCCAGATCGCAATTGTAGGGGGCCACCTCAGCCGGGAGCGTCCCCAGCCACTGCCGCACCCGGGGCAGGACCCCGTAAGCCTTGACCTCCAGGGCCACCACCGGGACTTCTTCGCCGGTCCATAAATCCCGGCCCCGGCTTGGATAGGCCCGGCGCAGCCAGCCTTTCTGTCCCAGGGCCCGGGCCAGGGACTGAAGCCGGGCCTGGGGCCCGCCCAGGTAGAGACGATAGGGAAAATCATCGGTCAGCCGCAGCCGTTTACCGCTCGCGGTGATAAACCACAGCACCATGCGGTCGCCTAAAGGATAGAGATCGAAGAGCCAGCCGGTGGTTTGCATGGACGTTAGGTCAGATGATTTTGGGGAAGTTTTTCGTGAGTAAGGGAGCGTGCTGTAGGGGCGACCCGGCGGGTCGCCCTATGTTTCGATGCCGCGGTCCGGCTCTTCGACATTGTCGAGGCGCTTCTTTAAGGCCATCAGGTCTTTTTGGTGTTCCAGGAGCATGGACAGGAGCATGGACTCAAGAGGGCAGGGATTAGAGGCGTACACCCCGGCCTGGAGGTGCAGGCGGGCCGACTCAAAGAGCCGGTCCAGGTGGGCCTGGTCCTCTTTGCGCAAGGCCCGGCGGAATTTCTGCCAGCGCTGCCGCTCTGCCTCCCACACCTGACTGTAAGGTAAAACCGTGCGGCCCATAATCAGTTGCCAGTGGTCAGTGGTCAGTGGTTTTTTCGAAGATATTGGCCACTGTTCCGAAAAGTTCAAGGTTCAAAGTTCAAAGTTCAAGGTTAGTGTAGGGTGCGCACCGCGCATCATGATCGACAGCCAGCCTCTTTTCATAATTTATGGGTGGGCCACCGGCCCATGAGGAACTGTCTTGAAAAGTTAAAAAGAATCTGGTGGCACAGGCGTCTCGCCTGTGCGGACCGCTTGGCGGGCGGGGACGCCCGCCCTACACGTAGGTAAGTAAAACCGTGCGGCCCATGGCTGACTTCTTTTTCAGCAATCGGGCCAGCTTTCAGCAGTTAGCTTTTTTCTAACTGCTAACTGCTCACGGCTCACGGCTAACTGCTTACTATCCCGCCATCAGCATGATCAAGGCGGTTGTCAGAATCAGTCCCAGGGTTCCCAGAAATTTCAGGATTTCCAGGAGACAGGTTCCGGCGTCTTCCGGGATGGTGAGGGCCTGGCTTAACTGCTTCATGCGAGCGGTGAATTTTAGGCCGGGTTGCAGATAGGGGCACTCGGGTAACGATGCGTCCACGTTAAAGGTCTCCTTTTTGAACTCGGGAGGGGGCGGCGTGAGCGCCTCCGTCCCGTAACCGGCCCGGAGGGATCGCCGGGACCGCCGGAGATGTCCGGCGGGCCGCCTCGCAGTGGCCCTCCTGGCTTTCCACCTCCACAAAGTAGTCGATCACCGGGGCCAGGAGGCGGCCGAAGTGTTGATTAACCGCGGCCCGGGGCAGGCGGGGTTGGAGCAGCAGCAGGGCCGAGCCGGTCTTGATCCGGGCCAGGAGGCGCACCAGGTCCTGAAAGAGGCGGCGGCGTTCGCTCAGGGGCACCTGCTCATCGTAGAACAGGCTCACCGGTCCCAGGACCAGCACCAGGCTGCCCGGTGAAGGTATCGCCGGGAAGGTCTCCGTGAGGAGGCGCACCAGTTGGTGGGAGGTGAAGGCCCGGGCCACCCGCACCCGGGTCAGGGCCTCTTGGGGCGAGAGTTTGCGAGCGCCCGCCTCCCGGACCAATTGGTACGGGTCAAAGCGGTTGGCCGCGTCCACCACCAGGACCGGCGCCCCCTGGGCCACTCCCCAGACGGCCGCGGCCGCGGTCAGGGCTCGCAGGTGCCCGCCCCAGAGCAAGACCCCCCGGCCCGGTTGCAGGGGCGCCAGATAATGGCTCATGGGCTTCATCCGCGTCTTTTCCCTTCCAGGTTGCGGTACACGCCCACCACCTTGCCCAGGATCTGCACGTCGGCGGCCTCGGCCGCGGAGAAGCGCAGGGGGGTGAAATCCGGGTTGTCGCCCTTGAGGACCAGTCCTCCGGCCTCCTCGTACACCCTCTTCAGGGTGGCCTCATCGTCGATGAGGGCCACCGCGATTTCGCCCCGGGCCACCCGGGACTGGACCCGGACCATCACCAGGTCGTCGGGCAGGATCACCGGCGCCATGGACTCCCCGGTGACTCTCAGGAGAAAGGCCTCCTCGCCCCGGACCCAGGACCGGGGCAGGGGCAGGGTCTCCTCGACGTTTTCGCTGGCCAGGAGAGGCTGGCCGGCGGCGATGCGACCCAACAGCGGCACCTCCACCACCGGCCCGGGGCTCCTGGAGGTCAGGGACAGCCCCCGGGAGAGCCCCGGCTCCCGGTGGAGGTAGCCCTTGCGCCGCAAGGCCGCCAGGTGATCCACCGCGGCCCGGGGCTGGATGCCGAAGGCGGCAGCCACCTCCCGCACCGTGGGCGGATAGCCCTGGCGCTCGCAAAACTCCTCCACAAAGGCCAGCACGGTCTGTTGTCGGTCGGTTAATGGCTTCATGGCTATAAACTACTATACAAAAGAATACGTGTCAAGAGAATAGTTAAATACTTTTTCATGGCCAGCCAATGGGGAGGCGCGGCAAATCAACCGGGGAAGCCCGGGTGAATGCAGATTGACAACAATGAATTTTGGTGCATAAATTAACCCACGCTGTTCAAGCCCAAAGGAGGAAAATCCGATGTCAAAGAAATCTTTCCTGGTCTTACTGGCCATAGCTTTGCTGTGGTGCTGGGCGGTTCCCTCAGGAGCCCAGGGCGACAAGCCGGCCGGGGCGCCTCCCGCTGAGAAACCCGCCGTGGCCGCAACCGAGGCGCAGAAGGCGGCGGTGGAGCTCCCCAAGGATAAGCAAACCACTCTGGGTCTGTATGTCTCCGCCAAGGGAGCCTACGACATGTGGCAAAAGGACCAGCAGAAGGTCAAGATCATCGACTGCCGGACCCCGGAAGAGTACGCTTTCATTGGTCACGCCCCCATGGCCACCAACGTTCCCAGCAAATTCTTGACCTACGCCTGGGATGAAAAGAAAAAAGAATACGTCATGAAGGTCAATCCCGGCTTCGTGAAGGAAGTCCAGAAGAGATTTGCCAAGGATGATACCATCCTGGTGATGTGCCGCTCCGGACAGCGCAGCGCCCCATCGGTGGATTTGTTGGCCAAGGCCGGGTTCACCAAGGTCTACAACATCGTGGACGGCTTCGAAGGCGATAAGGTCAAAGACCCCACCAGCCCCAACCACGGCAAGCGGATGAAAGACGGCTGGAGAGTTTCCAACCTGCCCTGGACCTATGACCTCAATGTCGACTTGATCTATCTCCCCAAGGGCAAACCGAAGGCGAAATAAGCCTGAAAAGTTAAAAGTTCAAGGTTAATGTAGGCTGCGCACCAGCGGCGGGCGGGACGGCCGCCCTACAAAACTTTTCATAATTAACGGGTGGGCCGAAGGCCCATGAAAGATTGTTACGGAAGGGGCGGGACCCCGGCAGTGCTTGGGCCTGCCCCTTCTCTGCCTGCGCTTGTGTTCTCGACCCCTCCCTGATATGGTAATCTTCTATGAAGGGAACGTCTGCTGACGCCGTGTCCCGGCGGGCTAGAGAAATCACCCCGTTTCTGGTGATGGATATCCTGGAGCGGGCCCAGGAATTGGAGCGGGCCGGCGAACCGGTCATCCACCTGGAGATCGGGGAACCGGACTACGATACGCCCCAGGTGGTCAAGGACGCGGCCTACCGGGCCATGGCCGCAGGGGAGACCCAGTACACCCACTCCCAGGGGCTCATGGAGTTGCGGGAGACCCTGTGCCGGCATTACTGGGACAAATACCGGGTGTCGGTTACCCCGGAGCAATTCATCGTCACGTCGGGCACTTCCCCGGCCATGATCCTCATCTTCGGCGCCCTCCTGGACCCCGGGGATGAGGTGCTGCTCCCCAACCTGCATTACGCCTGCTACCCCAACATCCTCAAGCTGGTGGACGCGACGCCCCGGTACGTGCCGGTCAGGGAGGAAGACGGCTTCCAGATGAACCCGGCGGCGTTGGGTCCTTATCTCACGCCCCGCACCAAGGGGGTGCTGGTCAATTCTCCCGGGAACCCCACCGGGACCTTGATGCCGCCGGACTGGATGGCTCGCCTGGCGGATTTGGGTCCTCACGTCATTTCCGACGAGATTTACCACGGCCTGGTTTACGAAGGCCAGGAGCACTCCATCCTGGAGTTTACCGACAAGGCCTTTGTCATCAACGGTTTTTCCAAGCTCTACGCCATGACCGGCTGGCGCCTGGGGTACCTCATCGCCCCGCCGGATTTCATCCGGCCCCTGCAGAAATTGATGCAGAATTTCTTCATTTCGGCCAACCCCTTTGTGCAACGGGCCGGGATTGCGGCCCTGACCCAGGCCGCACCCGAGATCGAAGCCATGCGGTCCGCTTATGACGCCCGCCGCCGGTTTCTCCTGGCGGGGCTGGCAAAATTGGGGTTCCTGATTCCCGTCCCTCCCACCGGGGCCTTTTATGTCTTTGTCAATGCCCGCCACCTCTCGACTGACTCCTACGCCCTGGCCTTCGACATCCTGGAAAAAGTCAAAGTCGGGGTAGCCCCGGGCATCGATTTCGGCCCCGGAGGCGAAGGCTTTCTCCGCTTCTCCTACGCCAATTCCCTGGAAAACCTGGCCGAGGCCCTGCGCCGGCTGGAGACGTACCTGGCCCAACGCCGTTCTGCCTGATACCAGGTTGCGCCTCGTTGAGTAAGAAAAGCTCACGGTCCATAGGGGCGCACCTGTGGGCGCGCAACCTGAGGGCGGACACATGGTCCGCCTATAGAAGACTAATTACCTGTATGACCGCAGTATAGTATGACCCCTACCCACCAGTCCGCCTCACCCGGTTGCGCCCTTCTCGTTTTGCGAACCCCGGTTGCTTCAGGCCGGCCTTCTCCGGATCACTTTGTCAATTTGATACGGAATAAGCCGCCGGATACGCTGCTGTCTCAATTTAAGATTTGCGGGACGCGGGTTCGGCACAGCACCGGTGGAAGAAGAAAACTGAAAAGATAATATATAATGATATCAATATGTTCATTAAGGAGCGTTGAGATTGCGGCCTGGCAGGCTTTATGCACTAAAAGGAGATAGGTTGCCATTGGCGGCCCATTAAACCGGTAGGAGAAAAACATGAAAAAGATCATCACCACGTTGACTGCTGTGACTTTTGCTTTGGGTCTGGCCGCCGCGGCCCAGGCTCAGATGGCCAAGACCCCGGAAAAACCTGTGGTGCAGACCACCCAGGCAGTCCAGCCCCAGGTAGCCCCCAAGCCCGGCGACCCGGTTGCCAAGGAAACCGTGAAACCCGGCGACAAAGCCAAAGAGGCGGCGCCATCCGTGGACAAAGGCAAGACCAAGGAAGAGGCCAAGAAGGTAGCCCCGAAGGGCAAGATCGAGAAGAAAGCCGGCGCACCCATGGACAAGACCCAGGAGGGCGCGAAGTAATCCCAGGCCGGCAGAAACTCTGCCGCCCTTTTATCCAAACAGCCCACCGGGCTGATAAAGTCTCCGGCCTGATAGGGCTGTAACGTCTGACCGGGAAGGGTTAATCTCCCCTTCCCGGTTTTTTTGGGTATTTTTGAATTTTTATAAAGGTAACGTCCAGCCGGTGCCAGTCCAAGGGGTCACAGCTTCTTTAATCGCTGCTGGCGCTGGCGCAGCCGCTTGGATAAGCGCCGGGCCGGGCCCTTCTTGTGGGTGCCCCGGGCGGAGGGGTCCGTCTCGGCGTCAGGGTCGGCTGCCCCTGCCGGGTCGTGCAGATGAGACGATTCAAACTCTCCGGCGTTAATCCAGGCAGCCTTGGCCTGTTCGGCGCACACCTGGATCTCCCGATCGGAGGTGACCACCAGGGAGCGTTCCCGCTCCTGGGACAGCAAGCGCTTGATGACCTCATCAGCCCGTTCTCCCCGGCGGGAGTAAATCACCAGGATGCCCTCATACCGGTCGCGGCTTTCTTTAAGGTCACCCCGCTGCCAGCCGTCGAACACCACGGTAATCTGGTGATGGGACCGGCGGCGATAATGAGCCAGCAGTTCCAGCAAGGCTTCCCGGCCGGCCTGCAGGTCCATGACATCCAGGAACTGCAACCGCGGCGATTGCCTGATTACGTTGTAGCCGTCAACAATGAGGTGCATGACAATAGGATACTAGAATATTAGAATAAAAGGTCTTTATGCAAAAATATTATTGTAAATATGATTTTTTCTTGCTATAGTTTGTCCCTGTAACGTTAAATTGTCGTAATGGGGGAGGATGTGGAAATTATGCGTTACTTATTTTACATCATGTGCGTGGCGCTGCTTCTGGCGGCGGGCGCAGGGTGCGGCGGGGGCCTGGGGAAGCCCGAAACCGCCACCCTGGACGTGCCGCTGCCGGAGTATCAAGAACAACAAACCGAACTGACACCGGAACAACAGTACGTAAAGCAAGTGTTAACTGAAAATGGTTACGATATTAATCGTGATAAGCCCACGGTCATCGTGGTCCATAAAAGCACCCGGAAACTCACCTGTTACCGGGGCTTGACGCCCCTGAAGACCTTTCCCGTAGTCCTGGGAAACGATCCGCTCAACGATAAGTTGTGCCAGGGTGATACCTGCACCCCGGAAGGGGTGTACCGGGTCCGGGCCAAGTATCCGCACCCCAGGTGGGACAGTTTTATCTGGCTGGATTATCCCAACACCAAGAACTGGCTGAAGTTCGGCCGGGCTAAAACGGCGGGGAAAATCCCCCCGGAGGCGGACATCGGCGGCGAGATCGGCATCCACGGGACTGAAGACGCTTCCCGGAACCTCACCGGAGTAAACTGGACCAAGGGCTGCATCTCCTTGCTGAACAAAGATCTGCAGGAGGTCTATCCCCTGGTGAATGATAAAACTCTGGTGGTTATCACCAAGCAATAGCTTCACCAATGCTAGCGCGGCCGGCCCGGGTGGAATGGGCCGCGGCAGGGGCGTCTAAGGGGCGGACCACGGTCTGCCCTTTTTATTGTCCCCATGTTATCGCTGCGGTTCGGCTCCGGCGGCTATGCTTTGCCGGCCGGCGGGGATAACATGACAAGAAAAGGCAGGGCGGTGTGGCCATCGCCCTGCCTGCAAGCATCTTTGGCGCGCCGGTCCCCCAAGGGACCGGCGTAATTATTTAGGAATCTCCACTGTCAGGTAGAGGGTGCGGCCGGCACGCTTGACTAAAAAGCGGGCGACGCTGTCTTTTTTCACCTTGGCAACGGCCTCCATATATTCCTTAACGGTGCCGACGACCGCGCCGTTCACTTCCAGGATCAGGTCTCCCGCCCGGATGTTGGCATCAGCCGCCGGGCTGCCGGACTCCACCTGGACCACCACCACCCCCTTGTTGTCCCGGAGGCGGAACTGCTGGGCCAGAGCCGGGGTCAGGTTCTGGACCTCCAGACCCAAAGGGGTTTTCTCGGCCACCCCTTCTTCTTTGGTCTGGGCCTGCTTTTCATCGGTGAGTTCCACGACAGTCAGGTTCAGGGTCTTCTCCTTACCCTCACGCAGGACCTTGAGAGTGGCCTTGGACCCCGGGGCCAGGCTCGCCACCATCCGGGGCAATTCATTCATCTCATGGATGGCGGTGCCGTTGAAGTCGACGATGATATCCCCCTGGTGGATACCGGCTTTATCCGCCGGCGAGCCGGGGTTGACTTCGGCCACCAGGGCGCCGCGGGGCTCGGCCATCCCAAAGGATTTGGCCAGCTCCGGGGTGACGTTCTGGACCTGCACCCCGATCATGCCCCGAACCACCTTGCCCTTGGACTCCAACTGGGGAATGACGGACTTGGCGATGGCGCTGGGGGTGGCAAACCCGATGCCCTGGCCGGAGGCCAGGATGGCGGTGTTGATGCCGATCACCTCACCCTTAAGATTTAGGAGGGGGCCGCCGCTGTTGCCCGGGTTGATGGAGGCGTCGGTCTGGAGGAAGTTGTCATAGGGACCGGCGCCGATAACCCGGCCCTTGGCGCTGATAATCCCCTGGGTAACGGTATGGGCCAGGCCAAAGGGGTTGCCCACGGCCAGGACCCAGTCGCCCACCTGGATGGCGTCCGAATCCCCCATTTTGAGGAACGTCAAATCCGCCGGCGGCTTGACGATCTGGATCAAGGCCAGGTCGGTTTTGGGGTCCCGGCCCTTGACGGTGGCCTGGTATTCCTTGCCTCCCACCAGGATGATCTTGATCTTATCCGCGCCTTCCACCACGTGGTTATTGGTCACCACGTAGCCCTTGGGGTCGATGATGAAGCCGGAACCGAGGCTGCGAGCTTTGTAGCTCTTGGGCATATCGCCGAAAAACTTATCGAAGAAATCCCGGAAATCCCGGAATGGGCCTTCAGGACCGAAGGGCATCTCCGGGGAAGGGCCCTGTTTCGGCCGCTTGGGGGTCTGGCCTTGCCCGAACATTTCCCGCATCTGGTTCTTGACGATTTTTTCGGCACTGATATTAACCACCGCGCCCGAGACCTGCTTGGCCAGATTGGCAAAGGTATCCGGGGCCAAAACGGCGGGGGCGGGGGCAGTGGCTGGGGCCTGGGTCTGGGCCCAGGACGGCTGAGGGGCCGGGCCCAAGGGGCCTAAGCCCAGGAAAGCCCACATTACCATGAGGCTAATTATGAGACAGCTTTTCTTCATCACTTCTTCTCCTCTTTCTTCTGGCTGGGCAGGGCGCCCGGCAGGGGTGACATGGCAGATTTTTTCCCGACTACTACCAGGAGATATTTTTCCGGGCGAAGATATTTTTCGGCCACTTTCTGGATATCCTCGGGAGTCAGGTGGCCGATGAGTTCCGGATAGCGCCAGGGGTAATCGAGGCCCAGGCCATAGACTTCCGCATATCCCAGGAGCCAGGCCCGCTTGGAGATGGAATCCATTTTCCGGGGAAAACTGCCGATCAGGTAAGATTTGGCCTCTTTGAGCTCCTCCGGCGTCACCGGCTGCGTCATGATGCGCCGGAGTTGTTCCACCACCTGGGTAATGGCCTCGCCCGCCGAGGCATTTTTGGTCTCCAGGGCCACGAAGAAAGCCCCGGGTTCCAGGCCCGGGTCAAAGGAGCTGTAGACGCTGTAGGCCAGTCCCCGGTTGACCCGGATGTCGTCCATGAGCCGGGAGACGAAGCCGCCGCCCCCCAGAAGGTAATTCATCACCTGAAAGGCGTAGAAATCGGGATTATTACGGGCTATCCCCAGGTTGCCCAGGATGATGTTGGCCTGGGTGATATCTTTGTCGATCATGACCACTTGGCGCTGGTCCAGCGGCGGAATGGCGGGGAGCTTAACCTTCGGGAGGGGAGCCGCAGCCCAGGCGCCGAAGATTTTGGTGACCCATTTTTGCGCCTCCTCCGGGGTTAAATCGCCCACCACGCTTAAGACGGTATTATTGGGCCGGTAGTAATTCCGGTGAAATTCTACCAGGTCGCGGCGGGTGATGGCCGTAAGTCCCTGGGGTGTGCCCATGACCGGATGGTTGTAAGGGAAGGGGCCATAAAGATCCTTGATAAAGGTTCGGGAGGCCACTACCTTGGGCTCATCCTCGGCGCTGGCCAGGGCCGCCTTGAACTGGTTCACCTTCCGCACCACTTCCGGGGCCGGGAAGGTGGGGTTCATCAAGATATCCTGGAGGAGCTCCAGGGCCGGCCCCAGGTCCTTTTTAAGCACCGTCAGGCTCACCGTGGCGAAATCACCACCTCCGGCGACGGAAAGGCGCGCCCCCATAAAGTCCAACTCTGAGGCAATCTTGGCCGCGGAACGGGATTTGGTGCCGTTGAGCAACAGGGAGGCCGTTAGATTGGCCAAGCCCGCTTTTCCCGGAGGGTCGGTCAAGGTGCCGGCCTTAATGAGGAGTTCCAGGTTCACCAGGGGCAGTTCGGTCTGGGGGGAAAACAGCCACACCAGGTTATTGGGCAGTTGGTGGCGGGTCCCCAGCACCTGGGTCTCCGGCGCCGCCAGGACCGCACTGCTCCACAGCAACACTCCCATAACCACCCATGTAAAGCGTTTGAGCACTTTATTCTCCATAACGATTGCGCTGTCTTGTAGGGGCGGTTCGCGAACCGCCCCTACGGTGGCCTAATTTCTTTTTTGCCCCCGTTAATAAGTGGCCTTGGAGGTTAAGTTGATAAAGCATAATGCCGAGCCTTGATTTGCCGGGGATCAGCGAATCTCGTGCGCCGGCCGGGAACGGCCGGTGGGCGCCTTAACGCTCTTGATGGGCACCAGGACCCCCACGGTCAGGTTATTGGGCACCAGGTATTTTTTCGCCACTTCCCGGACCTGTTCCCGGGTGACCTGCTGGATCTTGGGAACGAACTCTTTGAGCAGGGTCCAGCGGGCCACGGTTGCCGTCCGCCCCAACAGCATGCCCCGGTAGAAAATGGAATCCAGGGCCATATAAAAGGAGGCCGCCACCTGATTTTTGGCCTTTTGCAACTCCGTGTCACCCACCAGGCCGGTTTGCAACCGCTTGATCTCAGCTTCCAGGGCCGCTTCCAACTGGGCTACGGTTTTGCCCGGCATGGGTTGGCCGGCAAACGAAAAGAGAAAAGGGTCGATGGTGTCGAAATTATAGTCCGCCTCGGCCTCCAGGGCCAGTTTCTGCTGGTACACCAGGTTGTGATAGAGGCGGGAACTGCGGCCTGACGACAGGATACGGCCCAGCAACTCCAGGGGATAGGCGTCGGGACTCTCCCAGTTGGGAACGTGATAGTTCATCAGGAGAGCCGGAAACTGCGCCTCCCGGTACACCTCAACCCGGCGCGGCCCGAATTGTTGGGGCTCTTTGGCGGTAACCTTGGGAGGCTCCGGCCCCGCCGGTAATCTGCCGAAGGTCGCTTCGATCTGGGTGAGCGCTTCCTTGGGGTCGATATCGCCTACCACTACCAGGGTGCAGTTGTTGGGCAGATAGTAACGGTGGTAGTAAGTGCGGTAATCGTCCAGGGTGATGCTTTCCAGATCATTGAGCCAGCCGATTATCGGCCACTGGTAGGGGTGGGCTTCAAAGGTGGCGGCCATGGCCGCTTCCTGCATGAAGCTGGCGGGGTCGTCTTCGGTGCGCAGGCGCCGTTCTTCGATCACCACCTGCTTTTCGGTTTCGAAGGTCTTTTCGTCCACATTGATGCCCCGCAAGCGGTCGGCTTCCATCTCCAGCCAGTGACGCAACTGCTCTTTGGGGCCGGTTTCGAAGTAGGCCGTGTAATTCCGGGAGGTAAAGGCGTTATCCGTGCCCCCCACCTTCTGGACTTCCCGGGAAAAATATTTGGGGCCGTATTTGGCCGTGCCCTTGAACATCATGTGCTCGGCCAGGTGGGAGATGCCGGTTTTCCCCAGGGCTTCATTTCTGGAGCCCACCCGATACCACACCTGGAGGGTGATAATGGGGGCCCGGGACTCTCGTAAGAGCAGCACTTGGAGGCCATTGGCCAGTTTGTGCTCCACCACCTTGTCGAAGAGGTTGCCCTCTTCCGCCGCTTTGAGGGGAATGGCGGCGAGCCCCAGCCATGAGGCGGCCAGGAGGACTATGAGCAGCCACAACCGCGGCCGGCTGGGAGCCCACCACGCCTCGCGGCGGCCGGCGCGGCCCACTTTCAGATACTGTGGAAAAAAAGTCATAGGGTTTCGATCTTCAGAATAGGGTTGCGGTTCAGGAAGCGCCACGGGCATATTCCCTAACCGGTTATCAATTTAACCTAAATTCTCCCTGCCCGGATTTCAAGGGAGCTTGGCAAAGATTATTCCGGTCCGATGATTTGTCCTTCGACTAACGCGGGTATAGCGGTGGTTTTGGTGCCGGGGGTCCAGACTGCGCCGGCAATCAGCCCGGTCAGACTGGCGCCGGACATATCCAGGCAGATATCGATGATACTGCCTCCCCGAGTGACGGAAAACCATTGGCGCCCCTCGTCCATCGAGGCATAGAGCAGGCACAACCCCAAGGACCAGAGGCAGGCGCTCCACGGCCCGTAGTGCGCCTGGGCCCGAAAGGCCCGGAACCAGAGAAGACTCATCAAGCCATAAGCCAGAACGTGGCCGGTTTTCCGTACATAGAAATTGATCGGTTTAAGCTGGGCCGGTTCCAGGTCCACAAACCAGGAAAGAAGCCATTTGAGGATGCCCAGGCTATTTTTTCCCGAACCCAAGTCTCCCGACAGGCAGAGCACTGCCAGGCCCCAAAGGAGCGGGGGCAGCCAATAATACAGAAAATTGGGTTTCCGCCAAAACGGTGGTGCACTACCCAAAGATTCGATCCCTTCACCCCTGGAGGGGCCGTCCGGATGCCTCGCAGACACCTCTAAAAATAATTAGACTCACCCTCGCAGGGTTTTGTTAAGGAATGAAGGCAAAGAAATTTCGGTAAGCGTTGTAAGAGGTTGTGATTCATAAAATTATCTTAAAAGCGATTTTCTCACGGAAATCCCCGGCCGGGCCGGAGTTAAGGTTCTTATACCTTTTCGCGATCAATTGGTGGCATAGGCGTCTCGCCTGTGCAGGCGCAGGCTAAAGCCTGCGGCTACCATAAATGGCTTTTTGATTGCAACCCGGTATCAGACGCCCGTGGCGTTCAGCCCGTGGTCCCGTTTATCCCAGGATCGCCTCGACAAAGGCCTCGGCGTCAAAGGGGCGCAGGTCCTCCATGGCCTCACCCACCCCGATGTATTTCAAGGGGATGCCGGTCTCGTGGACCACCGCCAGGGCCACGCCGCCTTTGGCGGTGCCGTCCATCTTGGTAAGGATGAGGCCGGTCACGCCCACGGCCTCGTGAAATAATCGGGCCTGGTTCAAGGCGTTTTGCCCCGTGGTGGCGTCCAGGATGAGCAGCACTTCATGGGGGGCGCCGGGGATTTTTTTGGCCGCGGTGCGGCGAATCTTCTTCAATTCCTCCATCAGGTTGACCTTGGTATGGAGCCGTCCGGCGGTATCCACATACACCGTGTCGGCGCCCCGGGCCAGTCCCGCAGCCAGGCCGTCGAAGACCACCGCGGCCGGGTCGGCCCCGGTCTTTTGCTTGACCACCGCGGCCCCGACGCGCTCGCCCCAAATCTCCAACTGCTCCACCGCCGCGGCCCGGAAGGTGTCCGCGGCCACCAGGATCGGGGTAAGGCCCTGTTGCCGTTCCTGGTGGGCCAGCTTGGCAATGGTGGTGGTTTTGCCCACGCCGTTGATCCCCACCACCAGCACTACCCAGGGACGGGCGCTCCGGTCCGGGGCAACGGGACTCGTGAGCAGGCCGATCATTTCCGACTGGAGGGCGGCTTTGAGTTTCTCGACGTCCGCCAGTTCCCGGCGGCGCAATTTGTCCTCTAAGGCCTGGACCAGAAACAGGCTGGTCTCTACCCCTATATCGGCAGTAATCAACAATTCCTCAAGCTCTTCCAGGAGTTCGGCGTCTACAACCTTCCGGCCCCTGAACATCCGGTCCAGACCGCCGCTCAGGGCCTCCCG
>Ga0351885_10380_pt1 | contig 14007 bp, 7 predicted proteins | sample TotcelFGM3001L13_FD_206771 | JGI IMG/M metagenome (GOLD analysis project Ga0351885, IMG submission 206771) | Enriched cells from coal bed in the Powder River Basin, Montana, United States - Total cells FGM rep3 HSBNCT.FGM.300.1.L13 ... | reverse complement strand
CCATTCTTCCGGGGGGCGGTCGGTGCGCCAATAATAATGGTGCCCTTCGCGGACGCGCACGGCGGCGAATCGAGAGGAGAGCACCTTGTTGACGCCCTCCCTCCAGGCGATGGTTTGATATGCGTTATCCGGCAAATCCTGAGCTGCTTTTAAAACCGTCACCGGAGTGTGCTGCGGACTGCGACGCGGCAACTTCGGCGGTCGACCACAGCCCGAATACTCCGGTGGAGGCAATGGTTCCGTGCCCGGTGGCCACACCTTGGTGCTCTTTTGAATGCCGAGCCCATAGGAGAGGTTCAAGCCGCGAACACCCCGGCGAAACTCGCTGTCATTACCATAACCCGCATCGGCGAGCACCACTCCCCTGGGCGTATCCGTCCTGGTCAAGGCGCGCAGTTGTTCCAAGGCGATCTCGGGTTTGGTTTGGAAGGTCACTTCATCCGGAATTCCCACCCGGGCCCGGCGTTGGCGATCCACGACCCATTCTTGGGGTAGATAAAGCCGATATGCCACTGGCAGGCTGGCATGGGAGGTGGCTACGGAGACGGATACGGCGCACTGGCAGTTGTCCTGTTTCCCCAATTGTCCGCAATACTGCCGCGCCACGCCTACAGAATGCTTCCCCTTCTTGGGAAATCCGGTGTCATCAACGATCCATGCCAGAATTGGCCCTTGACTCTGCAACTTCGGCAAAACATAATCTCGAACTGCCCGCATCACTGCGTCATCACTCCAAGATGCCTTGGCCACAAAATGATGCAGGGATTGGTGTTTGGCACTCACTCGGCCCGGAGCAAGTTGTGCCGCCATGGGTTCGACACTTTTACGCTCAACAGGCAACAACAGGCCCGTGCAATACGCCTGAAAAGGTTCCACCCTGTCTGCATGACCCAACGCGGTGGACAGCTTTTCCGCATACGCACGAAACCTGGCCTCGATATTGGGTAAGGGTGCATTTTTCATGTACCCAGCATAAGCATAGTTTGCAGCGTTTTGCAAGCTATTTATGACACAGTAGTACTAACCCCCCTTTAATAAAGGGGGGAACTGTAAGGAATTGCTGCTAAAGTACCCCTTTGAAAAGGGAGGACTTAGGGGGATTTAAGGGCCTCCAGCAAATCGGGGGCGTTACCGGGGCATCTCACCGGAACAGATTTTTTCAATGGCGGCCTTGATCTGGCAGGCTCTCCAGCCGAAATCGGTCAGGCAGGCAACTCCGGCCTGAATAAAGGCGGCGTCATAGGGGTCGCGCAACAGGTCCACCACCAGCTTTGGGGCGGCAGCCTGGATTGCATCCAGGAGTTTTTTATCACCGGGATAGAGATGGGCGTCGTAGCAGAAGAGGATAGTCACGTCCGAGTTTCTGGCCAGGGTCACGGCCGGTTGAATCTCTGCATCCGCCGGATCGATGGAGACGATGTGAATCTCTGGTTCAAAACCGAATTTCTTAAACTCATGCCGGAGGAAATCCTGTTCCTGCAACACTTCTCTTTCAATCATGATTTTAGCGTCTAACCTGGAAAATTGCGGAAAAATCACCCCGAGGCTTGCTTCGCCGCGCTTCAGCGGCAGTAACTTTCTCTCATCCTTGAGAACCTGGACGGATTCACGGCAGATTCTTGCCGCCAGGATGGCACCGGCTGGTTCAGCCCCGGGTTCTCCCCCCTCAAATCTTTTGGCGCGCTTTAATTTCAAGCTGTTGATCCGGGCGGCGCTCTTCTCCAGTTCTTTCAGGGGAATTTGTTTGCCTTTATAGGCCTCTACCAGTTTATCGTAAACCTCTTTCTGGGCCTGGGGGACATGACAAACCAGCAATAGATCATGTCCTGCCTGGGTAGCTAAAATCCCTGCGTCGCCGATGGGGCAGATGGCCTTAATCGCCCCCATTTCAAGATCGTCGCTGGTAATAACCCCTTTAAAATTGAGCTCACATCTGAGGTAATCGTAAATAATTTTTTTGGAAAATGTGGCGATCATGTTTGGATACGGATCAAGTTTGGGATAGTAGGGGTGGGAAGACATCACCAGATCGACCCCGGCTTGAATCGCGGTTACGAATGGCTTAAGATGCACCGCTTCCATCTCTTTCCAGGTTGATGGGATGACCGGCAGCCCAAGATGGGCGTCGACGGGTGAATGACCCTTGCCGGGAAAATGCTTGACGCAGGCTGAAAGTCCGCCCTGTTGCATGGCGGCAACCCGCGCCGCGCCCATCTCGGCCACCAATCGCCAATCGCGGCCGTAAGATCGTATGCCGATATTGGGGCTGTAAGCCTCGGTCAACACATCGAGCACCGGGGCCAGATTCACGTCCACCCCCATCCTCCGCAGTTCTTTGGCCTCGATCTCACCCTGCTGCCGGGCATAGCCGATTTTGGCGGCGCCTCCCAGGGCCATATTGTCCGGGAACACGGTGATCCCGTCCCGGAACATAATGACCCGTCCGCCTTCATGGTCTGTGGTCACCAGCAGTTTGCGGCCGAGACCCTCTTCCAGATCGGCAATCAGTTTTTTAATTTGCCCCGGCGAGTCAAAATTTCTCCGGTAGAGAATCAACCCCCCCGCATGCAACTCCTGAAAATGACGGACAATCTCTGGTGTGATCCTGGTTCCGGGAATCCCGATAACCAATCTTTGGCCCACAAGCTCTTCTAATTTCATGGTGAGATCATTTTAACCATGCAAATAGTTTTTTGATACGATACTTTGGACCTCGATGGAAATCCAAACTTTTTTTTCCCACGGCAGCAGTCTGACCTGGCAGGATTACTCGGTGGTTGTAGTGCTCCTGGGGCTGCTGATTTTTGTCGGCATTTACTTCGGCAGAGAAGAAAAAACCACCAATGACTTCTTCCTGGGGGGGAGAAAAATCCCCTGGTGGGCGGCTTGTCTGTCGTTTGTGGCGACTGAAATCAGCGCCGTCACCCTGATCGCGGTGCCCGCGGTGGCTTATATGGAAAACTGGGAATATGCCCAGTTTTTTATCGGCTCTTTTCTGGCCCGAATCGTCATCGCCTTTCTGTTTATCCCGGCTTTTTACCACTATAACTGCACCTCCATTTATGAATTTTTAAAATATCGCTTCGGATCGGAAACCCAAATCGCCGGCTCGATTCTGTTTTTCATCACGCGACTATTGGCCTCCGGCGTCCGGCTGATGGTAGCGTGCTTGGCGGTGAGCATCCTGATCGGCTGGCCGATCATGCCGACTATCCTGCTTTTTTCGGTCATCTGCATTCTCTACATCGCCTGGGGCGGGATCAAGGCGATCGTCTGGACCAATGTGGTGCAAGCCCTGACCTTTGCGGTGGCGGGAGTGGTGGCCATCGGTTTCCTGTTGTCGCAGATTGACGGCGGGGCCGCGGCCGTGGTGGCGCTGGCCGGCGGGGCGGGTAAACTGAAAATCTTCAACTGGGGACCGGGGCTGGCGGAATCCGGCTCGGGAGCCTTCCTGAAGAGCCTGTTCACGGACCCCAATCTTTTTGTGCTGGCGACTTTGAACGGGTTTTTCGGCTCCATGGCGGCCTTCGGGACCGATCAGGAGACCATGCAGCGGCTGCTGACCGTGGAAACGCGCCGGGAAAGCCAGAAAACCATGCTGTGGACGCCCATCGGCAGTTTCCTGGTGATGGTTATCTTCCTGATTATCGGCGCTTGCCTCTATGCCTTCTATGCCCAAAACCCCGGGCTGCCCCTGCCGGCAAAATTGGACAAAATTTTTCCGCATTTTATCGAGCAGACCATGCCCCCCTTGATGCGCGGGCTGATGCTGGCGGCAATTGTGATGGCGAGCATTGACTCACCGTTAGGTTCCCTGACCACTTCGTTTGTTACGGACATCTACCGCCCGGTGATCTTCAAGGCGGGAACTGAACGGCACTACCTGTTCGTCTCCAGGGTGTGCGTGGTTATTTTTGGCATCATCTTGGCGTTCATCGCCTATTTTTTCAGCTATTTTGAAAAATTCCTCTGGCTGGCGTTTAAAATCGGCGGTGTCACCTACGGGTCTTTACTGGGAGTTTTTCTCCTCGGGCTTCTGACTACCAGGCGATGCAACCGGGTCAATGTCGTTGCCATGACCCTTTCCGCCCTGGCCATGCTGGTTCTTCTGATTCTTTCCGAAAAGCAGATATTCCCCCTGGGATGGACCTGGCTGTTGTTGATCGGCACCTTTTTGACCTTTGCCACGGGTTGGATTTTCGGGCAAAAAGCCGCCAACCCTGATAGCCTGACCCCGCCAAACTGATCCGCAGGGTTTGTGCCGGTGGCGGATCTTGGGTCTGCGCCTCAGCACCCGTGATGGGGTTGATTTTTAGTAATAAATATCTAACTATTATTAAGGGATGGCATTTTTCGTGGTCAATCTCGACGTGCGCCTGCTGAATGCCTCGATTTCCATTTTGCATTATTAATTATCGGCCTCAACCTTCAGCCTGGAGAAAGATATGCCTTATCGGAAGAAAGTCGCGGACCTGATGATTCCCTTGGAGAATTATCCTCATATTCCCTACTGGTACACCCTACGCCAGGCCATGGCCATCGTCCGGGAGGCGGCCATCAAGTTCGAAGGCGCCTTCGAGCCCCGATCGGTGTTGGTATTCGATGAAAAATACCACCTCCTGGGCATCTTGACCTTAAAAGACATCATCCGGGGCCTGACCCCCAATTTGCTCCAGGGAGCGGTGGGCAAATTGCAAGCCGCCTTTGACCTGGATTCGGTTATCTCGGACCTGGAGGGCGACCTCTCCGGCCCAAAGGTGAAAGAGGCCTCCGAGACCGCGGTGAGCGAGGTCATGAGTCCCATCAAGGCGTCGGTGGATGTCGGCGACTCCCTGGCCAAGGCCATCTTTTTGATGGTCAAGGAAGAGGTGAGCCGGATGCCGGTTATGGCCGAGCAAAAAGTAGTGGGCATAATCCGACTGAGCGACCTGTTCCAGGAGGTCTCCGACTTCGTTCTGCGCGACTAATGGTTTTGCCGGCCCCAAAAGAGTGTTAGGCAAAGCCGAGATGGGATGAAGATGTTCGTCTCTGGACTACCGGGCCGCACTCCGGCCCTTTCGGGAGGTTCTTTCGAAGATGACTGACAAGGTCGATCCCAACCTGCCGGCCAAGGACCCTTTCTGGTTCCGGGAGTGTTTTTTGATGCCCATGCCCTTGGGCAAGAAGGCCACCAACCTCAGAGAGTTCTTGCAAATCTTGCGGGAAGTGGACGAGTCGGTCATTTACTACCATCTCCTGCAATCCCGCCTGGCCGTCACCCAGCCGGTGGTGGAATATCCCAATGAATTCGCCTTATGGGCCGCCACCGCCTTGCAGGACAGCAAGCTGGCTGAGAAACTCAGCTCCTTTGATCCCTTTGATTATGATCACACGGAGGCAGTCCGGGGGGCCATGGTGGACATTCTGGAAGAATATTTGTGGGATTTACCCAGTGTCCCCTGGGCCCGTGCCGGGTTTGAGTTTCATTTCTGCGAGGCCTCCATGGTGGTCATTCGCTCCGAGATCCCGGCCAACACCCTGAAGGAATTTTGTCAGGGTCTGGGAAAGTTGGGGCTGGATTCGGTTTATTACCATTTTTTCGAAGCCCGCCGCCGCCTGGGAATGCGTCAAATAGATGACTTTTCCTACTGGATGGAAACCAATTTCGGCCTGCCGGAGTTGGTGGAGGCGGTTCGGGATATCGACGGCTACTTCTATACGCTGAAAGAAATCCGGGACACCCTTCTGGTATTGATTCATCAACATCTGGGAGGAGTCTGTGATTACACTGAATGATTATACCCCGATCGTCGGCGCGGAAGTGGTCGGCCAGCTCTACCGCCTGGCGGACGCCCTGGGGCCCCGCCGCTTTGTGCATATCAATTCCACCCGCTCCGGCGGGGGGGTGGCCGAGATTCTCTCCCGGGCCGTGCCCTTATTGAATCAGTTGGGGCTGGATACCCTATGGGAGGTAATCCAGGGCGACCCCGATTTTTTCGAAGTTACCAAGTCCTTTCACAATGGCTTGCAGGGCCAAGACGTCCGGGTGCGCCAGTCCCTGTTGGACCACTACAAAGACATCAATCGGGAGAACGCCCGGAAGTTTACCTGGGAGGCCGACTTCGTTCTGGTGCACGACCCCCAGCCGGCCTGGCTCATCAATGAAATCCGGTCCCGGGCCAAACACTGGATCTGGCGCTGTCATATCGACGCCTCCCGGCCCAACATCAAGGTCTGGAAATTTCTACAGGAAATCGTCAGTCAATATGACGCCTCGGTCTTTTCCATGGCCCAATTTGCCCAAAACCTGCCGCATCCGCAATATCTCATCCGTCCCTCCATCGACCCTCTGAGCGAAAAGAACCGGGACCTGACCCCGGAGGAAATCCAGAAGGTCCTGGACCGCCTGGGAATCGAACGAGATAAGCCTATCATTATGCAGGTTTCCCGGTTCGACTCCTTCAAGGACCCGTTGGGGGTAATTCAGGCCTTCCGCATGGTGCGCAAGCATACCCCCTGCAGGTTGGTGTTGGCCGGGGGCGAGGCCACGGATGACCCGGAAGGTCCCCAAATCCTGGCGGAGGTTATGGAAGCGGCCCAGGGGGAGCCGGACATTCAGGTGCTCCTGTTGCCTTCTGATGCCCATCACGAAGTCAACGCCTTACAGCGCGCCGCGGATATTATTCTCCAGAAATCTACCCGGGAAGGGTTTGGCCTGACGGTCACCGAGGCCATGTGGAAAGGCAAGCCGGTCATCGGCGGCGCCGTGGGGGGCATTGTCCTGCAGCTCCGGGACTATAATACCGGCTTTCTGGTCAATTCCCCGGAGGGTTGCGCCTTCCGCATCCGCTATTTGCTGCACCGCCCGGAGATGGCCAAGCGCATGGGTAACCTGGCCCAGGAATTTGTGCGGCAGCATTTTCTCATTACCCGCAATATTCGGGATTATTTGACGCTCCTGTCGCTGCTGGAAAACCCCGGCAGCCTGGTCATCGAACTCTGATCCCGGAGCGAGGATCTAAGGTAAAAAGGAAAAATTATGCAGGCAGCCGTCAGCTTAGGGGCTACTTACTTGGGAGAGGCACGCTGCCGGTTCCTGGTGTGGGCGCCGATGGCGGAGCGGGTCGAGGTGCATCTCGTCTCGCCCCGAGAAGAGATTGTGCCCCTGACGAGAGGGGAACGGGGTTATTGCTCCGCCGTGGTTGCCGGTGTGGAACCGGGCAGCCGCTATTTTTACCGGCTCGATGGACTGCTGGACTTCCCGGATCCGGCCTCCCGGTTTCAGCCCGAGGGGGTGCACGGCCCGTCCCAGGTGGCCCAGCCGCGCTTTGCCTGGGACGACGGCCTTTGGTCCGGCCTCCCCTTGAGAGATTACGTGATTTACGAATTGCACGTGGGGACATTTACCCCGGAAGGGACCTTTGACGCCATTATTCCCTATCTGGATGATTTGAAAGAACTGGGCCTCACCGCCCTGGAGCTGATGCCGGTAGCCCAGTTTCCGGGCGGGCGCAACTGGGGCTACGACGGGGTTTATCCCTTTGCGGCGCAAAACTCATACGGCGGACCTGAAGGTCTGAAAAGATTGGTCAACGCCTGCCATCAGCGAGGCCTGGCCGTGGTCCTGGACGTGGTCTACAACCACCTGGGTCCGGAAGGCAACTACCTGGCTTGTTACGGCCCTTATTTCACCCCGCGTTACCGCACCCCCTGGGGGCCGGCCCTCAATTTCGACGGCCCGGACAGCGATGAGGTGCGGCGCTTCTTTATCGACAACGCCCTCTTTTGGAATTCCGAATATCATATTGACGCCTTGCGTCTGGACGCCTTACATGCCATTGTAGATTCGTCGCCGCAGCCGTTTGTGGCTGAACTGGCCGCGACGGTGCGCCGGGCTCGCGAGCGCTGGAACCGGAAATTCTATCTGATGGCCGAGAGCGACCTCAACGATGTGCGCCTGGTGCGTTCTCCCGACCTTGGCGGTTATGGTCTGGACGCTCACTGGAATGATGATTTTCACCACGCCCTCCACACCCTGCTGACCGGGGAACAGACCGGGTATTATGCGGATTTCGGCCGCCTGGAGCAGCTCGCCAAGGCCTGGCGGGAAGGGTTCATTTATTCCGGGGAATATGCTCCTTATCGGCGCCGCCGCCACGGTTCCTCGTCCCGGGATATCGCGACGGAGCGCCTGGTGGTATTCGGCCAAAACCACGACCAGGTGGGCAATCGCCTGGGAGGAGAGCGTCTCAGTCAACTGGTTTCCTTCGAGGGCCTGAAGCTGGCCGCCGGAGCGGTGCTCTTATCCCCCTTCCTCCCGCTCCTGTTCATGGGCGAGGAATATGGCGAAGTGGCGCCCTTTTGGTATTTTGTCAGTCACTCCGACCCGGCCCTTATTGAGGCCGTATGCAAAGGGAGGCTGGAAGAGTTTGCAGCCTTCCAGTGGCCGGGCGAACCTCCCGACCCCATGGATGATGCAACTTTTTCCCGGGCCAGGCTTGACCACAGCCTTTGCCAGGCGGGAGAGCACCGGGTTCTCCTGGATTTTTATCGGGAATTGCTCCGGCTTCGCCAGGAACTGAATCTCTTGACCGATCTGGGCCGGCAGGATCGAGACGTACAGGCCTATGAGAAGGAAAAGGTGTTGCGGGTGCGGATGAACGGGAAATTGGCCCAGGCAGTGATTTTGTTTTATTTTGGCCAGGAGCCGCTGGATATGTCTCTCTTCTGGCCGGAGGGCGGTTGGCGTAAACGGCTGGATTCGGCCGAAACGCCTTGGGGTGGTCCCGGAAGCCAGACGCCGCCGGTGATTCAGGGGAATAACGATATCAACCTCCGGCTGCCGCCGCAGTCCCTGATGATTTATCTTCGAAAGGATTCATGCTGATGGAAAAGTATATTTGCATCCATGGCCATTTTTATCAGCCTCCCAGGGAAAATCCCTGGCTCGAGGCCATCGAATTGCAGGATTCAGCTTATCCCTACCACGATTGGAATGAGCGGGTCACGGCGGAATGCTATGCCCCCAACACCCTGTCCCGTATCCTGGACGGTGAAGGCCGCATCATCCGACTGCCCAACAACTACGCCAAGATCAGCTTCAATTTTGGGCCCACCCTCCTGGCCTGGCTGATGGACAAGACTCCCGAGGTTTATGAGGCCGTCCTGGCGGCCGACCGTCAGAGCCAGGAACACTTTTCCGGGCACGGCTCGGCCATGGCCCAGGCTTACAACCACATGATTATGCCCCTGGCCCACCGCCGGGACAAGTACACCCAGGTGCTCTGGGGGATCCGGGATTTTGAGCACCGCTTCGGTCGGAAACCTGAAGGGATGTGGCTGCCGGAAACCGCGGTGGACATAGAGACCCTGGATATCATGGCTGAATTGGGAATCCGATTTACTATTTTGGCGCCCCGTCAGGCCGCCAAGGTCCGCAAGCTCGTCCAGGGACCCTGGCAGGATGTAAGCGAGGGCCGGATTGATCCGACTACGGCTTACCTGCTGAAGCTATGCAAGGGGCGGAGCATCAACGTGTTTTTTTATGACGGCCCCATCTCCCAGGGGATTGCCTTTGAGGACTTGCTGGAGCGGGGCGAGAACCTGGCCTCGCGTCTGGTCAATGCCTTCTCCGAGGAGCGCACCTGGCCCCAACTGGTGCATATCGCCACCGACGGGGAAACTTATGGGCACCATCGCAGCCACGGCGACATGGCCCTGGCCTATGCGCTGGATCACCTTGAAACCGAAAACTCCGTTCGCTTGACCAACTACGGGGAGTTTTTAGAGAAACACCCGCCCAGCTTCGAAGTGAAGGTTTTCGAGAATTCTTCCTGGAGTTGTGTCCATGGGGTGGAGCGCTGGTGTAAGGATTGCGGCTGTAACACCGGTATGCACTCGGGGTGGAGCCAGGCCTGGCGGACGCCACTGCGGGAGGCCCTGGATTGGCTGCGCGATACCCTGGCGCCCCAGTATGAGGAGGCAGCCTCCCGGTTTCTGAAGGACCCCTGGGCTGCCAGAGACGATTATATCTCCGTCATCCTCAGCCGCGACCAGCAGACCGTGGCGGATTTTCTGGAGCGGCACGCCTCCCGGGGCCTTGAACCTGAAGAGATGAACACGGTCCTGAAACTCCTGGAGATGCAGCGCCATGCTATGCTGATGTACACCAGTTGCGGCTGGTTCTTCGATGAACTTTCGGGTCTGGAAACCGTGCAGGTCATGCAGTATGCCGGCCGGGTCGTCCAGGTGGCCCGGGATATCTTGGGAGACGACCATGAAGCCCAATTCCTCGAACGGTTGGAGCACGCCAAGAGCAATATCCCGGAACATGGGGACGGCCGCCGGATTTTCGAGAAGTTCGTCAAACCCGCCATGGTGGACTTGCTCGCGGTGGGAGCCCATTACGCCATCAGTTCCCTCTTCGAAGATTATCAAGTCCAAGACCGCATTTTTTGCTATACCATTGACCGGGAAGACTACCGGTTGGCGGAGGCGGGCAAGGCCAAGCTGGCGCTGGGGCGGATACGGGTCACCTCTGAGATTACCCGGAATTCCGCCGTCATCAGTTTCGGGGTGCTGCACTTCGGCGACCACAACCTCTCCGGCGGCGTGCGGGAGTTCCAGGGCGAGGAGAACTACGAGGCCATGGTCGGGGAAATTTCGGAAGCATTTTCCAGGGCGGATTTTCCCGAGACCCTCCGCAGCCTCGATCAGCACTTCGGCATCACGACCTACTCCCTGAGGTCCCTCTTCCGGGACGAACAGCGACAAATCCTGGACCAGATTATAGAATTGAGTCTGGAGGAGATCCGGTCCACTTATGGCCGCCTCTATACCGACAACGTGCCCTTGATGCGATTCCATATGGAACTCGGGGTTCCCCTGCCCCGGCCCTTTCTGGCCACGGCGGAGATTGTCCTCAATCGTTACCTGCTCGAGGCCTTCCGGGCGCCGGAATTGGACCTGCAGCTCATCCGCAGCCTCCTGGAAGAAGCGCGGCTGTTACAGGTCGAACTTGAAGGAGCGGGATTGGAGTTTGCCCTGCGGAAGGCCATCGAACGTCTGGCCGAGAGATTCCGGCAGAACCCCATTGATTTGGAATGCTTGCAGCAATTGGAAGCTGCAATGACCCTGGAAACGGAATTGCCATTTGCCGTGCTTCTCTGGAAAGTACAGAATATCTATTATGAAATGCTGAACTCCGTCTATCCCCAGCAGGTCCGGCAGTCGGAGGCGGGACCTGGGGAGGTCCGTGACTGGGTGGAACATTTTACGGCTTTAGGCGCCAAGCTATCGGTTCGAATTGACTGGTGAGGAGTTGGCCTCGTGGAACCCGCCGTGACCGCATTTATAGTTCCAGCCGCCACTTACCGGCTCCAATTTCACCATGGCTTTCGCTTCATCACCGCCCAAGCCCTGGTACCTTATTTGCACGACCTGGGCATCTCCGACCTCTACGCCTCCCCCTACTTCAAGGCCCGGCGGCGCAGCCTCCACGGTTATTCGGTAACCAACCCCCTTGAAATCAATCCGGAGTTGGGCTCCCGGGTCTCCTTCCGAGCCTTGAGAAGGGTTCTGAAATCCAAGGGCATGGGCCTCCTTCTGGACATTGTTCCCAACCATATGGCCCTGAGCCATGACAATCCCTGGTGGATGGATGTGCTGGAAAATGGCCCGGGCTCTCCCTATGCCATTTTCTTTGACATTGATTGGCATCCTCTTAACCGGGTATTGGAAGGACGCGTCCTCCAGCCCATTTTAGGCGCCCCTTACGGGCAGGTCCTGGAAAATCAGCAATTCACTCTGGCCCTGCAGGAGTCGGGTTTTTTTGTCCATTACTATGAGCATATATTTCCGCTCGACCCCAAAACCTATGGTCAGATACTGACGCACCGGATAGATTCCCTCGCCCGGGAATTGGGGGAGGAAAATCCCGCCATTTTGAGTTTCATGGGGCTCATTACCCTGATAGAACATCTCCCTCCCCGCTCCCTGAGCAGTAAGAGAAAGCTCCTGGAACGCCAGCGGCAAAAGGAAATCCTCAAAAATAATCTCTGGTTACTCTATCAGGGAAATCCCCTGATTAAGAAATTTATCGATGAAAACATCGCGATTTTTAATGGCCGCGCCGGAGACCCGGAAAGTTTTGACCTGCTGGACCGCCTGCTCGGTTCCCAGCCTTATCGGCTGGCCTACTGGCGGGTCTCCCTGGATATGATCAATTACCGGCGCTTTTTCAGCGTTAATGATTTGATCGGTCTGCGGGTGGAACACTCTTGCGTTTTTGAGGCGAGTCACAGCCTGTTGTTCAATCTGATCCGGGAAGGGAAAGTCTCCGGAGTGAGGATCGATCACGTTGACGGATTATACGACCCCCTGGGATATCTGCAGCGGCTGCAAAGCCGGCTGGCCCCCGGCGAGAAGTCCCCGGCGGACCAAGAAAGTCTTTATGTGGTGGTGGAAAAGATCCTCGCTGCGGATGAACCCTTGCCGCCTGATTGGCCGGTTTCCGGTACCACGGGCTATGATTTTTTAAACAGGTTAAACGGGCTTTTCATCGACGTCCAGGGATTCCAAGCGGTGCAACAGGTCTATGACCGCTTTGTCAAACCCGACCTGGCCCGGTCAGCATTAATTTATCAGAAGAAAAAGCTGGTCATGGAAACCCTTTTCCAAGGGGAACTGGAAACCCTGGGATATACCCTGAGCCTGTTGGCGGAGCAGGATCGGCAGGCCCGGGACGTCCCCAGAAAAGGGCTGCAGAAGATTATCGGCGAAGTAATTGCAAGCCTGCCGGTTTACCGCACCTACATCCGCAGCTTTGAAGTCAGCCCCGGGGATCGGGCAACTCTGGAGCAGGTCTTTGAAGAAGTGAGAACGGAGCACCCGTCTTTCGACCCCACGGCCATGGACTTTGTGCGGCGCGTGCTCTTGCTGAATTTTCCCCCCAACCTGCCGGAGGAGCACCGGGAAGACTGGCTCCGGTTCGTCATGCGCTGGCAGCAGTTTACCGGCCCCATCATGGCCAAAGGCCTGGAGGACACGGCCCTTTACGTCTATAACCCCCTGATCTCTCTCAATGAAGTGGGGACCGACTTCCTGCTGGTGGACCCGGAGGATTTCCACCGGTTCAACCGGAGGCGCCGGGAAGATTGGCCAAATACCCTTAACGCCACCTCCACCCACGACACCAAGCGTAGTGAAGATGTCCGGATGCGGATCAATGTCCTTTCGGAAATCCCCCCGGAATGGGAGGCAGGTTTAAACCGCTGGAGCGCCTGGAATCAGTCCAAGAAGGTATGGGTCAACGGCCTGGCGGTACCGGACCCCAACGAGGAATATTTCCTCTATCAAACCTTGATCGGCGCCTGGCCGCTCTTCAAAGAAGAAATACCGGAATTTAAGGAACGCCTCCAGGCCTATACGATCAAAGCCGCCCGGGAAGCCAAGGTGCACACCAGGTGGATAGCCCCCAACCATGAGCATGAAAACGCCCTGATTGCCTTCACCGAGGCCATCCTGGATGAGTCTGACCAAAATGAATTCCTTAGTGATTTCCAGAAATTTCAGGCGCGGCTGGCCTATTACGGCGCCCTGAACTCCCTCTCCCAGGTGCTGCTCAAGATTGCCTCACCCGGGGTGCCTGACTTCTACCAGGGGACGGAGCTGTGGGACTTCAGCCTGGTGGACCCGGATAACCGCCGGCCGGTGGATTTCCTCAAGCGCGCTCAACTGCTTAATCAGTTGAAATTGAAAGCCAAGAAAAATCTCGGGGCCCTCATCCGGGAACTGGTCCGCAACTGGCAGGATGGCGCCATCAAGCTCTATACCACTTACAAGGCCCTTAACTTCCGCAAGGCTCACCTGGACCTGTTTTTGCTGGGGGACTATATCCCCATCACGGCCAAGGGCCCGCTTAGCCGACAGGTGGTGGCCTTTGCCCGGCGCCATGAAGATTCCTGGGCCGTGGCGGTGGTTACCAGGCTTTTTTCCCAGATTCCCTCGGCCCCGGAAATTTCTTTGAAT
>Ga0351885_10379_pt1 | contig 14049 bp, 12 predicted proteins | sample TotcelFGM3001L13_FD_206771 | JGI IMG/M metagenome (GOLD analysis project Ga0351885, IMG submission 206771) | Enriched cells from coal bed in the Powder River Basin, Montana, United States - Total cells FGM rep3 HSBNCT.FGM.300.1.L13 ... | reverse complement strand
GTAACCTTTATTCTTATAACGGGGAGCGACGGCCAGAGACCTAATCTCCGCGAGATCGTTCCAGCAGACGTGCAGAGACACGCAGGCGAGGACGACGCCCTTCTTCTCGACAACCATGAACTCGCGAATCTGTTCATAAATGGCGTTGAGCGAGCGGGGCAACATCTCATTTTTGCGCGCGTAGTTCATAATGAGCTTCTGAATCTGCTCCGCGTCGTCCACCTTGGCGTGGCGCAAGTGAGCGCCGTTCGCCGTCACAGTTTTTCTTTTAGCCATTTCCTCGACTCCGTACGCGCCTTTGCCTTGACCCGAAAAGACAGGTTAATTCTGATCGGGTTTCTGAACATCCGGTTTATTTGGCGAATCTGGGGCCGCCGGTCCCTTTGGGCCCTCAATTGCGCCGCTTTTGATTTTACTTTGTTTTTTAAATCTTTCCAGTCTGAGAAAATTTTCCGGGTTATAAGGATTCTTGTGCAGTTCTCCTCTGGTCTGGTATAGAGTAAAAACCACGTCCGCAAACAGGTTGAGAGCGCGGTTAAGCGCGGACTGAGCCTCTGAGTCCACCGTTTTGAAAGAGGCTCCGCGACGGTACGCTTCATATATGATAGCGCCTTTTTCGTTGGCGAAATCCATGTCGGCGTCAACCCTCGCGGGGATGTCTTTGATGATCGTCGAGCCGTCGAAAAGGAAGTTGAACTTCATCGCGGTTGGATTGAAATCAGAATGAAAAAACATTCTGTGTCCGGCGGTTTCAAGCGGGCGGAAGCTGGCGGAGGGCGGCATTGGTTCGAGCATGTCGAGAGCGACCCGCGAGAGAGCGCCCAGTTCCGCCGCCTGAATCGCTGCTTCGGCTTTTGTGTCTATCAGCCGCTGCATTCTTGTGATGTGATAGACGAACCTCTCCATGCCCCTGTATCTGAGAAGGTCTGTGGAAAAACCATCTTTCCCGCCGACCACCTCATCATAAAGTTCCGGGCTGTTCTTAACGCCTTCGAGGTACGCTTTCTGGTTGGATTTGACGATGTTTCGGAGGGGAGCCGGGAAATGAGCCGAAGCGGAGAGGGCTGCTTTCTCATGAACCGCGTCGGTCCAAGCAGAAGCATGTACGCAGACGGCGGCGGCTATCATCAGCGCTGAAACCGGAATCTTCAACGCGTTCATACATTATCCTTGTCAGTAGTTCCAAGTTCGTGGATTTTTCTGTTAAGCTCCTCCATCTGCCTTCTCATGCGGAGTATGATGCGGACGCCCGCGAGGTTGACGCCTTCTTCGCGGGTCAATTTTCTGATTTCTCTGATGTCGTCTAGGTCGCGCATCGAGTACAGGCGGTTCTGGGTCTCGGTGCGGCGGGGGACAACGAGATGTTCCCGCTCGTACATGCGGAGGGTCTGCGGGTGCACGCCCAGCAGTTCCGCCGCGACGGAAATTATATACACAGGCTCATCGTAACCGTGGAAACTCATAGTTTCATTCCCGATGGAGATGAAAAGCGTCGGAAGCGGTCAGCCGCTCACGCTCTTGACGAGCGGCACGCCCCAGCGGAAAACCCATACCCATATCAGGGCGATCAGCCCGATTCCGACGATGGAAAGCGCGATCATCTTCCAGTCGTCGGCTCCGGCTTCGCCGGGTTCCGCCGCCGTTTCATGGACAAGCCCGCATTGCCCGCACACTTTTCTGATCTTTAGTTCTTCAGTTTCTTCAGGCATGGCATCCCATCCGCGTTTTGCTTAATGATATAACACAAACGCCGCCGAATTCAACTTCGGACAAAATAAGCGAGAGCGTTGCGGGTTTTAGCGCGCCGCCGCATCAGGAGCGGACAAGAGAATTTTATCCGAATAAAAAAGTCAATTTCAGAGCGATTTTCTCGCGGCGAGGAATTAAGCAAAAATCCTTTTTCAATCGTTGACTGGGAAAGACGGGGAACATATAATATCAACGGTCGCGCGAAGGAAACGACGCGCGATTGTGACCGAAGTCTGAATATTAAAGACATAAAAAACCGGCAGCTCGAGGATTTACGGCAGGCTGTAAAAAAGTCCGCAGGCCAACCGAATCCCACTTAAATGCTCCGGCGGGCGGCGGTCGCGCGCGGTGACGGTGAGAGAAACGCTACTTTAATTATAGATAGGGGGAATGACCTATCAGCGACGCTGCTGCAAGCGTAGGTCTTGTAAATTTTAAGATTAATCCCAATTTTTCAAATGAATTAAAAGCGCGCGGCGCGAAGAACATTTTGCGTTGTATTCAGTGCATGCGGTGCGGAGTGGGTTGTCCTGTGGAATTCGCCATGGACTATAACCCGACGCAGATAATACGCATGTGCGCGCTCGGCATGGAAGACGAGGTGTTGAAGAGCAAAACCATCTGGATGTGCTCGTCTTGCGTCACCTGCACGACGCGCTGCCCGATGGAGATAGACGTGGCCGGCGTCATGGACATCCTGAAAGAGAAGGCGGTCGAGCGCGGGATTGAGTGCCCGGAGCCTAACACGAAGAAATTTCACGACATTTTCATGGGGATAGTGAGGGCGCGCGGCAGGATGAACGAGCCGATGTTGTTCGGACACTATAAGCTCAGGACGAAATCTTTTATGGACGACATGGAAATCGGCAAAGAAATGATGATGAAGATGAAGATCAAATATTCGCCAAAAGTGAAGGGACATAAAGCGGTTAGAAAAATCATAGACAAGGCCGGGCCAAAACCATGACCGAGACGAAGACTGCGGCAAAGAGGTTCGCGTATTACCCCGGATGCTCGCTGAAATCGTCCGGCGGAGAATACGACCACTCGACCCGCGCGGCGCTGAAGCATATCGGGGTCGAGTTGCAGGAGATACCCGACTGGGTCTGCTGCGGAGCCAGCTCCGCTCACAACCTGAGTCATGAGCTTGCGTTGGCCCTGCCATTGCGGACGTTGATACTTGCCGAGCCTGCAGGGTTGGATGTGCTCGCTCCTTGCGCCGCTTGCTACAACAGATTGAAAGTGGCGGAGACTTCAGTGGCGCAGGACCCGGATGTTAAAAGGCGCATGGAAGAGATTGTCGAGAAGCCTTTCGGCGGCTCAATAAAGACCGTGAACATTCTTGACGCTCTCGAAGATATCGGGCTTGACGAAACGCGCTCCCGCGTGTCGAAGCCGCTGGCCGGGCTTAAAGCCGTCTGCTATTACGGTTGTCTATTGACTAGGCCGCCGAAGAAGCTGACAGGGTCCGACCCCGACAACCCCGTCGGGATGGACAATCTTCTGGAGGCTCTGGGGGCGGAGCCGAAATTTTGGTCGTATAAGACGGACTGTTGCGGCGCTGGACACGCGATGGCTAGGTCGGACGTGGTCAAAACTCTCGTGGGCAAGTTGCGCGAAGCAGCGGAAGAAGCGGGGGCCGAGGCTATCGTCACCGCCTGCCCGATGTGCCACGCGAATATTGATATGCGACAGGAAACCGAGCCGGGAAACAGGATGCCGGTGTTTTTTATAACTGAACTGATGGGACTGGCATTCGGACTGCCGCAGGCTCAAGGCTGGCTGAAAAAGCATCTGGTGGATCCGTTGCCTTTGTTGAAGAAACTGAATCTGCTGTGACAACGCGGCGGCGGCCGCATATCGCCGGAAGGATATCGAACATGACGGAAGAGAACGTCAATCTTCAAGAGAGCGAACCTAAGACCGGGAGCGAAAAGATCGGGGCGGTGATGGTTGTGGGCGGCGGCATAGCGGCCATGCAATCCTCGCTTGATCTGGCAGACTGCGGTTTTCAGGTGCACATGGTCACCAATCAGCCCTGTATCGGCGGCAACATGGTGCGGCTTGACAAGGTGTTCCCCACGAACGACTGCTCCATGTGCATAGTGTCTCCCAAGCTGGTCACAGTCGGAAACCATCCGAACATTAACATCGTCACTATGGCGGATGTGCAGAGGATTCAGGGAGAGCCGGGCAGATTCGACGTCTCCGTGAACAAGAGGGCAAGGTTTATCGACGAATCGAAATGCACAGGATGCGCGGAATGCGCGGGCGTGTGCCCGGTTCATATTCCGAATCCGACGAATGAATATCTGAACGAGTTCGGAGCCGCGTTCCGGCTTTACCCGCAGGCTGTTCCGAACTGGTTTGCTATCGAGAGGGAGAGAACCTCTCCGTGCAAGAGCGCCTGCCCGCGCATATAAGCTGCCAAGGGTATGCGCAGCTTATAGCCGAAGGGCGCTTCAAAGACGCTCTCGAAGTGGTTCGCGCCCGCAACCCGTTCCCATCGGTGTGCGGGAGAGTGTGTTTCCATCCTTGCGAAGACGAGTGCACGCGAAACAAGGTGGACGAAGCAGTCGCTATTAACAATTTAAAAAGATTTATAAGCGACCTTGAGCTTGAGGAAGCCGGAATAGTCGGAAATGCTTCCGGAATAGACCGCGCGACAGACCCTTCGAGAGAGCCGTGGAAGACGAAGGAAAAAGAGGTCGCGAAGAGAGAAGAAAAAGTGGCGGTCATAGGGGCAGGCCCGGCCGGGTTGACGGCGGCTTACAGGTTGGCGCAGGGCGGATTCCCAGTGACAGTGTTCGAAAAACTGCCTGTGGCGGGCGGAATGCTCGCGGTCGGCATACCCGAATACAGGCTCCCGATGAACATCCTGAAATATGAGATAGGCAGGATAGAGCGGGCGGGAGTCGAAATAAAATTAAACTCTAATATCGAAGGCGCGGACGGGATAGACAAGCTTTTCAGCCAAGGATACAAAGCTGTGTATATCGCCGTCGGAGCGCACAAAGACATGAAACTCGGCGTCAGCGGCGAAGACGCGGCGGGGGTTCTGTCTGGAATCGATTTTCTACGAAAAGCAAAACTTAGCGAAGAAACCGGAATAGGGAAAAAGGTTCTCGTGCTGGGCGGCGGGAACGTGGCCATCGACTGCGCGCGCACGGCGATGAGGCTGGGCGCTTCTCAGGTGACGCTGGCTTGCCTTGAGTGCAGGGAAGAGATGCCCGCGTGGCAGTGGGAGATACACGAGGCCGAGGCCGAAGGCGTGTCGGTGATGAACTCGTGGGGAGTGAAGTCTATCCACGCGTCGGACGGCAGGGTTTCAAAGGTCGAATTCAAGCGATGTTCGCAGGTGTTCGATGAAAAGGCCTGTTTCAATCCGATGTTCGACGACAGCGTCGCCACCAGCGTGGAAGTTGACACGTTTATAATTTCGATAGGCCAGAGGCCGGACGTGAATTTCGGCGGAAACGGTTCCGGCTTGAAGGTAAGCGGCCGGGGGACTGTCGTAGTTAATGAAAAGACGGCGGAAACGAACAGGCCCGGAGTGTTCGCCGGCGGGGATTGCGCGAGAGGCCCGTGGATGGCTATAGGCGCGATAGCGGACGGACAGAACGCGGCTGTTTCTATAATGAGATATCTAAACGGCGAAGACATGTCCGCGCCGAGATATGAAGATGAAATGCCTTCCGCGACGGACGTGGATCAAAAGAAAATCGCCGCCGCCGCTAGAATGCCTCGCAATAAGCAGACAGAGGTTGAGCCGGAAGTCAGAAAAAAAAGTTTCATCGAGGTGGAAAAGACATATACGCCGGAACAGGCGGTGGCGGAAGCTAAAAGATGCCTTTCCTGCGGTCCGTGCTCGGACTGTCGAATGTGCGAGATGATATGCCAGCAGCAGGCGATAGATTTTAAACAGACGGACATCGACATGAATCTGGAAGTGGGCGCGGTGATACTCGCGCCGGGGTTTGAGACGTTCAACCCGAAAGGCAGGCTCACGCAATACGGGTACGGCGTTTATGACAATGTGTACACCAGCATAGAGTTCGAGAGGTTTTTGAGCGCTTCCGGGCCGACGGTCGGGCACATTCGCAGAAAATCCGACAATAAAGCTCCGAAGAATGTGGCGTTCATACAGTGCGTCGGCTCTCGCGACGCGAGTGTGGGCAACGAATACTGCTCCGGCGTGCGCGAACACATCCTAGTGAAAGAAAATAAACTCTATCCCGAAGAACTCGCGAAAATCAGGGAACGCTTCGAGAGCGTGAAACTGTCCGAAGACGTCGCCTCTCTGGGAAAACAAACCGAGATTCTCAAACGCGGCGGCGATTCCAAAGAGTTCGCCGCCCTCGCAGAAGAGCTTGAGCGCAGAAAAGCGGCAGCGGACATGGATTTCGCGTTCATAGAGAGAATGAACAAACCCGGCTTCGTCAAACCTCAGGAAGCCGAACGCATAGACGCCATAGCCGCGAAAACATTCATCGATTCTGACGGCGAAAAACATCACTGCCTGCTTCCAAGCGAGGCGGCAGTTCTGAAAATTGAAAAGGGCAATCTTACAGAAGAAGAGCGCCGCAACATGAACTCGCACGTTGAAAGCTCTTTCAAAATTCTGAGCCAGATCCCGTTTTCAAAGCGGCTGCGCCACGTGCCGCAGTTTGCCGCCTGCCACCACGAGCGGATCGACGGAACGGGATACCCAAACCGATTGCGAGGCGACGAAATTCCGCTACAGGGAAGGATTCTGGCTCTGGTGGACGTTTACGACGCGCTCACCGCTCAGGACAGGCCGTATAAACCCGCCATCCCCGTTCAACGGTCTCTTGATATTCTTCGAATGGAATCGGAATCAGGAAAGCTCGACCCGGAAGTGCTGAAGGTGTTTATGGAAAACAAGATTTTCGAGCTGCCCGACGACGCGGACAACATCTCGCACATAGTCAGCAGAACACTGAAAGAATCCTGAGATCCGCAGCCCTCATCCGCCCTTTAGAATCGTCTTCAACATTTCCGCCGCCGCCTTTTTATCCAGAGGATTGTTCATGCTGCCGCACTTCGCGGACTGAACACACGAAGGACACCCGTCTTCGCAGGGACACCCGGAAATTAACTCAAGAGTTTTTTCGAACAACTCTTTGATCCTGTCGAAACCTGCCTCGGCAAGCCCCATGCCTCCCTCGTAGGCGTCGTGCAGAAATATCGCGGGCCTATGCCCGGCGTCGGGATGCCTGTCCGTGGACACCCCGCCGACATCCTGCCTGTCGCACATCGCCAGTAGCGGCAGCATCGCCAGAGACGCGTGCTCCAGCGCGTGCAATCCGCCCGCGAGGTCCATTTTTTTCTCTTTCAACCTCGCTTCCAGCTTTTCGCTCGGAGAAAACCAGCAGCACTGCGTCCACAGCCTCTCCTCAGGAAAATCCAGTTCCTCCGTTCCCATGGACTTCTTATCCTTGTTGCGGATTTTCCTGAACGAGTGCACGCGCGACGTCACGAAAACATATCCGAAGAAAATGTCCGTCGCGCCCTCGCGGGCGCGCCTGACCTCGCGGTCCACCGTTATCCACTCCCTGCTCAGCGACCGCGTGTAATAAGGCATTTCTTTCCTTGCCACCACCGCCGCCTTCTGATCGACATCCAGCTTTTTTACATAGTAGTTTTCGCCCTGATGCAGATAGACGGCTCCCTCGTGCAGATAACATTGCACGGTTGAAGATTCCATCTCGCCTATCACGCTGCCGTCTTCAAGCATGATGCAATACCGTCCGTCGCCGGTTGAACGCAGGTTGATATCCGCCGCCGGATAATCTTCGCCGGCGTAGCAGGCTCCTCCGCGCCTCTCGACAAGCTCGCCTCTCTTAATGAGTTTTCGGACAACGGGTATGAAGTTTTCGCCGAACAGCGTCTCTTCAGCGCGTTTGAGCGGAAGCTCCGCCGCAGCCGCGCGCAGGTGCGCCTCAAGAATGTACGGGTTTGACGGGTGAATTACCGCGCGCTCTACGGGAGAACTGAAAAAATAGTCCGGGTTCCTCATCAGGTACTGGTCGAGAGGCTCCGGATACGCCACCATCACGGCGAGAGACTGCTTGTGTCTGCGGCCCGCGCGCCCCGCCTGCTGCCACACGCTGGATATCGAGCCGGGGAACCCGTTGATGACCGCCGCGTCAAGGCTGCCGATGTCCACGCCTAGTTCGAGCGCGTTCGTGCAGGCCACCCCAAGCAGTTCGCCGCGCGAGAGGCTTCTTTCTATCGCGCGCCTTTCAGACGGCAGATATCCGCCCCTGTAAGAGGCGATCGCGTCCGGACGCTCGCCGCTCTTCAACAACTTCTCCCGCGTCATCCGCAGTATCACTTCCACAGTCGGTTTGGCTTTTCCGAAAACAATGGTTCTAAGCCCGGAACCGACGAGATGCGAGAAAAGATTTATGGATTCAGTTATGGGGCTGCGCCTCTCCTCCTTCGAGCCTCGCGCCAGAGGAGGATTCCACATCACGAACAGTTTTCCGGCGGCGGGCGCGCCGCTCTCGATTATCTCCGCCACATCGTCCCCGATGAGCCTCGCAGCGTGCTCTCCGGGATTGCCTATAGTGGCCGAACAGCAAATAAACGACGGGTTCGACCCGTGAGCCTCGCAAACCCTGCGAAGCCGCCTCATCAGGTTCGCGGCGTGCGAGCCGAACACCCCCCTGTATATGTGAATCTCGTCGAGCACGATGTAGCGCAGGTTGCGGAAGAAAGCGCTCCACCATCGCGAATGATTAGGCAATATTCCCAGAGAAAGCATGTCCGGGTTGGTGAGAAGGATGTTCGCCTCGCGTCTCAGCGCCGAGCGCGCTTCTTTCGAAGTGTCGCCGTCATAAGTTCCGAACTTCAACGCAAAACGCCCCATCCTCACCGAGTGGAAAGCCTGAGTTTCGTCGTAATCCGATTCCGGGTCGGCCATCTCGTGAATCATCCGCGTCTGGTCCTGTCCGAGCGCCTTCGTGGGAAAAACGTAGAGAGCGCGCGCCTCCGGGTCGGACATCATCGTTTCAATAACGGGAATGTTATAGCAGAGGGATTTTCCGCTTGAAGTGTCCGTGGCCAGAACCAAGCTTTTGCCCGCCCGCGCCAGCCTCGCCGCCTCCGCCTGATGCGAATAAAGCTTCTCTATGCCGAGCGCCTTCAGGTTGGTCTGAAGCAATTGCGGCGGCGGCGGTTTCAAGTCGGAATATTTTGCTTTGCGCGGCGGATATCTGCGGGCGAACACAAGCTGTTGCTCATAGTCGTCCGACTCCCTAAGCCGGTCTATCAGCCGCTCGATTTCTGAAAGTTTTTTCGTTTTAGCCATTTCTTAACCGCGCCCTCCGGGCCGCGCTCCAGATTAGTATAACCCCCTTCTACGACATCATAAACATATCATCATCAATCCGCCGCGAAATAGAAAAACGGCGCGGGGTTTGCGCCCGCGCCGTTTGGAATGACATTCGTGGTTGTCGAGCCGGATTAACTCTGCAATTCGGGCAGTCCAGCGTAAAGTTCGAGACACTCCGGATTTTTCAGCGCGTCCCTGTTCTTCACTTCCTGTCCGTGGATTATCTTTTTGACCGCGATTTCCACTTTCTTCATATTGATGGTGTACGGGATGTCCGCGATGGGAATCACTTTCGCCGGGACGTGTCGCGGCGAACAGTTGTTCCTGATGGCGGTCTTGATTTTCTTCACGAGGTCGTCAGACAACTCTACGCCGGGCTGAAGCCTTACGAAAAGGATGACGCGCACGTCGCCCTGCCACTCCTGCCCGATGACTAGGCTGTCGGCGATCTCGGCGATGTTCTCGACCACCCTGTAAATCTCCGCCGTGCCGATTCGCACCCCTCCGGGGTTGAGCGTCGCGTCGCTCCGGCCGTACATGATAACGCCTTTGTTTTTAGTGATTTTAACGAAGTCCCCGTGCCGCCACACGTTGGGATAAACGTCGAAATAAGCGTCGTGGTACTTCTTGCCTTCGGAGTCGTTCCAGAAATAGATGGGCATGGAGGGGAATGGCATAGAGCAGACAAGTTCGCCCTGCTTATCCAGAACCGGTTTGCCGTTATCGTCGTAAGCCTCGACTTTCATGGCAAGGCAGCGGCACTGAAGCTCGCCCGCGTAAACCGGCCCCATCGGGTTGCCCGCGGCGAAGCACCCGTTCAGGTCCGTGCCTCCGGATATTGATGAAAGACAGATGTCTTCCTTTATCCCGCTGTAAACGTACTCGAAATTGTCTATGGACAGCGGCGACCCTGTGGAAAGCAGAGCCTTCAAAGGACCGAGGTCGTATTTCTCCTTCGGCTTCAGTCCTTCCTTCTGCACAGAATCGATATATTTCGCGCTCGTGCCGAAGATGGTCATCTTTTCCTTTTCAGCAATCTTGAAGAGGATGCCGGGGTCCGGGAAGAAAGGCGAGCCGTCGAATAGAATCAGGGTTGCGCCTAGCGCGAGCGTGGAAACCATCCAATTCCACATCATCCAGCCGCAGGTCGTGAAGTAGAAAAGCTTGTCGTCAGGTTTCACGTCTGTATGAAGCATCAGCTCTTTAATGTGGTGGATAAGGATTCCGCCAGCGCTCTGCACCATGCACTTTGGAAGTCCCGTCGTTCCGGATGAATACATTATATAAAGGGGATGCATGAACGGGAGTTGCTCGAATTTTATCTCGAGTCCGCTCTCTTTCGCCATGAAGTCTTTTAGATGCACTGCGTTCGGGACGGCGCTGATATCGGAGTCCTGTTCGGTGTAAGGGACAACAACAATCTTGGGGCGGGACGACAACTGCTCAAATATGCCGCTAACTTTCTGCAACGAGTCGAACTTCTTTCCGCCGTACTGATAGCCGTTGGCGGTGAAGAGAACTTTCGGCTCTATCTGTCCGAACCTGTCGAGCACGCCCTTTGTTCCGAAATCAGGCGAGCAGGAAGACCATATAGCGCCGACACTGGTTGCGGCGAGCATGGCGGCGATTGTCCAAGGCATGTTCGGCATGAACCCGACGACGCGGTCTCCGGCGGAGACGCCTTCATCTCTGAGCGACTTGGCGATGCGCGCCACATTGTCATACAGTTCGGCGTATGTCATCCGCTCCGGCTCTTCCATCCCCTCGCCGTAGAATACGAGAGCCGTTTTGTCGTCTCTGCGCCTGAGGAGATTTTCTGCGAAGTTCAACTTCGAGCCGACGAACCATTCCGCTCCCGGCATCTTTTTTTCATCGTCGATAACCGCGGTGTATTTTTCCGAGGCGATAATCCCCGCGGAGTCCCACATCTCCGCCCAGAAATCCTTCATGTTGTCTATCGACCACTGATACAAATCTTCATATTCTTTGAAATCCTTGCCGTATTTCTTGTTGATTTTCTGCATGAACGCGCTCATATTCGTGTTTGCGGCGCGCTCCTTGGACGGACTCCACAACAAATCTCCTTCCATTTGAGCCTCCCCTTAAATTGTCATAGTCAAAACACGCGTTTCATCGTACCTTGAGGACGCGGCGCGTGTCAAATAGAAAATGCTAAATATGCCGATTTTTTTATAAAACACACTTTTTCGGAAGTGTAATCAGGTCGCTTTAATAGTCATTATCATAGTGTGAGCGTGCCGCTTGTTGAATGTAAGCGGCGTTACACAGCTTTTTAGACGCAAAAATCAGGAGAAAACGACAATAATGTGTTATAATACTATGATGAAACAGTATGGCGAGGCATGCGTCATGAGGCGAAGGATATCAGCTTTTGCGGCGGCAGCGACAATAATGACGGCGTTAATCGCGGCGAGTTGCGCTCAAACGAGCGTTGCCTCTGCGGCAAAAACAAAACCCTCAACGCCTACCACTGCGGCCTCGGCAAGAATAGAACAGAAAATCGGCGATTCTCTCCGCAAGGGATCTCCGGTTTTCCTTTATTTCTACTCGGACACGATAAAAGACAGCAAAGACTCTCTGCCCGAGGTGAAAAAAGCGGCGCGCGGCGGCAAAGCCGAGGTTTTTGAGATTAAGGCCGAGGACAGCGCCGCGTTGAGGGGCGCTTACGATGTGCAGTTCGTCCCCACCGTTTTTTTGCTGAGACCTGAAACCGGGCTTGACGCAGTCTGGGTGGTGGACATTCAGGAAAAAGACCTTTCCGCGGCTCTGTCAGCCCCGGCGAAACCGAACGATTATCAAAAAGCTATCTCCGGCTCTCTAAAAAAGAAAAGACCCCATCTGACTTTCTTCATGGCAGACTGGTGCGGTTACTGCATGAGGCTTTTGCCTGAAGTTAACAAGTTTAAACGCGAATACTCGGACTGCGTGGATGTGACGATGGTGGACGTGGACAAAGCTCCGAAGATGGTAGATCCTCACATGGCCACTGGGATTCCAGTCACTCTGCTATCGGACGGCAACGGAGTGTTCAGGCTCAGGACGGGATATCCTCACGGATATGACAGGTTCACCCAGTTTTACGACACGCTTGGCGTGGATATGAAGTCATGCCGCAAGGAAGTCAAAGACGACGGCAAATCCGGAGGGAAGTCTTGAACGTCGAACTGGCGCGCAAAGCCGCCAACTATATAAGGAACGCAAACAAAGCGGTGGCGCTAACCGGAGCCGGAATAAGCGTTCCGTCCGGGATACCCGATTTTCGCAGCCCCGGCTCAGGTTTATGGGACAAAGTGGACCCCATTGAAGTGGCCACGATAGACGCGTTCAGAAGGAATCCTGAAAAGTTCTACGCGTTCATGGGCCCGTTGTCGAAAGTGGTGGAGACGGCGAAACCCAACCCGGCGCATATGGCGCTTGCCGAATGGGAACGATTGGGAAAACTGCATTCCGTGATAACGCAGAACATAGACAACATGCACCAGCGGGCAGGCTCGCGCAAGGTTATAGAGTTGCACGGCAACGGCGCTTTCGCCCACTGTATGAACTGCCGCGCGGAAATCAAACAGGCTGAAATCGTCAGTCGTCTGGAGTCCGGCGGGGGAGTTCCGCGTTGCGACTGCGGCGGGGTTATCAAGCCGGATGTGGTGCTGTTCGGAGAATCTCTGCCATTCAAACAACTGGTGCAGGCGGAACGGGACGCGGAGAGTTGCGATGTCATGGTGGTGGTCGGCTCGTCTCTGACAGTCGCCCCGGCGTCCATGCTTCCGCAGGCGGCGCTGGCCGGCGGAGCCGCAGTCATCGTTATAAATCTTCAAAGCACATACATGGATTCACAAGCCGCGGTGGTTCTGCGCGAAAAGGTGGAGGAAGCCCTCCCCGCCATCACGGAAATGTTGAAAGAATAGCCGCCGGAGGCCGCTCGCGCGGCGCGGGAACTTTTTTAACGATGTCTGAGTCTGAACCGAAAAACATACTCGTTGTCGACGACGACAGAGATCTCTGCCGAATGCTCGAACGATACCTGACGGTGAAAGGATTCGCGGTCGATCAGGCGTATGACGGCGAAACCGCTCTGAAACTTGTTCCCAAGAAAAAATACGATCTTATCATTCTCGACATTATGATGCCCGGCATCGACGGATACGACGTGTGCGGGCGGCTGAAAACGCAGCGCGAATACAACCATATACCCATCATCATGCTGTCCGCCAAAAGCGCGGAAATGGATATCGTCACCGGCTTCAAAACAGGCGCTGACGAGTATGTGACCAAGCCGTTTGAGATCCAGAAGTTGATGAAGGCTGTGAACGAAACGATGGAGAAACGCCGCCGCGCCCGCGAGGACCTCGGCGTCAAACACGAGATTAAATTCGAGTTCGAGAGCAGGTACGACTATCTGGACAAGGTTAACGATCTAATCAGCCAATTGTTTCTGCGGACTGATCTTGCTCCGGACGAGATATGGAACTTAAAACTCGCCATGCACGAGCTTGGGATAAACGCCATCGAGCACGGCAACAAGCTGGACCCGAGCAAACAGGTTAAAGTTTTCTGCGCGCTGTACAGCGAAAAGCTGGAATTCATAATCGAAGACGAAGGAGAAGGCTTCGATCCTTCGAGCATACCCGACCCGACGGCTCCCGAAGGGATAAAAAGAGACCGCGGCAGAGGGATATATCTGGTGAGCCAGCTTGTGGATGAAATCGAATATATCAACGGGGGGAGCATGGCGAAGATGGTGAGACATCTCAACAGGCCGCGCCGCGCAGGCGCTCCCATAGACCCGCTATAGCCGCCGCCCCACGCGCTCCTGCAATAACGACAGCGCAATATTCTCCCCTATGCGTTCTGAAACTTCTTCCTGTATCTCGCTCTCAATTCATTGAAGAAAGAAATATACTCAGGCGTCGCGTAATCAG
>Ga0351885_10378_pt1 | contig 14097 bp, 12 predicted proteins | sample TotcelFGM3001L13_FD_206771 | JGI IMG/M metagenome (GOLD analysis project Ga0351885, IMG submission 206771) | Enriched cells from coal bed in the Powder River Basin, Montana, United States - Total cells FGM rep3 HSBNCT.FGM.300.1.L13 ... | reverse complement strand
GCTTCAGGGCCAGGGCGGCCTCCCGCAGGTCTTGTTGATCCCGGATGTGGGTGAGTTTCATGAGCATGGGGAGGTTGACGCCGGTGACGACCTCCACCTTGCCTTCTTGGAGGAAGGACAGGGTGAGATTGGATGGGGTCCCCCCCAGCATATCGGTGAGGATGATCACGCCGTTGCCGCCGTTTACCTGAGACAGGCCGCGCTGGATCTGCTGACGGGAAACCTCAGGGGCCGCACTGGGGTCCAGGGATACGGCGGCGATGCCCTCCTGGCGCCCCAGGATCAGGTCCCAGACGCTCAGCAAGGCCTCGGCCAGCTCCTGGTGAGTGACGATTAAGATTCCGATCATAACGGTTCTCCTGCAGTCCGCGGCATATCGCGATGGCTAAGGGTGAACGAATAATTTTCCCGGCTCAGGTGTTGCCCCAGGACGTTGGCGATGACCACTGAACGGTGTTGCCCGCCGGTGCAGCCGATGGCCAGGGTGAGATGCGTCTTGCCTTCTTTCTGGTATTGGGGCAGTAAAAAGTCCACAAACGTGAACAGGTGGTCGAGAAAAGTCTGGGTTTCAGGGCAATCCAGGACAAACTCCCGGACCCCGGGGTTTTCTCCGGTAAGGGGCTGCAATTCTTCCACAAAGTATGGGTTAGGCAAGAACCGCACATCCAGCACCATATCGGCTTCCGGTGGAATGCCCTTCTTGTAGGCAAACGAGATGAGATGGAGCCACATCCTCTGGCGAGGGGCGAGTTCGGAGTATTCATCCTTAATCAGCTCCCGCAGTTGATGCGGGTTGTAGTGCGAGCTGTCGATGATCCGGTGGGCCAGTTGCCGCAAATCCGCCAGGGAATTGCGCTCCTGGTGCAGGGCCTGGAGGATGGTGTCGTGGTCCGCCAGGGGGTGCTGGCGGCGGGTCTGGCTGAAACGCCTCATTAAGGTGGCGTCATCGGCCTCGAGAAAGATGATGTGGAGATGATGGCCCAGTTCTTCGAGACGGCGAAACACCTGGCTGAAATTCTGCAGGAAGCCTTCGGTGCGGACATCCATAACCAGGGCGATGCGGCGTCCGCTCGCCACCTGGGCGGACTGCATTTCCAAAAACGGCTGGAGCAGGCCCAGAGGCAGGTTGTCAACGCAAAAATAGCCGATATCTTCCAGGGCGCGCAAGACCGTACTCTTCCCTGAACCGGAAAGCCCGGTGAGGATGAGAATAGAAAAAGGAGACAGGTGGCGGTGGGTCGATTCCGGGTGCGGACCTGGTTCCGGCGTCATTTTTCCCCGAATTTAGCGAGCTAAAGAGACAAAACGGTTGCCATGGATCGCCCGACGAGAATAATCGGATCTAAGCTCAGAATTCCGCGTCTCGTTCGGCAATCAAGCGGTAAATTTCCTCGGCTCCATCGGCCTTCATGAGGTTATCCCGGAAAGGCTGGTTCATGAGCATCCGGGAAATCTTGGCCAGGGCCTTGAGATGGAGACCGGCGGAGTTGGCCGGGGCGAGCAGCATGAAAAAAATCTGCGAAGGCTTGCCATCCATGGAGTCGAAGTCAATCCCCTTAAGGCTGCGGCCGAAGCACAGCATGAGCCGGGAAAGTTGGGCCAGCTTGCCATGAGGGATGGCGATGTTATCGCCGATACCGGTGCTTCCGAGGCGCTCCCGGTCTAGAAGCACCTCCATCACGGCGGGGAGGGAGAGCTCATCGGGGCCTGGGGTCATGGTTTGGGCCAGTTCCTCCAGCACGCCTTTTTTGTTGGTGGCCTGCAAATTGGGTAAAATACAATTTGAGGCCAGAAGGTCGATGATTTTCATACGGAATCCCTGATACCTTTATCCCAAATCGGGTTCGACCAGGACAAAGTTGCCATCCGGGCGACGGTATAAGATGTTCAAGTTGCCGCTGGCCACATCGGTAAAGACCAGCAGGGTGTCCTTGCCGCTTTGCATGAGTTCCACCGCATCGCCCAACTGCAGGGCCGGCACCTCCACCTGTTGGCGCCTTATGGCAGGCAAAGGGCGGCCTTCCTCCGCCTCGGCCGCAACGGGGGCCGCGGACCGGGTCCGGTCGCCTTTGGCGCTTCTCAACTTGTCCCTAAATTTTTTCAACTGAATATCGATCTTGTCCATCACCAGATCGATGGCGGCATACATGTCGGTATTTTCTTCCCTTCCTTTGATGATGTGACCATTGCTGTCGATGGTGACATCCGCCAGATGGCGAAATTTTTCCAGCCCCAAAACGACGTGAGCTTCCACCGGTCCGTCCAGATACCGTTTGAACTTAGTTAACCGGTCGGTCACATAATTCTTTAGAGCCTCTGAAGGTTCAATCTGTCGGAAAGTTACGGATATTTGCATTACTGCCTCCCAAAGGGTTGGACTGGCAAAAGCGCCGGGGTCTCAAAGGGCGTGATTTTCCGTCTGGTTCTTGCGCAGGTACCCGGGTTTTTTGCGTTTACTGGAGGGTAGCACCCCCAGCATGCCTCGATATTTGGCCACGGTGCGCCGGGCAATGATCACATCCTGGCGCCGCAGATTATCAGCAATCTCCTGATCGCTCAAGGGGTTCTCGGGGTTCTCGCCGGCCACCATCTGGCGAATCTTTTCCTTGACGCTCTCCGAGGCGATCTGTTCCCCCAAAGACATGTTGATGGCGCTGTTGAAGAAAAACTTTAGATTAAAGACTCCCTGGGGGGTATACACATACTTGTTGGTGGTGACCCGGCTGATGGTGGATTCGTGCATCTGGACGTCTTCCGCCACCTGGCGCAGGGTCAGGGGTTTCAGGCTGGACAGGCCGTGGTCCAGAAAATCCCGCTGGAAACGGACGATACTCTCGGTGACGCGGTAGAGGGTTTTTTGCCGCTGGTGAATGCTGCGAATAAACCACAGGGCGTTATCCAGGTGTTTCTGGATATAACTCTTGACCGAGTCCGGGAGTTTATCGGGACCTCGCAGGGCCTCGAGATAAAAGGAGTTGACCCTTAATTTGGGCAGGCCGTCGTCATTCAGACGGATGACATAGTCGTCCCCGACCTTTTCCACGTGGACGTCGGGGTTGATGTAGTCCGCCTCTTCGGAGTCGAAACCCCGGCCGGGCTTGGGCTCCAGGTTACTGATGAGATCGCCGGCCTCCACTACCTTGCCGATGGATACCTTGAGGTCCCGGGCGATGGCCTGGTAATTTTTGTTCGCCAGATTATTGAGGTGGCGGTCGATAATATTGAGCACCAGGGGGTCCTGGACCCCCAGAATCTTGAGCTGTAAGAGCAGGCATTCTTTCAGGTCCCGGGCGGCCACCCCCGGAGGATCGAAGCCCTGGATAACCCCCAGGACCTGCTCCACCCGGGACGGGTCGACCCGCATCTCATCGGCGATCTCTTCCGCCGTGGACCGGAAATACCCGTCTTTGTCCAGGTTGCCGATGATCATCACCCCGATATTATCGCCCTCTTGATCGAGTTCGGCCATCCGGAGCTGCCAGATGAGGTGGGATTTCAGGGTGATCTCTTGGGCATTGAGGGACTCGAAGGGCAGGGCTTCCCGCTCTTCGTATTCGCCCATGGGGGGCGGCATGAGCCGATCCTTCAGGAAGCTGTCCCAATCCCATTCTTCGGCGGCGGATTTGGCCTCGCCTTCGGGTCCGGCCGCCTCCGGCGACGATTCATCGCCGTTGGCATGATTTCCCAGACTGAGTTCGTCCTCTGCCGGCGCCGGGGCCTCTTCAAACTGGTCATCTTCCAGGACCGGGTTGGTTTCCAGGGCCTGGGTAATTTCTCCCACCAGTTCCATACGGGAAAGTTGCAGCAGCTTGATGGCTTGCTGCAATTTCTGGGTCATGATGAGAGATTGGGTAAGTTTTAAGCTTTGTCTGATCTCTAAGGCCATCGGTTCGCCTTACGAAAAATTCGCCGGAATAAGAACCCCGTCCGCTGGGGGACTGAAAAGCATTATAACTTAAAGGTCTCGCCCAAGTAAATTCTTTTGGCCAACTCACTGTGGACCAGTTTATCCGGGTCGCCCTCTTCCAGGATGACCCCCTCGTTGAGAATATAAGCCCGGTCGCAGACCCCCAGGGCCTCCCGGACGTTATGGTCCGAGATAAGCACGCCCAGATCCCGTTTTTTCAAATCACGGATAATGTTCTGGATATCAGTCACTGCCAGGGGGTCGATACCGGCGAACGGCTCATCCAGAATGATAAAGTGGGGGGCGGTGACCAGGGCCCGGGTGATCTCGACCCGGCGACGCTCACCCCCAGAGAGGGCCGAGGCCTTCTGATGGGACAGGTGAGAAATCCGCAGATCGGCCAGCAGTTTTTCCAGACGGCTCTGGCGAGCATTAAGGTCCGGCTCCAGGGTTTCCAGGATTGCCATGATATTTTCGGCCACCGTGAGCTTCCGGAATACCGACGGTTCCTGGGGGAGGTATTGCAGACCCAACCGGGCCCGGCGATAAATCGGCAGGAGCGAGATGTCCTCGCCGTCCAGATAGATCTTGCCGCCGTCGGGCTGCAGCAAACCCAAAATCATAAAAAAGGTGCTGGTCTTGCCGGCCCCATTGGGTCCCAGGAGGCCCACCACCTCGCCGCTTTTGACTTCCATGGAGACGTCGTCCACCACTTTGTGGCCGTCGTAGCTCTTGGACAGAGATTGCAGAGTGAGCAGATGCATGGCCTAGGGCTGGCGGCTCTTGCGGGCTTTGGGGCCTAAAGGCTGGGAGGCCTTGCCTCCCGAAGCCCCCTGGGAATAGAGCAGGGCTTCCACCCGGCGCTGGGGCGAACTTTCCACCAGCACCTTGTTGGTGGCAAGATTGAAGATGATCCGTTCCCCTTTCAGGGTATTTTCGGCCCGCCACAACTGGGGATTGCCCTTAAGCACCACCTCATCCCGGTCCTTGTAGTAGATGGCCTCATCCCCGGTGGCCACCCGGTCCTCCTGGACCAGGCGCACATTGCCTTTGGCCACGATGCGGTCAATCTTCTCGGCCCCCAAATCCCCCAGGGGAGACTGGTCGGCTTTTTCCTGGGTTGGCTTGGCGGCTCCCTTGGGAGACTCCGGTTTGGGCTTAAATAGGACCCGCAACTGGTCGGAGTACAGGGTGGCGTCGCCGTATATGGCCTTCACCTGACCGCTGAAAATGATGGTCCCTTCTTTCTGCTCCGCTTCCAGGCGGGCGGCGGTGATGCGCAGGGGGATATCCCCGGCCGGCTTCTTGGGGGGGGCGCCTTCCGCGGGGGAGGAAAAGGCCCAGAACATGACCAGAAGCCCGGCGAGGGCTAATAACCGGTTACACCTCACTTTTTGCCCCTCCAATCCTTAACCTGAAATTCGGTGAGATGGTGTTGGGCCATAATTACCTTCTTAGTGGCCAGTTCCACCCGCAGCCCCCGGCCCTCAACCTTGAGGCCCGGTTCCGAGATCACCACGTGCTCGGGGGCGATCAAGACCCGTTCGGCCGGCACATAGGTGGCCTCGCTGGTTGTAATCATCAGGTTGCTGCGCTTCATCTCCACCTGGCCCTTTAGGGTCAAGACCCGGGTTTTAGTATTAAAAATCCCCGCATCAGCCTTCACCCGGATGTCTTCGCCGGGGCCGAAGAATTCCACCCGAACGCCGCTGATACTGACGGTATCATTCTCGGGGTGAAAATCGGCCTTCTTGGCCTCGAGGACCCAGGTTTTATCGCCTTCATGAATCTCGGTGAGGGAGAGGCCCTCCATCCGCGGCAACTGGGCCGTGGCCGCAGGCTTGGGGGGCGGGGGCGGCGTCCGGTAGCCCCAGAGGCCCCAGGCTCCCGCTCCCAGAATCACCATGACCCCCAGCACCCAGAGCCACCGGGAGCGGCCCCGTATGTCAATATCATTTTTCATGCCAAATTAAGCGATTTTTCCTTGAATTATATTAGGCTTGGTCCGGAGTGTAAAGGCTATTCTGGCCGCGGCCGGGTTTGAAGGCCTGTATTGCCGTTGGGAATCGTTGGCGCCGGATAACTTTCCATGGCCTCCTGGGGGATCGAAAGGTTCAAGGTTCAAGGTTCAAGGTTCAAGGTTCAAGGTTAAAAGCCAAGAGCAAGGGCAGTTAATTGAGTGGTGCGTATGACGCACCCTACGACAGACTTTATAAGAAAAGATGGGGTTACATCAAGAAGGTAACTGGCAGCACCCCCGAGCCCTGGAGCCGGCGCGGCTTGCCGCGCTCCGGCGAACCTGAATTTCCCGTTCTTTAAGTGGGTTACCTGTAACCATCGGATATTTATTGACAAAAAATATAAAAGCCCTATTTTAACCCCATGAGTCGGCAGCATTCTTTTCGGCCCATATTACGTTGAGGGCGATGGCGGCGGCAGATTATCCTGTGCCCGGCAAGAGACATTGACCTTCGCCACTGGAGCTAAGTCATGCCATACGAGCCCAAATCGCTGGACCTGACCAGGGTGGAGATTCCGCCGGATTTAACCAATCTGGTGGAGCAATTGTCCGAAATTACCCATGACAATTGGCTGAAACAGCGTCTGGCCGACGGATGGCGCCATGGGCAGTCCCGGAATGATTTGCTGAAGGAGCATCCCTGTATAGTCCCCTACGATGACCTGCCGGAATCGGAGAAGGAATACGACCGAAAAATCTCCATGGGAGTCATCCAGGCCATGCTGGCCTTGGGATACCGGGTCGAATCGCCCTCAGGTCCGGCGTTGGCCGGTCCGGCCTGCGCCTTACTGGCCTATGGGGATGCGGCCGCAGTTGAGCAGCTCGGCGCTGATCTGCACCACCTTGACCTGGCAAAATCCCTTGAACTTTGGCAAACCTTAAAGTCGAGCTCCGGGCCGTTCCCGACCAAGATCTATCAGGACCTGGCCCAGCATGTCATGCGGCTGGGGGAGCCTCTGCTGGCCTATGACATCGTGGCTGAGGGACTCAAACTCTGGCCCACGGAGACCCGGTTGCGACAATTGATGGCCCTGGCGCTGCTGCGTTCCGGGGCGGTGCAACAGGCCCTGGAACTCCTCCAAAAGCTGGTGAAGGAGGATAAACGCGATGAGGAGACCCTGGGCCTCCTGGCACGGGCTCATAAAGATTTTGCCAACCGGGCCACCGACCCCGAGGAGGCGACCAAGCAGTGGGGGCTGGCCTACGAAACCTACGCTTCGGCCTATGAACGAACCGGGGGTTATTGGTCCGGCATCAACGCCGCCACCATTGCCAGATACTTAAACGATAAAGAGCAGGCCCTGGTCCTGGCCAATCGAGTCACGGAGCAATGCCTCCAGGAATTGACCCGGGGAAACGGAGACTCGGGAGAGTTGTATTGGCTTCAGGCCACCTTGGGCGAGGCCGCCTTGGTCCGGGGAGAGTTGAGTGCTGCCATCAAGTGGTATACCGAGGCCGGCCGGGAAGCCGCCGGCAGGTATGGCGATCTGGCCTCTACCCGGCGCAACGCCCGGCTGTTGTTCAAAGTGATGGACCTGGACCCGGATCAGAAACAACAGATCGAATCCTGCTTCCAAATTCCCCGGGTGGTGGTCTTTGCCGGCCATATGGTCGATCAGCCCGGGCGGGCTGCGCCTCGTTTCCCCGACTACCTGGCCCCACAGGTATATGAGCAGATCGCCGCCATCCTGGAGCGACTGGATGCCGGGATCGGGGCAGCTTCAGCCGCCTGCGGCTCCGACATTTTATTCCTGGAAGCCATGCTGAAACGGGAGGGCGAGATCAACATCATCCTGCCGTTCCTCAAGGAGGAGTTTATCAAGACCAGCGTGGACCTGGTTCCGGGGAGCGATTGGGGGGTGCGGTTCGAGGCGGTGCTGGACCAGGCCGCCCAGGTTGTCGTGGCCAGCGAGAATCGGGCGTCCGGAAATGCCATGGTCTATGAATATGCTAATCTGCTGCTGGACGGCCTGGCAATATTGCGGGCGAAAATGCTGGACACCGAATTAATCCCCCTGGTGGTGTGGGACGGCGGAGAGGGGGATGGCCCCGGGGGGACCAGCAGCCTGATCCAACACTGGCGTTCCCACGGTGTGGAACCTGAGATAATCGATATTACCCGAATGTTGGCCGAGACTCCCCCCCGTGGGGCCGGGGCGGATGGGGCCTCGGCAGTTGTCCCGCCGGCCAGCCCCGCCGCGCCCGTCCGCCGGGGCTTTACCGAGGAAATCCGGGCCATGCTGTTCGCCGATGTGGTGGGGTCCAGCAAGATTATGGAGGAACAGGTTCCTAACTTCGTGGAACATTTCATGGGGGCCATCAACGAGTTGGTGGCCAAGTCGGATGCTAAGCCCTTGATGAAAAACACCTGGGGTGATGCCCTGTATAGCGTCTTCGCCTCGGTGCAGGACGGCGGCATTTTCGCCCTCCAACTGCGCGATCTGGTTTGCGACACCGACTGGCGGACGAAGGGGTTGCCTAAGGAACTCAATCTGCGCATCTCCTTGCACGCCGGTCCGGTTTACTGCTACAAAGAGCCGGTATTCAAGGAGTTGGAATACGCCGGCTCCCACATTGTGCGGGCGGCCCGCATTGAACCCATCACCCCGCCGGGACAGGTGTACGCCAGCCAGCAATTTGCGGCCTTAGCGTCTACCCAGCGGGTGCAGGGCTTCACCTGTGAGTACGTGGGACGGATCCCGCTGCCGAAACATGCCGGCATCATTCCCCTGTACCTGGTTCGCCGGGCCAACCCGTGACGCCAAGCAACCAGGATATCGGGCACAGCCAGGAGTTCGCGGTCAATTAGCTATCCTTTGCCAAGATTAAGCCGATAGGAGATGTATCATCCATCCACCCGAATGAGGAGAAGTTGTGATGGCGCACGATGTTTTCATCAGTTATTCCGTCAAGGACAAGACCACGGCAGATGCCATCTGCGCCACCCTGGAGGCTAACGGCATTCGCGTCTGGATTGCCCCTCGGGATGTTATGCCCGGAAGTGATTGGGGGGAATCCATTATTGAGGCAATTGAACAAAGCAAGGTCATGATTTTGGTCTTTTCGGCCAATTCCAATTCCTCGCCGCAAATTAAGCGCGAGATTGAGCGGTCGGTTAACAAGGGCGTTACGGTAGTGCCTTTCCGTATCGATGACATCCTGCCGTCCAAGACCTTGGAGTATTTTATCAGCACCCAGCATTGGCTGGATGCCTTCACACCTCCCCTGGAAAAACATCTGGACAGTCTGGTGTCCATTCTCCATTCGATCTTCACCAAACAGGGGGGAGTAGCCACCGCGCCCAAACTGAAGCCGCCCGCGCCCGAAGAAGACGAAGCGCCGGCGCACCCGGCCCCGCCGGCGGCGCCGGTGGAGCACCCCGAGAAGACCATCACCTTGAAGGTTCCCACCTGGAAAGTCCTCGTGATTGTGCTCGGCGTCATAATTGGGGCGGCACTGGCAGGGGGCGTGGTCTGGTGGGTGGCTAATAGGGGCCCGGCCACCCAGACGACGGCCGAAAAACCGCCTGTGATCCCCGAGGGAGCTGCTGCCACAGAAGCCGCGAACGAATATTTTCAAAAAAGCAAAACCGCCCAGACTCCTGATGAAAAAATCACCCTGATCACCAAAGCCATTGAGTTGAACCCCAAACCCGGCTATTACTATATTCAGCGGGGCCGGGCTTATTTAAATAAAAAAGAGTACCATAAGGCAGTAACCGATCTGGATAAGGCCATCGAGGCTATCCCCAACTCCTTCATAGCTTATAATCTCCGGGGTCTTGCCTTTGATGCTTTGGATAAGCAAGCTCAGGCCATGATAGAGTTCAACAAAGCTATCTCTTTGAACCCCGCCTATGCCGAGGCCTATAGTAATCGAGGTTTCGTTTTTTATGAAAATAAAGAATATGATAAGGCGCTCAAGGATTACGACAAGGCAATTGGGTTAGACCCTAAATTGGCCAATGCCTATAACTATCGCGGGTTCTTATATGCGGCTCAAGGCAAATTGGAGCCAGCATTAAAGGATTATAATCAAGCGATCTCGGTTGACCCGAAGTTGCGCGATGCTTTCATTAACCGGGGAAATCTTTATTTGCGCCAAAAGCGATATGATGCGGCCCTCATTGATTTCAACCTGGCCTTGCCGCTGGATTGGCGGCATGCCGGCACTTATAACGCTCGTGGAGAGGCATTCGCCGCCAAAGGAGATTTTGAGTGGGCCCGCAATGACTTTAATCAGGCGATCTTGCTGGACTCCAACTATGGCAAGGCCTATAAGAATCGCGGCAGGGTTTACATGGAAACCGGAGAGGACGAGAAAGCCCTCAATGACTTTACCAAAGCGATATTCTTAAATACAGACCTTGCCGAGACCTACGAACTGCGGGGCAAATTATATAAGAAGCGAGGCGATAACGAGAGGGCTCGCCACGATTTTGATAAGGCCAAGGCCCTCAAGTAGCGCCCGGCCTTAGGCTGTTTTGAAAAGTTCAAGGTTCAAAGTTCAAGGTTCGGTTAATTAAGGTTATGTACCGCTCACCATGATAAAAAGCGGGCCATTTTCATGCTTTACGGGTGCGCCGCCGCAGTTACATGAGGAGATGTTCTGATAGTTCAAATTCAAGTTGATGCAGGGGGCGTCCTGTCCCCCATTAGCCAACCAGTTGGCGGGTACGGAGGGGGAGAGAACAAAGGCTTTACTTTATTTATGGTTTTCCTGAAAAGCAACAACAGACAGTTCTTCATGGTCCCTTGGCCCGCCCGTAAGGCCATGAAAAGTTCCTGACGGGCCTGGGCCTCCCCTAACCTTGAACTTTGAACTTTGAACATGCCGGCATCACCTCCCTACGACTGCCTCATCCATAATGCCCTGGTCCTGACTATGGCCCCGGGCGCCCTGCCCATGGCTCACGGTTACGTGGCGGTTGCCGACGGGAAAATCATTGCGGTGGGGCAGGCCGAGGCCTTACAAACCCTCCCCGCCGCCCGGGAGATTCTGGACGCCCGGGGGGCCTTGCTCCTCCCCGGTTTGATCAATACGCATTGCCACGCCCCCATGGTCTGGTTCCGGGGCCTGGCCGACGATCTCCCCTTGCAGCAATGGCTCACGGAGTTCATCTTCCCCGCCGAGGGCGCCTGGCTCGATGCCGATAAGGTCTACCGGGGAACCCTCCTGGCCGCGGCGGAGATGATCCGGGGGGGCATCACCACCGTGGCCGACGGCTACTTTTTTGAAGCCGCGGTGCGCCGGGCCTTCAGCGATGCCGGCCTCAGGGCCGTGGTGGCCCAGGGGGTGGTGGACTTCCCCGCCCCCGGGGTCCCGGACCCCGCCCGCAACCTGGCAATCGCCGCGGAGTTTTTGGACACCGGGGCGGATTACCCGGACCGGCTCACCTCCGCGGTCTTCTGCCACTCCCCTTATACCTGTGGACCCGAGACCCTGCAAAAGGCCAAGGACCTGACCCGGGCGCGGGGGGTGCCGTTTTTTCTCCACCTGGCGGAAACCCGGGAGGAAGCGGCCGACCTCGAGCGCCGCACCGGGCTTTCGCCGGGGGCCTACCTTGATCATCTGGACGTGCTGGATGAGTTGACCGTGGCGGTCCATGCGGTATGGCTGCCGCCCGGCGACCAGGAGCTTCTGGCCCGGCGCCGGGTAAAAGTCAGCCACTGTCCCGAGAGCAATCTGAAGCTGGCCGCCGGGGTGGCGCCCGTCCCGGCCCTGCTCGAGCTCGGGGTGACGGTGGGGCTGGGGACGGATGGGGCCGGATCCAACAATAACCTGGACCTGTGGGGCGAAATGAGCCTGGCGGCCCGCCTCCACAAGGTCTGGGGCCGCGACCCGGCGCTCCTGCCCGCCGCCCGGGTGGTAGAGATGGCCACCCGGGAGGGCGCCCAGGTAGTGGGGCTGGGCGAAACCACCGGGACCCTGACCCCAGGCAAAGCCGCCGACCTGATCATCGTTGACGTGAATCAGCCCCACCTCACCCCCCTCTATGACTCCTACTCCCATCTGGTCCATGCGACCAGGGCCGCCGACGTGCGGCACGTCATGGTGGGCGGCCGCTGGCTCCTGACTGATGGCCGGTTTACCACCCTGGATTGGCCCGCCCTCGCCGCCTCCGTCCGGAACCAGTGCCGGGACCTGGCCGCCTTCTGCCGCCAGCTCCGGCCGCAGGTCTGAACAGTAATGATCAAGATTTGACCAGACAATCTCTCCATCGAAACCTAATAACATTTCAGATTCCCACTCAGATAGCATTTGGCCGCCGAGGGATAAGTATGAAGAAAATTTAGAGAAAAAAATAATTTTTCAAAAAAACCTGTGCTATTATGCTCTCGGTGAGGCGTAATCAATCTGAAGAAGAGGTGTGAGGATGAAATCCGCGAGGATATTTCTGCTGCCAACTTTAGCCCTGATCTTGCTGACCCTGGGGTTCCCACTCTCCGGCCATGGGCAATTCCTCATAGGGGAGCTCTTGAAAGGACTCAGTGACGCCAGAAAGAATGTGGAGCGCTATAACCAAAATATCAAGTTAAGCGAAGCTACCGTTAACTCGATCATTGAGGACGACGAGACCGGCATCGTTCGTCCCGACGGTGGCCCTACAGGACGGACCGCCAACGAGCGGATCCGGGATCTAAAGGATGGCATCGCGGGAGAATTGGCTAAGGCTAAGTCGAACGAGCTCGCCTATACGGTGGCCACTCAGCAACTTGGCGCCGCTCTGGACCGCTACAATAAAAATCGTACCCCGGAAAATCTCAAGAATGCCCAGGGCATCGCCAACCAGGTCACCACCATTAGGAATAGCCTCGACGGCAATTTTGCTATCATCAAGAACATGATTCGCCAGATAACCATGATTCGCAAGGCTACTGCCGGAAAGGAATGGGAAAATCCGGATGGCAGGTTCAAGGGCGAGCGTCAGGCCCTCGATAATCTGTGGAATTTGCTTTCGGGAACCATAACTCCTTTTACGGTCAAATTGCAGGAAGGGACTTGGCAGGAGACCAATCTCGATACCAAGAAGACCCGCACGATAAGACTTTTTTCGGACGGCCAGGTCATGAAGGCGACCATAGGCAAACGGACCTATGTGGCTCAGGCCGGTACTGATCCCACCATCCTAACCTTTACTTGCGTCATCAAAACTCCCGAAGACGTCACTGTCATCGAAGGCCCCATCCCCCGGCAGGTGCTACTAAGCGCCATTAAAGACAAGCCCCTGACCTTTGTTTACTGGATGGAGCGGAGATCTCCGACCTTTTTGGTGGGGACGGTTAAAGGCGGTTTTTTCATTCAATGGGACGCCAAAACTATGGAGGTGAAGACCCTGAAGAATGACCCGAACGAGCGGGTAGAATGGCGGGCAGTGGGCAAGTAGTTGCAGAACCGTACTGGTTCAAGAGATTATTGGGGCCCGCAAAGACGGTCTCCAAGAATTGCTCTGGGAGATATTCTCTTTCCAAGGAGATAAGTATGTTAACTCAGCGTATCCTCATCAGTTTATTTCTCATGGGCGTCAACGTCATTGGCCTTACCCCGGGCACAGTTAAGGCCCAGGTTGCTCCGCACGCGGTCTTTCCTATCGGCCCTGAGGCGGTGTGGCAGCCCACCGACTCCTTCTTATCTCAGCATCGGACAGAGATGGATAAGAACCTCATTGCGGTTATGCAGAAAGGCGGAGCTTCGGCTCAGGCCATCGCGGTGGCGAGAAGGTTAAAAGGGGAGCAATACTTGAATTCCTTTACAGAGTTGGGAGTGGTTGATCTTGGGACCATCTCCTCACCCAATGCCAATTATGCAGATACCGAATATGTACTGTTAAATGGCAAGCCCCCACTGATTGAAGTCTTCAATTTCCCCAGTGACAAGATTTATGGGCAGAAATTGCAGCGTGACCCTTTGTTTCGTTCGCTGCGCCCCAAATACCCTAACCTGGGCCCTATGAGCCGACATAAGTTCATGGGCATGCAGCCGCGGGCCGGAGGCGGACAGCGTTTTGTCTTTTCCGAGGCTTTTCAGGAATTCCGGGCGGGTCCTATCCCGGCTCGGGCCTATTTTGCCTTCGATTTTGATAGTCAGGGCAAATTCTTGGGAGTATCTTTTTTAAAACTGGTAGAGTCCAGGAATTGAGCCTGAAGAGTCGGAGGAGTTATGGTTATTA
>Ga0351885_10376_pt1 | contig 14118 bp, 5 predicted proteins | sample TotcelFGM3001L13_FD_206771 | JGI IMG/M metagenome (GOLD analysis project Ga0351885, IMG submission 206771) | Enriched cells from coal bed in the Powder River Basin, Montana, United States - Total cells FGM rep3 HSBNCT.FGM.300.1.L13 ... | reverse complement strand
CTCGGGATTCAACTTGCACGTTGCTTCGCTCTTTCTTCTGAGCCAGCGGGCCTGCAATTCCGGCTTAGGGTGATGGACCGTCGGTGAGAGGGCGTCGCTGGCCCGCGTTGCCGGGGAGTCCCTTACGGGGCGGTTTTCCTTCTGGATTTTCGTTCTTGGGGATGGCAAACAGCTTTGCGGGGTGCTAGCATCGTTCTCCATCTACCCCTTCCGAGTCAGAGAGGTGCATTATGCGTACTGAGCATTTCGGCCTGCGTACGATGCTCTGGGGAATCCTGCTCGCGGTTCTGGTGGCCGCATGTCCCGGCTGTGGCCAGAACGCGCAAACGTCCTACGATCGGGGGAAGGAATTCCTGAACGACTCCCAGCCGGAAATCGCCATCCTTTTTTTTTCCGATGCACTCGCCGCGGATCCGCGATTCCCACCGGCACTCTACGACCGCGGGATCGCTTGGCTGAGAACGGGACAGTACCCCAATGCGATCAACGACTTCTCACGCTTCCTGTACACCACGCGTCGCCAACAGCCTTACGACCCATCCCTTGCGCCGGTTTACACGGAACGTGCGGGCGCCTATCTGGCGATGGCCCAGTTCGACGACGCGATTCGTGATGCGGATTTCGCGATCTCGCTCGATGGCTCGTTCACCTCGGCCTACTTCTGCCGGGGCGGTACCTACGCGCGGCGCGTGGACCGCAGTGAGGACCTGGCTGACCTCGCAGAACCAAGTGCATCCCCTGTCGCCGGCCAGCGTTCGTTGTCAGAGCCCGAACGCGTCGATTGCACCAACGCCCTGGCCGATTTTGACAAGGTCATCCAGCTCGACGCCAAGCATGCAAAGGCGCACTTGGAACGGGGGCGAGTCCATGCCTTGACCGGAAACCTGGACCAGGCGATCGCGGATTTCGCAGACGCTTATCGTCTGGACCCGAAGAACGCCGAGGCCCACTTTCGCCGTGGGCTGGCGCTCAGCCAACAACAACGCGTGGCGGAGGCGAATCAGGAATTCGCCGTCGCCGCCAAGTTGCACCCGCTCTTCCACCAGCGGGCATCTAACCCAAGGGTTACGTTGCACCTCGTGTCGCCTCCAACGTCGGCCGAAGCGGCGGATGAGGCACCAGCCCTCAAATCACACGAACTTGGACTGGCCGAGTTGCGTAAGGGCGAGGCGGCGGCGTTGGCGGGCGAAACGGAGCAGGCTGCCAAATCGCTGGATGCAGCCATCGCGGCTCTGACCGCGGCCATCCAGGCAGACAGCAAGAATGCCGACGCCCGCTTCTATCGAGGGGTCGCTTATGTCCGAACGAATCAACCGGATTCCGCGGAGGAAGACCTTCGGCAGGCTCTTCAGCTTCGCCGGAACTTTTGGGAAGCCTACCTCTACCTGGCACGGCTGTCGTGGGAAAAAGGCGGCGAGGTCGGCGTGCAGCAGGCAGCGAGCTTTGCCAAGCAGGCCGCCGAACTCGCTCCCGGCTCCGCCGAAGCCCAGCGCTGGCTCGCCCGGGCGTACCTGAGGCAGCAGCGATATCCCGAGTCGGCGAACGCTCTGAAGGCGGTGCTTGAACTGGACCCTGCCTCGCGTCCCGAGGTCTTGCCTCAGTTGACCCTGGCCTTGTGTGAGCAAGCGAAAACCCGCGCCGATGACTTGGCAGATGCCTCGCGCTGGACGCAAGCCATCCGCTTGGTGAACGAGGCGTTGGCATTGGATCCCGAGAACCCGGCCTTGCTGCTCCTGCGCGCCCAGTACGCTGCAGCGCAGGGCGACTTGAAGGCCGCCGACGAAGACTATGAGCTCGCAAGCCGAATCGGTCAGGCACCGTCCCGGCTCGCCGCCTTCGGTTCCCAGCTGGGGGAGATGCACCTGAGGCGGGCCCGAGAGCTGGAAGAGTCGGGCGACGCGATGGCCATCGTGGTGCATTTGGCCAAGGCCGTGGCTTATCGTCCGGAGTGGCGTTCAAAGCTGTCGCTCCAGATCGCCGCCTTTTACCGCTATCTCGGCGGTACGTTCGAGATGAGCCGAGCGTACGACAAGGCGGCCGAATACTACGAACAGGCAGCCGAGTGGACCAGCGCCGACACCGCCGGGGATCAAGCGCGGAGCGACGCCCAGGCGATCGACGAGCGGCGCAACCGCGCAGACAACGACGGTAAAAAGGCCCAGCAGCTCCGCAACCGGGCGAATCACGGCGCGGGCGGCAGCGGGGAACGGGCGGGATAGTCGGCGAGCGCTGGATGCTCGTGAAGTCCAATCTTCGGCGGTTCCTTGCCAAACCCAAGCGACGCGTCCCAAATTCTCGTGGCGTGTTTGCCGAATGCCGCGAGGCGTTTCCCGTCCGGGCTAAAACTGACGCCCTCGATCGAATCCGTGTGCCCTTGAAACGTGAGCAAGTGCTGACCTGTTTGCACGCTCCAGATCTTTGCCGTCGAGTCGTCGCTGACGCTCGCCAGTCGCGTCCCGTCTGGGCTGAAGCAGACGCCGCGGACGGACTTGACGTGCCCTCGCAAGGTGAACAGCGTGGTCCACTTGGTCGCGTCCCAGATCTTCGCTGTTCCATCCTCGCCCCCGCTCGCAAATCGCCTGCCGTCGTGGCTGAATCGCACGCAGCAGACCTGGTCGTTGTGCCCTTTCAGATCGACCAAGTGCTTTCCGTTCACCGTGTCCCAGATGGTCGCGAAGTCTCTCGACGTCGCAGTCGCCAGTAGCCGCCCATCGGGACTGTAACACATGCTGTGGTGCATGGTATCCGCAAGAGGGCCAGAGGAGTCCCCTTGTGAATGGGAAAGAGCGGCAACTTTCTGGCCGCTCACGGCATCCCAGATAACCACCATCCCGTCCAAATCGTGCTGAAGCGTCGCCAGCCGTTTGCCGTCCGGGCTGAAACAGGCGCACTTGCCCTCACCGGGGACAACGACGGGCTTGCAATCATGAGCAATCTCTGAGATTCGCGTCCCGTGGACGCCCGTCGTCGCCAGTCGCGTTCCATCCGGGCTGAAACAGACGCTGTCCAATTGGTGCGGAAGTGGGACGGCACGCAACTTACGGCCGGTAGCCGCGTCCCAAATCGCGATCGTGTCACGGCCATCCAATACCACCAGGCTTCCGTCCGGCCTGAAGCACCCCACACCGCGGGCATTGGCCTGCTTCTCAATGGTTAGTCCTTCGACGGGTCCTCCTGTGGTATCCCAGACGGACGCCCCGTCGCGGCCGTTCCGGGTCAACCACTTGCCATCCGGGCTGAAATGCAGGCAACACCGTTCACCTGAGCCGGTGCGGACCGTCAGCATCAGGGCCCCGACGGCAGCGTCCCAGATCCTCAGGTTGCCGTCGTCACACGCGGTTGCGAGACGTGCGCCATCTGGACTGAAGCACGCATCCTGAACCGCGCCCGAATGCCCCTTGAGACCCAGTTGCTCTTGCCCATCCGCCAGGGACCAAATCGTGACGGCATTGCCTGCGCGGCCGAATACCACGATGCGTTTCCCGTCCGGCGAGAAACGGACGCGGGATTGGCGAAACTCAAGCAGATTCTCCTTCGTCTTGGTATCCCAAATCGTCGCCAGATTGTCGTTGTCAGTAGTCACGAATTGCCGGCCGGTGGGGCTGAAATAGGCGGAGCCATGCTCGATCTCGAACATCCTGTTTCCGCTCGCGGTGTCCCAGAGTCCTGTGGCCTCTGTGAACCGGCAGGCCATCAACGTTGTGCCGTCGGGACTAAAACGGGCCGTGTTCGCCTTGAATCCGGGAATATCCAGGATCTTGCGCCCTGTGTCTGCATCCCAGATCGCGGTTTCCTCTTGGGTGGCAGTCGCCAGTTGCCTGCCATCTGGGCTGAAGCAGGACGTTTCAAACATGAGGCTGGGGAGCAGCGAAAACCAAGCTTGCGAGGCGCCCGGTCCGGACGCTCTGGAGGCGATTTCCATCTGGGCGGAAACAGAACGTTCCACGGCGCCCAGCGTGAACAACTCCCGACCGCTCCCGGCATCAACGACCGTCATCCCGCGTTCTCCCCAAGCAACAAGTCGCCTGCCGTCCGGGCTGAAATCGACTCCTAGCGCTTGCAGCTCGAAGACCTTGCCCTCCGTTTTCATGTCCCAGAGCGCCGTGATGCCACGGCGGTAATCGCACAGGGCCAGCTGACGACCGTCTGGACTGAAACACACGGTACCAGACCGGATGTCGTACCAGCGCTCCTTACACACCCACGAGATCCGTTCAACCACGGCGTACAGGATGAAATCGATCAATCCACCAACAGCCCCACCAGCCCCACCGGTGGCCCCTGCCGCTTCTGCCAAAGCATCCTCAATCGCATCGAGGCCGTCGAGACCGGGCACTCGAAAATCGTGCAGACTGAACAGCTCGCGTCCGCTCTCACCATCCAAGATCTTGACCGTGCCGTTGCGGCCAACGACGGCCATCCGCTTGCCGTCCGGGCTGAAGCAAACATACGCATCGCCGCGGCATGGGGAGAGACGAGAAAGACGTTTGAGATACCACCATTCCCAACCCCGGCAGTCGGATTCGCATTCGTCCAGCAGGCGTTCGGTTTCTCTCCCGGAGGTCCACACGTCTTGGGCGAAGGCGACTTGGGAAGCGTAGCGATTCCACTTGGCGGCTTCCTCTCGGGCGCCTGCGATTCCCTTCTGCATCTCGGCCTCCGCCGCCTTCTGTCTGGCGACAACCTCATGTGCTTGTGCCTCCGCGGCCTTTTCTTGGGCTAATTCGAGGCTTGCTTTGGCTTCCTTCGCCTTCTTCCCGGCGATCTCGGCAATCGCATTGGTTTTGTCAGCATTGTCATCGGCCCGTTTCCTTTGTGCCGTTGCGGTGACGGCGAAGTAAGAGGACATGAGCGTCCCCAACACGAGCGAAAAAGTGATCGCCGCGGTCAAGCCGGCCGCCAACGGCTGACGCCGGCACCACCGCCAAAGACGCTCGCTCCGACCGACGGGCCGGGCGTGGATGGGTTCGATTGCCAGGAAACGACGCAAATCATCCGCCAAATCTGCCGCCGTGGCGTAGCGGCGAGCGGGCGCCTTTTCCAGGCATTTGGCGCAGACGGTTTCGAGATCGCGTGACACCCCGCTATTGAGTTTGCGTGCTGGCGGAGCTTCGTCCTCGACCACCTGGCGCAGGAGCATCCGCACATCGCCGCGGAAGGGCCGCTCGCCGGTCAGCAGCTCGAACAGGATCACCCCCAGCGAGTAGACGTCGCTACGGGCGTTGGCCCGGTGTCCTTCGCCGCGGGCTTGCTCCGGTGACATGTAGGCCGGCGTGCCGAGAATCTGACCTTCGGCCGTCATCGTGATCTCGCACGCCTCGCGTTTGGCCAAGCCGAAATCGAGCAGGTACGGCTGATTGGCGGCGTCCAGCATGATATTGCTAGGTTTCAGGTCGCGGTGGACGACCCCGTGTTCGTGGGCGTAGTGCAGGGCTTGGGCGATCGTCACACACAGCCTGGCGGCCTCGCGGTTGGTGATCCGCCGGCCTTGGGCTTCCAGCCATTTGTCCAGCGGCTGGCCCTCGATGAACTCGCTGACGATGTAGGCCAACTCGCCGTCGTGGCCGACTTCGAACACGGTCACGATGTTGGGGTGGTGGAGTCCGGCGGGGACCCGGGCTTCGCGGAGGAACCGTTCGACATCGTCGGGCAACAGTTGGCCGCGCCGTGGGCTCTTGATCGCGACGATACGGTTGAGTTTCGTATCGCGAGCTTTCCAGACGGAGCCAAAGGCCCCTTGGCCAAGCAGCTCCAGCAGCTCGAAATGGGCGATCCGGCGAGGTGCCTGCGGGGCGGATGTCTGCTCGCCGGAGGCGGAATGGGTGCCGACATCGTCCGCCAGTTGGAAACCACTGCCGCAGGAAGGGCACGTGAGTTCGCCCGTCGGCGAACGGTCGAGGATCTCGACCGGCTGGTGGCAATGCGGACAGCGGATGCGGATTGTATGGGCCTGAGCGGGTCGGCCCGCATCCGGGATAGCAGCGGGTTCCGGCCGCCCCTTCGAAGTTTCGGAGCGCAGCCGTGCTTCCGACTCACGGATCTCCGCCACGCACTCCGGCCGCTCCCGCAACTCGGGCCACTCGGCCAGGTACTCCTCGACGGTCTTGTGTTGATCGCGCTGCCAGCGCAGCTCCTGGTCGGTTTGAATCAGCGCGACCAGCGCGTCCTGCCGCCCTGGATGATCGGCCGCGGGAACCAAGGCCGCCAGATCCGGCGGCTCGCCCGCCTGCCACGCTTGTTCCAACTGCCGAATCAGGCCATCCAGCAAGTCGTGTTCGTCGTCGTTCCAGGTGCTCATTCGCGTCTTCCGCCCGGGGGGCATGGCAACAAAGCCAGTGGATTCTCAACCGCGTTGGGCTCCGAATTCCCGAGATTCGGCAGGGAAGATCAGGGGACCCGGCCCGTCACCGCAGACTTCGAAGTTGCGCAATCTCGTCAGGTTGGATGCCCCACCCGGCCCCGTGCCGGTGGAGTGCGGTTTGGGAACCACTTCAGAACCCCGCGAAAACCGGCTGCTTCCTGCCCCGCCGCTCGACCGCCGCCGTCGGCGGCGGGCGAGCGGCGGGGCAGGAAGCGGCGCGCCGAAGAAGCGATGCCCGTGTGGTTGCCAAACCTGGTTCCACCGGCACGAGGCCGGGTTGGGACCTTGAAAACCCGCAACTTCCAAGACCGCAGACCCCGCCGATTGTATGTCCGGCTCGCCGCGGTGTCACGTGGTTATTCAGCGGTCATTTAGCGGAACGCCTGGTTGAACTCTGCTTCGGAACTCGCGCGGTAGCGGTAGTTGCCACTTGGCACCGTGTGCAGGGTAATGGCGATGTTGGAGTAGTTCAGCCCGACTTCTTGCACGGTGAAATGCTCACCCCGCGTGTAGCGGTAGGCCCCGGCGGCTCCGTACCGGATGTAGACAACATACGCGCCGGGCGCTACGCGATGGATCGAACCTTGCCCGCCGTTGGCGACGTAAACCTCGTCCTGCGTCGGCCCGACGAGCCGCACCCGGGCCGGCTCACCTGAATGATTGTCAAACGTGATGATCGACGACCCGTGGACACGGTGCTGCGGTCGAACCGCGGGCGACGATGTGTCGGCGGTGTACACGACCGGCTGCAAGGGCTCGCTGCCGCGCGGCGGAGCGGCCCCGGGGATCGGCTTCACGTCAGTGTTTGCGTCATTCTGCCACGCCCGGACAACGGACGGACTGTCGACCCACGCAACTGCCTCGTCGCCGTCGGCATAGCGCAGCAAGCAGCCGATCTGGTCGCCGCGAACGTCGACCACGCACAGATGCAGATCGGTCGGCAGGCAGATCGCGGACCGCCACGTTCGCAGCGAGCTGTGTGCTGGGACGAGGACCGTGTCGCCGATCCGGATTCCCGACGGATCCGCCGCCGCAACGGGCTTCCTGACAGCGGTCGGCGGAGCTCGATCCGCGGCAGGCTGCGTCGCCACAGCTGGCGGACTCGACGCCGTGACAGGCTGCATCGCCACGGCTGGTTGAACTCCGGGGTCGCGGCTGGGCGGGGACGGGCTGCCGGTTGCCATGCGCACCGGCACCGACCGATTGGGATACTTGTAGCTCAGCCGGTCATCGCTGCCGAACCAGAGAAACGCCGTGCGGTTGCCGGCCAGGGCGTACAAGACGGTCTTCTGATAGCCCGTCGCGAGGGTGTTCTGCTCGAAGCTGTCATCCGGCTTGCCGAGAACCTGTGCGACATCCTCGGACGACATGCCTTCGGTGACCTGGTCGAAATACTGCGTCCGCAGTTCCAGGATGCTGGGGCCCGGCGAGATTCCCGGCCGGTGGGGCGCGAGGAACCCCAAGGTCTGTTGGATGTCGAACGTGTCCTCGGTGACGGGCCCCCCGGTGTACCAGGCAAAGCCTTCGCGAACCGCACTGCCTTCGCGGCGTATGCGGTTCGGCAGTTCCCGGACGGCGGCCAGCAGGTTGTCTCGATCCGTCGTCCATTGCCGCGATCGATCGCCCGGCGGATACGCCTTGACGACATCCTCGCAAATCTGGGTGACCCGCCGGGCATCGGCCAGCCGGATCAGATTGATCGTCTGGTATTGGTTTTCGTCACCCCAGAGGCAACGACTGGACAACCCGAGAGCCACGACGCTCACGTGGATCAGGACCAGTTGGTGATGGAAATGCGTTCGTTTCATGATGGTTCTCCTGTGCGGGGTTATGGTGGTCACGACTGCTAGCATCAAGCCGGATTACGGAGAAGATTGGCCCAGAGAAACCACAGAATTCTGGTCGGTCGGTTTCGCACAGCCTCCATTCGGGTGACTGTGAGCCTGGTGCGTGTTCCGGGTTGGTGGCCTCCCGGCCCGGCGAAGCCCGCTGGGGAATGGTGATCAGCCTCGAATAGGCCGCCACCGCTGCCAGGCCGTCGCGAGACGAAGACGGTCATCCGCAATTCGTTCACCAGCAGCCTGCCCTTGGGCAACCTGGATGACTCGGCCTGTCTCGACGTTTATCATCCAGAGGGTGGAGGGGCCGCCTTGTCTTACAGACAAGCTCCCGGGAGGCTTTCGGCGGCATCGACAATTTGTCGTCGACGCCAACGGCCTATTGGGAAGTCGTGGCGGCTGGTTCGGGCAAGCGTTGCTGCGGCGAGTGCAACGACAAGGTCGGCCGAATGATGTCTCCGCTCCATTCGGTCATCGAGAAGGGACGCAAGTACGTACTTCGGTCGCTCGCTTCGACGGTCGACCAGCCGCGAATCCTGCCATCCCGACTGGCGGTCCAGAGTTGTTGACCACGAGCATCGAAACCAACCGCAAGAATGCCGCTTGCGTGCGGAATCCGCAGAACTCGGCGGCCGGAATCGGGTTCCCACACGCTCAACCCATCCGGGCCGCCGACGACCAACCGCCGGCCATCGGGCGTGAACACCAGGGACGTCGCCTGTTCACACGCTTGAAATGCAAACGTGTGAGCGTTGTGGAGGCCGGCCGACGACCGTGACGGCTGCGATCCCAGGCTTTCCACCAAGCGGACGTCGGTCCAGTCGTCGTTGAGAGTCACATTCAACAATACCGGCAAGGTGCGGGCCGCGATCCCGCCTCGGGGATCGGGATTCTCCGCGAGGCCGGCACAGACCAATTGCTTTCTCACGGGGGAAAATGCGATCGCCCTCGCTTCAAATCCCTCGAGGAGCACTCGTTGCTCCGTTCGGGTTAAGCAGAAGATGCAGAGACCGCCCAAACCTCCGAAAGCGATCGCCTCCCCATCGGGACTGAAGGCCACAGCGTCTGCCGCTCTGACCAGTTCCTCGCGAATGACCTGTAGCGTCTCTCCAGTACGTGCGTCCCAGAGCCGTACCGCCGACTCAGAGGCGACTGCTGCGATGCGTTGCCCATCGGGGCTGAAAGCCACGGATTGTAGCGGTCTACGCGCATCACTGCGAATGACCGTTATCATTCCAGTGCCCAGGTGGCCGACGTAAAGGGTGCCTCGGTCCCCGCCTGCGGCGAAACGATCCCCGCCCGGGCTAACGGCCAAACAGCGAATGTCAGCGGTCTCGCCCATCATCACCGGTCGGCCGTCACCTTCGACAGGATTCCAGATGCGGACTTCGTTCCGGGACTCCGGAACTAGCGCCACTTGTGGGGCATTGCCTGCGTGAATCGCAGCCGCCTCCAAAGCCAAGCCGGTGGCGAACACCACCGAAGGCTGATCGGTCGCCAGGAGGTGCCCCGGTTGGGCAACACTCGGCAACGTGCTTGGCCCTGGCTCAGACTGGTCCTCCCTAAGTTCCAATGTGGCAAGTTGGCGCACCGTTGCACAATCCCACAGCCTGACTCGGCCATCGGTACAAACCGCGGCGACGGCCTTGCTGTCCGGCGAGAAGCCCGCTCTGAACGTGGCCTCGGACAGCAATCGCACGCGGGCTTCGCTCGCAACCTGCAAGAGTGTTGCGCCGCTTCGAGGGGTCGGCAGCCACAGGAATCGTCCGGAGGATGAGATCCGCGGTCTTTGACGCGCTTCCAGAGCCAGATCTTCTACCTCCGCCAAGGCCCGCGGCGAGCTCTCGACGCCACCACGCGGCGTCAAGTCGGGGACTGTAGAAATCTGCCGGGTCGATGTAGCGTCCCAAATCTCGTGAGCACCGTTTGAGCTAAGAACCAGACATCCGCCATCGGAACTCAATGCGGCCGCGTCATGCGCGCGGGATAGCGTGATCGGGTCGCGAGTTGAACCTAGCTCAATGAGCTTCACGACTTTGCCATCCGCCAGTACGAGTCGCGTCAGCCCGGTATTCGAGCCGCACGCTTTGACGGCGGGCCGAAGGTAGGGGGAGGGCCCGAACAGGTCCGGGTCCTCCATACCATCCATTCCGTGGCTGGGGAACTCCGCGGGCCGCAGTCGTAGGAGCGGGTTCCTGGTCGTCGTGTCCCACACATCGACGCCTCCGAAAAATGTCGCTGCGAGCCGTGTTCCGTCACCACTGAACCAAATGCGTCTCGGTAACGGAAAATGGGCTGTTGAGTACCGGTCACTTTCCGGCCACTCGACTGTCTGCAGCAAAGAACCTGTCAAGCCGCACCAGAGCGAGATGGTACCGTCTTGATTGTCGGTCGCAACCATCCGGCCGGTGGGGCTGGCCTTTGCGCCGGAATCGTCACGTATCTGCGCCGCACAGCGGCCATCGGAAAGGTCCCAGAAGGTAATCGTCCCGGTCAGATCCCTCGTCAGAACACGGCGGCCATCGCGGGCAAAGCAGAAAGCCCTGTCACGCGTGCAAAGCCTTCGCCCTAGGTTCGCGGTCGAAACATCCCATACCCAGAGGCCGGGCTTCAAGTCGAAGAAGTTGACGACATCGGTCTTGTTACCGGAGTCCGGCTTAGATCCTGCAGTACCACCATCTGCGGCCGGCGCCGTGCTCACGTCGTGCGGCACGTCGGAGAGTGCCAGTCTGGGCTGATTGCTCATGTCCGGAACCAACAGTCCCAGCCACCGTCCGTCAGGGCTGAACGCCAAGTCCTCCGTCCATTCTGACTGGGAACAAAACATCCACAACAATGAGCGGCATCTCTCCTTCAGGTAGCACCACTCCCACTGGCGCAAGTGGAGCGGACAGCTTTCCAACAGTGACTCTGCCCGCGCGGCTTCTCCTTGAAGCAATTCCTGATGCGCCACTGCGACGAGATTCAGATATGCCCCAGCTTCCGTTTCATCCGCCTTCGCTCGGGCACGGCGGGACTCGGCTTCAGCTTTCGTAGCCCACACAGACGCGCGGATGGCAAAGGACGCGGACACCAAGGTCCCGATCAGCAGTGAGGCCGCCACCGTCGCCATCAATCCCGCGGCCAGCGGTTGCCGTTTGCACCAGCGCCAAAATCGTTCGTGCTTTCCCACCGGTCGGGCGTGAATTGGTTCGCAGCTCAGAAAGTGATGCAGATCGTCCGCGAGGTCGGCGGCGGTGGCGTACCGCTGAGCAGGCGATTTCTCCAGGCACTTGCCGCAGACCGTTTCCAGATCTCGCGAAATACGATTGTTCAACTTCCGGGCCGGCGGAGCCTCGTCCTCGATCACCTGCCGCAACAGCATCCGCACGTCGCCGCGGAAGGGGCGCTCGCCGGTCAGCAGCTCGAACAATATCACGCCCAGCGAATAGACGTCGCTGCGGGCGTCGGCCACATGGCCTTCGCCGCGGGCTTGCTCCGGCGACATGTAGGCCGGCGTGCCGAGAAGCTGGCCCTCGACCGTCATCGTGATCTCGGCCGCCTCGCGTTTGGCCAAGCCGAAATCGAGCAGGTGCGGCTGGCCGGCGGCGTCCAGCATGATGTTGCTGGGCTTGAGGTCCCGGTGGATCACTCCGCGCTGGTGGGCGTAGTGCAGGGCCCGGGCGATCGTGACGCACAACGCGGCGGCCTCGCGGTCGGTGAGCCGCCGGCCTTGGGCCTCCAACCACTTGTCCAGCGGCTGGCCCTCGATGAACTCGCTGACGATGTAGGCCAAGTCGCCCTCCTGGCCGACCTCGAATACGGTCACGATGTGCGGGTGGTGCAGCTCGGCCGAGGCCTGGGCCTCGCGCAAAAACCGCTCTACGTCGTCGGGCAAGAGCTGGCTACGCCGAGGGACTTTGATCGCCACGAAGCGGTTGAGCTTTGTATCCCGCGCTTTCCACACCGATCCGAAGGTGCCTTGGCCCAGCATCTCGAGCAACTCGAAATGGGCGATGCGGCGCGGCGGCTTAGCGGCGACTGTTTCTCGATCATCATACGGATACGTGACCGCGTCCTCGGCCAGCTTGAAGCCGCTTCCGCAGGAGGGGCACGTGAGTTCGCCGACCGGCGAGCGATCGACAATCTCGACCGGCTGGTGGCAATGCGGACAGCGGATGCGGATCGCCTTGCCGGGGTCCGGCGACAAAGAGACATGCGGCTGAGTCGCAGTCGCTTTCGGCCGTGCCGAACTCTCCGCCCGTACCCGCTCTTCCGACTCTCGCAATTCTGCCACCCATTCAGCCTGCTCCCGCAACTCGGGCCATTCCGCCAGGTACTCGTCGACCGACTTGTACTGCCCGTGCTGCCAGCGAAGTTCCTGGTCGGTTTGAATCAGGGCCAGCAGTGCTTGTTCCCGCACCGGATGGCCGGTTGCGGGAAGGAGCCGGGCCAAGTCGATCGTGCCGCCGGCACGCCAGGCCTGCTCCAATTCCCGGATCAGGGCGTCGAGCAAGTCGTGACTTTCATCATTCCAGCCCGCCATCGGTGTCGTCCTTCAGCAGTTTTTCCAACCGCTTGCGCAGGCGGTCGATCTTGGTCGTCACGGCACGGCGCGTGCAGCCAAGCTGTTTGGCAATGGCGCGCTCCGAATGGCCCTCCTCTAATAGAGAGAGGATTTCCGAGTAGGTTTGGTCCAAGTCTTCCAGGATTTTCGCCACGAGGTCCTTGGCCACGGCCTCCTGATCGGGGGTGGGGGCGTGGGCGAACAGCGCGTCGGCATCACGCTCTTCCTCGGCGGCGGGCGTACGTGGTATTCGGCGTGTTTGAGGATCTTGTGCCGGGTGACCGTCTCGAGCAGCCGCCACAGTTCAGCGCGGTGTTCGAACTGGTATTCACCCTGCGCCGCGTGCCGGAAGACCGTGCGCAACACCGATTGGACAACATCCTCCGGCGATTCCCGGCGGCTGAGGCGGCGGTCCATGCCCCGCGCTGCCAACGCCTCCAACTGGGGACGAAACTCCCGATCCACCTGTTCGGCCCCCGATTCGGTAGCCGCGTTGACGCGACGCAGAAAGCTGCTATCGGATTGCCCTTCGGACATGATGCGGTCCCTTGATGCGTGCAGACGCCCCCAAGAAATGACTCTTTCTTATCAAGGCCCAAGTCGCAACACAAGCGGAGATACGGAGTTTCTACGATCCTCGCCTTCAACAGCGACGGACGAATCAGGTTTTCCCGTCTTTTTCTGCGCCAACGCCTTGGCGAATTCGGCTTGTGCTTGCGGACACGGATCTTCGGCCGGACCCGTGATCCGCCCCCGGAAGAGACCGGGGAACGTCCTTTCCCAACACCCCAACCCCAAGCTGCGAAAGTGGATACGGCATGACCAGTCGCCTGCTCAGTCTGTTCGGAAAGAAACGAGACGCCCGAAACATCCGGAATCGGCGGAAATCCCGTCTTGGTCCAGGCTTTGAACCGCTGGAGTCACGGCGATTGATGGCCCACGTGGCGTGGGACGGTGGCGGGGACGGGACGAACTGGACGCACGCACTCAATTGGTCTGGAGATACGTTGCCCGGGGCCAACGACGATGTGACCATAGACGTGGCCACGAATCCGACGATCCGCCTCGGCAGCGGGGCCCAGTCGATTCGCAGTCTGGTCAGCAACGAAGCCCTGAATATCACCGGCGGGAGCCTGCGAGTTGCCGACACCGCCCAAGTCAACAATGCCCTTACGCTCGGCGGTGCCACCCTGTTCGGTGGAACCTGGGACGTTTCCGCGGGGATTCAGGTCACGGGCACGGGGACTTTGGATGGGACCACGGTCAACAGCGACGTCAGCGTTCAAGACGGCAAGTCATTGACGGTGAAAAACGCTGCGGAGTTGAACGGCGGGTTGACGCTGGGAGTGAATTCGAGCTTGACGGCCGGGGCA